>Ga0308009_10000027_pt1 | contig 159357 bp, 153 predicted proteins | sample Neamet127_FD_203134 | JGI IMG/M metagenome (GOLD analysis project Ga0308009, IMG submission 203134) | Marine microbial communities from water near the shore, Antarctic Ocean - #127 | ecosystem: Environmental > Aquatic > Marine > Unclassified | place: Southern Ocean | collected 2014-07-24 | reverse complement strand
GCGAAGTGCCATGAGTTTGCAAGGTTTGAAGCTTTAATGGCCTCAATTCTTGCAATATCTATGCCGCTCTACCACCCCGCTAACCCTCATCAATACTGGAGTTAGGGGGTTTCTCAGGGACGACTAAGTTAGGAAAATAACGAACCGGGCTGATTGTCAAATTAAGCGTATGTACGCCGGAAGTTAAGCATAAGGAGTGCTTAACTTCCGGGATCGAGGCCGTTTTGAACGGGCAAGTTAACCATATGAGTGCCAATTTTCCATTTTGAACCATAAGAAGCGCGGAAATTGACAGCCCTCTCAACTTGTTGATTTTGAACAGGAATTTAGAAGGGGGTACACCCACCTTGTTGTCCCGTACCTCGATTTCTGTCAAGTTAAGCAAGCTTATGCTTAAACGTCGAGCGGCGACGTCACAAGACCGTGTCCGCCTCACATTTTCGGAGGTACTGAATCACAGGCGCGCCGGCATAGAAGTCAGTAGCGGTCTTCACAGCAGGTGAGACAACCTTCTCAGCAACGCGCTGCGAAGCCTTGTTATCCACTTCCACCAGTGACGTTGTCCTTGATTAACAATTCATTTTTGAAGTTGTCGCAAAAGGTGAATAATAATCTCGAGCTGACCTTCGATATGCCTAGAGCCCCATGTAATAGTCAGTGGAGAATTCGCGAAGAGGCGACCGAAACCGATCTGAGTGGGAGCGTTACCAGCCAGTACTCGCAAGATGGTTGCAAGTTTGTTGTCAAACTTGACGCACCATTGGCTGCCAATGCAAGAGGTTTTCGCTTAGTGGCGCCCTGGAGTCTTGGGGGAGGAGCAATAAGCTTTGTGTTGCGTGTACCGGCCGTTTGAGTATATTGCGCTGAAATTCAAAAAAATGGGCGATGGTCTTAGGATTGAAGTTTATTCTTTCAGCATCCTGTTTGCGGCGCTCATTTCTCTCGATCGGCCATAGGGAGCTGCTACCGTAACCCCGCTGCGCGCCGGCTGATCTCCCGCCTGCCCGCGATGGTCGTTGTCGAGGCCGGCCTGGGAGATCGCCACGACTCCTTCCGCAAGATCCGGGTGCACGGTTTTCCTCAGTCAGGCGATTCGGCGGCCATCTGGGCGGATCGTCATGCCGTGGCTGCATCTGTCTCAGACCAGGGGGTAGCGGCGATCGAGCCCAAGCTGGCTCCAGCGTACCGAAAGATGCTCGACCAGACGAAGGACCAATGTGGAACCACGACACTGGCGTCCAAGTCGGTGGGGGTGCCGTTCATAGGCTGCTTCGCAGCATGTCTGGTCCTGTCCGAATTCTTCCGCAGGCTGGCTGGTGGCACATGTCAAGAGGTGCAGGAAGTTGACCTGCGCGACCTCGCGGATCGAGAACTGGCCTGAGTGCACCCATATTGACGCAGCAATCTAATCTGGAATTTCCTTAACGGTCATGAGCTGGGTTTTTCATTCAGCTCAAAGTCCGCCACGTAGTGCTTGATAAGACCGACAACAAACTTCTTGCAATGCGTGACACGCAAAGGTGGTCATAATCATCTACCCGCTTCGGTGATTGCATGGATCGAGGAAGGCGCTGAATTTGGGGAGATTGGTGCCCAGCAATTGTGATTCGCTTTGACACTGAGGTCGATGAATGTTGATTCGATCGTGGGCCGATAGAGAAACTCTAAACGGGGCAGGGAGAAAATCAAGGAAATTCCGCATGTTCAAAAAAGGCGATCGGGTTGAAATTTTGAAGGAGTTCCAAGATCCGGGCGACGAAAACTTCACTTGGATTGTCCAAGAGGATGAAGAGAAGGGTCGAGTGGATATCGTGCCAGCTAACATTCAGTTGGAGATCCAACCGCTCTATGTCGTCCCGGCCCACTGGATCAAACTGACGGTGTAACTTCGCTCAGCCGTTGTTGGCCGCAATGAAATCGGAAACGATCAACGCGATTTTTCTCGCCAAAAGAGGAGGAGCGGCGTTGCCGATTTTCCAGCACTGTTCCGCGCGCGTATAGGAAATTTTTCGATAAGTGCTACTGCTGCTGCGGTAAATGCGTTCAGCCTCAACTAAATGGTTGTTGCATGGCTCTATCCACATTGCAGGGCACTCAAGCCTTAGCGTCACTTGCCGAGTTGAAATGCCGATACCCAGCAGACTTCCCGGCCGCGCCAAGCCGTTTTTGGCGCTCGCTAACGGCTAGAGCGCGTCGGACCAGTCCGCCATTCGGCTTTGACCGGCGTCCATCCCTTCCGGACCGCGTTTCTTCTTGAACGTGTCGTACTTGGCAAAAGACGAGAAACTGAGTCCTGTCAGGTCGGCCAATTTCGACAAGGAGCACCTGAATGCATCAACCTTTGGGACATCAGTTTCTTTGGGCCGCTTGATGTACGTGCGGACTTCTTGCAACAGTTCCTCTTGGTTTGCGAGGTACGCGCTTGCTTGGGGTTGACCATCAGGGCCGGTCCGCAGCAAGACCTTCCAGTAGTACAGCGGTACGTTCACGTCGTCGCATTCCGACCACTCGTCGTTCAGGACCGGGCCGTTGAGGACGGTGATGAGCTCTTTGGACTTGAGGACGCCGTGCTCAAGGACGTACCGCTCCAAGCCTTGCCAAAAACGGATGCTTTGATTGAAACGGAAGTGCTGCGGCGAGCAGTTTGTGCGGTGATAAGTGTCCGCATTGGCTCTGATGGCCTGGCGTTCCGTGCCCCAGGTCGGGTCTGTACGGCGCGTCAGGTGCCCTCTATCAAAGTAGTTGCTCCAGCCGCCGTACCAAGTTTGACCAATGTAGTACCCAGAGTCCATTCGGTCGTCGTCAAACCAACTCTCACCTTCTGGACCAACCCGCGGCTCGCCGGTATCCCGGTCGATTCCCACGTACTTCCTCGCATTTAAATTGGTCGCGGTAAAGAACGCCATCCGCCGCAGCGCGCACATGACCAGAGAGAAGTTCTGGTAGTTGAGAACGGCGTCAGTTCCCGTCGTGCCATCGAGTAAGGGCGCGACCTCGTTGGCGCGCATCTTGACGATGTCACCGATTTCGGCGTCAAAGCCTTCGATAAACGTTGAAGAGTAGCCGTTGCGATTGGAGTAATTTGTGTCCCGTTGAATTCGCTCGGCAAAGCGCAGGGCAGGGTGAATTCCTGTGCGTTCGTGTTCCGGTGTGTAAAGTCGGGCTGGAGCAGAATCTTCCGTAGGCCCAAGCGCTCGGACAGACACCTCAAGCGGCACCATGACGATGTGCCGGGCAGCGCGTGGTTGTGCGGCGTCTTCTGACATAGAGGGCTCCTCGTTCATGCGTTCTTCCGTAATTGGCGAGCTCACACGCTCGCCGCCGGTGGCGGCGACAAGGCGAGTGGGCTTGCCCGGAGTCTTAAGAGCTGCTGCACCTGCGCTGACGTTCTCGCCCAGGTCGAGCGCCTCTTTCAGCAGCGCTGCTTCGGACGCATCCAGACCAGCGAAGTCCTTGCGCAGTTGCTCAACGATGACGCTGGTTCGGATTCCCTCGTTGACAGTCACTGGCACCTCTATGCCATTGACGGTCACCGTATCCAGGTGTGGAATTCCCCAGTGGTGCAGGGCAACGACCTCCCAGGCATCGTTGAACACTGGCGAGCCGGAACTCCCTTCCTCAGTGTCAGCGCTGTAGTGCAGGCAGCGTTCGGTAGCCTGGTCTCGCGCGAGCAGTCGGTTTTCACGGACCACCACTTGTCGGGGGCGGCCAAGAGGGTGCTGGATGACATTGGCATGTAGACCCAAGGCGTGCTTGTCAGGACGGTCGCTCAGAGGCAGATAACCGAGGTCCTTGATTTCCACAGCTCCTGTAACGCGCCCGCCGATGGCAACGATGGCGAAGTCCAGCTTCTCCGTATCGCTATATAGCCAGAACGCGTCAGGGGCAAGCGAGTACCGGGTCGTGGTCATCGCGAGCGCTTGGTCATCGTCGGCAAAATCGAACTCGGCAACTGCTGCCTTGGCTATCAGCTCGTTCTCGAGCACATGATGGTTGGTTATAAGCAGCCGCGGGCTGATAAGGAACCCAGAGCCTAGAGGTGAGCCCTTCTTCGAGCGGAGAATGCAGACTGGCTTGGCTCGTTTAGCGCCCAACGAGAGAAACCAAGACGGCAGGAAGTCGATGGTGTTGCCTTGAATCGACTCTGCGCCCATGCGCTTGGCGACATTGGATGCCCGCGCCTCGTTGGGCTCCGCCTTCAAAGGCGTCTGCTTGTAGATGCAAACGCGGCTCTTCTCCCGCTGCTCCTTCGAATCTGCAAACCGTTGACGCACCAGCGCGTCAAGCTTCTCTTGAACCGAGCTCATTGTTATTCCCCCTTGGCCCTAGTACATGGGATTGGAGCTTTTGAACTGGCAGTTGTCAACCCTCAACTGTAGTAACTACCGCTGCGCAAACAGCGACCTTTCCCGGGTGTCTGTCATTCTGCTGAAACAGCTGCGGTCGGGAGTTGGGCCGGTAACTTCAGGTGCCGCGTTGGCCCTGGGCCGCCCAGCAGTTCCATGGGGCCTGTGGCCGCTTGTCCCCCAGCTGGTTTGCCGTCTGGGCCTATTAGATTGTGCGAGCTTATGGTGTCAAAACTCTCGATTGTGCAAACTTATGCCGAGGTTGAGGCAGCTGGGAGCTGCTGAAACCGGTTTTAGTATTGTTCTGATGCCTCCCCAAACCTTATCGGCTAGGTTTTTGTGCGAACTTATGACCTGATCGCGGGCGACGATATGGTTTGCCCGGCACACGGATTCAGGGGCTTTTTTCAATTCTGGGCTGTCGCTAACCTTTCGGTGGTTTTTGCAATGCGGCTTGGATTTCTGCCAATTCGCCAGGCACGGTGCTGCAAACGGGAGCATTCCGCTAGTGCAAAGAATGACCCGATCTCACATCCCTATACAGACCGGTAATCGTGGGTCTCGTCCAACTGGAAATCACGGGCTCCTGACGGCACGGGTAGCCCACCCACACTGGCGTGGCTATCTGTTGCCGGACCGCGGCCCTTTCATGTCTGGCGCTCAGAAAAAAATCCTGCGCTGGCGCGCGAGCGGCCGTCCGAAAATTACAGAGCACCAAGCCAGAACATGGTCCGGAACTGCAATTTGGCCTCCGTGGGCGGCTCGTCGATGGGCGGCCGCGCCGGCGGCAGCCTTTGCTCCTTGCTGAGGGGGTCCTGCCTTGCCGGGCCATAAATGACACCGGGTTTGATGTAGAGGTCGTTGGCGCCGCCGCCTTTCCAGTGATCAGGGTAAGAAGAGTTCGCCGTCCATTTCGCATCGTCCGGCCATCTGCAGGTTTCTTCTCTGGAAGGGGCAGTTGGCATGCTGGTGTAAACCTGTTTCCCGTCTTTACTGTAATAGTGGGTTTCGAACTTCCTGCCCCACCAGTAGGGGCCGTTGGGGTTATTGGGTTTGAGTCGACCCGCGGCGAACAGCTCGTCCCATTCCTTTTTGGCTGCCCGATACTCCAGCGAACTTTTATGGACAGGCGCCTGCCGATCGGGAGCCCGAAGCCAGGCCTTGGCCTGGTCCCGTGTGAGTTTCTCCACAGGCACCCAGTCCCCACCGAAAACCAAACCCGGCACCCAGACCGAAAAACCGACCATCCTCGATGTCCACCGGGTATGCAGGGACGCGACTCCCGTCTGCCAATAGTCTCCACAGAAGTGAGCCGCATGGAACATCCCGACGCTGTCACACACCTCGCATCGCCGGTGGATTTCAAAGCGGTCTGCCAGGGCCGGGTGATAGTTGGCGTCCAAGCGGAGCTTCTCTGTGGCGAGCCGGCGGTCGTTATACCTTCGCCAGGTCTCCAGCGCTTCCTTGCGCGCACTGACCAGCCGTCGGGCACCTGCCATCACCAGGTCGTCCGCAGGTCCACCCGGGCGAGCGGGAGGGTCGGGGCGGCGGAAAAGCACGGCGTCCTCGACGGGAAGGCGGCCGAACTGTCCGCATCGCCAGCAGCACGCTTCCTCGATGATCTTGTCAATGCGATCGTGGGTCTGTCGGTGTTCCACGAGGAAGGCATCCCACCGGCTGGAGGACATCACGGCGCGGGCCCGGAGCGATGAGGCCGCCGTGACGACAAGCCGCTCGACCCGCTCCTGCCGCGCGAGACGATCCCGCTCCTTTTGCTGCGCGGCCTTCATGGCATTGAGCAGACGCAAGCGCTCCCCCTCCTGGCGTGTCGCCTCGGCAAGGGCCTTTTGGGTCGCCTCTGCCGCGAGCAGCTTCGCCTCCGCCTCAACCCCGGCGTCGTCCACGACATCCCAGTCGTCTCCCATTTGCTGCGCTCGCCGGACGTCGGCGACGGCGGCTTTCACCTCGTTGGGCGCGCGCTTGAACTCGGGAGCCGGGGGGCCGGCCGGCTTTTTTCCGAAGAAGTTGAACGAAGGCATGCGGTCAGGCGTGCCTGGTGAGAAAGGGATACACCGCCGGGTAGCCGAGCTCGCCTCGCGGGGTGCGAGACCGCCGGGCCATGGGCCGGCGTGGCTTGCAGATGCTGCGCTCCGTCGCAGCGTTATCCGTATTCCTTGGGAGAATCACCTTGAGCTTTCAGTGCAGTGTCGGGACGGCGTCGGGCCACCGATCCCATTAATACAATATGTTACAGATGGTCCGGGCGCTTGTCGACCTGCGATCTGATGGAGCAGCCACGCCCACCGCCAGGCCATCGGGCGCGCCAGCTCCTGACGCCTCACCGACTCAGGGATTTCCTGCTCCCGTGGTGTACCCGGCAGGTGCTGGAAAAAATTTCCATGTCCGATCCTTTTGGCGCGGTGCACATGGGCGTGGATGCGAACGATGATTTTTCATTCACGTTCGCCCCGCCCAAGCAGCAGTAAACAGATATGCGGACCGGTTACAAGCAGACCAACTCAACCTTGACGGTGACGACCCCGTTCGGTGCGGATGAGTTGCTGCTGGATCACTTTCAGGGTGTGGAGGCGATATCGCAGCCCTTCAAGTTTTCCCTGTCCATGCGTTCGGCAAACACGGGGCTGGACCCCGCGCTGATCATTGGTGCATCGGTCACGGTCAAGTTTGCCCTGCCCGCCGGACCGGTCCGGTATTTCAATGGCATCGTGTCGCGCTTCATGCATGCGGGTGGCGACAAGGCGTTTTCGTCCTATTCGGCAGAACTGGTGCCCAGCCTCTGGCTGCTGACCTTGAGCCGGGACCGGGTGATCTACCAGAACAAGACGGCCGCCGACATCATCAAGGCGGTGCTTGGCGAGTTCGGCGTGACTTTCGATGCGCAGTTGACCGGAACCTATGGCAGCCGCGAATACTGTGTTCAGTACGACGAGACGGCGCTGGAATTCATATCCCGCCTCATGGAGGAGGGAATCTTCTATTTCTTCACATTCAGAAATGGCGGCCACACCATGGTGCTGGGGGACAGCGCCTCCGCCCATACGGATTGTGCGGACGCGGCCGCCTTGCGTTATTTCCCCGACGAGGGCGGAAGGCGCGTGATCGATGCGGTCAACCAGCTGGAATACGAGAGCCGGCTGGTAGCGCAAAAATTCGAATACAGCGACTACAACTACCTCACGCCGAGTACGGCGCTGAAGACCGAATCGGCAGGGGCGACCGGAAAAGGCAAGCAGTTCGAGTACCCGGGTAAACATGCCGTTGTCGCCGACGGCACCCAGCGGGCCAAGGTCCGTTCCGAGGCGAGCCAGGTGGACGGCGCGGTCTGCCGGGGGACCAGTTACTGCTACCCGCTGTCGGCCGGCAAAAAATTCACCTTGTCCGGGCATTCGCGGACCGCCCTGAACACCTCGCTGGTCCTGCGCGCTGTCACCCACGCGGCCAGCAACGACCAGTACAGCAACGCATTTGAAGCTTTTCCTGCGACCACACCCTTCCGGCCGCCCCGCGTGGCCTTGTTGCCCCGGGTCTCGGGTAGCCAGACGGCGCTGGTCGTGGGACCCAGTGGGGAAGAGATCTGGACCGACAAACATGGACGGATCAAGGTGCAGTTCCATTGGGACCGGCTGGGCGTCAAGGACGAAAACAGTTCTTGCTGGGTTCGCGTCTCGCAGTCGTGGGCCGGGCTGGGATGGGGTAGCCTGTTTTTGCCGCGTATTGGACAGGAAGTCGTCGTCAGTTATGTCGACGGCGATCCTGACCGGCCTCTGGTCACGGGCTGTGTCTACAACGCGGAAAACACCCCTCCGGTGACGCTTCCGGGCATGCAGACGCAAAGCACGATCAAATCGCGCTCCTCCAAGCAGGGCGCGGCGGGTAATGAAATGCGCATGGAAGACAAGAAAGATGCCGAGGAGTTTTACTTTCATGCACAGAAGGACATGAAGGTCGAGATCGAAAATGACTTGAGCACCAAGCTGGTCAAGGGCTCCGAAACCCATACGCTGGAAAAAGGTGACCGCACGGTGGACGTGCAGACTGGCAAGGAAATCCACAAGGTCAAAGGCACACGCGAGCTGACGGTGACCGGCAATGAAACCCATACCAATCAGGCTGATTTCAAGCAGGCGGTCACTGGCAACTATGAACTGAAAGTCACCGGTAACCTGGTGATCGACGTGACCGGCTCCATCAGTATCAAATCCGGAACGACCCTCAAATCCGAGGCGGGGACGGCCCTGACCAGCAAGGCGGGAACGGCCCTGACCAATGAGGCGGGCACGTCCCTGACCAACAAGGCTGGCCTGGACCTGACCAACCAGGCGGGGACAGGACTTAAGAACAAGGCGGGGACCACGCTGGACAATGAGGGAGCCATGGTGACGAACAAGGCCTCCGCCATGCAGACCGTGGACGGCGGCGGTATGTTGACCCTCAAGGGTGGTCTGGTGAAGATCAACTGACATGGGCGCAATAAAAGACCCATCCTCCTTGCCGGTCGCCGGGACCGGCGCAACGGGCGGTGAGGCTCCGGAGGGGCTGGTGGAGCAGTTCGATGACGCCGGTAATCTGGTCGGCAGCGCCGTTTTCGCCAACGGTCTCCTGCACGGCGACATGCGGTCATTTGGCCCTGGCGGGAAGCTTGTCGCACTGGCACCTTACGACACCGGTGAGCTTCATGGTGTGCTCAGGCTGTTTGACGACGACGGAAGCCCGGTTCAGGAAGTTGCCTACGTCCGCGGCGTGCAACAGGGGCTGACCCGCGTATTTGCCGGCGGCAGGTTGTTGTCGGAGCAGCACTTTTCGGCCGGGTGTCTGCATGGCGAGGCGACTGCCTATTCGGAGGCTGGTGATGTCACGATGAAGCAGCATTTCTTCAGGGGCGAGGTCGAGGGAGAAACGCTTTTCCTGAATGAAGGAGGCGTTGTCCGCCGGTCGACTTACCGCAAGGGCCTGATGGAGGGGGAAACCTGTGACTACGACCGCGATGGCGCAGTGGTGCAGCGTGCGAACTACAGAGCCAACCTGCTCGACGGGACCTTGACGCGATACTGGCCGGACGGTCAGGTCATGGAAGTCCTGGTGTACCGTGCCGGCAAACCGGTTGGCAAGCCGCGGCGTTTCGACAGCAAGGGGGCGGAGCTTCGCGGTGAGGATGCGCAAAAGGGCCTGATGAAACGACTCGAAAAACTGGTGAAGGGCTGAGCATGGGAATCCAGGTCGCTGTCGGCGCAACCCTTCAATGCAGTTTCGGCGTGGCGCCCGGTGTCTTGACGGTGCTTCCCGTGAACCGGACGATGACGGGCGGGCCCGCTGCCAACATCATGGACCACGTGCCCATGCTCAATATTCTGCCGTTTGGCATGTGCAACTGCCCGTCCAATCCTATGGTGGCTGCGGCGACAGCAGCCGCCCTCGGGGTGCTCACGCCCATGCCATGTATCCCCATGACTTCTGCGCCCTGGATGCCCGGGGCGCCGACGGTCATGGTCGGCGGCATGCCCAGCTTGCAGAACTCGTCAAAACTGATGTGTCAGTGGGGTGGGGTGATCCAGATTCTTGCGCCCGGCCAGTTCACCGTCATGGTTCCGTAACGTCAAAAATCGTAACAAATGCAATACACTTTATCGCTGACAACCCGAATGATGACGATCGCGGGGCTGTGCCTTCTGTTGCTCTGCGTGCTTCTTTTTTTACTGGGGGTCGAGATCGGCAAGCGGCTCTCAGTACCTGCCGATGGGATCGTGCCTGCCGCGCTTGCGATACCTTCGGCGCCGGCTTCTGCAGCGCCCGTGGCACCTGCCGATGCCCCCTCTGCACCGGCCGCGGCAAAACCATGAATCAGGATTGATGATGTCATACAAACAGTACGCACAACATTTCTATCGCCTGGCGGGCAAGGGGGCAAGCAACTTTCTCCTGGCACTGGGCTGTCTCGCAGGCTCAAGCATGGCAATTGCGGCCGGGCCCGCGCCGGCGGGTCCTGTGAAGGCCCCGGCGGTGGAAGCCAGTCCGCCGGTCGTTCCCGTGCCGGCTTCGACCCTTGTCAAAGTCACCGATGGCCGCCTGCTGGCCCCCGACATAGCCCGCATTGTCAACCGGGGCGAACTCGTTGTTGCCATGCTCGGCGTGGACACGCCGCCCTTTTTCTACATGAAGAAGGGCGAACTGGTGGGCCTGGAGGTCGACCTTGCCAAGGCGATCGCCAAGGAGCTCAAGGTCAATGTCAGGTTTGACCGGAGTGCCCGGACCTTCAACGAGGTCGTGGATATCGTGGCACGGCAGGAGGCAGATTTGGGCATCAGCAAGTTGTCCCGAACGCTGGCGCGCGCACAGATGATCAGTTTCACGGATCCGTATATCCGCCTGAATCATGCCTTCATCCTGAACCGGGTGAAGTTTGCCGAGCTTGCCCGCGACCGGCCTCTGCCCCTCGTGGTGCGGGAGTTCAAGGGTTCGATCGGCGTCATTGCGAAGTCGTCCTTTTCCGATTACGCCAGCAAGAATTTTCCGCTGTCTGAGCTCCGCGAGTTCCCCACTTGGGACGCCGTACTCAAAGCGCTTGAAAAAGGCCAGATCATGGCGGCCTATCGGGATGAATTCGAGATCAAACGCATCTTGAAAAGTGATCCGACGGCATCGCTCACCCTGCGCACGGTGACCTTCAAGGATCTGGAGGACACGCTTGGCATTGCCGTTGGCATCCAGGACCCGACCTTGCTGGCCTACGTCAACCAGTTCCTGTCCGAAAGCTCGGAAAAACTGACCATCGACAAGGTTCTCAAGGCGCTGGACAAGTAGTTGATTAACCAAGGTACGCGATGATCAATCTAAAAACTGTATATGCGTTTGCGCTCAATCCCTGGGTGGTGATCGCCAGCCTGTCAGCCGGCTTCATGCTTGGCATGTACATGCCGGCGCTTGGCCTCAAGCTCGGTTTTGTAGGCGATGTCTATGTCGATCTGCTCAAGATGATTGCCTTGCCTTTCATGGTGTCAGCGGTCATCTTCAGCCTGCAACGCCTGTTCCGCGAAGGCGGCGCCGGCGGCCTGATGGCGCGTGTAGCCGTGGTTTTCGCCGTGTTCTCCGTGGTGGTCGCGTTGCTGGGGGCGCTGACGCTGCTGGTGATGAAGCCGGGCGAAAACCTCTCGACGGAAACCATGCAGACATTTGGCAAGATCGTTGGTAACGACCTGAACTCCAGCGACACGGTGATGAGCCTGCAGGGTGTGGATGCACCCGTCAAGTCGGTCAGTTTTACGGAGGTGCTGGTGAGCCTGGTGCCTTCCAACATCTTTGCCGCCCTTGCAAGCGGTGACACACTCAAGGCCCTGGTTTTTGCGCTGCTGTTCGGCTTCGCCGTGGGGCAGGTGCCCTCGCGCGTTTCCGACGGACTGACGCAATCGCTGGAAACCATTTATCACTCGTGCCAGACCTTGATGCGCTGGCTGAACTACCCCCTGCCGGTGATTCTCTTCTGCATGAGTGCGGCCCAGATGGCCAAGACCGGCATTGGGCCGCTACAGGCGATGGCGCAGTTTGTCCTTGCCTTCTTCGTGGCCTCCCTGCTGGCGCTGGTCATCGCCACGATCATCATCTGGAAGCGTTCAAATTCGACACTCGGCCAGACCCTGAACGCCCTGCGCGGACCGTTTGCCCTGGCGCTTGCCACCCGGAGCAGTGCGACCTGCATGCCCATCATGATAGAGAGCCTCGCCGATCGCCTGGGGTTCGCGCGCTCCCGCGTCGAGTTGATGGTGCCGCTGAGTGTCTCGCTGTTGAGAATCGGACCCGTCATTTATTACGTGGCTGCCACCGTGTTCATCGCGCAGTTGTATGGCAAACCGCTTGGAATCACAGAACTGGCCGTGATTCTTTCTGCGTCCATCCTCGCCGGATTTGCCTCTGCGGGCATGACCGGCCTGCTGACGGTTTCACTGGTCGGTTTGACCTGCAGTTACCTTGGACTGCCGTTCGAGGCGGCATTTATCCTGTTCCTCGCGGTGGACCCGATCTGCGACATGCTGCGGACGCTTGTGCTGGTGATTGGCAACAACGCCGCAGTGTCGCTGATCTGCCCCCGGCCGTTAAAGATCTAGGGGACGGCATGTCGCGCATTGGCGTTTTTGGGGGAATGGGGCCGTCAGCGACGGTCGACTTTCTGGACAAGCTCGTCAAGCTCACGCCTGCCTCTCGCGACCAGGATCATCTGCCGGTGATTGTCGCCAGCCTGCCGCATATCCATGACCGCTCCAGCGCCATCCTGGGTCGCGGGCGGGATCCACTCCCGCAGTTGCTGGCGGGTATCGAGATGCTCAATCGTGCCGACGTCGGTGTGATCGCCATACCGTGCAACTCGTCGCATCACTGGTTTGACGAGATGAGCCGCTGCAGCAAGGTCCCGCTCCTACACATCGCGAAGGCCTGCGTGGAGGCGATTGCGTCGTCGGGGACCGATCGTGTGGCCATTTTTGCGACGCGGGGTGCGTTGGCGTCGGGCTTTTACCAGCGCGAGCTCGATGCGCGTGGCATTCAATTCATGATTCCCGATCCGGATGGCACGCAGATCCAGGTGGACGCCTGCATTCGTGAGGTCAAGGCAGGCAACCTGGCCGCCGGCGCGCAACATCTTTCGAGGGCCTGTCAGGATGCTGCGGGCCAGGGAGCCACGACGCTCATCATGGGCTGTACGGAGATCCCCATTGCAAGCAGAGAGGCCGACGTATCGGGCCTGGCGCTGATCGACAGCTCTCTGGAACTGGCCCGGGCCAGCGTTGCCTTTGCCCTGGCCAGAGGGTGGAACCGGACCGGATGGGACTCCTGAAGCGCCTGTCGAACAGCCCGCTGGCTCTTCTCCTGTGTGTGCTGGGGGGCGGGCTGGTGGGCTGGCTGGCGCCGTCATGGGGGAGCCAGGCCTTCATCCTCGGACAGATTTATCTGGCCCTGGTGAATATGGCTGCCCTGCCATTGCTCGTGGTCGCCACTTTTTTTGGTTTGCGCCAGACCTTGTCATTACCGCAGCCGGGCCGGCGGACTCTCATGATTGTGGCCCTGGCGATCGGGCTGGTGGTTCTTTGTGCTGTCCTGGGTGCGGTTTTGGGCGTCCTGGCCGGGCCTGGTCAGAATTTGAGCCCGTCCAGCCGTGAGTACCTCGGAACGCTGGTGCAAGGTGCCGGCGGCGATGCGGCCAACGCCGAAATTTCCCTGTACGGCGCCGGGGCCGCGACCGAGCCGGAAGCGGAGCAGTGGGCGCTGGTGCCCGACAACTTCTTCCGGGCACTGGCGGAGGGGCAATCCCTTGGCATATTGCTGTGCGCCATTCTTTTCGGGCTGGCGTTCGCCGCATTGATGAAGGCGCAAAGCAATTCATTGATGGGAATATTCGAGGCCATTTACCGGGCGCTGGAGTTGATCATTTCACGTGTCAACATGTTCATTCCCGTGCTGGCCTTCGGGATGGCTGCGTATTTCGTGGCGAATACGGAAGCCCGGACAGTACACGCCATGGGCAGTTTTCTGGCGTGGTTCTTCGTTTTTGCTTTCGCCCTGTCTGCCCTGGCCACGGCGCTGATATGGAAGAAGTCGGGCCTCCCTCCCGGCGTGGTTCTTTCGGCATTGAAGACGCCGGCCCTGATCAGCCTGACATCGGCCAGCACAACGGCGACCATTCCCGACACGATAGAGGCCATGAGTTCCCGGCTGGGTTTCAGCCGGGGGATCGCGGAGCTGGTGATCCCGATCTCTTCTGTGTTCATGCGCTCAGGCGCGGCACTCTACTTCGCATTGCTCGCGATTTTTGTAGCCAACATTTATGGACGGCCTGTCGCTGTCGAGGAATTCCTGGTGATTTGTGTCGGCGCCTCCATGGCCGCGTTTGCCTCTGCCGGCAACAACAGCCTTGCCGCTGTCGGATTTGCCAGCATTGTGCTCACCATGCTCAAGCTGCCTGTCGAGGCCGCGCTGGCCCTTTTCCTGGCGATCGACCTGGTTTGCGAAGGACCACGCAACCTGCTGACCTTGTTGTTTGCCTGCGTACTGATTGTCCTGGTGTCCAGGGGCCTGCCTTCGGAACGTGTCGAGGCGGCCACACCCACAGAGGTCGGCGCATTGCAGCCGGTCCGTTTTGTTTTTTCCAGGGCCAGCTTGCTGTTGGTGCTTGCCTGTGTCCTGCTGGTCTCGATATTGATTACGATTGCGGGTGTGGGTGTCGGCATGCGCAAAGGCGAAGCTGTCCCCATTCGACCGCATGCCATGGGCCTGCTGATACCCGGGTACCCGACTGTTTAAGAAGATGATGAAATTTCTGAAAATTTGCCTGATCGGAATAGCTCTGGGAAGCCTGTCGGCCTGTGGTGCCCTGGGTGTGCTCAACAGCGTGGGTGATTTCTTCACCGTCAAGGGCAGCCGCCTGGACTGGAAAGGGGTCACCGTCGTTGCTTCCGAAGGGGCCAACCTGAATACCCCCGTCGCCCTGGATGTGGTGCTGCTGCGCGACGATGCCACGCTGGGCATGGTGTCCGCCTTGTCGGCGTCCAAATGGTTTTCTTCCCGGGCCGATCTGGCCAAGACCTTTCCTGAAGGCCTGAGTTACCAGAGTGTGGAGATTGCACCCAGCCAGACGCTGAAGCTTCCGGCAAGCGCGTTCGGCGCGTCGCGCCTGGTGGGGGTGATACTTTTTGCAGATTACCTGACACCGGGTGAACATCGGGTGCGTGTGGACCAGATGCAAGGAGACATCCTGGTGCAGCTTGGCGCGCGCTCTTTTTCTGTTTCTGCCCAGAAGAGCGAATAAATCCGGGAACGCCCATGAAAAAACATCCCATGATTCATTTCTCGCAGAACATGGTCCGCAGCCATGGCCACAAGGGGTATGTCCATGTCTAAGTCGTTGACTGTTGAAGATCGCATTCAGTGGCATGAAGGCATGCTGCTGTCCCCGCAACATTTCCAGCAGGCTTCTTCCAGGCTGGATTCCCTGGTGGCCTGGCATACGCTGCTGGCTGCGCCCTTCTCATGGGGTATTCGCAGCCTGAAGTTCGACACGGGACTTTTGCCGGCCGGGATTGTCCGGGTGCTCGAGCTCGAGGCCATCATGCCGGATGGCACCTCCGTCAGTCATAGGGCCGACAACGCCTTGCACGGTGGGCTGGAACTCAGCCTCGCGCCTTTTTCCGAGGCCTTGGGCAACGGTCCTCTGGACGTCTACCTGATCCTGCCTCTGACCCGGAGCATGCGTGACAAGAGTTCGCCGGCCCGTTTCCGGTCGGTGGCAAGCAATCAGGTGGAAGACGAGGTTTCCGAGGCCCTGCCGGCTGATGTTCCGCGCCTCCTGCCCAACCTGTCGCTGACGGCGGGAAAAGTGCCTTCGGGCCTGTACACCTGGCTGCGGCTGGGAACGGTGTTCAAGGACAACGAACTCATCAAGATGGGGAGCACGCTCCCGCCCCTTATCGAGATGCCCAAGGACGGCGAACTGTGGGAGCGTGTGTCGGCTTTCGCCGGGCAGTTGCGCGGCAAGGCCGCCTTCGTGGCCAAACAGACCGCTGTGCCCTCCTCCAAGGCCGAAGACCGGCTGGCCTACCTGGAACAAAGAGAGCGCCTGCGCAACCTGATGACCGGTTTGCCTCAGATCGAGGCGGTATTGCGCACGCCCAGCTTGCATCCCTATGCCCTCTATCTGGCGCTTTGCGGCTTGCTTGGGCCGCTCAGCATGCTCAAGCCGGGCGCGCTGCCGCCGGTCCCGCCGGAATAAAACCACGCCGATCCGCTGTCGGTGCTCAATCCCGTTCTGGAGGCATTGCAGGATTCGTTGCAGGAAATCAGCCAGGAGTATCGCGAGCATAAATTTGAATACCGCCACGGGGCATTCGAAATCACGCTGCAACCGGAGTGGGTGGACAGGCAACTGGTGGTGGGGATGCGTGGGCAGCCGGAAAAAGACCTGATTGCCTGGATGAACGGCGCCATTGTCGGCTCCCAGTCGGCCTACGCTTCGTTGCGGGAACGTCGTGTGCTTGGCGCCCAGCGTTCACACATCGAGGTGGCCGAGGAGCTGGGCGTGCGCGCCAGCTCGGGCTACACGCTGTTTTCGATTCAGATCAGCGCCGCACTGACGCTGGCAAATGAGCCCCTGATTGTCAGCAATTCCACGGAGAGTGCTTCCGCGCAGCGTCCGCAGGAAATGGTTCTTTTCGTCAAGGGCTGAGGCTCACAGGAGTCAACACGACATGGCACGCCAAAACCGGGACAAGCTGGACGACGATCATCTGATCAAGCAATTCCGCGCCTTTTTCGATGAGGTTTCGAAGGCGCAGCTGCGCGCTATCGAGATGCGTGAGACCGACCCGGACCTGGCAGCGCAGCAGGTCAGCAAGCACCTGGAAAACCTGATCGAGCTGCAGACCCTGGAATCCAAACGCGAAGGTAACCGGTTTGAACTCGAGAGCATCGCCGATGCCCGCTACCTCAAGGCCGCGCTCGCCGATGAGATATTGCTCAACACACCGTGGATAGGGCGTGACTGCTGGACCGCCCACCTGCTGGAAGCTTCGCTGTTCCGCACCAGCGTCGCCGGCGAACGGGTGTTCGAGCGCATCGAACAATTGCTGTCGAACCGCGAGCCTTCGCTGCGACCGATTGCGAGCCTCTACCTGTCGGCACTGGCCCTGGGATTCCAGGGCAAATACCGGGGCGCGGGTGAAACCGACCGTTTTGCGGGTTACCGCGAAGAGCTGTTCCAGTTTGTCTACCAGCGCCGCCCCGATCTTTCGGGCAGGGACAGGGTGTTGTCCGAGCGTGCCTATGCCAGCACCTTGTCGCACATCGCACCGCGAAAGATGCAGACGCTGAGCCGCTGGACGGTGATATTCCTGCTGGGGTTTGCGGGTCTGCTGGCCATTTCGGAAATTCTCTGGCTCTGGCAATCGTGGCCGGTCCGTCAGGTACTGCAGGGCGGCATCATCACCGGAACGGAAGCTGCCAAATGAAGGTATTCCACCGATCCAGCATGAAAGGCCGGCAATGCTGAGAGACAACCTGTTCCTGGCGTCGCTGGGCATTCTGATCGTGCTGGTGCTTGTTGCGCTGGGCCTGGTGCTGTATTTCGCGACGCGCCGCTCTGCGGTCAAGCCGGGGAGCGACCCCAAGATTGTCAAACTCCGGTTTGACTCGCTGCGCAGTTCCTTCCGCCAGGCGGTGGAGCTGATCGAGGGCAATATTGCATCCAGAGGGGAGCGTTACAGCATCCCCTGGGTGCTGGTTCTCAACGAAGGCCACGACAACCGCCAACTGCCGATCGAGCAGTCCGGTGTGGCCAGCGCCCTGAGTTCGGAAGCGGCCTCTGCCGCCGCGGCCCAGGGCATTTCCTGGCATTTTTTCGACAAGGGCATTGTCATCGACATGCAGGGAGCCTATCTGGGTTCCCCGGACGATGAAGATGCGGCCGAAAAACCCTGGGACGAGTTTCTGGGGCTGTGCCGCAAGTACCGGCCGCAGCGGCCCTTCGACTCGGTGGTCATCACCGTGCCTGCGGCCCTTTTGCTCGACAGCAACCCGGACGCCTTGCTCGAACTCGGGAAGCTGGCGCGGCTGGCGCACCGCCGCCTCTGGCTGGCGCAAAACCGCTTTGCCATGCGTTTTGCCGTGTATGTGCTGGTGTCCGGGTGTGACCAGATTGAAGGCTTTTCGCCTTTCGCGCGGGCCTTGCCCGAGCCGATGCGGGCCGGCATCCTGGGCTGGTCTTCGCCTTACGACCTGTCCACCACTTACCAGGACGGCTGGGTTGGCGAGGCGCTGGACAGTGTCGTCAAGACCGTCTCGGACACCTCCGCCGAACTTTTTGCGCTGGATTCTGTCAGCGCCGAGACCGGCAAGTTCTTCCTGCTGCCATCACGCATCGATGCGATCCGCGCGCAATTGCAGGTGTATGTGGACGAGTTGATGCGGCCCAGCGCTTACCACGAGCCGTTTTTTTTCCGCGGCATTTACCTCACGGGTGACAGCAGCGAATCGGCGCAGAAAGCCGGTGTGCTGGACATGGCTGCGTCGATGGAGGGCGAAACCCGCGAGGACCCGGCGGACCTGGTCTCCCAGTTGATGCGGGAGCCGGCGTTCCTGCGGGATCTTTTCGAGAAGAAAATCTTCATGGAATATGGCGTGGCGCGCCCCTCGCGCCAGCAGCTCAGCCGTCCCGTGCTCAGTCGTGCGGCACGCTGGGGCGCCGTGGTGTTGCTCGGTGGCTGGAGCGTGGGCCTGCTGGTGGCCACGGTTCAGCTGAGCAAGCGCAACCCGGAATTGGCCAGGGCCTTGACGCAGATTGAAACCGATGCCGGCTACAGGGCCAGGGCCAGTGAACGTGGTGAGTCGATTCCGTCGGACTGGTACCGGGCAAAAACGCTGTCGCTGCTGGCGGCGATCGAGAAGCTGGGGACCGACAAGGCGTGGACATTTTTCATGCCGGGATCCTGGTACATCTTTGACGACCTGGATGAACGTGTGGCCGAGCGGATCGAGCGCGAATTCGGCGAAATTGCCATCAATACGCTGCGGCGGGAGCTGTATGCACGCGCGGCCGACATGACGGGGGTATCCCAGGATGCCAGCACGGGAGAGCTGATCATCGGCGGGGAGTGCGCCGCGCCTGCCGGATTCCTGGCGATTGCGGGACAGGCACGCAAGAGCACCCTGGCGGTGGAGGACACGGCAGAATTTTCAGCCTTGCTGCAGTACCTGACCGCCGTCGAGCGGCTCGACCAGGCGATCGTTTCCATGGTCAGGCTGCAAAAACCCGGTCCGAACGAGGCCAGTGACCTGCGATTGCTGGTGAAGTACACGCTGGGTGCTGAACTGCCCGGCAATATCTCCCAAAGCATCCGGTTCTTCCGCGGCGATGATGCGCCTGGCAGTATTTCACCGGCGGCCATCAGCGTGATGCACATCCAGCAGGCGGTGCGCTGCAGCCTGGGCAAGGGGGTGGTCGCACTGGACCAGCGCCTGTTCACGAACAACGATCTGCTGGTGTCCGAACGCGAGCTCGCGGCGCAGACCATGCGGCTGTTTGCCCCGGATGCGCGCGTCACGAGCTTCAGCCAGACGGTGGGTGGCTACAAGGCGGTCGTGGCCGCGATCAAGGAGCAGGAAAGCCTGCTGGCCAGCGGCAAGGGCGGCTGGATGCGGCAAGCCACGCTGAATCTGGGGCCCGCCTACGATGGCGCGCTCACTCGCATCACCCAGTCACGCCGCCTCTTGGGGCCGGAGCCGGCCGATCAGGCGCGCCAGCATGCCTTGACGGAGTTCCAGAAATTCAGCGCCGAGTTTTACACCCGGTTCGGAGTGGATGGGCAGTCGGGCATCGTCTGGCAGGAAAAGGACGCGCGCTTTATGTTGTCTGCCGACCGGCTGGCCCTGCGTGATGCCCTGACAGGGCTGCTCGCGCAGTCGTTCATGACACCGCCGAGTGATCGGGAGATTCCGGAGATTGTTGCGCAGAGCATTCTGGTGTGGGACAGCACCAAGCTGGACCAGGCCCTGGCGCTGAGCGACGCCCACAAACGCTTCATGGGAGAAAGCCTCGCCAAATTCCCGCCATCCGTCCGGCCCAGTGTGGCTGCCTTCGTCAATTTCCAGTTCGCGCGTCTGGTCAGTGATCATGCGATCGATGCCTTGTCGATCAGCGGACGGATTGACCCCGGTGCGGTGGCGGATGCGATGGCTTTTGATGCGTCGAGGGGACGGCTGATCAAGGTGCAGGGGCTGCTGACGGAGCTCGGCGCCAGGGGCAAGGCAGACAATCTGCGCAGCCTGATTTCCCAGGATGCGGTGGCTCGCTTGCGGCAGGTCGACGAGAACCTCAACCAGTCCGACCTGTACGCCATCCGGGGCCGCGACTTCAGCTATTGGCTGGGTGACCGGGGCCCCTTGCTGCAGGCCTTTGGCGTGACCGATGCGCCTGGCCTCATGCAGACCCTGGCCTTGCAGTTCAGCCGCGCCGAGACCCTGGGCCGGCAATCCGAGATCTACCTGGCATCGCTGGACAGCGCCAGCGCCGAGTCGCAACTGGCACGCCGCTGGCAGGCGATCAACCGGGAGCTCGAGCGTTACCGCCTGAAAAACCCGAACAGCAGCCTGGTCGTTTACGAGCAATTCCTGGTCACGGTGGGCGCAGATATCGACCGCAGCAACTGTTCCGAGAAGCTGGCCGGGAAGGCGCCCGGCGGACGTCCGGCCGACTATTTTGCGGAAAAGCACCTGCAGGTGTACAACGCCCTGCTCAAGCGCTGCAACGAATTGCGGGCGGGTGAGCAGCAGGAGCAGTGGGCGGTTTTCTCGGGGAACTTCAACCGCCTGCTGGCCGGGCGCCAGCCTTTTGCCGTTCCTGGCGCCAGGGACGCGCAGGATGCGGATTTCGAAGATGTCGGCCAGGTGCTCAAGAGCTCGGAACGGATGTCGCGCATTTTCAAGGACACCGCCGGCAGCAGCCGGAGTGCCGCCTCCGGCCAGGCCGCACGCCGTTTCATGGAGCAGTTTGACCGGGTCAGGGCCTTCATGGCGCCTTTGTATCCGGTGGAAGAGGGGGCCATCGCGGGCTACGACATGGCGGTGGAGTTCAGGACCAACCAGTCCGCGGAGATCGAGGGCAACAAGGTGATCGACTGGACCCTGGAAGTCGGCTCCCAGACCCTCAGGCTGCGCGACGCCCCGCGCCCCTTGCGCTGGGAGCCCGGCACGCCTATTACCCTGACCTTGCGGCTGGCCAAGGACTCACCCGTTAACGCCAACAATGATGCGCAGCAGCTTCACATGTCGGCCGACGGCAAAACCGTTTCCTACCGGTTCACCGACGCCTGGGCGCTGTTGCGCATGATCCAGCGCCAGCGCGAACCGGACCCGGCCGGCCGCGCCGACGGCCGTTCGCAATTGCTGCGCATGGAGTTCCCCATGGTCTTCGGCGCCGACAACCCCCGCCTGACACCCCAGGAAGTCAGGGCGCGCGTGTACATGCGTGTTTCCCTGTCTCCGGTCGGCAAGCGGACCTCCGTGTTTTGGCCCGGTGTTTTCCCGACGCGGGCCCCCGAATTTGCCGGACAGTAATGAAAAGCATGACCCAGGACTCCGTTTTTCTGCCAGACACCGAAGCCCTGCTGGCGCCGATTCCCGGTGCAGAGCCTGCCGGCGTGTCCATGCGTTACGACCCGCTTTATCTCGGCGTGGCGCAGGCCCGCGAGGAGGACGATGCCAGCCTGCCCATGGGCGAGTGGGAGCGGCCGCTCAAGAAGGCCGACTGGAAGGCGGTCGCCGCCAGTTGCAGCCAGCTGTTGGGCAAACGATCCAAGGACTTCCAGGCCGCGGCCTGGTTGTGCGAATCCTGGATCCATTTGCACCAGATGGATGGATTCATTGCCGCTGTCGATGTGCTGACGGGGCTGGTGGAGCGTTTCTGGGATACGGCCTACCCGCAAATCGAGGACGGGGATGACGATGCGCGCGTGGCCAGCTTCATCTGGATGAACGAAAACCTGCCGCTGACCTTGAAGCTGCATGTGCCGCTGTTGCACCTGTCGGACCGGATTCCTTCGGCCGTCAGTCTGGCCGACTGGGACCAGGCGCTGATTGCCGACAACCAGAAAGGCGAGGATAAAAAGCCCCATCCGGCCGGCGGTAACCCGCTCACGCGCGAGGAGTTGACCGCCAGTGCCAGCGGGAAAAACCTGCTGGCCCTGATCGACCTCAAGGCCCGGCTGGAGGTCGCCACGGGCAAGTGGGACGCGCTGGCCCGCATGCTCGACGACAGGATGCGCAACAACCCCCCCAGCGTTGCGCGGGTCGGCGAAATGCTGCGCCGCATGGAGCGCGCGGTCACCAGCCTGATCGACGGGCGAGCGCCCGTCCAGCCGGTCGCCAGCGACCCCGCCCCGGCATCACCACCATCAAACCAGGAGCAGACCATGGATGCTGCGGCACCCCACCAGGAAGACATCCCCGCAAGCCCGGGCCTTGTGATGCATTCCGGCGCCATCACCAGCCGCGAGGATGCCTACCGCATGCTGGAAGCGGTGGCTGCCTATCTCGAAAAAGCCGAGCCGCACAGTCCCACGCCTTACCTCGTCAAGCGGGCAGTCTCCTGGGGCAGGATGTCGCTGGCGGACCTGATGCAGGAAGTGGTGCGGGAAGAGGGCGACATCGCCCGCTACTTCTCCTTGCTGGGCATCAAGGAGTCCCGCCAGGAGTAGGGCGGGCCTTGCATCAGCACCGCATTCTGATTTCCACCCAGGCACACCGGAGTCGATATGGCCACCAAGCTACCCCCCGCAATTGTCACGCCGGCCGAATGGAAGGCGCGTACCTCGCTGCGGCTGTCCAGCCGCGGCGAAGAGACCAAAACACTCGATTCAGCCTACACCCGGTGGTACAACAGCCGCAGCCAGCCGAACGAAAAGATCGAGGAGATGTACCGCAAGCAATTGCAGGATGCGCTGCAGGTGTATTACAGCAGCCATGGCCGGGACTGGAAAAAAAGCGAGCGCAACAAAGTCAGCAATGGCTTGTTGCAGCACATCTTCGAGACGATCTACCGGGAAAATGCGGTCACCACCAAGGGCATTGAAGCGATCGAGCGCGACAACGTCCACTCACGCTACGGTGTGCTGTACCTGCTGGGCAATATCGACATCAACATGGACTACATGGGCATCACGCTCGAAGGCGTGAGTGCCGTGGGTGGCGCCTTGGCAGCTGGCTTCGGTACCAATTACGACCAGCTCAAAGACGTCGACAAGGTGGACAAGGTGGCCTTCAAGGCCTTTGGGGAGGACGTCAGCGTGTCGGACGCCTTCGGTTATGTGTCCAAACCGGTGCTGGCTGCGATCCCGCCTGTCGTGGACAAAATCATGGCCCCCGGAACCGTCAAGCGCCATCACCGGCCGGGCCGGGTGATGGTGCCCGAGCCGCACGGCGTGATCAATGGCCGACCGGTATTCGGTCCTGCCCCGCGGCCCTATTCGCGCGACGGGAAAGGCCCTCCGCACGCGATAGCCAATATCAACTACCTGCAGTTGACGCCACGCCCGCTGAGCGCGACGCCGCTGGCCGAGCAGAGCGATTACGGTTTCCCGACCACCAAACGTGCGCTGGAGGCCATGGGCCAGCACAAGGTGGCTGCCATCGCCTTCGCGCCCATCAGCGGCGCCGTGGTGGTAGGCGCCGCGTTCTACGATTTGATGGGAAAACTCATCGATGTGCTGAAGTCTCTGGTGACGAGTTTTGTCGACTGGCTGAAAGACAAACTGCTTCAGGACAGCGAATTTCCTTTCACGGTCGGCGCCAGCACGATCAAGGCCCTGATCATGTTCACGGTCAAGAAGTGCGCAGCAGCTTCGGTCCCGTTCGTCAGTGCCGGCCTGGACCTGTTGACCGGTTTCGCCCAGACCTTCAAGGCCATCAAGATGAAGGTGGGCGGCTGGCTCGAGAGAAGAAAAATCCGCATCACCGATGGTCATCCGGCGCTGCTGGCCAACCGTATCGAGCGATCGATGACCATGGACATTGCGTCTGGTCTGTGGACCATGATCAAGGGCGCGGTGCAGCTGGCCCTGGCGGGCTCCGTGCCCGGTGCACAGAGCCTGGTCGGCGCCATCACCAGTGCTGTCGAGTGGGTGATCAAGTTCGTTATGCGTTTGATCGAGCAGGCCAGCATCAAGATGTTTTTGCTGACCGCGAAGATGCAGTACATGAAAGCGCGGAAACTGACAAAAAAGGACGAATCCGGACACCGGGTGGTGGACACCGTCAATGCCCGCGGCAAGAAGAGTCTCATCCACGATCTGGAGGCCTTCAAGCGTTTCTATCAGAGCGGATGCAGTGCCAGCCCCATCATTGCCATGCTGACACTGAACTCCGGAATTTGCGGCAGCCAGTGGCAGCTTCAGAGCATGTTTACCGACATGGGCAAGATCAAGGGAAAAACCATCAAGGGCGAGATCGGCCAGAACGAGTTCGACAGCGGCACCAAGTATTTCACCCGGCTCAAGCGTTATGGCAAAAAGTATTTGGGTGATTCGGGGTTCGAGTTCAAGGCCAACCCGGTGATCGCGGGCGACAAGAAGTACATCCAGGGCTTGCTCGACCATGCCAAAAACCACCATGCCGAGTCCACCAGGAAAACGCCTGGCAAGGTGTTCGACGGCGTCCTGTCGGCCATCGCGACCTGAGCAGCGGGCCCTCCGGGCACACACGCCGGCGGGGGGAGACCGCGGTCAGCCCCGCGCCGTGATTGCGAGCCAGCGGCCGCGGTGTGGACCGCCGCCAGGACTGCCTACCAGTCCACCAGGCTCAAGCCCACGCTGAGCACGTTGCGGCGGCGGTTGTAATCGATCATGCTGTCGCCGTAGCCGCTGAACAGCTGCACGTGGTAACGCAGCGCTGCGCTGTCGGCGATGGCGGTCGAGGCCTTCATCCATTCGAGCTTGACCGAGCCGCGCGCCTCGGATTTGAGCGAATGGCGCACCGTCATGCCCAGGCTGTGCAGCTTGTTGATCTGCCAGGTGCCGGCAACTTCGGCACGGCCGATGAAGTCGGAAATCCCCGGGTTGTCGTCACTGCCTGACGATTCGCGCAAGCGCTGCCAGACGCGGGCCTGCAGGGTCAGGCTGGCGTCGCCGCCGAGGTCTTTTTCGGCCGCACCCATCAGGTAGACGCGGTTCCAGCTGCGCGATAGCGGCAGGCTTTGCCCGTTGGACTGGTGGGTCAGGCCCAGTCCGCTCAGGCGGTACTTCCAGCCACCGGGGAGGTCAATCATGTGCGGGTAGATGTAGACCACCTCGGGTTCATGGTCGGTGGTGCGGAACGGCCGCGAAATCCCCCCGTGGAAAAGCTGCCAGTAACTTTGCTGGGTGTAGCCCAGCCAGACCGAATCGCTGCCGGCCTCGTCGCCACTGCCGGAGGTGAGCAGGCCCTTGGCCACCTTGGTGCGTACCGACAGTTGCAGGCGCGCTTCGGAGCGTTTGTAGTTGAAGGGCGTGGTGACGGTGTGACCGGGGGCGGGTGATGATGGCTGGTTGTTCACGCTGTCCGAGCCCGACCACATCAGGCTGATCGGGCGGTAGCCGCGGATGCCGAAGGTGTCGCAGTCGGTGCCGCGTTGCAGCTCCCAAAACCGCGAAAGTCCGCTGTAGCTCGTGTTTCGGCAGCCGATCTGCTTGCCGTCCGGCGCTTCGGTGGCCAGGGCCGGCAGCAGCAGCACTTGGGCTTCTTTCTGTCCGGTCTCCGGGTTGGCAGGGGCGGTCGTCATGGCCGGTGGCGGGCTGCCGGGGCTGGTTTGTGCGTCGGCCCAGCTTTTGAAGCAGGCCAGCTGCGCTCCGGCATCGGCGCTCATGGCCTGGCAGGCCTGCCAGCCCAGGCGACCGCTGCGGTCGGGCAAGCCTGGCGTGACGCCGCTCTGGGCCTGTGCCAGGCCACCGGCCAGCAACAGTCCCATCGCCGCCAGCGTGTGAATGGCTGGTTTTGCCCAGGCTACCATCCGGGCACTTTCTCCATGGTGAAGGGCACCTCCGGTGTATCCGGCGGCGCGTTGTCGCGCGTGTCTTTCCATAGGCCTGTAAATTTTTTTCCGCATGATTCCTTGACCAATTCACCGTTCCAGGTGCCTGTGATGCTGATGCCGTTTGAAGATTCGTCGAGGGTCAGAAACCCGTTTTCCAGATCGCCCGCGAGCTGCGCCCTGGCTGCATGGCCCCCGGTTCGCGCCGTGCCCAGATCGCGCAGGACGGAGCCCGCCACACTTTCGCTGAATTCCGCATGCCTTTCCAGGCGCATGACGGCCTCGGCAGGCAAGCCCGCAGGGGCCGGGGTAAAGCGTACCCGCCACTGGCCATAAATCTGTGGGGCGGACAGCTGTGTTGCCGTCGGACAAGCGCCTGACTTCTGTGCTGCCCCGGGGTCTGGGGAATGGTTTTGGGCTTCAGCCCTTATGCAACAAGCGCTGACCGCTACTAAAAATATAGCAAACAAGGGGCGGGAATGGGGTTTCATGGTGTCCGTCTCAATCGGCGCCTCTGGCGGCCTCCGCCAGGCTGTTGGCCTCGGCGCTGTCGGCTGCGCGCCTGGCGAACTCGGCCCGCAGTGCCCTGATTTTCTCGCGCGGGTCTTCCCTGACCGTGGTTTTGTCCAGCCCCATCTCGGCGATAAAGCGGCTGGGCACGCCGGCCACCGTCTCACGGCCTTTCTTGCGGCGCCGCAGCCAGTTCACCGCCAGCGTACGCTGGGCCCGGGTGATGCCCACATACATCAGGCGGCGTTCCTCCTGCAGGCGCAGCGCCAGGTCGTCAGTCTTCATAGCATCGGTACCGTCGTCGTCCTCGAGCTTGAAGGGCAGCAAGCCTTCGTTGACGCCGGCCAGCACCACATGCGGCCATTCGAGTCCCTTGGCGGCATGCAGTGTGGACAGGGTCACCACATTCTGGTCACCCTCGCGTTCGCTGATGGTCGACAGCAGCGCAATCGTCTGCACCACCTCCAGCATGGTTTTGGTTTCGGCCGCGACAACCGCGCCGCTGGTGTCGTCGATCTGCCCGCCGCAGCGCTGGGCCATCCAGTCGCAGAAGTCCATCACATTGGTCCAGCGGGCGGCGGCGACTTTTTCGCTGTCCTCGCTGTCGTAGATGTGTTTTTCGTAGTCGATGTCCTTGAGCCAGGCGCTGAGAAAAGCGCGCGCGTCCTCGGCGCCCACGGTGCGCCGGGCGCGGTACTCGAGGTCGTTGAGGTAGCGGCCGAATTCATGCAGCGAGCCCACCGCCTTCGCCGGCAGCACGGCGCTCAGGGAATTGCTGAACAGCGACTCGAACAGGCTGAGCCTGTACTTCTCGGCAAAGCTGCTCAGCGCCCCCAGCGTGGTGTGGCCAATGCCGCGCTTGGGCGTCTTGATGGCGCGGATGAAGGCGGCGTTGTTGTCGTTGTTGACCATCAGCACCATCCAGCTGCACAGGTCCTTGATCTCGGCCCGGTCGAAAAAGCTTTGTCCGCCCGAGACCTTGTAGGGGATGTTGGCCTTGCGGAAGGCCTTCTCGAAGGGCTTGGCCATGTGGTTGGCGCGGTAGAGCACGCAGAAGTCCTTCCATTCCTTGTGCTGGCTGCCCTCGGCCTGCAGCGTGCCTTCGGCGCGCAGGCTCTGGATGCGCGCCACCACACGTTCGGCTTCGTGCTCCTCGCTGTCGCAGTCCACCACCCGGACCGGCTCACCTTCACCGAGTTCGCTGAACAGGGTTTTCGGAAACAGCTTGGGGTTGGGCGCAATCACATTGTTGGCCGCGCGCAGGATGGCGCTGGTCGAGCGGTAGTTCTGCTCCAGCTTGATGACGCGCAGGGTCGGGTAGTCGACCGGCAGCTTCTTCAGGTTGTCCAGGGTCGCGCCGCGCCAGCCGTAAATCGACTGGTCGTCGTCGCCCACGGCGGTGAAACGCCCGCGCGCACCGACCAGTAACTTGAGCACCTCGTACTGGGTGGCGTTGGTGTCCTGGTACTCGTCGACCAGCACATGGCCCATGGCTTGTTGCCATTTGTCGCGCACCGCGTCGTGTTCCCGCAGCAGCTTGAGCGGCAGGCCGATCAGGTCGTCGAAATCCACACTCTGGTAAGCCGTCAGGCGCTCTTCATACCGCGCCATGATGCGGGCGACCAGCCGGTCTTCGTCGCCACTGGCCTGGGCCTCGGCCTGGGCCGCGTTGAGCCCGCTGTTTTTCCAGGCGCTGATGGTCCACTGCCACTGCCGCGCCGTGGCCGCATCGGTGCTGCCGCCGGCGTCCTTCAGGATGCTGGTGACGTCGTCGCTGTCGAGGATGGAAAACTGCTTTTTCAGCCCCAGAACTTCGCCGTCCTGGCGCAACATGCGCACGCCCAGCGCGTGGAAGGTGCAGATCAGCACGCCCCGGGCCGGCTGGCCTATCAGCTTTTTGGCGCGCTCGCGCATTTCGGCGGCGGCCTTGTTGGTGAAGGTGATGGCCGCGATCTCCTGCGGCGGCAGGCCGGCCTGGATCAGCCGGCCGATCTTGTGCGTGATCACCCGCGTCTTGCCCGAGCCGGCGCCGGCCAGCACCAGGCAGGGACCGTGCATGTAGTTGACGGCTTCCTGCTGGGCGAGGTTGAGTCCGGCGGCGGCTGAATCGTTCGAAGGTGAGGGCATGCAGGCAAAAAAACGGGAAACGTGAGCCGCAGCGGCAGCGCATCAAAACGCTGGACGAAAACAGCAGGGCAGCGGGCATCATAGCCAGTCAGCTGACGCCAAGCTTGGCGGCGACAATACGCTTTGTGTTAGGCATTCTCCTCATCACCTTCCCCTTCTTCGCGCTGGTGCTGTGCGGCTACCTCGCGGCGCGCCGTGGCCTGCTGCCGCAGGCGGCGATTCCCGGGCTCAACACCTTTGTGCTGTATTTCGCGCTGCCCTGCATGTTGTACCGCTTTGGCGCGAACACGCCGCTGGCGCAGTTGCTGGACGTGGGCGTGGTGGCGGTCTACCTGTTTTGCGCCCTCGTCATGGTGGGTTTCACCATCGTCGTGACGCGCAACCGGCGCATCGGCTGGAACGACGCGTCATTCGGCGCACTGGTGGCGGCTTTTCCCAACACCGGTTTCATGGGTGTTCCCTTGCTGGTGGCCCTGCTGGGCGCCCAGGCCGCCGGTCCGGCCATCGTGACCATCGTGGTGGACCTGCTGGTCACCAGTTCGCTGTGTATTGCGTTGTCGCGGCTGGACTCGGCCGACGTCCACGGCGCCGAGGTGGCCGCCCGCAAGGCGCTGCGCGGCGTGGCGCTCAACCCCATGCCCTGGGCGATCGTGCTGGGCGCCCTGTCCTCGGGCCTGCAGCTGGCGCTGCCCGCACCGGTGATGCAGACGGTGGCCCTGCTGGCCGATGCCGCCTCGCCGGTGGCGCTGTTCACCATAGGCGCGGTGCTGGCGCGCTCCCAGATGAACAGCGTGGAAACGATTGCGCTGAAGGACTATGTGCCGGTTGCGCTGATCAAGCTGCTCTTGCATCCGCTGCTGGTCGGGCTGGTGGGCCTGGGGGCGATCCAGCTGGGCGTGCCGCTGCAGCCCTTTGCGCTGACGGTGATTGTGCTGGTCGCAGCCCTGCCGAGTGCCAGCAACGTCTCCTTGCTGGCCGAACGTTTCGGCGCCAACAACGGCCGCATCGCGCGCATCATCCTGCTGTCCACGGTGCTGGCGTTTTTCAGTTTTTCAGCGGCGGTGGCCTTGCTGACCTGAGTTGCCCGCGGGATACGGACATGGATCCCGGATCGAGTCCGGGATGACGGGTTCTAGATCGCTAATGGGTCTACATCAATCGCCCAGCGGATCAGGCTTTTGAATTCGGCCTGATGCCGGGTCTGGTGCAGCAGCGGCTGCCAGGCCGCGAGGAAACGCTGCAGCGCGGCGCGAGACGGGCTTTCCACCAGCATTTGTGCGCGTTCGATGTTGGCCACGCGCTGGATGGTCATGGGCACGGCCGGGTAGGGCGTCACGGCATCCCCGCCGGGCAGTTGCTGCGCCTGTGCCGCGGCCGCCGCGGCATTGAGGAAGCCCTGGGCCACGGCCTGCTCCCTGGCCTCGGCGCGCAGCAGCGCCGAAAATCCGAAGGGCGACATGCCGGCCGCCTCGCGCTCCTGGAGTTCCTGCGCGGCAAAGGACGGATAGTCGTGTTTTTTCAAGGCCGCAAACAGAGGATGCTGCGGATGGAAAGTCTGCACCCACATCTCGCTGGCTTCGCCGCGCTCGGCATCGCGCCCGGCGCGCCCGGCCGCCTGCATCAACAGGCCAAACAGGCGCTCGGGCGCGCGGAAGTCGCTGGAAAACAGCGCGCCGTCCGGGTTGATCGCCGCGACCAGGGTGATGTGGCGGAAATCGTGGCCCTTTGCAATCATCTGCGTGCCGACCAGCACATCGACCTCGCGCGCATGCACGCTGGCCAGTTGCGACTCGAGCGCACCCTTGAGCCGGGTGGTGTCGGCGTCGATGCGCGCAATCCTCACCGAGTTGTGCAGCGGGCTGCCGTCCGGGCGTGCCACACCCGCCAGTAACTCGGCGATGTGTTCCTCCAGGCGTTCCGTGCCCTTGCCCAGCGGCGCGATGTCGATGTTGCCGCAGCCCGGGCAGGCGCGCGGCACGCGTTCGGTGAAGCCGCAATGGTGGCAGCGCAGGGTGCGGTCCAGCTTGTGGAACACGCGGTAGGCGCTGCAATGCGGGCATTCGCTTTTCCAGCCGCAGTCGTGGCAGGCCAGCACCGGCGCATAACCGCGCCGGTTCAGGAAGATCAGCGACTGTTCGCCGCGCGCGATGCGCTGGGCGATGGCGTCCAGCAGCGGCGGCGCAATGGTGCAGTGTTTGGGCTGGTGGTTCATGTCGACCAGCCGGACCTGGGGCAGGCTGCCATGGATAGCCCCCACGCTCGGCACTGCGTGTCCGTCGCTGCCCCCCGAGGGGGCCGTTCCACCTTGGGGCGGCCCGGCGGTGGAACCGTCGCCGGTTCCGACCGGCTGGGTCGTTCCCCCTATACGTTCGTTCATGGTCAGGCGCTGGTAGCGGCCGACCACGGTCGCCTGCCAGCTTTCCAGCGAAGGTGTGGCCGAACCCAGCAGCACACGGCAAATGCCGGCCGGCCTGGCTTCGTGCTCCGCCCTGGCATCGGTGCTTTCCGCGGCCTTGTCCGGCGAGCTTTCGATCATGGCTCGATAGACGGCGAGGTCGCGCGCCGAATACCGCGCGCCTTCCTGCTGCTTGTAGCTGGGGTCGTGCTCCTCGTCGACGATGATCAGGCGCAGATTGGGCAGCGAGGCAAAAATCGCCATGCGGGTGCCCAGCACCAGCCTGGCCTGGCCGGCGTGGGCGGCCAGCCAGCTCTTGAGTCGCTGCGCCGGCGTCAGGCCGCTGTGCATGGCCACCACCTGGGCCTTGCCCAAATGGGCAAAACGTTCCTCGAAACGTGCCTGCAATTGCGGCGTCAGGTTGATCTCGGGCACCATCACCAGCACCTGGGCGCTGGCATCGTCAGCCAGCACCTTCGCAGCAGCACGCAGATACACCTCGGTTTTTCCGCTGCCGGTCGCGCCAAACAGCAGGGCCGGCCGGGTGTCGGCATCAAATTCGGCAATGGCCCTTGCCTGTCCTGCGCTGAGCGCTATCAAATCGGTAGTATCCGGGGTGTCCGGCAGAGCCGCCACCGGGCGTTTCAGCCGGCGCGCAAGCTGCACCGTGCTCAGTTCGCGCAACTGCGGTGGCAGCGCGGCCAGCGCCACCTCACCAATCGAGCGCTGGTAATAACTGGCGGTGAATGCCACCAGCTGGCGCCAGGTCGCCGACAGGGGCGCCAGGCCATCCAGCGCGCCCAGCACGGCCCGGGCTTGCGCGGGCTTCAGATCACCGCTGTCCGGCAGCAGCTCCCAGACCACGCCCAGCACTTCGCGCTTGCCCAGCGGCACACGCACCAAGGTGCCGGGTGTCAGAGGCCATTCACTGGCATAGGTCAGCGCGCCAGCCACATTGCTGTGGGCCGGAGTGGCCACCACAACGGCCAGCCAGTAACTCATGGGCGTTGACGCCGGGAACTACGTAAAAAGTCGTAAGTGCTGAGATACATTTTCGGAAAACGCCGTAAGTGCTTGATTTCAAACTACTTTGAAGGTGATCCAGAGTTTCTGTGGATAACTTTGTTGATAGATTGCCTTGGGCCCGGCCCAAGCCTTGTAAATCAAGGCTTTTCTTAAATTGCCCAGAAAAAAAGCAATTTGAAGAAGTCATATGAATCAAGCACTTAGCGGCGCTATGGGTTTGATAGCGAAACTAGCGTCTTGACCTGGGTCATGTCGCACCGCAGCACGAAATTTGTGAATAAGTCTTGCCTCCGGCGCCTGGTTTTGTGTTATCGGCAATGGAAAAACCCGCTTAATGCGGCGCGCCGGTGCGCATCCTGCGGGAGTGGGCGTGTACTGCGCGTACCAGCACTTCGACATTTTCAGGCGGGGTGTGCTGGCTGATGCCATGGCCGAGGTTGAAGATGTGGGTCGGGCCCTTGCTCTGCAGGTCGGCATGCGGCTGCCCGAAGCTGTCCAGGACGGCGGCCACTTCTTTCTCGATCTGCGCCGGCTGGGCGAACAGCACATTCGGGTCGAGGTTGCCCTGCAGCGCCATGCGTGAACCGACCCGCGCCCGCGCTTGAGCCAGGTTCACGGTCCAGTCCAGCCCCAGCACCTCGCAGTCGAGCTGGGCCATCTGCTCCAGCCACAGGCCGCCGCCCTTGGTGAACACCAGGCGCGGGACGATGACGCCCTCATGGCTGCGCTTGAGCTGGCTGAGCACGCGCTGGGTGTAGGCCAGGCTGAAGGTCCGGAAGGCCGCGTCGGCCAGCACGCCGCCCCAGCTGTCGAAAATCATTACCGCCTGGGCGCCGGCCTCGATTTGCGCGTTCAGGTAGGCGGCGACGGCGTCGGCATTGATCGCCAGCATCTTGTGCATCAGGTCGGGGCGCTGGTACAGCATGGTCTTGACCAGGCGGTAGTCGTCGGAGCCGGCACCCTCGACCATGTAACAGGCCAGCGTCCAGGGGCTGCCGGAAAAGCCGATCAGCGGAACCCGCCCATTGAGCGCCTTGCGGATGGAGGTGACGGCGTCGAAGACGTAACGCAGCTTGTCCATGTCCGGCACCTCGAGTCGGGCCACGGCGGCCTCGTCGCGCACCGGCGTGGCAAAACGCGGGCCTTCGCCCAGCGCAAACGACAGGCCCAGGCCCATGGCGTCGGGCACGGTCAGGATGTCGGAAAACAGGATGGCCGCGTCCAGCGGGTAACGCTCCAGCGGCTGCAGCGTGACCTCGGTCGCGTAATCGGGCGAGGTCGCCAAACCCATGAAGCTGCCGGCTTTCGCGCGGCTGGCACGGTACTCGGGCAAATAACGCCCGGCCTGGCGCATCAGCCAGACGGGGGTGTAGTCGGTGGCCTGGCGCAGGCAGGCGCGCAGGAAATTGTCGTTTTGGAGGGGAGCAAACATCGCCCCATTGTCTCAGAGCCGTGAATCTTTCTACTGCGCGACCCGATCTGACGCCTGCGCTGCTCACCCTACCCTTTTACGGCTCCGCTCCTGGTCGCCACCTCGGCCCGCGCGCTACGAAATCTTCACGACTCTGGGCGCGCCTGAACCCCTGAAACGGCGAGCGCGGGGCCTCTACCTGACCGGCAGAAACTGCAAAAACGAGGCGCCCGCCAGGTTCTGCACATAGGTGATCACGGCGCGCCGGTATTTTTCGGTCAGCACGCCGGACAGCAGGTCCAGCCGGCCGACGATTTTTCCGAACTCGCGCTCGAAGCTCAGGTTGCGCTCGCGTTCGGAGAGTTCATCGGCCAGCAGCAGCGGCTGGCCGGCCGCGTTGCGCCGCGTGGCCAGCAACCAGACGGCGGACTCGACATTGCGCGCGGCGTTGTAGATGTGCTGCGCGTCCAGGCCATCGACCAGGTAGAACATCGTTTTGCCGTCGTGCGCGGTGATCAGCATGTCGGCGCTGGCGTAAACAAAGGCGGCAACGCGGTCGCCGCGGAACTCGGGGCTGAGCGCCAGCGACAGGGCCGCGATATCGCGTTTGCCCTGCAGCTCGGGCCAGGGCGTGCGGTTCTCGATGGCGGCGCGCACGCGCTGCACCGCGGCCTCGCGGCTGGCGCTGCCGCCCTTGCGCCACTCGGCCGGGTTGCGCCGGTAGAGCTTGTCGAGCAGGCGGTACAGGCTGTCCAGGTTGTCGCGCATGCCCAGCGTGGCCATGCGGTTGAGGTCCGACTGCGCCAGTTCGCTGGACGTCAGCGGCGCGACCTGGGTCTCGCCGCGATTGACCGCGGCCGGACCCTGCGTCGAACAGCCAACCAGCAGCAGGGTCAGTGCGCAGGCGGAGGGCAAAAGCCAGGTGTGAAGAACGGGCCGGCTCGGGGGCATGCGGCGATTATCCCGAAGAAGCCTGCCTGCGCAAGCACTTCGGCCGCACAGGGGTTCAGGGTGGCGTCAGCAGGCCACGCGACTGAAGCACCCGGTGGTCGATCTTGATGCAGTGGTCCTGCACCACCAGCAGGCCCGCTGCTTGCGCCTTCGCGGCGGCCTCCGGATGCGAGATGCCCAGTTGCATCCACACGGCCTGGGCACCGATGGCGATGGCTTCATCGACCACCGGCGGGATGTCAGGGCTGTTGCGAAAGCAGTTCACCAGGTCGATCTTTTCGTGCTTCGCGGCTTCTGTCAGCGAGGCATAGGCTTTTTCGCCCAGCACTTCGGTGAGGTTGGGGTTCACCGGGATGATGCGGTAACCCTGCGCCTGCATGTAACGCGCCACATCGAAGCTGGGGCGGTGCGGCTGGTCCGACAGGCCCACCACCGCGATGGTCCGGCAATGCTTCAGGATGTGCGGCATGGTCTCTGCCGGCGCCAGCGTGGCCATGCCGTTCAGGCCTTGTACTTGATGGAGCAGCCGTAGGCCCGGCTGGAGGCCACGCTGAGTGGCTTGCCGGCCAGCGCTTCGTTCAGGCCCTGGCGCACATAGTTGACGGCAGTCTTGATGTCCTCGACCCGCGCCGAAGGGATGCTGTCGATGCCGCCGGCGTAGATCAGCTGTCCCTGGGGGCTCACGATGTACATGTGCGGCGTGGTTTTTGCACCGTAGAGCTGGCCTATCCTGCCGGACTCGTCCATCAGCGTGGCGGCCGGCGCGGCCTGCTTCTCGCCCAGCCAGCCGGCGAGTTTTGCCGGGGCCAGGTAGTCGCCGTGGCCGGTTTCTGTCGAGTTGATCGCCAGCCAGACCACGCCCTTGCCGGCAAATTCCTTCTGCAGCGACTGCATGTTGCCGTTGTAGTGCTTCTGCACAAAGGGGCAGCCCGGGTTGGTCCACTCGAGCACCACCAGCTTGCCCTTGTAGTCGCTGAGCTTGCGGTTCTGGCCCGCCGTGTCGCTGGCCGAAAAATCCGGAGCGGCCTGGCCGACGCTGGCAGCCGCAAATGCCGGGCTGGCGAGCGACAGCGCCCACGGCGCGGCGAGCAGGGCGCCCGAAAAAGCTCGGCGATTCACGGAAACCGGAGAAGAAGACCTGGACATGGCAAAACTCCTTGAAAAACAGTGATCACAGTTTGGCCAGTTCGGCCCGGACATCATCGACAGACAGAATTTCCGACAGCACCACCGGCGCGCTGCCGGGCTTGTAAATCACATACACCGGCACGCCATTGCGGCCCAGTTGCGCCAGCGCCGCCGTCACGGCCGGGTCGCGGCGGGTCCAGTCGGCGCGCAGCAGGGCGACTTTTTTGGCGTCCATGTCGGCCAGCACCGTGCTGTCGGCCAGCGTGGTTTTTTTGTTGTACTGGCAGGTCACGCACCAGGCCGCGGTGAAGTCCACAAACACGCTCTGGCCCTGCGCCGTGAGCTGCTCGACCCGGCCCGGTTCCCAGGCCTGCCAGCGCTCTGAGGGCGCGCCGGCGCTGGTCGAGGCGGCCATCGGCTGGGTGACATTCGGGCCGACCGCCCAGAGTCCCGCTGCGGCAAGCGCTATTGAAAACGTGGCAAGCAGAAGGCGTGCCCGGCCCCGCAGGGTCAGCGACCACAGCACCAGTGCCATCAGCACCAGCAGCGCCAGCAAGGCGCCAGCTCCGTCGATGCCGCTTTGCTGGCCCAGCACCCAGACCAGCCAGGCCACGGTGGCAAACATCGGGAAGGCCATCAGCCGGCGGAAGATGTCCATCCACGGGCCGGGGCGTGGCAGCGCACGTGCGACGGCGGGCACGGCGCTGGCCGCCAGGTAGGGCAAAGCCATGCCCAGGCCGATGGCCGCAAACACCGCCAGCGCCTGCCAGGCCGGCAGGCCCAGCGCAAAGCCCAGCGACGCGCCCATGAACGGCGCGGTGCAGGGCGAGGCAATCGCGGTCGCCAGCACGCCGGTGAGAAAGGAATTGGCCGTCGGGTTGCCGGCTTGCAGGCTGGCGACGCGGCTGGGCAGCACGCTGCCGAACTCGAACAGGCCCGCCAGGTTCAGGCCGATCAGCGTGAACAGCGCGGCCAGCGCCGCCACCACCGCCGGGCTTTGCAACTGGAAGCCCCAGCCGAGCTGTTCACCTGCGGCGCGCAGCCCCAGCAGCACGGCACCCAGTGCGATAAAGGACAGCAGCACGCCGGCGGTGTAGGCCAGCCCGCCGGCCAGCCGTGCGGCCTGGTTTTTTTCCTGTGTGAAACTGACCACCTTGATCGCCAGCACCGGAAACACGCAGGGCATCAGGTTCAGGATCAACCCGCCCAGCAGCGCGCCGAGCAGGGCGGCCAGCAGCCCGAGCGGCTGGCCGCTGCTGACGGTGGGCGTCGCACCCACAGCGGCATTGGCCTTGAGCGCGGCTTCGAGTGCCGGCGACATGGTGGCCGGCGCGGCGACGGCCGGCCAGGCGCCTTGCACCGGCGTGTCGATACGCCAGGCGGTGCCGCCCGAAGCCACCACCACCGCCATGCGCGTGGGGCTTTCGCTGCGCTGGCCGGACAGCGGAACCCGCGCCGTCCAGACCGCGCCCTGCCAGGCCTGTTGCCAGGCGGCAGCCGGTTCGATCACGCTGCCGGTTTCCGGGAAAAACTCCAGGGTCTTGCCCTGCAGGCTGGCCGGCAGGCCGGCCAGCGAGACCTTGATCGCCTGGGCTTCCACATCAATCCGGCTGCCGGCGCCGTCCAGCGGCTGGGGGCTGGCGGCGAACGCCGCGGCAAAGGTATTGCTGCTCAGGCCGGTCGAGCTGCGCGCCGGGATGCGCAGCACAAAATCGCCTTCCTGCGGAATACATTCCTTCTTGCAGACCAGCCAGGCGGCCTTGAGCTTGATCTCGAGCTGGCTGGCATCAAAGCCGGGGGCCACGGTGAGCGGCACCGGCAACAGCACCGTGCCTTCATAGCCGTAGTTGGCGAGGTTGCCTATGGGTATCTTTTTCGGGGTGGGCCAGGCGATGTCGCCGGCCGTGATGCCCGCGGGCAAGGTCCATTCGAGCAGCGTCGGCAGGCCGGAATCGCCGGAGTTTTTCCAGTAGGTGTGCCATTCCGGAATGTGTGCCAGCTGCAGGCCGACCCAGAGCGGTTTGCCGGGCTGCACGCCATCGGGTGCCCAGGCGAGCAGTTCGGCGCGCACCTGGTCGGTCACCACGGTGGCGCCGGTCGATGCCTGGGGTTTGAGGCTGAATTGGGCCCCAACGCCCGCCGGCACTGCGCAAGCAGCTATCAAAGCGATAGCGGATAAAAGCCGTTGGAAAAACATGGTCATGGTGTGAGCGGGGCTTGCGCCTTTAGTTCCTGCGGGGCCGGTCTGGCGCCCGGCTCATGGATGGGGTGGCGTGACCGGGCCAAACACGGCCGGCAGCCTGGTCGGTGCCTTGATGCGCAGCTGCTTGTTGACATTTTCCCGGCCGAACACCACCTCGATGTCGGCCACGGCCACGCCGAACAGTGGCGCCAGGAAACGCAACATGTGGTCTGTCGCCTTGCCGGCTTGGGGTGCGGCCGTGACGCTGACTTTCAATTGTGTCCCTTTGGGCTTGCCGATGGCGTCGCGCGCGGCCGCCGGCTTGCCCAGGATGTTGAGCACCAGCACGTCGCCGTCCCAGGCAAAAAAAGAGTCGCCGGTGGCGTTGCGTGGCCGCATGGCTCAGGCGGCAAAACCCAGCACCACCCGGCGGGTGGTCGCGCTTTTTTTCTCGATTTTGGTGACGACCACCGCGCCGATCTCGGCGGTGTTGGCTACATGGGTGCCCCCGCAAGGCTGCAAATCGATCATCTGCTCCGGCCCGGGACCGCCTATGCGTATGGTGCGCACCTGGCCGCTGCCGCGCGGCGGCTGCACGCTCATGCTTTTGACCAGCGCCGGATTCGCGTCGAGTTCGGCGTCGCTGATGCTGCCGACCACCAGTGGATGCGCCGCCGCCACCAGGCGGGCGATGCCGGCTGTCAGGGCCTCCTTGTCCAGCGGGTCCGTCATGCTGAAGTCCAGCCGCGCATAGTCGGGCGTGATCGAGCAGCCGTTGACCAGCTGCGGCACCAGGTGGCACAGCAGATGCGTGGTGGTGTGGAACCGCATCAGCCGGTGCCGGCGTTCCCAATCGATACGGGCGGTGACCTGGTCGCCGACCTGCACACCGGCTCGTTGCCATTGCAGCAACACCGAAGCAGCCGGGTCTGCGAGCACGGGCAGGTGGCAAATTGCGTCGGTGGGCTGGCCGTCCTCGTCTTTGCCCTTGCGGGTGTCGGCAATCGCGATTTCACGGCCATCGGCCAGTACCAGCACACCGGCATCGCCGGCCTGCCCACCGCCCAGCGGGTAAAACACGGTACGGTCCAGCATCAGGCCCTGTTCGCTGATGGCAGTCACAGTGGCCGAACATTCCCGCAGGTAAGCGTCATCGCGGAACAGGGTTTGCGTCATGGTTTGATAATACCGGCATGAACCGCGCTTCGCACCAGCCTGCTGTCCTTGTACCGGGGAGCAGCGCGCGCATCGTGCTGGCCACGCTCAACGCCAAATACATTCATGCCTCGCTGGGCCTGCGCTGCCTGCTGGCCAATATGGACAGGCATGGCGGTGCCGGCTTGCGGGCCCAGACGCAGCTGCGCGAGTTCGTGATTGGCCAGCCTGTCACACGAATGGTGGAAGAGCTGCTGGCGCTGGCTCCCGAAGTCATCGGCCTGGGCGTTTATATCTGGAACGTGGTCGAAACCACGCAGCTGGTGCGCCTGCTGAAGGCCTTGCGGCCGGACATCCGCATTGTGCTGGGTGGGCCTGAAGTCAGCTTTGAGATCGAGCAGCAGGAGATCTGCCGCCTGGCCGACCATGTGGTGACCGGCTGGGGCGATGTGAGTTTTCCGAAGCTGTGCCGCGCGCTGCTCGACGGGCCGAAACCGCTGATGAAAGTGATTGCCGGCGAACAGCCGCCGCTTGATGAATTGGCGCTGCCCTACGCGGAGTACACCGCCGAGGACCTGGCGCAGCGGCTGCTGTATGTCGAGGCCTCGCGCGGCTGTCCTTTCAAATGCGAGTTCTGCCTGAGCTCGCTCGACAAAACCGCCTGGGCCTTCGAGCTCGACGGCTTCATGGCGGAGATGGACGCGTTGTACCGGCGCGGTGCGCGCAACTTCAAGTTCGTCGACCGCACCTTCAACCTGAAGATTGACAACTCGGTGCGCATCCTGCAGTTCTTCCTGGACCGGATTGCCGAAGCGCCCGATGTGTTTGTGCATTTCGAGGTCGTGCCCGACAGCCTGCCGGACCGCCTGAAGGAACTGATTGCGCGGTTCCCCGAGGGCGCGCTGCAGTTCGAGGTCGGCATCCAGAGCTTCAACCCCGAGGTGCAGCAGCGCATCTCGCGCAAGCAGGACAACGGCAAAACCGCCGACAACCTGCGCTGGCTGGTCAGCGAGAGCCGCGCCCATGTGCATGCCGACCTGATCTTTGGACTGCCCGGCGAAACGCTGGAGAGTTTTGCCGAGGGCTTCGACCGCCTGTTTGGCTTGCGCCCGCACGAAATCCAGTTTGGTGTGCTCAAGCGCTTGCGCGGCACCCCAATCACGCGGCACACCGACGGCTTCGCCATGGTCTACGACCCGCAGACACCGTACACCATCCTGCAGAACTCGACGGTGGACTTTGCCGGCATGCAGCGCATCAAGCGTTTCGCGCGTTACTGGGAAATGGTCGCCAATTCCGGGCGTTTTGCGCAGGGCCTGGCCTTGCTGCTGGCGCCGGGCTCGGCCTTCGGGCATTTCCTGGCCTTCAGCGACTGGCTTTGGCAGAGCACCGGCAAGACACATGAGTTCGCGCTGGAAAAGCTGGTGGATCTGCTGTTTGTGCACCTGACGCAGGCGCGGGCGCTGGACCCGCAGCTTGTGGCGGCAGCGCTGCTGGCCGACTACCAGGCCAGCGGTGCGCGGGGAAGACCACATTGCCTGGCGGCACTGCTGGCCGGGGCGCAGCAAACCCCGTCTGCCGCTGGTGGAAAAGTCCGGGCCGAGCGGCAGGGGCGGCATCTGGGGCAGCAGCAGGCTTTGCGGGAAGAGATTCAGAAGGCCGCTGCGGCGGCCTAGCGTAGGGCGGGCTACGGCGCATCCGGGATGCGGCGTGATCCGATTGCGCCGGTTAGCCTGCGCCTGCTGGCCGGGGGTTGCCCGGCGGCAACTCACTTTTCTTTGTCTCGCCAAAGAAAAGTAAGCAAAAGAAAGGCGACCCTGCTGTCTGCGTCCCTCCTTCGCTGTCGCTGCGGAGGGCACCCTGCGGTGCTCGGTCCAGCCGGGGCCGGGCTCGAACTCGCTTCGCTCAAACAATCGCCCGTCCTGATCCGTCTGACCCTGCGCTCCTCGGCGCATACAGAAGGGTGGGGGAAGAGAAAACAAATACCGAACCCGGAACTCAAATCCGGAGTCCTTGAAGCGCAAAGCGCTTCAAGGACGGGAATCCCAACGAACGGTCATGTGTGCACGCGAGCGCAGCGCACGCGGCCAAATGAGGTCCCCCTCCATCGCCCAGCGGGGCGAGGGAGGGGCTAGGGGTGGGAGTGGGGAGTTGAAACTACTGCCCCCGGCTAACTCGAGACGGAGCGAGATGCCGGATTGCCGGCCGGTCATCGTGCCCGCAGAAACAAACCGAAACACACCGCAATCCCCACGAAACCCTCCCTCCCCCCTCCACCGGCACCATGCAACCCTCATCCACTCATTCGCAAGGTGCTTCATGAAACGCTTTATCAAGAGAACCCTGCTCGGCCTGGTCGGCGGGGCGCTGATCATCGGCAGCCTGGGCGCCTGTTCGCACCGCGGTTCCGGCGGCTGGCAATCCGAGGCTACGCCGGAGTCGCGCGCGCGCATGGTCGAAAAAGTTGGCGCCAAACTGGACCTGGATGCTGCGCAAAAGCAGAAGCTCTCGGTGCTGGCCGACAAGCTGCAGGCCCAGCGCGCTGCGCTGCGTGGCGCGCAGGACCCGCGCGCCACGGTGCAGGGCCTGTTCGCCGGCAACAAGCTGGACCAGGCCGGCGCGAACAAGCTGATCGCCGAAAAGACCGCAGCCTTGCAAGCCGGTAGCCCCGAAGTGATAGCCGCTGCCGCGGACTTCTTCGACAACCTGCGGCCCGAGCAGCAGCAGAAAGTGCGTGAGTTCATGCAGCGTGGCCGCCGCTGGGGCCACCGTGGCTAAGGCGATCGCCTTCGGATCCGCCGGCGCGCGGGTGGTGCGCGTCGCCACCGGGCATGACCGCGCCGCGCCTGCGCTGAGTGCCGGCAGTGTGGGCGGTGGCGTGCGCACCTTGCTGCGCCTCGAGGGGCTCGCCGTGCTGGCCTTGGCCACGGCGGCGTACGCGCAGTTTGGCGCGGGCTGGGGCTGGTTCCTGCTGTTGTTTCTGCTGCCCGACCTGTCCTTCTTCGCTTACCTGGCCGGTCCACGCGCCGGTGCCGCGGCCTACAACGCCGCACATTCCTACGCCGGGCCGCTCGGGCTGCTGGCGCTGGGTGTGCTGGGTGCCATGCCGGGACTGCTGGCCATCGCGCTGGTCTGGTGTGCCCACATCGGTTTTGACCGTGCGCTGGGCTACGGGCTCAAGTACGCCTCCGGCTTTCGCCAGACCCACCTGGGCCCCATCGGCCGCGCCGACCCGTGGTGAGGCTCACAAAGCTTCTTATGATGTCTGCATGCCCCGCATCCTGCTGATCGACGACGACGAACACCTGGCCGCGCCGCTGGCGGCCTACCTGGCGCGTTTCGGCCTGGTGCTCGACAGCGCCCTGCGCCCCGGCCAGGGTCTGGCCATGCTCAAGGCAACGGCTTACGACGCGGCCATTCTCGACGTGATGCTGCCCGAGATGGACGGTTTTGCCCTGTGCCGCGAGATCCGCAAGGACAGCGACCTGCCGATCGTGATGCTGACCGCGCGCGGCGACGTGATGGACCGCGTGGTCGGGCTCGAGCTCGGCGCCGACGACTACCTGCCCAAACCCTTCGAACCGCGTGAACTGGTGGCGCGCCTGCAAACGATCTTGCGGCGCCAGCGCAGCGCGTCGCCGGCCGCGCAGCGGCGCGAGTTCCAGGGCCTGTCCATCGACCTCGAAACCCGCGAGGTGCGCCGCGCCGGTGAAGCTGTCGAGCTGACCGGCACCGAGTTCGAGCTGCTGGCGCTGCTGGCCGCCGAGCCCGGCAAGGTGTTCAGCCGCGACGACATCCTGAACCACCTGCGCGGCCATGAAGCCGAGCTCTACACCCGTGCGGTCGATATCGTGGTCAGCCGGCTGCGCAAAAAACTCGAGCCGCTGGACTGTATCAAGACCTTGCGCAATGCCGGTTACGCGCTGGCGGTTGGCAAGGCGGCACCGTGAAGGCCGCGCACACGCTGGCGCCGCGCCCATGGCGGCACCGCTGGCGGCATTCGCTGCGGCTGCGGCTGATCACCGTGTTTGTGTTGCTGGCATTGGCCATGGGTGCCGTGTTCATGGGCGGCATGCAGCGCGCGCTGAGCGGCGGCTGGCGCGATGCGGCGCGGCCCATCGTGAACGATTACATGGACCGGCTGGCGGCCGATATCGGCAGCCCGCCCGACATCGCGCGGGCGCAGGCGCTGGTGGACCGCCTGCCGATTTCGGTACGTATCAGCGGACCGGCGGTGAACTGGGACTCCCACGCCGACCGGCCGCGGCGCGGCTGGATGGACGACAAGAACGAACGCCTGGACCGGCATGAGCCGGGCGGCGCGGACTGGCGCAGCCGCAGCACCGCCGACGGCCACCGGTTGACCTTTGGCCTGGGCACCTTGCCCTGGCAGCGCGAGCCCGGCGGCATCGGCTGGATCACGCTGGCGCTGCTGCTGGGCCTGGTCGTGGCGGCTTATGCCTATGTGCGGCGCCTGCTGCGGCCGCTGGACGACATCCGCGACGGGGCAGAACGTTTCGGCCGCGGCGCCTTTGACCAGCCGATTCCGCTGCGCCGCCGTGACGAACTCGGTGAGCTGGCCCAGCGCATCAACACCATGGCGCACGACATCGAAGGCATGCTCGATGCCAAACGCGGGCTGCTGCTGGCGCTCAGCCATGAGCTGCGTTCGCCGCTCACGCGCGCGCGGCTCCATGCCGAGTTGCTCCCTGCCGGGCCCGATGTGCCGGGCGCTGCCGAACGTGCGGCGCTGCTGCGCGACCTGGGCGAGATGCGTGACCTGATCAGCGATCTTCTGGAGAGCGAGTGCCTGGCCAGCCCGCACGCCGCGCTGCAGCGCGAGACGGTGGACCTGGCTGCGTTGGTGCGCGAAACTGTCGCCGAAGTCGCTGGCGCAGAGGCCGTCGAGCTGGACATCGCGCCCGGCCTGCCGGTGCTGGCGCTGGACCGCACGCGTGTGCGCCTGCTGCTGCGCAACCTGCTCGACAACGCCTTGCGTTACAGCGCCGGCGCCGACCGTCCGCCGTGTGTCCGCCTGCAGCCGCAGGACGGCGGCGTGTTGCTCGACGTGCGTGATTTCGGGCCCGGCGTGGATGAGGCCCAGCTGGCCCGGCTGACCGAGCCGTTTTACCGCACCGACAGCGCACGCCAGCGGGCTACGGGTGGCGTTGGCCTCGGCATGTATTTGTGCCGGCTGGTGGCACAGGCGCATGGCACGCAGCTTGAACTGCGTCATGCGGCGCCGGGTCTGGGGGTCAGTGTGCTATGGAAATAGTAGCTGCTTACGCTTGCTGGATTTGGGCTGAAGGCCGATTCGTATCTGACTGTTGAGGCCGCTTGGGGTTTGTATGCCGGACTTGATCCGGGATCCATCTTTGGCTGCTTCGATGGTTGGCAGTCGGTTAGCGCCTGTTGGCCGGGGGTTGCCCGGCGGCAAGTAACTTTCTTTTGCTTCGCCAAAAGAAAGTCACCAAAGAAAAGGCGACCCTGCTGTCTGCGTCCCTCCTTCGCTGACGCTACGGAGGGCAACCTGCGGTGCTCGGTCCAGCCGGGGTCGAGCTCGAACTCGGCTTCGCCTCAGACAATCGCTCGCCCTGATCCGTCTGGACCTCCGCTCCTCGGCGCATACAGAAGGGTGAGGTAGAAAACCAATACCGAAGACAAAAGTCCGGAGCAGAAGAAGCGCGTAGCGCTTCTTCTGCGGGAATCCCAACGAACGGTCATGTTTGCACGCGAGCGCAGCACACGCGGCCACATGAAGTCCCCCTCCATCGCCCAGCGGGGCGAGGGAGGGGCTAGGGGTGGGAGTGGGGAGTTGAAACCACTGCTTGTTGCGAGCTACGGTCGCAGCGTGTTGTCGAAAAGGGGCGGGGCGAACTATTTTCCCCGCGTCCCCAGCACCGCCGCCCCAATAATCATCACGGCGGCCAGCGCGATGCTCCAGCTCAGCGCCCGCCCGCTGACCAGCATCAGCAAGGCGGTGGAGCACAGCGGTGTCAGGTAACTCAGGATACCGATCTGGCGCGCATCGCCGAGTTTGAGGGCCTTGTCCCAGAGGAAAAATGCTGCGCCCAGCGGACCCAGGCCCATCACGGCCAGCAGCGCCCAGTCGCGGCCGGAGAGCGCGGTCGCCGGCTCAAGCAGGGCGTGGCACAGCAGCGACAACACCCCCGACACCAGGCCGAACAGGCCGATGGCGGCGGTCGGGAAGGCCGCCACGCGTTGTGTCAGCAGCGAATAACTGGCCCAGATGAAGGCTGACCCCAGCGCCGGCAGATAGCCCCAGGCCCAGCCGGTGCCGCCGGCTGCACCCTCACGCGCGCCCAGGATGGCGATCGCCGCACCCGCAAACCCCAGTAGCGCCGCGGCCACGTGCACGCCGCGCAGCCGCATGTTCTTCAGGAACAGGGGCGCGAGCACCACCATGAACAGCGGCCACAAATAGTTGACCAGGTTGGCCTCCACGGCGGGCGCATGGCGCAGCGCGATGAACAGCAGGAAGTGAAAGCCGAACAGGCCGTAGACACCCAGCGCGAGCGTCGAGGCCGGGATGGCCCACAGTCGGCGGTCCTTCAGCACAAAGGGCAGGGCCAGCAGGCTGCCGGCCAGCAGCGCGACGCCAGTCAGTAAGAACGGCGGAACATGTTTGAGCGCGACACCGAGCGAGGCCAGGGTGGCCCACAGGGCGATGGCGCCGAGTGCGTAGAGGTTGGCAGACATGGCGGCAAGCATAAACGCCGGCGCTGCACCGGATGCAGGCCGCGCCGGCGCTCAGGGCGCGTTCAGCGCCGCGGCGTCGGCCTGGCCGGCCACCCCGGCCGGGCGATCCGACACGCCTGCGGCATGGGCCTGCTGGTCGGCGTGGTAACTGCTGCGCACCATGGCGCCGACGGCCGCGTGGGTGAAGCCCATCTTGTAGGCTTCCGCTTCAAACATCTTGAAGGTGTCCGGGTGCACATAACGCCGCACCGGCAAGTGGCTGTTCGACGGCGCCAGGTACTGGCCGATGGTCAGCATGTCGATGTTGTGCGCACGCATGTCGCGCATGACCTGCAGGATTTCCTCGTCGGTCTCGCCCAGGCCCACCATGATGCCGCTTTTGGTCGGCACGTCCGGGTGCAGGGCCTTGAATTTCTTCAGCAGGTTGAGGCTGAACTGGTAGTCCGAACCGGGGCGCGCTTCCTTGTACAGGCGCGGCGCGGTTTCCAGGTTGTGGTTCATCACGTCGGGCGGTGCAGCTTTCAGGATCTCCAGCGCGCGGTCGTCCCGGCCGCGGAAGTCGGGCACCAGGATTTCAATCGTCGTGCCGGGGGACAACTCCCGTGTCTTGCGTATGCATTCGACAAAATGGCCGCTGCCGCCGTCGCGTAGGTCGTCGCGGTCCACGCTGGTGATGACCACATACTTGAGCTTGAGCGCCGCAATGGTTTTTGCCAGGTTCAGCGGCTCATCCGCATCCAGCGGATCCGGCCGGCCGTGGCCGACGTCGCAAAACGGGCAGCGGCGCGTGCATTTGTCACCCATGATCATGAAGGTGGCTGTGCCCTTGCCGAAACACTCACCGATGTTCGGGCAACTCGCCTCTTCGCAGACGGTGTTGAGCTTGTTTTCGCGCAGGATCTGCTTGATTTCGTAGAAGCGTGTGCTCGGGCTGCCGGCCTTGACGCGAATCCACTCGGGTTTTTTCAGCACCTCGCCCTGCACCACCTTGACCGGGATGCGCGACAGCTTGGCCGCCGCCTTTTGTTTGGCCAGCGGGTTGTAGGCCTCCTGGCTCTGGATTTCACGGACGACTTCTGGGGTGCTCATGGGTGTTTGCCTTGGGGGTGTGGCTTCAGGGTGCCAGATAGGTGACGAGCTTTTGGCCCAGCACATCTGCCGCCTCCTGCCAGCTTGCCGATACGCCGATTGTAGAAAGGTCTGTGGTGACCAGCCCGGCATAACCGCAGGGGTTGATACGGGAAAAGGGTTCCAGGTCCATCGCGACATTCAGCGCCACGCCGTGGTAGCTGAACTGGCGGCTGACCTTGATGCCCAGCGCGGCGATCTTTCCGAGGCCGCGAAACGGGTCCAGCGGGTCGCGCGGGCCGGTCAGCGCGGCATGCGAGCCGGGTTCGTCCAGGCGCACATAAATGCCGGGCGAACCGCCGACGCGGTGACCGGTGACGCCGAAATGCGCCAGCGTGCGGATTACCGCTTCCTCGATGCGGTAGACGTATTCCTTGACGTAATAACCGGCGCGCTTGAGGTCGAGCAGCGGGTAAGCCACCACCTGCCCGGGGCCGTGGTAGGTGACCTGCCCGCCACGGTCGGTGGCCACCACCGGGATGAGCCCGGGGTTCAGCACGTGCTCGTTTTTGCCGGCCAGGCCCTGGGTGTAGACCGGCGCATGCTCACAAATCCATAGCTGGTCACGCACGTCGTTATTGGGCTGGAGGCCGATTTGGCCTGGAATTTCAGCGCCACGGCTGCGCGCGGCGGTGAAGGCTTGCATGGCCTGCCAGGTGGGCAGGTAATCGACCCGCCCGAGTTGCCGGGTTAACACGGCACGGCCGCCGCGCCGGGCCGCCCCAAGCAAGGCCAGCCCCCTAGGGGGGCAGCGACCCGCGTAGCGGCGGAGCGTGGGGGCACCATTTTTAAAGGACGACTTTGACCATGGGGTGTGTGCTCAGCGTGCGGTACAGCTCGTCGAGCTGTTCGCGGCTGGTGGCGGTGACGGTCACGGTGACGCCCAGGTACTTGCCGCCCTTGCTCTCGCGCAGCTCGATGGTGGAGGCGTCGAAAGCCGGGTCGAACTCGCGCGCGATCATGCTGATGGCGTGGACCAGGCCGTCGACCTTCTCGCCCATCACCTTGATGGGGAACTGCGACGGGTACTCGATCAGCGACTCCTGGCGCGGGATATCGGGGGGCGGGGTCGGCAGGCTCAAGCGACGGGCTCCTGTTTGGCACGCTGGTAGGCGGCGTGTAATTTGGCATAAACCGGCCCGGGCTTGCCGGTACCGACCGCCTGGCCGTCCAGCGTGGTGATGGCCAGCACTTCCTTGGTGGCCGAGGACAGCAGCAATTCGTCGGCTGCCAGCACCTCTTCGCGCTTGATCCGGCGCAGTTCGAAGGGGATGCCTGCATCGCGGCACATGCTCTCGATCAGGCCGTAACGGATGCCCTCGAGCACCAGGTTGTCCTTGGGCGGCCCCAGCACCTTGCCGTCCTGGACCACCCAGACATTGCACGCCGCAGCCTCGCTGAGAAAGCCGTCCCGGAACATCACGGTTTCCACCGCATCGGCATCGGCGCTGATCTGGCGCGCGAACACCGCGCCCAGCAGGCTGGTGGCCTTGATGTGGGCCTTGCTCCAGCGGAAGTCGTCGGCCGTGACACAGGCCACGCCGCCGGCGCGCTGCTCTGGCGTGGGCGGCTTCATGGTGCTGGTCATCACGAACACCGTGGGAGCGAGATCCGGCGGCATCACGTGATCGCGCAGCGCCACGCCGCGCGTGATCTGGATGTACACCAGCTGGTCGATTTTTTCGGGCGCGCTGTGCTGCGACAGCGCATAGCCGTCCACCAGCTGCATGACAATCCCGCGCCATTTGTCGTGGGTCAGCGGGTTGGCGATGCGCAGTTCGGCCAGGCTGCGGTCCAGCCGTGCCATGTGCTGGGCAAAACGGAAAGGCTTGCCGCCGTACACCGGCACCACTTCATACACGCCGTCACCGAAGATGAAGCCGCGGTCCATGACGCTGATCTTCGCGTCCCGCAGCGCGGTGATCTCGCCATTGAGGTAGCAGGGTGTGTCCGGAAGGAGGGGAGGGGAAGATGTCATGTTGAATGTGGATTGAGGCAGAGCCTATTGTCGCGCAGCCTTATTTTCCGTGCCGCAGCACCCGCCGCTTGAACCAGACACGCGCGCGCCAGATCAGCTTGACCAGCACGTAACCACCGGCGGAACCACCGATGGCAAAAATCGCCATGCCGAGCACCGCCGGCCAGCCGAAACGCTGCAGCCAGGCCACGGCATCGAAGCCTGCGCTGGCGGCGGCCGCGTCCAGCACCGCGTCGCCGGCGGCCGCCTCTTGCGGGGAAACGCCCAGGATCAGGCTGCCCAGCTTGTAGGCCAGCCAGAGCCAGAAGCCGATGGTGAAGGGATTGGTAATGAGCGTGGCGCCGGCCGCCACCGGGATGTTGCCGCGCCACCAGACGCAGTGCACCGCGGCCACCAGGATTTGAGCGACTGGAAGGGCAAAGGCCCAGAACAGGCCGATGGCGACGCCGCGCGCCACGGCCTCATGCTGCAGGTGCCACAGCCCGGGCTCCTGCAAGTGGTGCGATACCGGCTTGAGCCATGGGTGGGCGGCCAGCGTCTCGCGGCTCACGCCCTGGGTGAAGCGATCACTCCAGTGGGCGCGCTGCTTTTTGCTGCCGGCCGTCGGGCGGGTGGGTTTGCGCTGCGTCATGGACGTGGCGGCCTGCGAAGCGGGGGGCGGAAGTCGCCAGGGTTCATGGGGGCGTCGAGGCGGGCGAAGTGCGCGTCAAGCCAGAAAAATGACAGCCGCAATGGCCAGTGCCCCCAGGCCGAGGTTCAGGCTGGCCAGCATGGCGATCTGGCCGACCCGTTTGCCGCCTTCGGGCCAGTCGGCGGCAGCGACTGCCAGCTTGAGGCGCCGGAAGGGACCGAAAAACAGGTGGCCGAACAGCGCAAACATCAGCAGGCCGATGCCGAACATCAGGTGCCAGCCGACGGGGGCGTTTTTCATGCCCACCGCCATCAGCATGGCCAGGCCGGTCAGAAGCAGCAGGCCTATGGACAGCCATACCCATTTGAAGAAGTTTTGCAGCACGCCGGCAATCAGCGGCAGGCGCTGGGGCGGCGCCAGTTGCGCCGTGGCGGCCGGACGCAGCGCAAACAGCATGAAACTGATGCCGCCCAGCCACACGATGGCAGCGGCGATATGGAGAAATTTCATCAGGGCGGGCATGGGGTTCCTTTGGGGTAAGCGGCACCTGCCGTCAGTGCAGCAAGCAGGTGCGCGGCTGCGACAGGGTCGTGCAATTGTCAATTGTCGCTTGCAATACCTGCGCCACCCGTGATGCGGCCTGCAGCCGGCACCATCACCGCAGCGTCGGGCAGGGGAATTTTGGGAACGGGCGGGTTTCTACGTATAATCAAGGGCTTTGCTAATAACCGGCCGTGAACCGCCTGCCCAATTTGTGGTGACCAAAATGACAGATGCGGCGGTTGACCGGGCGGCGAGAGCTTCCGGTGATAGAGATGAGACGGAACAGGACGATTTCAAGTCACTGACGCGCGAACAGGCGCAGCAGTTTCGAAAAAACCATCCTCAGGTTTCTCTCTGGCACGTGCTGGCGGGTCAGTGTGTGGCGGGCGTCCTGGTGGCCTTGCTCGCATGGCTGCTGACCGGAAGGCCAAGTGCCGGCTGGTCTGCCTTGTACGGGTCGCTGGCGGTGGTTGTTCCTGCAGCGCTTTTTGCGCGCGGTTTGACCGGCAAGGTTTGGTCGATGAATCCGGGCACGGCTGTGGCCGGATTCTTTTTGTGGGAAATGGTCAAGGTCGCCTTGACGCTGGCAATGCTGTTTGCGGCGCCGAGGCTGGTTTCGATGCTGAGCTGGCCGATCATGTTGATCGGCCTGGTAGTGACAATGAAAGTGTCCTGGTTCGCGCTGTTTTTGGCGGCCAGGCATAAAAAACTTTGAGGCGAGCAATAAATGGCTTCTGAGAACGCTGCAGGACAGGCAGGCCCAACGGCCGGTGAATACATCATTCACCATCTGACGCATTGGCGCAACAAGGAGCTGGTCGGCCCTTTTGACCTGACGGTGGTCAATCTGGATTCCGCTTTTTTCAGCATTGTGCTTGGCATCCTCGGCTCTTTCCTTCTCTGGAAAGCTGCCCGCAAGGCCACTTCCGGCGTCCCGGGCCGCTTCCAGGCGGCCGTCGAGTTGCTGGTTGAAATGGTCGACTCCCAGGCCAAGGGTATTGTTCACAATGCCCAGAGCCGCAAGCTGGTCGCGCCGCTGGCCCTGACCGTGTTTGTCTGGATTTTCCTGATGAACGCCATGGACTTGCTGCCGGTGGATTTGCTGCCGGTCATCTGGGCCGGGATCTATAGCGGCGCCGGCCTTGATCCGCACCATGCCTACATGCGTGTGGTGCCCACCGCCGACCTGTCGGTCACCATGGGCCTGTCGCTGGGTGTATTGCTCACCTGCCTGGTCTACAACGTCAAGATCAAGGGTTTTGGCGGCTGGATCCACGAGCTGTTCACCGCGCCCTTTGGCAATCACTGGGCCCTGTACCCCTTCAACTTCATGATGCAGATCATCGAGTTTGTCGCCAAGACGGTATCGCATGGCATGCGACTGTTCGGCAACATGTATGCCGGCGAACTGATCTTCATGCTGATCGCGCTGATGGGCGGCGCGATTGCCTCGGTTTCGCTGGGCACCGGTATCGCACTGGCCATCGGCCACGTCATCGCCGGTACCGCCTGGGCCATCTTCCACATCCTGATCATCACGCTGCAGGCCTTTGTGTTCATGATGCTGACGCTGGTGTACATCGGCCAGGCCCACGATCACCACTGAGCTTTTCTGTTTCCGTTTCTTTTTCTTTTTCTCTCGCAACCTAGTCCTAAGGAGTCATCATGGAAGTTATTAGTTTTGTCGCTCTGGCCGCCGGCCTCATCATCGGCCTCGGCGCAGTTGGCGCCTGTATCGGCATCGGCATCATGGGCAGCAAATACCTCGAAGCAGCTGCACGCCAGCCTGAGCTGATGGGCGAACTGCAGACCAAGATGTTCCTGCTGGCCGGCCTGATCGACGCGGCTTTCATTATCGGTACCGGTATCGCCCTGTGGTTCGCCACGGCCAACCCGTTCCTGGCGCAAATCGCCAACCTGCCCAAGTAAGCCTTCATCTATCGTAAAAATGTCATTCCTTCGGGCTGGCTTCTGGCCGGGTCCGTGGGGAAAGGATGAGCAGTGAGCATTACAGGTACCCTAATAATCCAGCTGATCGTGTTCGGGATTCTGGTCTGGTTCACGATGAAGTTTGTGTGGCCGCCCATCACGGCAGCTCTTGACGAGCGCGCCGGCAAGATTGCCGACGGCCTCGCCGCCGCTGACAAGGCCAAGTCCGAACTTTCCGTCGCCAACAAGCGCGTGGAAGAGGAACTGGCCAAGTCGCGCAACGAGTCTGCCCTGCGTCTGGCAGAAGCCGAGCGCCGTGCGCAGGCCATGATCGAGGAAGCCAAGGCCAGGGCCACCGAAGAAGGCAGCAAGATCATTGCTGCAGCCAGGGTTGAAGCCGAGCAGCAGACCGTCAAGGCCCGCGAAACCCTGCGCGAGCAGGTCGCCGCACTGGCTGTCAAGGGCGCTGAGCAGATCCTGCGCAAGGAAGTCAATGCCGGTGTGCATGCTGACTTGCTGGGCCGCCTGAAGACCGAACTTTGACTGAATTCAAGCGAGCATCACTATGGCCGAACTAGCCACCATTGCCCGTCCCTACGCTGAAGCGCTGTTCAAGACCGCCGGCGGCGATCTCGACGGCACCGCTGCCTGGCTCGACGAGCTGGCCGCGATTGCTTCCAATGTGCAGCTGCAGCAGTACGCAGGCAACCCCAGCGTGACTTCGGCGCAGACCTTTGACGTGATTTCCGGCGTTGCCAAAAGCAAATTGCCCGAGGCCGCCAAGAATTTCCTGCGCGCGGTCATCGACAACGGGCGCATCAGTGTGCTGCCGGAAATCGCCAGCCAGTTCCGGGTGCTGAAAAATACGAAGGCGGGTTCGTCCGACGCGACCGTTTACAGCGCCTTTGCGCTGGACGGTGCCGCGCTGGCCGGGCTGGCTGCAACGCTGGAAAAACGCTTCGGCCGCAAGCTCAACCTCAAGGTCGAGCTGGAGCCCGAACTGATAGGCGGCGTACGAGTCGTGGTGGGTGACGAGGTGCTGGACACCTCGATCAAAGCCCGTTTAGAGCAAATGAAAGCGGCACTGATTTCCTGATCTGCCGAGTGCAAGTCCTGAAGTTTTAGCCCATAACCGAAGAAAGAAGGAAAGAGTCATGCAACTCAATCCCGCAGAAATTTCTGAACTGATCAAGAGCCGCATCGAGGGCCTGACAGCCAGCAGCGACATCCGCAACCAGGGCACCGTTGTGTCGGTGACCGACGGCATCGTGCGTATCCACGGCCTGTCCGATGTGATGCAGGGCGAGATGCTTGAATTCCCGGCCACTGCCGATGGCACGCCGACTTACGGTCTGGCACTGAACCTGGAGCGCGACTCCGTCGGTTCCGTGATTCTGGGCGAGTACGAACACATTGCCGAAGGCGACACCGTCAAGTGCACGGGCCGCATTCTGGAAGTGCCGGTCGGCCCCGAGCTGCTGGGCCGCGTGGTCAATGCGCTGGGCCAGCCTATCGACGGCAAGGGTCCGATCAACGCCAAGATGACCGACGTGATCGAAAAAGTCGCGCCCGGTGTGATCGCGCGCAAGTCGGTGGACCAGCCCCTGCAGACCGGCCTGAAGTCGATCGACTCCATGGTCCCCGTCGGCCGCGGCCAGCGCGAACTGATCATCGGCGACCGCCAGACCGGCAAGACTGCCGTGGCGATCGACGCCATCATCAACCAGAAGGGCAAGGGCGTGTCCTGCGTCTACGTCGCGATCGGCCAGAAAGCCTCGTCGATCAAGAACGTGGTGCGCTCGCTCGAGCAGGCCGGCGCCATGGATTACACGATTGTGGTGGCCGCATCGGCTTCCGAGTCGGCCGCCATGCAGTATGTCAGCGCCTACTCCGGCTGCACCATGGGCGAGTACTTCCGCGACCGCGGCGAAGACGCACTGATCGTGTATGACGATTTGTCCAAGCAGGCTGTGGCTTACCGCCAGGTTTCGCTGCTGCTGCGCCGTCCACCAGGCCGCGAAGCCTATCCCGGCGACGTGTTTTATCTCCACAGCCGCCTGCTCGAGCGTGCCGCCCGCGTCAACGAAAAATACGTTGAAGACTTCACCAAGGGTGCGGTCAAGGGCAAGACCGGTTCGCTCACGGCGCTGCCTATCATCGAAACGCAGGCCGGAGACGTGTCCGCTTTCGTGCCGACCAACGTGATCTCGATCACCGACGGCCAGATTTTCCTGGAGACCAGCCTGTTCAACGCCGGTATCCGCCCCGCGATCAACGCCGGTATCTCGGTGTCGCGCGTCGGTGGTGCTGCCCAGACCAAGCTGATCAAGAACCTGTCCGGCGGTATCCGGACCGACCTGGCCCAGTACCGTGAACTGGCTGCGTTCGCGCAGTTCGCTTCCGACCTGGACGAGGCCACCCGCAAGCAGCTGGACCGTGGTGCCCGCGTGACCGAACTGCTCAAGCAGGCCCAGTACTCGCCGCTGTCGATCTCCAACATGGCCGCCACGCTGTTCGCAGTGAACAAGGGCTTCATGGACGACATCGAAGTCAAGAAGGTTCTGGCTTTCGAGTCCGGCCTGCACAGCTACCTCAAGGACAAGAACGCTGCGCTGATGGCCAAGCTGGAAGCCAACAAGGCCATGGACAAGGACGCCGAGGCGGAACTGAACACGGCCGTGGGCGAGTTCAAGAAGTCGTTTGCCTGAACATGACGCCCACCCCCGAAGCGGCCTGCGGCCGCCTCCCCCTCAAGGGGGCGCCGCTAGCGGCCCGGCAAAGCCGGTTCCGCGGCGGCCGCGCGAACATATTTAGGAGCTGAACATGGCTGCAGGTAAAGAGATACGCGGCAAGATCAAGTCGGTGGAAAACACCAAGAAGATCACCAAAGCCATGGAAATGGTGGCGGCCTCCAAGATGCGCAAGGCGCAGGAACGGATGCGTGCTGCCCGTCCTTACAGCGACAAGATCCGCAACATCGCGGCCAACCTGTCCCAGGCCAACCCCGAATACACCCATGCGTTCATGGAGTCCAACGACACCAAAACGACGGGTTTCATCGTGGTCACGACCGACAAGGGCCTGTGCGGCGGCCTCAACACCAACGTGCTGCGCGCCGTGACGGCCAAGCTCAAGGAATTGCAGGCAGCCGGTGACGATGCGCAGGCCGTGGCCATCGGCAACAAGGGCCTGAGCTTTCTGAACCGGGTTGGCGCCAAGGTCATTTCGCATGTCACGCAGCTGGGCGACAAGCCGCACCTGGACAAGCTGATCGGCCCGGTCAAGGTGCTGCTCGACGCGTACAGCGAAGGCAAGATCAAGGCGGTGTACCTGTGCTACACCAAGTTCGTCAACACCATGCGCCAGGAGCCGGTGGTCGAGCAGCTGCTGCCATTGACGGCGGAGAGCATGCAGGCCGACAAGGACCAGCACGGCTGGGACTATATCTACGAGCCTGATGCGCAGACCGTGATTGACGACCTGCTGTTGCGTTATGTCGAGGCGCTGGTCTACCAGGCCGTGGCCGAGAACATGGCTTCCGAGCAGTCGGCGCGAATGGTGGCCATGAAGGCCGCCACGGACAACGCCGGCAGCGTGATTGGCGAACTCAAGCTGGTTTACAACAAGACGCGTCAGGCGGCGATCACGAAAGAACTTTCGGAAATCGTTGCAGGTGCTGCAGCGGTTTAAACCGCGATTCAAGATTTAAAGAACGGAAAAGGATCCAGTCATGGCTCAAGCTCAAGGCAAGATTGTTCAGTGTATTGGCGCGGTGGTGGACGTTGAATTCGCGCGCGACCAGATGCCCAAGATTTACGACGCGCTCAAGATGGAAGGCTCCGCGCTGACCCTCGAGGTGCAGCAGCAGCTCGGCGACGGCATTGTGCGTACCATCGCGCTGGGCACCTCCGACGGCCTGCGCCGCGGCAACATGGTGTACAACACCGGCGCCAACATCACGGTTCCCGTGGGCAAGGCCACCCTGGGCCGCATCATGGACGTGCTGGGCGCGCCCATCGACGAGCGCGGCCCGGTCGATCAGACCCTGACCGCCCCGATTCACCGCAAGGCCCCGGCCTATGACGAGCTGTCGCCATCGCAGGAACTGCTGGAAACCGGCATCAAGGTGATTGACCTGGTCTGTCCGTTCGCCAAAGGCGGCAAGGTGGGTCTGTTCGGCGGCGCCGGCGTCGGCAAGACCGTGAACATGATGGAACTGATCAACAACATCGCCAAGGCGCACTCGGGTCTGTCCGTGTTTGCCGGTGTGGGTGAACGTACCCGCGAAGGCAATGACTTCTATCACGAGATGGCCGATTCCGGCGTGGTGAACCTGGAGAACCTCGGCGAGTCCAAGGTGGCCATGGTTTACGGCCAGATGAACGAGCCCCCAGGCAACCGTCTGCGCGTGGCGCTGACCGGCCTGACGATCGCCGAGTCCTTCCGTGACGAAGGCCGTGACGTGTTGTTCTTCGTGGACAACATCTACCGCTACACCCTGGCCGGTACTGAAGTGTCCGCGCTGCTGGGCCGCATGCCCTCCGCCGTGGGTTACCAGCCGACGCTGGCCGAAGAAATGGGTCGTCTGCAAGAGCGTATTACCTCCACCAAAGTGGGTTCCATCACGTCCATCCAGGCCGTTTACGTGCCTGCCGATGACTTGACCGACCCTTCGCCTGCGACGACTTTTGCCCACCTGGATTCCACCGTGGTGCTGTCGCGTGACATCGCTTCGCTGGGCATCTACCCTGCAGTGGATCCGCTGGATTCGACCTCGCGTCAGCTCGACCCCAACGTCGTCGGCGAAGACCACTACGCCACGGCCCGTGCCGTGCAGGGCACGCTGCAGCGCTACAAGGAACTGCGCGACATCATCGCGATTCTGGGCATGGACGAGCTGGCCCCTGAAGACAAGCTGGCCGTGGCGCGCGCCCGCAAGATCCAGCGTTTCCTGAGCCAGCCTTTCCACGTGGCCGAGGTGTTCACCGGTTCGCCCGGCAAGTACGTCAGCCTGGCTGAAACCATTCGCGGCTTCAAGATGATCGTGGCCGGCGAGTGTGATCACCTGCCGGAGCAGGCCTTCTACATGGTCGGCACGATCGACGAAGCCTTCGAGAAGGCCAAGAAGGTCTAAGTCATGGACACCACACACACCATCCACGTCGATGTTGTCAGTGCCGAGGAGTCCATCTTCTCCGGCGAAGCCAAATTCGTGGCTTTGCCGGGCGAGGCGGGCGAGCTCGGGATCTACCCGCGCCACACCCCGCTGATCACCCGCATCAAGCCCGGTGCGGTGCGGATTGAAAAGGCCGATGGCACGGAAGAGTTTGTCTTCGTCGCCGGTGGCCTGCTGGAAGTCCAGCCCAACTGCGTGACGGTGCTCAGCGATACCGCGATTCGTGGCAAGGACCTCGACGAGGCCAAGGCCGGCGAGGCCAAGGCGGCTGCCGAAGAAGCCCTGAAAAATGCCAAGAGCGATATCGACATCGCCATGGCGCAGTCCGAGCTGGCCGTGATGGCCGCCCAGATTGCCGCGCTGCGCAAATACCGCCAGAAAAAATAAGGCGCCCACACCGCCCGACAAAGCCCCTGCCGCAAGCCAGGGGCTTTTTTCATGCGGCGCAAATAACGCGCAGGGCTGAACGTGGCCGCTGTCGGTTCCTGCTGACAGCGCGAAGGCCGGCCGGCGCTGATCGTCTGTGCAGCAGCGGCGCTACGATGTGGCCATGAACCGAGCTTTCGCTCATCTCCCATGAGCCGCGCTGTGACAGACGCCGCGCCCGCAGCCAGGGCCGCCACCGCATCGGTCGTTAAACAACTGCTGCTGGACTGGTTCTCCAGCCGCGGCTGGAAGCCGTTTGCCTTTCAGCGCGAGGTCTGGAAGGCGGTGAAAAACGGTGACTCGGGCTTGTTGCACGCCACCACCGGCGCCGGTAAAACCTATGCTGTCTGGCTGGCTGCCTTGCAGGCCTTCGCGCCCCTGCGCAGTTCTGGGCCCAGGGCGACCGCGCCGCCGCTGACCGTGTTGTGGCTGACACCGATGCGCGCGCTGGCAGCCGACACCGTGCGCGCCCTGCAGGCGCCGCTGGACGCACTCGAAGCGGCCCGGCCCGGCGCAGCGCCCTGGACCCTGGGCGCGCGCACCGGCGACACCGCCAGCGGCGAGCGCAGCGCCCAGGCGCGCCGCCTTCCCTCCGTGCTGGTCACCACCCCCGAAAGCCTGTCGGTGCTGCTGTCGCGCGCCGACGCGAAAGAGGTGTTGGGCACCGTCAGAATGGTGGTGGTCGATGAGTGGCATGAACTGCTGGGCAACAAGCGCGGCGTGCAGGTGCAGCTGGCGCTCGCGCGACTCAAGTCCTGGCGCGCTGCCGCTGATGACCCATCCCTTTCAATTTGGGGCATGTCCGCAACCCTCGGAAATCTCGAGGAAGCCATGTCCACGTTGCTCGGCCAGCCCGGCGGTACCTTGGTGCAAGGCCAGGTGCCGAAAAAGCTGGTCATCGATTCGCTGTTGCCTGCCAGCAGCGAACGTTTCCCCTGGGGCGGTCACCTGGGCCTGACCATGCTGCCGCAGGTCATCGGGGAGATTGAACGCAGCAGCACCACGCTGGTGTTCACCAACACGCGTTCGCAATCGGAGATCTGGTACCAGGCGCTGCTGGCGGCCAAACCGGAGTGGGCAGGCCTGATCGCGCTGCACCATGGTTCGCTTGACCGCGGGGTGCGTGAGTGGGTGGAACTCGGCCTCAAAAATGGCGAACTGCGCGCGGTGGTCTGTACCTCCAGCCTGGACCTGGGCGTGGACTTTTTGCCGGTGGAGCGGGTGTTGCAGATCGGTTCGCCCAAAGGTGTGGCGCGCCTGCTACAGCGCGCCGGGCGCTCCGGCCACGCGCCGGGGCGGCCGTCGCGCCTGACGCTGGTGCCGACCCACAGCATCGAGATGGTGGAAGGCGCCGCCGCGCGTGCCGCGATTGCGGCGGGCCATATCGAGGCGCGGACCTCGCCCGAGCAGCCGCTCGACGTGCTGGTGCAACACCTGGTGACGGTGGCACTGGGCGGCGGTTTTGTTCCGGAGGCGCTGTATGCCGAAGTGCGCGGCACGGCGGCCTATGCGCGGCTGTCGCCGGAGACCTGGGATTGGTGCCTGTCCTTCGTGCGCCAGGGTGGACCCTCGCTCGCGGCCTACCCGGACTACCGGCGTGCCGTGCCGGATGAAGAGGGCGTCTGGCGCGTGCCCGATGCCCGGCTGGCGCGGCGGCATCGCATGAACATCGGCACCATCGTCAGTGATGCCAGCATGACGGTGCAGTACCTGGGCGGCGCGCGCATCGGCAGCGTCGAAGAAAGTTTTGCCGCGCGCCTGAAGCCGGGCGACTGCTTTCTGTTCGGTGGCCGCCTGCTGGAGCTGGTGCGTATCCGCGAGATGACGGCCTGGGTGCGCCGCGCCACCAGCAAACGCCACGCGGTGCCGCGCTGGAATGGCGGGCGCATGCCCTTGTCCACCACGCTGGCCGACGCGGTGGTGCAGCAACTGGCGCTGGCCGGCGAGGGCCGCTACGAACCGCCGGAATTGCAGCGCGTGCGGCCCTTGCTGGAAATCCAGCAGCAGTGGTCGGCCTTGCCGACGCCCGAGACCCTGCTGGCCGAGGTGCTCAAGACGCGCGAGGGCTGGCATCTGTTTCTCTATCCCTTCGCCGGCCGTCATGTGCACCTGGGCCTGGCCAGCCTGCTCGCCTGGCGGGTGGCGCAACATGCGCCGCGCACCTTTTCCATCGCGGTGAACGACTACGGCTTTGAACTGCTCTGCGCGCAGGAGGTGGACTGGCCGGCCCTGCTGCCGCGCTTGCTGCAGGTGGGGCACGATGCCGAGTCGCTGGACGTGATGGCGCAGGGTGAGCTGGAAGAAGGCCGGCGCGCTGCGCTGCTGCACGAGGTCCTGCAAAGCCTCAACGCCAGCGAACTCGCGCAGCGCCGCTTTCGTGAAATTGCCCGCGTGTCCGGCCTGATCTTCCAGGCTTACCCCGGCGAGAAGCGCAGCAACAAGCAGCTGCAGGCTTCGTCCTCGCTGTTCTGGGAGGTCTTCAGGAAATACGACCCGGCCAACAAGCTGCTGCTGCAGGCCGAGCAGGAACTGCTGGCGCAGGAGCTGGAAATCGGCCGCCTGGGTAGCAGCCTGGCGCGCATGAACAGCCAGCGCCTGGTGCTCAGGGAACTGCCGCGGCCGACGCCGTTTGCCTTCCCGCTGATGGTCGAGCGCTTCCGCGAGCAGCTGTCCAACGAAAGTGTGGCGGACCGCATCGCCCGCATCGTCCAGCAACTGGAAAAAGCCGCCGGGCAGGCGCCGGGTGTCGGGAGCGCGCCCTCGGAAGACGCGGCCCAGGTGCGCGAGACGCTGGTGTTCGGCCAGGAGGGTGGTGCAGGGCAGCCGAAATCTTCCACCGGCAGGCGGCCCGCGCGGCGCAAGCCTTCGCGACCATTGCCACCGCTGTGATGGACCACCTGCCGACTCCCGCCGCGCCGCTGGCCGTCAGCTACGCCGGCGAAACCGTCTGGCTGCTGCCCGAGCGCGCCCTGTGGTGGCCGGCGCAGCGTGTGCTCTGGATCGCCGACCTGCATCTCGGCAAAGCCGCCACCTACCGCGCGCTGGGCCAGCCCGTGCCCGGTGGCACCACGCGCGAGAACCTGGCGCGCCTCAGCGCCCTGGTGCTGCATTACCGGCCGGCGCAGCTGGTGTTTCTCGGTGATTTTTTACATGCGGCCCAGGCGCGCACCGATTCTGTGCTGGCTGCGCTGGCGCAGTGGCGCGGCCAACACCCAGAACCGGACTGCACGCTGGTGCGCGGCAACCATGACAGCCGCGCCGGCGATCCACCGGCTTCGCTGGGCATCCGGGTGGTCGACGAGCCCTGGCTGATCGGCCCGTTTGCCGGCTGCCACCATCCGCAGCAGCATGCCAGCCACAGCGTGATCGCCGGTCATTTGCACCCGGCGCTGTTGCTGCGCGGACGCGGCCACGACCGCCTGCGCCTGCCATGTTTCAGCCTGGAGACTGGCCTGGCCATCCTGCCTGCCTTTGGCGAGTTCACCGGCGGCTGGACGCTGGCGCCGCAGCCGGGGCGGCGCCTGTATCCGGTCGGGGGCCAGGCGGTGTGGCAATTGCCAGAAGCCTGACTCTACAAGCCAAATCGGGCGCTAGCGCTTATTCGACAAGCGTAAGCAGCTATTAAATATATAGCAAAACGAGTCGCCTCACTGCAGCACCGGCGAATCCGGCAGTTCGTTGGGATTGGCCTGGCCGGCATCGGCCACGGCAAAGTGGGTCATCAGCAGGGCCGAGGTTTCTTCCAGCGCCTGGGTCAGGCCGTCCTCATAGCGGTGTTCCCTGAAGGCTTCGGCCATGTGGGCCACCATGGCCTGCCACTGGCCGGGGTCGACATGCCGGGCCAGGCCGCGGTCGGCGACGATTTCGATCGCATGGTCGGCCAGCAGCAGGTAAATCAGCACGCCGTTGTTGTCTTCGGTGTCCCAGACCCGCAGCTTGCCGAACATCGTGACAGCGCGTTCACGCGCTGGCGCGCCGCGCCACAGGTAGCTCAGCGGCAACCCGGCTTCGACGCAGATGCGGATCTCGCCGCTGTGGCGTTGTTCGCTGGCGGCTACACGCCGCTGCAGGCGCTCCAGCATTTCCGGGGGAATGGCGCGGCGCGTGTCGTCCGCATCCAGCCACAGATGTTTGAGGGCGCGCAGGAGCGAGGTCCAGAGTGTCATGCCGTCACCATCCCCCCGAGGCACCGCCGCCGCCAAAATTGCCGCCACCGCCGCTGCTGAAGCCGCCGCCACCGCCGCCCCAGCTGCCGCCGGAGGAGCCCCCGCCCCATCCGCCGCCACCGCCACCCCATCCGCCGGAGCGGCCGCTGCGGCCGGCAGGCGCCAGGCTGGCGATCAGGGCGAACACCATGCCGGCGAGCGCCGCCAGGCCGCCTATGACCAGGCTGGCGGTGAAAATCCAGGCGACCACACCGACCGCGCCGCCGGTGGCCACGGCGCCGAACTTGCGGCCCAGCATGCCCGACAACACGCGCCCGCCTATGGGAACGGCAAAAAACAAAAACACGGCGAGGTCGGTCCATTGAAAGCCGGGGCCGCTGGCGCCGGCGCTGCCTTCGGCCTCCGGCAGGGGCAGCTTGTCGCCGCTGATGCGCGCGATCAGCTGGTCGGCAGCGGCGTTCAGGCCACCGGCGAAGTCGTTCTCGCGAAACCGCGGGGTGATGGCGCGGTCGATGATCTGCCGGGCCGCCAGGTCGGGCACCGCGCCTTCCAGGGCCTTGGCCGGGGCGATGCGCACCTTGCGGTCGTTCTTGGCGACCACCACCAGCAGGCCGTCTCCGACGTCCTTGCGGCCAATCTTCCACAGGTCGCCGACGCGCTGGGTGTAGTCGAAAATATCTTCCGGCTGGGTGGTCGGCACCATGAGCACCACCAGCTGGGTGCCGCGGGCTTTTTCGAAAGCCTCGAGCTTGGCCTCGAGCGCCTGCTTTTGCGCCGCGTCCAGCGTGCCGGTGCTGTCGATGACGCGTGCTGTCAGCGCCGGGATGGCCTGCAGGTCCTGCGCCTGCGCACCGGCCCACAGGCCCGGCAGCAGCAGCAGGGCCGCCAGCGCGCGGGTCAGGGACGCTTGCAGCATCAAGGCTGTCGCCCGCTTATTTCTTCTCGAAGTTGACGGCCGGTGGCGCGCTGATCTGCGCTTCGTTCTGCACGCTGAAGGTCGGCTTGACCGAATAGCCGAAAACCATGGCCGTCAGGTTGCTGGGGAAGCTGCGTGCCAGCACGTTGTAGGCCTGGACGGCCTGGATATAACGGTTGCGCGCCACGGCGATGCGGTTTTCCGTGCCCTCGAGCTGCACCCGCAGGTCCTGGAAGCCCTGGTTGGCCTTGAGGTTGGGGTAGTTTTCGGTCACCACCAGCAGCCGCGAGAGGGCCGAGCCGAGTTCACCCTGGGCCGCCTGGAACTTGGCGAAAGCTTCCGGGTTGTTCAGGGTCTCCGGGGTCACCTGCATGGAGGTGGCCCTGGCGCGTGCCTCGACCACGCGGGTCAGGGTGTCCTGCTCGAAGGCGGCTTCGCCCTTGACGGTGGCGACGATGTTGGGTACCAGGTCGGCGCGCCGCTGGTACTGGTTGAGCACCTCGGACCAGGCCGATTTGGTCTGCTCGTCCAGGCTCTGGAAATCGTTGTAGCCACAGCCGGTCAGCAGCACGGCGAGGACGGCGGTCAGCAACCCCTTGAGAAAACGCAATTTCATGGCAAGCCTCCAAAAAGCAAGTTGCAACACTACCATAGTCATATGCCGCTGAACGTCATCCTTTTGCCATGTCTGCCAGTCCCCTGCAGGCCCTGACGTCGGCCTGGCGGCCTGCGCCTGCCCCGGCCGGCACCAAACCCGGCCTGCTGGTCGCCGGCGCGACCGGTGCGCTCGGCAGCGAGGTCTTGCGCCGGCTCGCGGGCAGCGGACGCTTCGCGCAGGCCCAGGTGCTGGCGCGCGAACCGATGAGCACTGGGCTGGCGCAGGTGGCGATCGTGCCGGCCGGCGGCACCGACATTGCCGCCTGGCCGCTGAGCCCCGCGCCGGTGCACACCGGCGTGGTGATGTTCGAGCCGCCCCGGCTGTACCACGACCGCGAGCGCGCGCTCTGGACGCCCGAGCCGGCGCAGTTGCTGGCGCTGTCCCAGTGGCTCAGGCGCTGCGGTGCGCAGACCCTGGTGGTGGTCCTTCCGCACGCCCAGGGCAGCCTGCCGCAGGCGCTGCGCCAGGGCCTGGCCAGCATCGACGAACAGGCGGTGGCTGCGCTCGGCTTTGAGCGCGTGTTGCTGCTGCGCTCGGCGCAGAAGCCGCCCCGCGAGGCGGGTCGGCCTGCGCTCGAAAGGCTCGCGGCATGGATGCTCTCGGTTCTTGCCTACATGATCCCGGCCTCGTCGATGCCGGTGCGGCCCACCCGGCTGGCAGAATTCGTGGAAGCGGCGCTGCGTGTGTTGCCGGCCGGCACCCATGTGGCCGCGCCCGAGCTGCTGTGGCAGGCCGGGCAGGCCGCGGACATGCAGGGTGTCATCAAGGCGTGGCTTAATACGACGGACACATCCAGGGCAGTCCCAGGCACGTATTCCAGCGAATGAAACCATGCGAGCACCCAAAGTTCCTCCGGCCAGCAGCGGCAACGCCGACGACATCGAGGCAGCCTTCTACGAAGCGCTGCAGACCGGCGACATCGACAAACTCATGGCCTGCTGGGCCGATGAGGACGACATCGTCTGTGTCCACCCCGGCGGGCCGCGCCTGCTGGGGCAGGGGTCCATCCGTGCGGCTTTCGATGCCATGTTCGCTCACGGCACCATACGGGCGCATGCCGAAAAAGTCCGCAAGGTCGAAACCATGAGCGCCAGCGTGCACAGCGTGCTCGAGCGCATCGAGGTGTTGACCGAAGAAGGCCCGCGTCACGCGTACGTGATTGCCACCAACGTGTACCACAAGACTGCGCAGGGCTGGCGCATGGTCGCCCACCACACCAGCCCCGGCACGCCGCGGGAAATGCAGGAAGTCTCGGACAGCCCGCAGGTGTTGCACTGAGCGCGCCGGCCATGTCCACCGCCATGCCCTACCAGGCCCCGTGGTGGCTGCCCGGGGGCAACCTGCAGACGATTTATGCGGCCTTGCGCTCGCAGCGTTACCTGGCCGAGCCGCCGAGCTTCCGGCGCGAGCGCTGGGTCACGCCGGACGATGATTTTGTCGATGTCGACTTTGCGCAGCATGTCAGCGCGGCAGATGTACCGCTGCTGGTGGTTTTTCACGGCCTGGAAGGCTCATCGGCCAGCCACTACGCGGAAGCCTTTGCCGATGTCGCGCGGGTGCGCGGCTGGGCCTGCGCCGTGCCGCATTTTCGCGGCTGCTCGGGTGAGCTCAACCGTGCGCCGCGCGCCTACCACTCGGGTGACTTCGAGGAGATCGACTGGATACTCCGGCGCTTCCAGCGAGGCCATGCGGGGCCGGTGCTGGCCGTCGGTATCTCGCTGGGTGGCAATGCCCTGATGCGCTGGGCCGGGGAGATGGGCGCGAGCGCAGCGGCCGTGGTCCGTGCGGTGGCTTCGGTCTGCTCGCCGCTGGATCTGGCCGCCAGCGGTCATGCCATCGGCCAGGGTTTCAACCGGCTGGTCTACACCCGCATGTTCCTCAACTCCATGGTGCCCAAGGCGCTGAAAAAACTGGAGCAGCACCCCGGCCTGTTCAGCGCCGAGGCCCTGCTGGCCGCGCGCGACCTGTACGCCTTCGACAACGTGGTCACCGCGCCGCTGCATGGCTTCAAGAACACCGAAGATTATTGGGAGCGCGCCTCGGCCAAGCCGCACATGCGCCGCATCGCGGTGCCGGCGCTGGCGCTCAATGCCCTCAACGACCCCTTTGTTCCGGCAGCCAGCCTGCCGCAGGCCGCCGATGTCAGTGCGGCGGTGACGCTGTGGCAACCGCGCCAGGGCGGCCATGTCGGCTTTCCCTCAGCGCCTTTTCCGGGCCATGTGCGCGCCATGCCCGAGGCGGTGTGCGGGTTTTTCGCGGCACAGCGCTGACCGGGGCAGAATCAGGGCATGGATGAGATTGTCCGACAGGCGATTGCCAAATGGCCCAACGTGCCCGACTGCTACGGCTGGCTGGGCCTGGATGCGCGCGGCAACTGGTACATGCGCGACGACCAGGCGCAGGCGGCCGGGCCGTTTGGCGGTGGGGTTGCGGCGGGCAAGGGCTCGCTGCTGAAACACGACAAGCTGATCGATTTCATCGCCCGCAACTACGAAAGCGACAAGGCCGGCCGCTGGTTCTTCCAGAATGGTCCGCAGCGTGTGTATGTGGAACTGGAGGCGACACCGCTGGTGTGGCGCATCGGCAGCGCCCCGGATTTTGCGGTGACCTCGCACACCGGCGAGGCGGCGCGGGTGCAGCGCTGCATCCTCGATGAACATGGCCGGGTCTACCTCGACACCCATCTGGGCTTTGGCCTGGTGCACACCCAGGACATGCTGCAGGCGGCCGAGGCGATCGAGCAGGGCCTGTGGGTGCCGCAGGACGTGCCCACGCGGGACTTGCCGCAGCGCTTTTCCTATGTGCGCAGCCCCGCCGCCGGTCAGCAGCCGAAAGCTTGATGCTATCAAATCAGTAGCTGCCGACGCTTGTTGGTTGTGGGTTGAGGGACTTTTTGGTATGAAAAAAGCCGGTCGATGACCGGCTTTTTCCGTGGGGAGGGCGCAGCCCTATTTGACCGTGCTGACCATGTACTGGACCACGGCCTTGATGTCGGCATCCGAGCCGGTCGAGCCGCCGCGTGGTGGCATCGCGCCCTTGCCCTTGATGACGCTGGCGGTCAGGCCGTCCACGCCCAGTGCGAGGCGCGGTCCCCAGGCTGCCTTGTCGCCCAGCTTGGGTGCATTGGCGACGCCGGCAACGTGGCAGGCGACGCAGGCCTGGGTGTACAGGGCAGGCACGGCGCCGGCTGCGGTGGCTGGTGCGGCGGCGGGCGCTGCTGCGGTCTTGTTGGCGGCAGCAACAGCGGCCATCACGTCGGCGGAAGGGGCAGCGGCAGCAGCGGGTGCTGCGCTGTCCGGCGCCGCGGCCGCCGTTGCGGCGCGCTGCGGCTCGGCAAACTTGGCGCCGGCGGCGTTGGCCATGTGGGCCACCGCACGGCCGATTTCGGCATCCTCGAAATCACCGCCACCTTGCGGACCCATCGCGCCCTTGCCCTTGAGTGCCGATGTGAGCAGTGCTTCATAACCCGTCTTGATACGCGGTGCCCAGGCGCCGGCGTCGGCGAATTTGGGCGCACCGGCTACACCAGCGGTGTGGCAGGCTGCGCACTGCGCGGCATAAACTTCGGCGCCGGCTTTGAGCGGGCGATTGGCATCACGGATATCGACCACGCCGATTTTCTGGATGCGCTGGGTCACGGCGGCTTCCATGTCGCCGGCACCGGCAGCCGGGCGCTTGTCCGAAGCCACGTAATACACCAGCCCGATGATGGCGAAAATCGGGATGACAAAGGAGAAAAAAATCGCCGCCAGCAGTTGCTGGGGTGTTTTGATGGGGCCAGAGTGGTCTTCTTCGTGGGCCGTCGTTTGATCGTTTGCGCTCATGGCTTCCTCAAAAAGGCAGAAATCGGGTGACTAAAGCAACTCATATTCGACAACCTTTGATTATAGCTGCGGCCTCCCACGGGCCGGGAAGCTGCCGGCCCGGCTGGTAGAATCCACCACTTCCACAGGATCGGCGCCCGACGGCGCGGGTCCTGCGAACGCCCTGAGAACTGCAAAGCTGATCAGGGCCGTCATTTCAGCGTTGCGGCTGTAGCTCAGTGGATAGAGTATTGGCCTCCGAAGCCAAGGGTCGTGGGTTCGATCCCCGCCAGCCGCACCACAAACTCTTCGCGCACCGGCGCAGTCATCCGTCCGGTGAACAGACAGAGATGGCACTCCCGGTGTGGGAGTTCCGCTTACGGTGTGACCTGTTCGAAGATGGCCCGCAGGCGGGAACGCGTCGCTAGCGTGGCCGACCAGGGCTTGCCGCCGGTCAGCCCGCCATCCACCACCAGCGCGTGTGCGTTGACAAAGGCAGCGCCGTCGCCGGCCAGCCACAGCACGGCTTGCGCCACGTCGTCCGCTTCACCCGCACGCTGGATCGGCTGGGCCCTGGTCAGCGCCCCGCGAAGAGGCACCACGGCGGCATCGGCTGCTTCGGGCCCCAGGCCCGCGGCCTTGCCGAAGATGGGCGTGGCAATCGCGCCGGGGCACACGCAGTTCACGCGCACACCGCTCTCGCCGAGCTCCATGCCCACGGTCACGGTCAGTTGCATGATGGCCGCCTTGGCGGCCGAGTAGACATGGGAGCCGTAGCCGGCCCGGAAGCCGGCCACGCTGGCCATGTTGACGATGCTGCCGTGGCCTTGCGCCGCCATGAGGGGTGCAGCGAAATGCATGCCCAGGTAGACGCTGCGCAGCAGCACACCCATCATCGCGTCCCAGCTGTCTGGTTCTATCTGTGCGATGCCGCCGCCGGGGCCGGCCACCCCTGCGTTGTTCACCAGGCAATCGAGCCGCCCGTAGCCGGCGTGGGTGTGCTGGATCAGCTGCTGCACGTCGGCCTCCCGGCTGACATCGGCGCGGCGGTAGTGGCAATCCGGCCCCAGGGCTTCGGCGAGCCGACGGCCGCGGTCGTCCTGCACGTCCGCCAGCACCACGGTGGCGCCGGCGTCGATGAAGCGCAGCGCCACCGCAGCGCCTATGCCGCTGGCCCCCCCCGTTACAATGGCCACCCGGCCTTCCAGTGATCTCATGATGCTTCCTTTGGCATGACGGGCCCACTGTGCGGCTGCCGGCCCCGGGTAGTCCTCAAGTGACTCTAAAGTGATCTAAATGCATCATTGAAGCTCCATGGACCACACCCCGCCCCTTGCTGCCAGCTTCAGCTTCGGGCCCTTCCTGCTGCAGCCGGCCCAGCGCCGGCTGCTGAAGGACGGGCAGGCGGTGGCGCTGGGCGCCCGGGCTTTCGACCTTCTGTGCGAACTGGTGGCGCGGCCTGGCGAACTGCTCGGCAAGGATGAATTGCTGACGGCCGTCTGGCGCGGCGTGGTGGTGGAAGAAGCCAACCTGCACGTGCAGGTTTCCCAGTTGCGCAAGGTGATCGGCAGTGATGCCGTGGCCACCGTGCCCGGCCAGGGCTACCGTTTCACCGGCACCGTGCATGCCGCGCAGGTGCGGGCTGCGCCCACCCGCAGGCTGTCGGTGATCGTGCTGCCTTTTGTCGAGCCGCATGCGCCGCCAGACCAGGCGTACTTCGCTGATGCACTGACCGACGACATCACCACCCAGCTGTCCAGGATCAAGGGCAGCTTCGTGATCGGCGCACCCACGGCCTTCACCTATGGGCGCAGCGTGACCGACTTCACCGCCGTGACCGGCGAACTGGGCGTGCGATACGCGCTTCAGGGACGCATCCACCGTGACGGTGACGGCATCGAGGTCAATGCGCGGCTGTCGGATGCCCGCACCGGGGCCGTCATCTGGTCGGACAGCCTGGTGTTGCCTCTGGGCCGTGTCGGGCAGGTCCGACGTGAACTGGTGGCGCGGCTGGCCAAGGCGCTGGACCTGCAACTGGCGCATGCCGAAGCCGCACACTGCGCGCATGCCAGCCCCTCATCCATCGAGGCTGTCGACCTGGTGATGCAGGCGCGCAATGTCGGCGGGTGGAACTGGTCGCGCGAGCATTACGAGCGGGCCTGGCGGCTGTACGACCAGGCACTGGAACTGGAGCCGGACAACGCCGAAGCCCTCGCGCGCCGCGCCTGCCTGTTGTCCAACTTTGCCAACGCCTGGCCCGGCCCTCGCATCGACGAGCAGGTGGCGCAGGCTCAGGCGGATGCGCTGCAGGCGCTGCGCATGAGCTCGCTCGATCCGGTCGCGCACCTGGCCCTGTCGCAGGTACGCCAGCAACAATACCGCCTGGAAGACGCCGCAGCCCATGCGGACGCAGCGCTGGAGCTCGATCCCAACTCGGTGATGGTGCTGCAGTGGCGGGCTGAACTGCACCGGTATGGCGCCGAAAGTTCCCTCGGCTTCGGTCTCCTCAAGCGGGCCATGGCCTTGTCGCCGCACGACCCGCACCGCTGGATCTTCTTTGCCCGCATGGGTTGGCTCAACATCCACCTCGGCCAGCACGAAGAGGCACTGCCGTGGCTGGAGCGTTCGGCCGCCTTGCACGCCCACTGGACCACCAGCATGGCGCAGGCCGTCGTGCATGCCCGGCGCGGCGACCTCGACCAGGCCCGGCGCCATCTGCCCGCGATGGCCACCCCGGAAGCGCAGGTGCACCGCCGGTGGAGCCGCGTCAGTCGCCATCCGCGGTTTTTCACCGAATCGCGCGAATACGTGTTCGGACCCCTGTTGCGCTGTGGGGGCCTGTCAGGCCCGGCAGCGATCGAGGCCTGGGAAGCACGCCAGTTGCGGGGTGGGCAACCGCATTGAGCGCGCCAGAGTGTCACGCTTTTAGAAGGCTTTAGGAACGCCTCAGGACAGCCGCATGACCCGGGTCGCAGACTGGCGCATCCCACCGCAACACCAGGAGACACATGATGCAGCACACTTGGGTTCGCCAGTCCTTCACCGCCGCCGCGCTGCTTGCTGGCGCTTCTCTCACCACGATGGCACCTGCGCTGGCGCAGGAGGCCAAACCGGTCGAGCTGCGTTACGCCGCTGGCGCGCCGCAGCGATCGGTGTGGGGCATGCAGGTGGAACGTTTTGCCAGGGCCGTGGAGGAGGAGTCCAAAGGCACGGTCAAAATCCAGCCCTACCTGGGTGGTCAGCTGGGCAGCGATGTCGAGATCATCCAGCAAGTGGCGCGCGGGCGCATCGACATGGCCGGCATCCCTGTGCCCTTTGCGTCGCTGCTGGCGCCGGAACTGCTGCTGGTCTCGCTACCCACCTACTTTCGCAGTGCAGAAGAGCTGGACTGCGTGATGGACGGCGGGCTGATGGCCCACATCGAAAAACGCATGGCAGGCAAAGGCCTGAAGGTGATCTCCTGGGGCGAATCCGGAGCGATGGACATCATCGGCAAACGCGCCTATGCCAGCCCCGCCGATTTGGTGGGCACCAAGGCGGCGACCTCCGGCTCGCGCATGGGCGTGCTGATGTGGGAGGCGCTCAATGCCAATCCGGCCACCGTCCAGGCGACCGATACCGCGGCGGCCTTCCAGACCGGCCTGATCGATGTCGGCGCGACCGTGGCGGTGTTCTACGTGGCCTCCGGCATGAACAAGGTGGCCCCGGTGCTGACACGGGCCGACCTGTTCTTCGTGCCGTCGTTCAACCTGATGAACCGGGCCGCCTGGGACAAGCTGAGCCCGGACCAGCAGGCCGCCATCGAACGCGCGCGTCAGCGCACCGGCGTCGTGCAGCAGCGACGCGAGGTGCGCGAGTTCCAGGCGCAGATGCGCCAGGCGCATGTCACGGGCGGGGGGCAACTCGTGGAGATAGGCGCCAGCGGGCGTGATGCCTTCAGGCGCGTGATGGAGCCGGTGTGGCCGCAGATGGTGGCGACGGCCGGCCCCGAAGGCGCGAACTTCTTTGCCGTGATGGACGCCGGCCGCAAGGCATGCGCGAAATAGGCTGAACACGCCGCAGGCCAACCATGATCAGGGTGCGGCGGGCGCCGCGCCGGCGGGTGTGCGCCGTGTCTTTGCGATCTGGCACCGGCTGGAATGGAATCTGGCAGTGGCCGCCTATGCGACCGTGGCCGCAGTACTGGTGCTGGACGTTCTGGGGCGCGAGTTGCTGGCGCCCCTGTTGCGCGCGATGGGCTTGCCGGGCGGCGCCGGCGGGGTGTTCGGCGCCTCGAAGATCGCGGTGTATGCCATCATCGTCGCCACCTACGCCGGCATCGGCGTGGCTGCGGCCACGGCCTCGCACATCGTGCCGCGCGCCGGGTATTTCGTGGTGCCGCGCGCCTGGGATGCGGTCATGGACCGTTGCGCCGACGCCGTGACGGCCGTTCTGCTGCTGATGGCGGCTTTTGCCGGTCTTCTGCTGGTGCGAGGCAGCTGGGAGACCGGCCTGCGCGCCCCGATCCTGCAGTGGCCGGTGTGGGCCGTGCAACTGGCGATGCCGCTGGGCTTCACCTCGGCAGCGTTGCGTTATGCCGGCTTCGCGTGCTGGCCCGGGCTGCGGCCGCCGCCGCGCGGCATCACCGAATGAGCGGCCTTTTGACAGCATGGCTGCCGATGCTGCTGGTGGCCCTGCTGGTGTTGTTGCTGGTGTTGCGCCAGCCCCTGATCGCAATGGCCCTGGCGCTGTCGGCCCTGGCGCACATGCTCTGGGGCCAGGGCCGGCTGGAGTTCATGGCCGAGGACCTGTGGAACGCCCTCGACCGCGAGCTGATCCTCACGATTCCGATGTTCCTGCTGTGCGGGCAGGTGATGACACATGGCAGCACCGCGCGCCGGCTGGTCAATGTGCTGCGTGCGCTGACGCCGCGTCTGCCCGGTGGGCTTGCCGTGGCGGCCACGCTCAGCTGTGCCGTCGATGCGTCGATCTCCGGTTCCTCCATCGTCACCATGCTGGCCATCGGCTCGGTGATGGTGCCGGCCTTGCTGCAGGCCGGCTACGACAGACGTTATGCGCTGGGCGCGGTGATGAGCGGTGGCACGCTGGGCATCATCATCCCGCCGTCGATCCCGATGATCATCTACGCGCTGGTCACCGAGACCTCGGTGGTCGACCTTTTCAAGGCCGGGGTCGGCCCGGGGCTGTTGCTGACGCTCGCCTTCACGCTGTACGCCATCTGGCACAACCGGCACCGGCCCACGCAGCCCTTCTCGTGGCCCGATCTGCGCCAGGCGCTGCGCGAAGGTATCTGGGCCCTGATGATGCCGGTGGTGCTGCTGGGCGGCATCTACAGCGGCTACTTCAGCGTCGTCGAGTCGGCGGCCGTGGCACTGGTTTATGCAGCGCTGGTGGAGCGTTTTGCGCACCGCGAGCTGACGCTGCGTGACGTGGCCCGCCTGGTGGGCGAAGCTGCGCGTATTGGCGGCGTGTTGTTTCCGCTGATTGCCGTCGCCGTGACGCTGACCATTCTGCTCACCGAACACCGCATCCCGGCGCTGCTGGTGGGCTGGGTGCAAACCTGCATCGACAGTCCGCTGGGCTTCATGCTGGCGGTCAATGCCCTGCTGCTGGGGGTGGGCATGTTCATGACCATCGATGCCGCCATCCTGGTGCTGGCGCCCCTGCTGGTGCCGGTGGCCATGGCTTATGGTTATGACCCCGTCTTCTTCGGCATCGTGATGATTCTGAACCTGGAGATCGGCTACCTGACGCCGCCGGTGGGCCTGAATCTGCTGGTGGCCATGGGCGCGTTCAAGCAGCCGTTCGGCATGCTGTGCCGCGCCGCGCTGCCCTTCGTGGCCATCATGCTGGCCTGCCTGGCGCTCGTGATCTGGCAGCCGTGGATCACCCGGCTCTGGTAGCGGCGCGTTGGCGCGCCAGTCGTGCGCGCGCTGGCTCGAGCCCGCCCGTCATGGCGGGTACAGGTCTGCCGCACAGGTATGCTCCCGGGGACAATCTCCTGGAGTCACCATGAATGAGGCAAACGCGCAGGCCCCGCTTTCCGGCCAGCTTGGTTTCGGTTTCGGGGACGCCCCGGCCGCAGCGGCGCCGGCCCGCCCGCGAAAGACCCGAACCACCCCTGCTGCGGAAGCGGCGGCCGCGCTGGCCCCGGAGGCCATGGCGCGCCTGCTCGACAGCCATGCCGACTACCGCGTGTTGCGGCGCCTGCCGGTGATGACGCAGTTTGCGCACCAGCCCGCCGGGGCGGTCAGCCGGGTGCTGATCCTCGACACCGAAACCACCGGGCTCGACGCCTCGCGCGACCGCATCATGGAGCTGGCTCTGCTCAGCGTCGATGTCGAAACCGCCACCGGCCTGCCCACCGGCCGTGTCGAGGTGTATGACGGCCTGGAAGATCCGGGCATGCCGATTCCAGCGGAAATCCAGGCGCTGACCGGCATCAGCAACGACATGGTGCGCGGCCAGCGCATCGATGACGAGCGGGTGGCCGCGATGCTGGGCAGCGCTGACCTGGTGCTGGCCCACAACGCCGGCTTCGACCGGCCCTTCGCCGAAGCCCGCCTGGGGCAATTCGCACAGCTTCCCTGGGCCTGTTCCTTTGCCGACCTGGACTGGAAAAAGGAAGGCCGCAGCTCGGCCAAGCTCACGCAGCTGGCGATGGAACTGGGCTGGTTTTACGATGCGCACCGCGCCGAAATGGATTGCCGTGCGTTGCTGGCCGTGCTGACCAGCCCGCTGTCATCGGGGCAGACCGGCCTGGCCTGCCTGCTGGCGGCGTCTGGCCGCCCGAGTTACCGCCTGCAGGCAACGGCCGCGCCCTTCGAGGCCAAGGACGTTCTCAAGGGCAGGGGCTATCGCTGGGACGGGGGCGCCCGTGTGTGGCATACCCGTCTGGGGGATGAAGCCGGCCTGCAGGCCGAATGCGACTGGCTCAGGGCCGAGGTGTATGCCGGCCGTCCTGCGCAGGTCCAGATCGAGGAACTCGATGCCGCCGTGCGTTATTCCTCACGGCCCGGCAAGCGCAGCGCGCGGGCGCTTTAGGCGCGCGTGGCCGGGCCGCGCCGCCAGCTGATGCAGCGGTTGTTGGCCGGCATGGCGCGGTCTTCGAGCAGCGTGAGGCCGGCTGCCGCCGCCAGAAGGTCGACGGCCTCGAAATCACGCAGCCCGCTGGCCGGGTTGCCGGCGCGCAGCGAGGCGTCAAAACGCGCATTGCTGTCGCTGGTGAACTGCCCGCCGTAGTTGAACGGCCCATACACGGTGAGCAGCCCGCCTGCCGGCAAACGCGCGCCCAGTTCGGCAAACAGCCGCTGCACCTGCGGCCAGCCCATGATGTGCAGGGTGTTGGCACTGAAGACAGCGTCAAAACGCGGTTCCGGCCAGGGATGGCGCATGTCCACTTCGATGGGCGCCGGGGTGTTGGGCAGGCCGGCGTCGTCCAGCCAGAGCCGGATGCCCGGCAGGTTGCCGGCGACGTCCGAGGCCTGCCAGCGCAGCCAGGGCAGGGCGGCCGCAAAATACGCGGCGTGCTGGCCGGTGCCGCTGCCGATTTCCAGGACCTCGCGGCGATCGGCAAAACGCTCGCGCAGGACGTCCAGGATCGGTTCGCGGTTTCTGTCGGTAGCCGGGGCGTGGGGTTTGTCCATGACTGATTGTCGGGGAACTTGGCGATGCGAGCCGGGGTCCCTGCAAAGGTCAAGGCGGCCATGTATAAACAGGACAAGCAGCCAGAACCAGCCCTGAGCGCGAACGGTCGCGCGGCAGGCCCAACAAGGACGATATTCGATGAAAACCCTCAAAACCCTGCTCCTGGCCTGTGCCGCCCTGTGGCTGGCCGGCTGTTCCGTGTTCCCCATCAGTTCGGTCAAGCCTGGCATGTCGCGCGAAGAGGTGACGGCGGTCATGGGGGCGCCGACGGCCGTGGTCAATCTCCAGCAAGGCAGCCGGCTGCAGTACTCGGGCCAGCCAGGCGGGCAATTTGCCTTCATGGTGGACCTTGATGCCGCCGGGCGTGTGGCCAGCGTGCGGCAGGTGCTGACGGAAAAGGACTTCGAACGTATCACTCCCGGCAGCTGGACCGAGGCCGATGTGTTGCGCGAATTCGGCCGGCCGGCGCTGGTCGGGCGGGTGGCTTCCTGGAACGGCGACATCCTGACCTACCGCTGGTATGGCCTGCAGGACATGTTTTACTGGGTCTACCTCGACGGCGCCCGGGTGGTGCAAAAGGCCCACGCCGGTGTGGAAGAGCGGCCCAGCATGATTGTCGACACCCCCTGAGCTGGCACGCCCTCAGGCCTTCTTGAGGGCCAGCGCCGCTTCGTAGAGTTCGTTGCGCGCTGCGCCGGTGATCTCGGCGGCGAGCTTGACGGCGGTCTTCAGCGGCAGTTCGGCCAGCAGTAGTTGCAGCACCCGGTGCCCGTCGTCGGCAGCTTCAGGCTGGTCCGCCGGATGCAGCACCAGCGCGAATTCGCCGCGCGTGCGCTGGCTGCCGGCCGCCAGCCAGGCGCTGAAGTCCTGCGCCGCCACCGTGGTGATCTCTTCAAACTGCTTGGTCAGTTCCCGGCCCACCGTGAGCAACCTGCCGCCCAGCGGCGCCATGGCACGCGCCAGCGCTTCGATGCGGTGCGGCGCCTCGAGGATCACAACCGCCCGGGTATCGGCCTGCAGGGCCAGAACGGCCAGTTCGCGCTCCGCGGCTTTGGACGGCAAAAATCCGGCAAATACGAAACCCGAGTCGCCGCTGATGCCGGCCACGCTCAGGGCAGCCGTCACACTGCTGGCGCCCGGCAGCGGCAGGATGGCCAGCCCGGCCGCGCGCACGGCCGCGACCAGCCGCGCGCCGGGATCGCTCACGGCAGGTGTGCCGGCATCGCTGACATAGGCCACCCGTTCGCCGCGCTGCAGGCGCTCGATCACGCCGCCGGCCGCCTGCGCCTCGTTGTGTTCGTGCACCGGCAGCAAGGGCTTGTCAATGCCGTACTGGCGCAGCATGGTCTGGGTGTGGCGGGTGTCTTCACAGGCGATGGCATGCACCAGCTGCAGCACATGCAGGGCGCGCAGGCTGATGTCCGACAGGTTGCCGATGGGTGTGGCGACCACATACAGGGCGGCTTCGGGATAATGCTGCATGCCGGCCGCAGCACGCGCGGCAGCCAGGGCCAGGTCGAAGGAAGAATTCAATGTGGTTTTCCAGGAAACAGCTTGCAAAAACGCCCACCGGCAGCGGCGCCAGCACGGCCGGGACAGACCCCCAGCCCAGCCAGATTACCACCAAGCGGCTCGGTGACGCCGCCGAATCGCTGGCGCGCGACCACCTGGTGCGCGCCGGGCTGAAGCCGGTGGAGGCCAACTACCGCACGCCGGGCCGCGGCGGCGGCGAGGTGGACCTGATCATGCGCGCGCCCGACGGCACCCTGGTGTTTGTCGAGGTGCGCCAGCGCAAAAACAGCGCGCATGGCGGCGCCGGCGCCAGCATCGGTGCGACCAAGCAGCGGCGACTGATTTTTGCGGCACGCCATTACCTGATGCGTTTTGCCACGCCGCCGCCTTGCCGCTTTGACGTGGTGCTGGTGGAGGGCGGGCTGGATGCGCCGGGCGGCACGACCATCGAATGGCTGCGCGGTGCCTTCGAGGCCGATTGATGTCGGCAGCGCTTGTGAAAGCGGCGGACGCCCCGATTTTGTAACCATGCATTGCGCTGCGCGGCCTGTGGCCGTTTCTTCGTGATTTTGAAATATCCGACCCGGTATCATTACCCCCATGCTTGAACAACGCATCGAACAGCACTTTATCGACAGCGCGGACCTGAAGTACCAGGCCGCGCAAATCCTCTCCAAGCCGATCGCTGCCGCGGTGCAGGCCATCCTGGCCAGCGTCACCAGCGGCGGCAAGGTGCTGGCCTGCGGCAACGGCGGGTCGGCTGCCGACGCCCAGCATTTCGCCGCCGAATTTGTCGGGCGCTTCGAACGGGAGCGGCCCGAACTCGGCGCGATCGCGCTGACCACCGACAGTTCCATCCTCACGGCGATCGGCAACGACTACGACTTCAGCGTGATCTTTTCCAAGCAGGTGCGCGCGCTCGGTGGCGCGGGCGACGTGTTGCTGGCCATGAGCACCAGCGGCAACTCGGCCAATGTGCTGGCGGCCATCGAAGCCGCCCACGAGCGCGAGATGACCGTGGTGGCGCTGACCGGCAAGGGCGGCGGCAAGATGACGTCGGCGCTGCGCGAGACCGATGTGCATATCTGCGTGCCGCACGACCGCACGGCACGGATTCAGGAAGTTCATCTGCTGACCCTTCACTGCATTTGTGACGGTGTGGATGCCCAATTACTTGGTGACCAGGAAAGCCCTTGATGACATCGACGACCTACCCCCGCTCCTTCAAACGCCTGCTGTTGACAGTCGGCACCGCCCTTGTCCTGGGCAGTTCCCTGACCGCCTGCTTCCCCTTGCTGGTGGGCGGCGCGGCCGGCGGCGCCCTGGTGGCGATGGACCGCCGCACCTCTGGCGCACAACTGGAAGATGAAGGCATCGAGCTGCGCTCCATGGCCCGCCTGCGTGACAACATCGGCAGCCGCGCGCGCGTCAGCGTGACCAGCTACAACCGCCAGGTGTTGCTGACCGGCGAGGTGCTCAACGAGAACGACAAGAAGCTGGTCGAGCAGGTGGTTTCGCGCGTCGAAAACGTCAGCGGCGTGGTCAACGAACTCGCCATCATCGACAGCCCGTCGCTGGTGCAGCGTTCATCGGATGTGTTGATCACCGGCCAGGTCAAGGCCCTGCTGATCGACGCCAAGGACCTGTACGCCAACGCCTTCAAGGTGGTCACCGAGCGCGGCACCGTTTACCTCATGGGCCGCGTGACCCAGCGCGAGGCGGACCGGGCCACCGAGATCGCCCGCGGTGCCCGCGGTGTGCAGAAAGTGGTGCGCATTCTCGAAATCATCAGCGAAGAAGAGATGCAGCGGCTGCTGCCGCCCATGGCGAAACCGGCGCCCGCGCCACGCTCCTGAGCGATGTGAGCTCCCAACAAAAAGCCGGCTGCAAGCCGGCTTTTTTATTTGCGGCACCGGATCGGGCAGCAGCCGGAAATTGTGGGGACTTTATTTCAAGCGCTTGATCAGGCTGGAGGTGTCCCAGCGCTGGCCGCCCATGGCCTGCACATCGGCATAGAACTGGTCCACCAGCGCGGTCACCGGCAGCCGTGCGCCATTGTTTTTGGCTTCCTCCAGCACCAGGCCCAGGTCCTTGCGCATCCAGTCCACCGCGAACCCGAAGTCGAACTTGTCCGCCACCATGGTCTTGCCGCGGTTGTCGAGCTGCCAGCTTTGCGCGGCGCCCTTGCCGATCACTTCCAGCACCTGGTTCATGTCCAGCCCGGCCTTCTGGCCGAAAGCGATGGCTTCGCTGAGGCCCTGCACCAGGCCGGCGATGCAGATCTGGTTGACCATCTTGGTGAGCTGGCCGGCACCGCTGGCGCCCATCAATGTGAAGGCTTTGGCAAACGCCATGCCGGCCGGCTTGACCGCATCGAAGGCCGCGGCGTCACCGCCGCACATGACGGTGAGCGCGCCGTTTTGCGCGCCGGCCTGGCCGCCGGACACCGGCGCATCGGCAAACTGCAGGCCCAGCGCCTGCGCCACGGCATACAGCTCGCGCGCCACATCGGCCGATGCGGTGGTGTGGTCCACAAAAATGGCGCCTGGCTGCATGCCGGCGAAGGCGCCGTCAGGGCCTAGCGTCACGCCGCGCAAGTCGTCGTCGTTGCCGACGCAGCAAAAAACGATGTCGGCGCCCTGCGCGGCCTCGCGCGGGGTTGCAGCATGTTTTGGGCTGCCAGCCCCTGCGTACTCTGCACACCATGCTGCCGATTTGGCAGCGGTCCGGTTGTAGACGGTGACGCTGTGGCCGGCCAGCGCGAGATGGCCGGCCATCGGGTAACCCATCACGCCGAGGCCGAGGAAGGCGACGTGGCGGGAGGGTGCGGGTTCGTAGGTTTTGGGATTCGTGCTGCTCATGGGGTTCGCTCAAAATGGTAGGCGGAGGGCGTGGCGGGCGCGCTTCACGCGAGGCGCGCGGCGCACAGCCACCGGAACAATGGTTCAGGCGGTGAGGATAGCGAGCACCGCGCAACGACGCATCAAGCCCACGCAGTATCCCTAAATGATGGCCATGTTTTCGGTGCCGGCGGCCAGGTCCTGCGTCTTCGCGCGCTGCGAGTTGAGCTTGATCTGCAGCCGCAGGTCGTTGACCGAGTCGGCGTTGCGCAGCGCGTCCTCGTAGGTGATCATGTTGCTTTCAAAGGCGTCGAACAGCGCCTGGTCGAAGGTCTGCATGCCCAGGTTGCGGCTTTTCTTCATGATCTCCTTGATCTCGGAGACCTCGCCCTTGAAGATCAGGTCGGAGATCAGCGGCGTGTTGAGCATGACCTCGACCGCGGCGACGCGGCCCTTGCTGTCCTGCTTGGGCACCAGGCGTTGCGAGATCATGGCCTTCATGTTGAGCGACAGGTCCATCAGCAACTGGGCGCGGCGCTCTTCGGGGAAGAAGTTGATGATGCGGTCCAGCGCCTGGTTGGCGCTGTTGGCGTGCAGGGTGCACAGGCACAGGTGGCCGGTTTCGGCAAAAGCCACGGCGTGTTCCATGGTCTCACGGTCGCGCACCTCGCCCATCAGGATCACGTCGGGCGCCTGGCGCAGCGTGTTTTTCAGCGCGGCTTCCCAGCTGTCGGTGTCCAGGCCCACTTCGCGCTGCGTGACCACGCAGTTCTTGTGCGGGTGCACAAACTCCACCGGGTCCTCGATGGTGATGATGTGGCCGAAAGAGTTTTCGTTGCGCCAGTCGACCATCGCGGCCAGGGTCGTGGACTTGCCCGAACCGGTGGCGCCGACCAGGATGCACAGGCCGCGTTTGGACATCACCACGTCCTTGAGCACCTGCGGCACGCCCAGGCCGTCGATGGTCGGCAGCGTGGCCGGAATCACCCGCATCACCATGCCGACCTTGCCCTGCTGGATGAAGGCGTTGACGCGGAAGCGGCCGACACCCGGCGGCGAGATCGCGAAGTTGCATTCCTTGGTGCGCTCGAACTCGGCCGCCTGCTTGTCGTTCATGATGGCGCGCGCCAGCGCCAGCGTGTGGCCGGCGTTGAGCGGCTGCGGCGAGACCTTGGTGACCTTGCCGTCGACCTTCATGGCCGGCGGGAAATCGCCGGTGATGAACAGGTCGCTGCCGTTGCGGCTGACCATCAGCTTGAGAAGGTCGTTGATGAATTTACTGGCCTGGTCGCGTTCCATAGTTTCTCCATTTGGCTGCTGCGGACCCGCAGGCCGCAGCAGCACCTCGCTGATGAGGGTCCCGGTCTAGCCCGGAAAGTTTTCGGGAATTTTCGCTTTGCCGCGCGCTTCGGCCGCAGAGATGACGTTGCGCTTGACCAGGTCGGTCAGGTTCTGGTCCAGCGTCTGCATGCCCACGCTGTTGCCGGTCTGGATCGATGAATACATCTGCGCGACCTTGGCTTCGCGGATCAGGTTGCGGATGGCGCTGGTGCCCAGCATGATTTCGTGCGCGGCGACCCGGCCCTGGCCGTCCTTGGTTTTGCACAGGGTTTGCGAAATCACCGCCTGCAGCGACTCCGACAACATGGCGCGGATCATGTCCTTTTCCTCGGCCGGGAACACGTCGATGATCCGGTCAATCGTTTTGGCGGCGCTCGAGGTGTGCAGGGTGCCGAACACCAGGTGGCCGGTTTCGGCGGCCGTCATCGCCAGGCGTATGGTTTCCAGGTCGCGCATCTCGCCGACCAGGATGGCGTCCGGGTCTTCCCGCAGCGCGGACTTGAGCGCCGCGCTGAAACTCAGCGTGTGCGGGCCGACCTCGCGCTGGTTGATCAGGCATTTCTTGGACTCATGCACAAACTCGATCGGGTCTTCCACCGTCAGGATGTGGCCGTACTCGGTTTCGTTGAGGTAGTTGACCATGGCCGCCAGCGTGGTCGACTTGCCCGAGCCGGTAGGCCCGGTGACCAGCACCATGCCGCGCGGCTTCATCGCCAGGTCGCCGAAAATTTTTGGGGCGTTGAGTTGCTCCAGCGTCAGGATTTTCGAGGGAATGGTCCGGAACACGGCGCCGGCGCCGCGGTTCTGGTTGAAGGCATTGACCCGGAAGCGCGCCAGGCCGTCGATCTCGAAGGAGAAGTCGATCTCCAGGAACTCTTCATAGTTCTTGCGCTGGGTGTCGTTCATGATGTCGTACACCATGGAGTGGACCTGTTTGTGGTCCAGCGGATCGACGTTGATGCGCCGCACATCGCCATGGACCCGGATCATGGGCGGCAGGCCGGCTGACAAATGCAGGTCGGAGGCCTTGTTCTTGACGCTGAAAGCCAGCAGTTGGGTAATGTCCATCCCGGGGATCCCTCTTAAGTTTACAGTCGGATTATGACCATGATTGTTGACAAGCTCCAAGCCGTTCAGGCGCGCATTGTGGCCGCCTGTGCAACGGCGGGGCGCGACCCGGCCGATGTGCGCCTGCTGGCCGTGTCCAAGACCTTTGGCCTGGATGCGGTGCTGGCGGCCATGTCCGGCGGGCAGCGCGCCTTCGGCGAGAACTACATCCAGGAGGGCGTGGAGAAAATTCTTGCGCTGCGCGAGCAGTTGGCCGCGCCCTCCCCCCTGTCGGATTCCAGCCACGCCGGCACTGCAGAATGGCACTGCATCGGTCCGATCCAGAGCAACAAGACGCGGCTGGTGGCGGAACACTTCGACTGGGTGCAGTCGGTGGACCGCCTGAAGATTGCGCAGCGCCTGAGCGAGCAGCGGCCCGCGCACTTGCCGCCGCTGCAGTTGTGCCTGCAGGTCAACATCGACGGCGGCGTCACCAAGGCCGGCGTGCCGCCGCAAGAGCTGCAGGCGCTGGCCGTGGCGGTGGCGCGCCTGCCGCGGCTGCGGTTACGCGGCCTCATGTCCATCCCCGAACCTGCTCCTGATTTTGTAGCGGCTTGTGCGGTTCACCAAAGGACCCGGGACCTGTTTGACCAGATCAACCAGGCCGGCGTGTTGCCGCAGGCCATGGACACCCTGTCGATGGGCATGACCGCAGACCTCGAAGCCGCGATTCATGCGGGCAGCACCATGGTGCGGGTGGGGACGGCCATCTTCGGTGGCAGATAGAGCCCCCACGTTCGTTCAATGCGTGTCACTGCCTGCACCATGCAGGCCGCCCCACGCCTTCGTAGCGCCTACTTTTTCGGGACGGTCATGGGTTTGACCGCGCCGCAGTCGGCGGACAGCCACTTGCCGGAGCCGTTCAGGGTCATTTTTTCGGGCTTGCCCTTGACCGTGCTGGTGGTCTCCATCTTCATGGTGTAGGCCTCGTTGCTGGTGTAGGTGATCAGGCCTTCGCCGCTGGACGGCGGCTGGGTGCAACTGAAGCTGATCTTCTGGGTGTTGCCGATACGCGGCGAGGCGCTGCTTTTGCAGTCGCCCTGTTGCGGCGGGGGAATGGCGTCGCGCTCGACCATCTCCCGGGTCATGCACACCTTCATGCTGATGCCGCCGCCCGCGCCGGCGCCCAGGCTCATGCCCTGTTTGGCCAGCATGTCTTCCATCTGCTTGCGCTGCGCCGGCGGCATGCTGGCCATCTGCTGCTGCATCTGCGCCATGGCCTTGTCCACTTCGGCCGAGCCGCCCATTTTGTTGTTGATCTCCCACAGGCCGGGCTTGGTGCCCTGGGCCATGGCCGGCAGGCCAGCGATCAGCAGCGCGCCTAGCAATGCGGCACGTGTGGCGATCAGGGGGGTGGGAAAGGGTGTGTTCATGGGTCCTCCGGTCCGTGGTGGTGTAGCGGCAAAGTCTAGGGGTGGTCCGCACTGTCCTGCAAGTGAGAAAAGTCCGGTTTTGGCGTTCAGGCACCGGCTTGGGCGCCCAGCGCCAGCTGCGTGCTGTTCTTGACCTCCTCCATCACCGCATAAGTGCGCGTCTCGCGGACGCCGGGCAGTTGCCACAGCGCGGTGCCTGCAAACTGGCGGTAGGCGGCCATGTCGGCCATGCGGGTCTTGAGCAGGTAGTCGAAGCCGCCGGCCACCATGTGGCATTCCATGATTTCGGGATACACCTGCACCGCCGCCTTGAATGCGTCGAACACATTGGGCGTGGTGCGGTCCAGCAACACCTCGACAAACACCGTCATGCCGGCGCCCAGTTTGAGCGGGTTCAGACGCGCCTCGTAGCCGAGGATGTAGCCGTCGCGTGTGAGGCGCTGCACCCGCGCCAGCACGGCGGTGGGTGACAGCGCCACCGCTTCGGCCAGCTTGAGGTTGGCCATGCGCCCGTCCTGCTGGAGCAGGTTCAGGATCTTCAGGTCGATGCGGTCGATATCGGCAGGCAGTTCGGTCATGCTGGTGAATTATTCGAAAAAGAGGCCTGAATTTAGCGTGAAATTCGCAGTCATTGCAGACAACATGGGGTGATTCACCAGTTCCAGGAGTTTTTATGCGCCGTCCGCCCTGCCTGCCCCATCCCTGCCGACCGGAGGCCGCCATTGTCGGGGCACATTTGCAACAGCTCGCCGGCGCCCTCGACTGGGACAGTGCGATGCCGTTGGCACGGCCCTGGGTGCAGGCGGTGCGCGACCATCCGCCGCCCTTCTGGGCCATGGAAAGCCTGCTCCGGGAGTACCCGATCAGCAGCAACGAAGGCCTGGCGCTGATGCGCCTGGCCGAAGCCCTGCTGCGGGTGCCCGATGCCGAGACCGCGATCGCGCTGACGGCCGACCAGCTCGGCCGCGCCGATTTTGCCGGCGCCAGCGACGCCATGATGGCGCGCCTGTCGGCCTCCGCCATCGCCCTGTCCAGGAAGTTTCTGCCTGAGGATGGCCAGAGTAGCCTCATGAGCAAGCTGGGCGCGCGCACCGTGGTGGCCGCCACCTTGCGCGCAGTGCAGTTGCTGGGGCGGCAGTTTGTGCTGGGCCAGGACATCGCGGAGGCGATGAAGCAGGCCGACGCTGCCAGACTGGGACTTCCCGGCCTGCGTTTCAGCTTCGACATGCTGGGCGAGGGCGCGCGCACCGCCGCCGATGCCCGGCACTACCTGGCCGGTTATGAAAACGCTATCAAATTTATAGCTGCTCACGCACGTCCAGACAGGGCTTGTGAGCACAATGACGGCATATCGATCAAGCTCAGCGCGCTGCACCCGCGTTACGAAGAGACCCAGCACGCGCGGGTGATGGCCGAGCTGGTGCCGCGGGTCTGGGACCTGTGCGAGCGGGCCGCCCGCGCCAACATCAGCCTGACCATAGACGCTGAAGAAGTGGACCGGCTGGAGTTGTCGCTGGCGGTGTTCGAGGCGCTGGCCGCGCGTGTGGCGGATCAGCATCCGCAGTGGCGCGGCCTGGGCCTGGCGCTGCAGGCATACCAGACACGTTCGCTGGACCTGGTCCAACACGTGATCGCCATCGCCCGCCAGTACCGGCTGCGTTTCATGTGCCGGCTGGTCAAGGGCGCTTACTGGGACTCGGAAATCAAGCGCGCGCAGGAGCTGGGCCTGCCGCACTACCCGGTGTTCACCCACAAGCAGCACACCGACATCTCCTACCTGGCCTGCGCGCAGGCCCTGCTGGCTGCGCCAGACGCGATTTATCCGCAGTTTGCCGGGCACAACGCGGGAACCATTGCGGCCATCATCCAGATGGCGGCCCGCGATGTCGTGCCTTTTGAACTGCAGCGCCTGCACGGCATGGGCGAAGGCATTTTTCGCGAAGTGCTGAAGAACCCGGGCATCGCCTGCCGCGTGTACGCCCCGGTCGGCGCGCACCGCGACCTGCTGGCCTACCTGGTGCGGCGGCTGCTGGAAAACGGCGCCAACTCCTCGTTTGTGCACCAGCTCGCCGACGAATCGGTGGGCATGGACCAGTTGCTGGGATCGCCGCTGTGGCTGGCACCCGCAGCGTCGCTGCCGCTGCCGCCGGATCTCTACGGGCCCGGCCGCCGCAACAGCGAGGGCCTGGACCTCACGGTCGAAAGCATGCGTGCGCCGCTGTTCGCCGCGCTGGCCACCACCGCCATCCCGGTGGTGCCGGCGTTTGATGCCAAACTGGCCTCCAGCGCAATAACGACGGGCGTGAGCAGCTATCAAAAATGGAGCATGGTGCCGGTGGCCGAACGCGCTGCGGTGTTGCGCCGCGCCGCCGATGCGCTTCAGCAGCAGATGCCGCGCTTTTGCGCGCTACTGGTGAAGGAGGCTTTCAAGACCTGGGGCGATGCGGTGGCCGAGGTGCGCGAGGCGATCGACTTCCTGCGCTACTACGCGGGCGAGGCCGAACGCATCATGGCGCCCATCGCCTTGCCGGGACCGACCGGCGAAACCAACGAGCTGCGCCTGCGTGCGCGGGGCGTCTGGGTCTGCATCAGCCCCTGGAATTTTCCGCTGGCGATTTTCACCGGCCAGGTCGCCGCCGCGCTGGCCACCGGCAATGCGGTGCTGGCCAAGCCGGCCGAACAGACGCCGGGCGTGGCCTGGGAAGCGGTGCAGCTGCTGCGCGCGGCGGGGGTGCCCGAAAGCGCGCTGCAACTCTTGCACGGCCCCGGCGACACCGTGGGCGCCGCGCTGGTGGCGGCACCGGGTATTGCCGGCGTGGTGTTCACCGGCTCCACCGAAGTCGCCAAAATCATCAACCGGGCGCTGGCCGCCAGGGACGGCCCCATCGTGCCGCTGATTGCCGAGACCGGTGGCATCAACGCCATGCTGGTCGACAGCACGGCCCTGCCCGAGCAGGTGGTCGATGCCGTGGTGCAGAGCGCCTTCCGCTCGGCTGGCCAGCGCTGCTCGGCGCTGCGCCTGCTGTGTGTGCACGAGGGCATTGCCGACAAGGTGATCGCCATGATCCAGGGCGCGCTGCAGGAGCTGGTAGCCGGTGATCCGGCCGAGCTGGCGACCGACCTCGGCCCGGTGATAGACCGCGCGGCCTTTGACACCATCCAGCAGCAGGTGCAAGCCATCCATTCAGCATCCAACAGGCCTCCAGCCCTTGCGGGACAAGCGAAAAGAGCTCCTGATTCGATAGCAAACCTGGTGCCGCCGCTGGCCTTTGAAGTCGGCAGTATCAGCGAGGTCAAGGCCGAAATTTTCGGCCCGGTGCTGCAGATCGTGCGCTGGTCCGGCGATCCTGCTGCGGTGATTGCAGAGATCAATACGCTCGGCTACGGCCTGACCTTGGGCATCCAGACGCGAATAGACGCGCGTGCCCAGGCACTGGCCGCGGCAGCGCACGTGGGCAATATCTACATCAACCGCAACATGGTGGGTGCGGTGGTCGGCGTGCAGCCTTTCGGCGGCGAGGGCCTCAGCGGCACCGGGCCCAAAGCCGGTGGCCCGAACTACCTGGTCCGCTTCTGCACCGAGCAGACGGTGACGGTCAACACCACGGCGGCGGGCGGGAATGCGGCCTTGCTGGCGGGAGGGACCTGAGCCCGGGCCTCACTCCTCAGGCGGTCTGGCTGGCGGGGCTGAGCTGCAGCTTCTGGATAAACAGCTCCAGCTCCTCGATCGGCAGCGGCTTGCTGAACAGGTAGCCCTGGAAACAACTGCAGCCGTGGCGCGCCAGGAAGTCGCGCTGGGCGGTGGTTTCCACACCCTCGGCCATCACGCCCAGGCCCAGGCTTTGTGCCAGGCCGATGATGGTGCGGGCAATCGCGGCGTCGTTCGGATCGGTCAGCACGTCCTTGACGAAGGCGCGGTCGATCTTGAGCTGGTCCAGCGGCAGGTACTTGAGGTAGGACAGGGCGGAGTAACCGATCCCGAAGTCGTCGATGGACAGCGTCACGCCGGCTTCCTTGAGGATGCCCATTTTGGCGATGGTCACGTCCATGTCGTTGGCCAGCAGGCTTTCGGTCAACTCGAGCTTGAGCCGGTGGGCGCTGATGCCGGCACCGGCGATGGCCGCCATGACCTGCTCGACAAATTCCGGGTGCCGGAACTGGCGCACGCTGACGTTGATGGCGATGCTGAACGAACGGGTTTCCGGCCGCCTGGCCCACTGGCCCAACTGGGCACAGGCGGTGTCCAGCACCCACTTGCCCAGCGGCAGGATCAGCCCGCTTTCCTCGGCCTGGGCAATGAAGTCATTGGGTGCCACCAGGCCGCGTTGCGGGTGGTTCCAGCGCACCAGCGCCTCGACGCCCACCATGTGGCCTTCGGGGCCCACCTGGGGCTGGTAATACAGCACGAACTCGCTGTTGCGCAGGCCCTGGCGCAATTCGCTGGTCAGGGCGGCGTTGGCCGTGGCCACCGCCTGCATGCCAGGGTCGAAAAAACAGATGGTGTTGCGGCCGGCCGCCTTGGCCTGGTACATCGCCAGGTCGGCCTGCTTGAGCAGATCGCCCACGCTTTGCTGGTGCTGGGTGACCAGCGTGATGCCTATGCTGCAGGTGCCGTCGTATTCATTGCCGGCCAGGTCGCAGGGTTCGCACAGCGTGGCCAGGATTTTCTGCGCCACCACCCGGGCCCGGTCGCTGGCAGCCTCGCGGTCGTCGCCCAGGTCCTGCAGCAGCACCACAAACTCGTCGCCGCCGAGCCGGGCCACCGTGTCGCGCAGCCGCACGCAGGAGTTCAGGCGCGCCGCGACCTTTTGCAGCAACAGGTCGCCGACGGCATGGCCGCGCGTGTCGTTGAGAACTTTGAAGTTATCCAGGTCGATGAACATCAGCGCGCCGGTGCGGTCCGGGTTGTCGCCGGGCAGCAGGGCCTGGCGCAGGCTGTCCATCAGCAACTGGCGATTCGGCAATTGTGTGAGCGTGTCATAAAACGCCAGGTGCTCGATTTCTTCCTCGGCTGCCTTGCGCGTGGTGATGTCGCGGGCCACCGCCACCCAGTGCGTGAGCCCGCGGCTGAAATAGTCGACCGGCACGATGTCCAGCTCGAGCCAGAACTGCTCGCCGCTTTTTTTGTAGTTGATCAGCTCGGCGCGCACCGGCTGCGCCTGCTGCAGTGCCTTGCGGATGCGGTCAAGCTCGACCCGCTGCGTGCGTTCGCCCTGCAGCAGGCGCGGCGACTGGCCCATCACCTCGCTGCGGCTGTAACCGGTGTGCCGCTCGAAAGCATCGTTGACAAACACGATGCGTGGTCCCGGGGCGTCGACCGGGCCGGCCTCGGTGATCAGCACCAGATCGTTGAGCCGGGAGATGCTGGTCTGCAGCAGCAGCAGCTGTTCCTGCGACTGGCGCCTTTCGGTGACGTCGCGCAGGTACAACGCCAGCCCGTCGTCGAACGGGTAGACCCGGAGTTCCAGCCACTTGCCGGCGATGGTGTACCAGGCCTCGAACTCCTGGTGGCTGGTATTGGCAAAAGCCGCCGTCAGGTTGTGGCGCAACTGCGCCACGCCATCGCTGTCCAGCGCGTCCCAGATCGGCAGGCCCAGCAGCGCGGCGCCGGGCCGGCCGATCAGCCGTTCGCTCTCCGGGTTCAGATAGGTCAGGCGTCCTTCACAGTCCACCGTGACAAACGCGTCATGGATGCTGGCCAGTGTGGTGGACAGGCGCATGGTCAGGCTTTGGGCCTCCTGCTCGGCGCGTTTCTGGACCGTCAGGTCCCGGATCACGCCCGAAAGATGGGTCACCGCGCCGGTGGCATCACGCACGACCTCCCCGAGCGCACGCACGCACAGGGGCTGGCCGCCGGTGGTGAGCAGTTGTGCTTCTTCGTCGAACGCGGTTCCGTCGGCAAGACAGGCTGACAGCACCGAGCCCATGCGCCCTCGCCACTCGGGGCAAAAAATCCCCGGGAAATCTTCCCATGCCGGGGGCTCTGCAGACGCCCGTCCCAGCAGCTGCGCCAGTTGCGCCGACCATACCAGCCGGCGTTCGGGCAGCACCAGCATCCAGCTGCCGGCACTCGCAGCCCGCTCAAGAAGCCTCAGCAGCTCAGGCGGCGCAGCTTGTCCGCCCACGCCTGGGCTGAGCAATAGCTGCGGGGTCGAAATCGGGGAGGTCGGCGGCATATCCCACGAAAGTTAACATGCGCGCCGGCCGCGCGGCGCTGGCGGGAATGCCCGTCAGGGTGTCGGACGTTGGCTTCGTTCCTTCTCCAGCGCTGCGTGGAGCTGGTCGAGCGCGCGTACGCAGTCGAGCACCACCGCCTGCACCAGGCTGGCCGGGAGCTGCGGCACCGCCGGCTGTTCACCCGGGGGGGCGCCCACGGTGCGCAGCAGCCGGGCCTGCACCGCCTCGAACAACAGGTTCCAGTCGCCGATGGCCACGTCCGGGCCGCTACCGGGCAAGCCTGCCCCGTGCATGCACGGTCCTGCCCGGATCGCGATGTCTGCGGCACCGTTCAGGCGTGCCGGCCCCGCTGGCCCCGTGGCTGGGACTGTGGGAGAGGTGTTCATGGATCCTCTTTTCATGGGTGGCAGGCGCGGCTTGCAGAGTTTGCCGCCAGATGCGTTTGAGCCAGGCGCCTGTCACGGTTATAGAGGCTGTGCAGGCCGCGGTCCGTGCGGTGGCGCACACAGACCGGCCGGGTGCTCTTGCCATCGGGGCAAAAGCCGGAAATCCGGGCGGCGAGGCACCGCACAACAACACCGGGCGTGCCGGGCTCAGCCCAGCAGCGTGGCATAGGTCCGGCAGTCGGCCGCGTAACAGCCGCAGGCCGCAGCTTCCAGGCCGGCCCGGTCCAGGACCTTGAGTTCGCCGCGGTGGTACTCGATGAGCCCTTCTTTCTGCATCAGGCTGGCAGCGGCCGTCACGCCAACGCGCCGCATGCCCAGCATGTAGGCCAGAAACTCGTGCGTGACGTGAAAGCTGTCCGAATGCGCCCGGTCCTGGCTCATCAGCAGCCAGCGCGCCAGGCGCTGGCCGATCAGGTGAAAGCGCAGGCAGCCGGCGGATGCCGCCTGCTGGGCCATCAGTACATACAAGTAGTGTTTAAGAACCCGCTGCAGTGCCGGGGTGCCCGCCAGTGTGCGCGTGAAGACCGCCGTGTCCATGCGCCAGGCCGCGCCCTGGCCTTGCACCAGCGCCCGGCAGGGCGCCTGTTTCACGCCCAGCACCAGTTGCGCACCCAGCATGCCTTCGCGCCCCACCATGCCGACCTCGACACCGGGGCTGCCGTCCACCAGGGTCACCAGTGAAATGAAGCCGTCGGTCGGAAAGTACACATGGCGGGTGGCTTGGCCGGACTCGCACAGGATGTCGGACAGTGCGAGCTGCACCGGCTCACAGGCTGCCAGCAGGCGCTTGCGGTCACGCGCGGGCAGGCACGTGATGAGGTGGTTTTCGACTGCAGGCAAGCGGCTTCTCCGATGGTTGCGGCCCCTTCACGGGGGCAAGTACAAGGCCGCGCCACTGTCAGATGCAGTTCCAGTCGGTGCTGCAGTATGCGCCAGAAAATCTATCTATTGCTTCTCGTCGCGATTCCGGGCCAAGCAGCGCACTCAGATTGCCAGCCTGTCGGGCAGCAGGCGGTCGTATTCCTTCTTGACCACGGCATAACACTCGCAGGTGCGTTGTTCCAGCCCGGGCCGGTCCAGCACCGTGATGCGGCCGCGCGAATAACGGATCAGGCCGAGGTTTTGCAGCTTGAGTGCGCCCTCGGTCACGCCTTCGCGGCGCACGCCCAGCATGTTGGCGATCAGCTCCTGGGTCATCACCAGTTCGTTGCCCTCCAGCCGGTCCAGGCTCAGCAGCAGCCAGCGGCACAACTGCTGATCCAGCGAATGGTGCCGGTTACAGACGGCGGTTTGCGCCATCTGGGTGATCAGCGCCTGGGTATAACGCAGCAACAGGTGCAGTACCGGCGCGCGCTTGAACTCTTCCTTGATCGCCTCCGCCGGCAGGCGAAAGCCCCGGCCCGCGCTTTGCACCACACCGCGGCTGGGCGTGGATTCGCCGCCCATGAACAGCGAGATGCCGACCACGCCTTCGTGGCCCACCACGGCAATTTCCGCGGACGCGCCGTTTTCCATCACGTACAGCAGCGACACAATGGCGGTGGTCGGAAAGTAGACATGGCTGAGGGTGCTGCCCGACTCGTACACCACCATGCCCAGCGGCAGATCGACCGACTCCAGCTGGGGCAGCCAGCGCTGAAAGTCGGCCTCAGGCAGGGCCGCCAGCAACTGGTTTATTCGAGGATCTGGGGAAACGGCCATCAACAAAGCTCCGAAGCGGGACCGGCTTCGCGCGGCGCCTCTGGCAGAGGCAGGGCCGCACGGGCCAGAGAGCAGTCTAGGACGTTTGAAACATCTTGTATGTACGCTACCGCACAATTTTGGGTCACGGTTTATCCCGGCCTGTCGGGACGCCTGAACCGGGCTGACTTCCTGTCTTGACCCGGCCGGCGCAAGGCCGCTGACCCGCCCCGGTGTCAGGCAATGGCTCGACCTGTGGCTTGCGTGGGGTAGCGAACAGACGTTGTCCTGGGTCCAGCGCAAAGTCCACGGCAGTCAAGCCGGACACGAGCAGCAGACAGCGAGCGCACCGACCCCCTGTGACATCGCACCCACACGGACCCGCCAAAGCGCAGCGCAGCGGTCATGCCTACCAGCCTCAGGAAGCCTGCCGGCAGAAGGCCCTGTCCTACAGGGTGTAACGGCGTTCCCCCCACCTGCCTCAACGATAGCCTTTCTATATTGCGTAGAACCTAAGTTTTACTCAGTTGACAGAACACACCAACGGACCCCCCATGAACATTGCATTCAAACAGCTCGAGAATTTCTCTGATATCGGCACCCTGAAACCGGCCATTCACTCGCTGTGTTCGCGCTATGGCTCGGTGGCCCGGCTCGACATCCTGGCGGCCAGCCAGGCCGGCAAACGGCAGGCGCTGTGTTTCGTACGCATGGACTCGGCCGAACAGGAACGGCAGCTCATGAGTGATCTGGGTGTGGGCCGGTTCGCCGGTGACCTGGTCATGATCGTGGACCTGCACACCCCGGGTCATGTCCGGTCGGAAACTGCCGGTCTGCAGCGCACATGAGCGCCGCCCAGGACATTCTTCTGGTGTCGGGCACGCGCCCGGAAATCATCAAGCTCGCGCCGCTGTACCACGCGCTGCGTGAGGCGCCCTGGGCGCGCGTGTCGTGGCTGCACACCGGCCAGCATGCGGACATGGCGGACCAGATTCTGGCCTGTTTTGACGTGCTGCCCGACATCACGCTGACGCGCGGGGGGGACAGCCTGCTGGACTTCAGCACCGGTTGCCGCCGGCAGCTCGACGCCGTGATGCAGCAGCGCGACTGGTCGCTGGTGGTGGTTCAGGGCGACACCGAAAGCGCGTTTCAGGGCGCGCTGGCCGGGTTTTACCACCGGGTGCCGGTGGCGCACGTCGAAGCAGGGCTGCGCACCTACAACCTCGCCCGCCCTTTCCCCGAAGAAGGCCTGCGCCAGATGATCAGCCGGCTCGCGCGCTTTCACTTTGCGCCTACCCAGCGTTCCCGCGTGGCGCTGCAGACAGAAGGCATTGCAGACGAATTCATTTCCCTCACGGGCAACACCGTCGTGGATGCCCAGCAGTGGACCTGCGCCCACCGCGGCGTGAAGCGCCGGGTACAGGGCCGCGGCCATCTGCTGGTGACGGTGCACCGGCGCGAAAACTGGGGCCATGATGTGCAGGAGATTTGCCACGCCATTGCCGACATTGCACGCCGCCAGCCTGATCTGGAGGTGCTGTTCCCGGTCCACCTCAACCCCGTCATCCAGGGGCCCGTCAACGACATCCTGGGCGGCATCGCGAATGTGACGCTGACGGCTCCGCTGGACTACACCGGCATGCAGCAGGCACTGGCCGATGCCTGGCTGGTGCTGACGGATTCGGGCGGCCTGCAGGAGGAGGCGCCGACTTTCGGTGTGCCGGTACTGGTGCTGCGCGACGAGACCGAGCGGCCCGAGGCGATCGAGGCGGGCTGCGCGCTGCTGATAGGCGCCACCCGGAGCGCCATCGTCACCGAAGTGACCCGCCTCACGCAGGACAGCACTGCCTGGAGCCGCATGGCGCGCGCGGGCAACCCCTTTGGTGACGGCACGGCGTCCGCGCAGATCGTGGCGGTGCTGGCGCGCAGCCTGGTGGCGGCGCCCGCAGCCATCCCGGCACTGGTCTGATCGCCCCTCTCACCGGAGCCATGTCCATGCTGCCCTTTTCTTGCGGGCCTTCCGCCCAAAATCCTGTTCACACTGCCCGGCGGCCGGCCCGCCCGGGTGTTGCGCTCACCGTCGCGGCCGCTGCCCTCATGGGTGCGGGACCTGCCCTGGCGCAGGCCCAGGCGACCGGCGCGCTGATTCCCTCGTTCAAGGACTACCCGGTCGCCGCCGTCATGGCCTCGCTGCTGTTCCTGATTGTGGTGGCCATGATGATTTACGGCGTGCGCCACTTCATGTTCACCATGAATCGCCTGACCGGCGTGCAGCGACACCCCTACATCGACATTGCCGTGGCGCGCTGGCCCATGATCACCGTCTTCATTGCGGCGCACAACGAGGAAAAAGTCATCGCCGGCTGCATCGAGGCGCTGCTCAACACCGACTATCCGGCGGACCGGCTCAAGATCATTCCCGTCAATGACCGTTCAAAGGACGGCACGGGCGGGATCATCGACGGTTATGTTGCGCGGTTTCCGTCGCGCATCTCGCCGTTTCACCGCAGCACCGGCAAGGCCGGCAAGTCAGCCGCCCTGAAAGACGCTCTGCAGTTTGCCGAAGGCGACATCGCCATCATTTTCGACGCTGACTACGTGCCTGGCCGCGGGCTGCTCAAGCAGCTGGTGGCGCCGTTTTTCGACCCGGAAATCGGCGCCGTGATGGGGCGCGTGGTGCCGGTCAACAGCGGTGCCAACCTGCTGACCCGCATGCTGGACCTGGAGCGCTCGGGCGGCTACCAGGTGGACCAGCAGGCACGCATGAACATGAATCTGCTGCCGCAGTACGGCGGCACGGTCGGTGGCGTGCGCCTGTCGGCGGTCGAGGCGGTGGGCGGCTGGCACGACGACACGCTGGCCGAAGACACCGACATCACCTTCCGGCTCATGCTCAACGGCTGGAAGACGGTCTACACCAACCGCTCGGAATGTTATGAAGAAGTGCCTGAAGAGTGGAGCGTTCGCATCAAGCAGGTGACGCGCTGGGCCAAGGGCCACAACCAGGTGATGACGCGGTATTGGTGGAAGTTCGCCACCAGTTCGTACCTGACGCCGGGCCAGCGCCTGGATGGCCTGTTGCTGCTGTTTGTGTTTGTCATCCCGCTGGTCATGCTGGCGGGCTGGTGCCTGGCGCTCGGGCTCTATTTCCTCAATGCGGGCTCCCTGCTGTCCTCGCTGATTCCGATTTTCGCACTGATGATTTATGGAACGCTGGGCAACTTCGCCGCATTTTTCGAGATTGTGGTGGCGGTGCTGATTGACGGCAACCGCCGGCGCTTGCGGCTGCTGCCTTTCAACATGCTCGGTTTCCTGGTCAGCCTGTTTGCCATTTCGGGCGCCGTCTGGAGCCTGCTGCTCGACCGGATTTTCAAACGCGAGATGGTCTGGGACAAGACCATCCGCTACCGCGCCAAGGCTGCTGAAAAATGACCCAGAATTACATCACCTATGCAGCGTTCGCGCTGGTCTGCCTGCTGTTGCTGACACTGCCGTTTGTTCCGGCGTTTCGGGAATGGCTGCGTCCCACCGACTTTGCGGCCTTGCCGATTTCAGCCAACTACACCACCGACATCGACCACTTTGCCCGGCGCCTGCACGCCGACGCATCGGCCAGGCTCGGGCTGGGCGAGCCCACCGGCTATGAGGACTTCGATTTTGTCGGCGATCCGGCGTCGGCGGCCGGGACGGACCTGGACTGGCGCAAGGCGGAGAAACGGCTGATTTCGCGCAGCAGCATCACCAGCACGTCGCCCGTGCGCAGCGTGCAGCCGGTGTACGTGCAGGGCAGCCTGCAGGGCGGCGCCGAATCCGCCTTTGCGGCGCTGTATGCCACCGGTGACATCAGCCTCGGTGAACACAGCAGCGTCGATGACTGGGCCCATGCCGACGGTGTGCTGCGCATGGGTCAGCGCAGTGTGGCGCTCAGGCGGGTGTCCGCGGGCAACGCCATCGAGCTCGGCAACGACACCTGGTTTGAACGCCTGCATGCCCCCGCCCTGCGGTTTGGCTCGCGCGTCAGCCATGTCCTGCCGCCGGCCGGCGCCGAGCAGACACCGGCCAGTTATGCCGATCTGCCGGGCGCCGTTCAACAAACGCCCCTGCTTTACCTGATACGGGGCGATTGCGCGCTGCCACCCGCCAGGATTTACCGTGGATCGCTGGTGGTCACCGGCTTTCTGACCATAGGCGCGGCGACCACCATCGTCGGCGACATCAAGGCACGCGAAGGTGTGAGCATCGGCCACCGCGCCAGCGTGCAGGGTGCCGTGACCTGCGAAAAGCGCGTCTACGTCTACAGGGACGCCCAGACCTGGGGGCCAGTGGTGTCCGAAAGCGACATCCTGATCGGCGCCAACGCGCTGGTGGGCCTGCCGGACGCACCCACCACCGTCACTGCCCGCAACATCATCGTGGAAGACGGTGTGGTGGTACATGGGACCCTGTGGGCGCGCGAGATCGGCATGGTGAAGCAGGCATGAGGTTCAAACAATTGTTGACGATCTGTGCGATGGGCGCGTCGCTCATCACCCAGGCCGGATGTGCCGCGGCCGCACCCCGCCTGGACCTCGGTGGCTACACGGACGAGAGCGGCGCGATCACTGTCGTGCACGGGGGCGATTCGGCGGACCCCTATTTTGCGATGCAGGCCCTGTTGCTGGCGCACGAAAACGGCATGGACATCTCGGTACCGGCCGAAAAGTTTGCCAACTGGCTGGTGCCCCGGCAAAAGCCGGACGGCACCTTTGACCGGTTCTGCCGGGGTACGGATAAAAAATGGGTGTCCTGCAAGACGGCCGACGCCGACGACTCGCTGCTGGCGATCTGGATGAAGCTGCTGGAAACCATGCCGGCCAAGCTGGCCGGCAACCCGGTCTGGAGCAAGAGCCACCAGGCCAGCAAGGTGGCGCTGGAGAACCTGTACCAGCCCTCGCGTGGCGTTTACATGGTCTCGCCGGTGGTCCTGCATGGCCTGTTCATGGACAACCTGGAAGTCTGGTCGCTCAAGGTGCATCTGAAGCAGCCGCAGCAGCGGGCTGCGTCCGACAAGCTGGCACGCGCCATCCACGACACCTTCTGGGACCCGGTCAACAAGCGCTTCCTGGTGTCCACGCAGCTGGAGCAGCGCGCCCAGAAGCCGGCGTTTTACCCGGACCATGTGGCGCAGATCTTTCCGCTGCTGTTCGACTTTCCGCTGGTGCCGGGCAACGCGCGCCAGTATTACCGCGACTGGATGGCGGCGCACCGCGGGGAGTGGCTGATCCAGGGCGTCGCCGACTACCCCTGGGGGCTGCTCGCCGTGCTCGCCCTGCGCCAGAACGACAAGGCCACGGCCGCCTGCTGGCTGCGCCAGTCCGCGCCTTTGCGCCACTCGGCGCGCTGGGCGGTGAGCGATGAAGCGTCCTACCAGATCCTGCTGAGCCGGGGTGTGGCGGCTGCGGCCCCGGAAGCGAACTGCAAATGAGGCGGGCATGCGGCGATGTCCCGCCAGCGCCCGTGCGAGCGCTGTCAGATTATTTTTTGGAGTGAGTTTCATGTGTAAAGCTGTTTTTCTCGTGCTGCCGGTGATGCTGGCAGCGGCCATGCCGGCAACGGCCCAGACCGGCGCGCCGGCGGGCGCCCCTTCCACCGCCTACGGCGCGGCGCCTCCGGCCGCGCCGGTGGGCGAAGACGCCCTGCGCAGCCTGGAGCTCAGCGCAGGTGCGCAAAACCTCAGCGGAGGTTTCGGCAACTGGCGCGACGTGACCCTGCGCGGCGCGTACGGCGCCGGGGCGCACGTGTTCCAGGGCGAGCTGTCCCACCATCATCGTTTCGGCCAGTCGGGCACCTTCGTAGGCGTCAGCGACACCTACACCTTCAGCCCGGACTGGCATGCGTCGGTGGCCCTAGGCGCGGGTGACGGCGCGTTTTACCTTCCCAAGGCCCGTATCGACGCGACCTTGTACCGCAAGTTTCTTCCCGGCCGCAACCTCGTCGGTTCGGTGGGCGTGGGTTATTACGACGCACCCACGGGGTACACCGACCGCAGCGTTTCGCTGGGGGCGGCCTATTATTTTGAAGCGCCGTGGATCGTCGAGGGCGGCGTGCGCTTCAACACCAGCAACCCGGGGTCGGTCAAAAGCCAGCAGCAGTTTGTGGCGCTGACATGGGGCCGCAACAAGCAGGACCTGGTGACGGGCCGTTATGGCTGGGGCAGCGAAGGCTACCTGGCGGTTGCCGCCGGGGCGCAACTGGTCAACTTCAACAGCCGCGAGGCCAGCCTGACCTGGCGGCACTGGCTCACGCCGAGCACCGGCGTGCTGGTCGGCGCCAATCGCTACACCAACCCGTCTTACCGCCGCAGCGGTGTGAATGTCGGCGTTTTCCACGACTTCTGATCGCCGCCCATGCTCTCCCGAACCCCATCCCCATCTGAACCTGCGCGTGAGCAGGAGCGTCTTTTCAACGCATCCTTTTCAGCCGCGCGGGAAGCCCGCGCCCAACGAGTCCTGGTGCGACCGCACCGGTCCATCACGCCGCTGAAGGTGACCCCCTGGCTGCTGGCGCAGGCGGTGGTCCTGCCGGTGATCCTCTGCGCGCTGGTGTATTTCGGGCAACCGCTGCTGTTCGATTTCTGGCGCGATTGCATCCTGTTCTGGTCGGCAGGGCTGGACATGTCGTTCACCCTGACCAACCAGCTCGACGACGCGGGGCAATATGCGATGCTGCTTTCAAGCGGGCCGGACGACCGGCCGCTGCCGAGCCGCACCATCCTGCTGGTGACTGCGGTGGTGACGCTGCTGGGGCTGGCCTTGTCGGTACGCATGAAAAACGCGCAGTTGCCGCTCAAGTACCCCCTGCGCATCGTCGGCGTGATACAGCTCGTCACGCTGGTTTATTTCTGGCTCTCGCCAGACGCCTTTCCGTACAGCATTGCACGCCACAGCGAAGAACTGATGACCATCGGTTACGTGGTCATGCTGGCCACGCCGGTGATGCTGGCAATGGGGTATTACATCCTGAACCAGAGCCTGGTGATCAAGCTGTTCCACACCGCACTGATCCTGGGCTTCTTCGCCGTCATGATTCCCCACCAGGTGCTGGCACAGGCTTTCATCATGCAGCACCTGTCGGTGCTGTTCATGCCGGTGCTCTACATCTGCATGGGCGCTGTTTTTGATGCGCTGGTATTTGTCGCGCTGTACTCCTGGGCGGTCAGCAGCGCGCCTCAAGACGCCACGGTCTGAGGCCGGGCCCGGGGTGCCGGGCAGGTCAATAACGCACGCTGCAGACTTCGAGGGCGTTCAGGCCATGGTCGGTGATCACATAACCGCCGGTGCCGTCGTCGTCCAGAAAGCCGTGTTTTTGCAGTGAAGCCACGGTTTTCAGGCCATGGGCGCGGGTTTTGTGCGGTTGCGGCTGTTTGCGCTCCGAGGGTGCCACGGCCACGATGCGGAAACCATAACGCGCGTCTTCCAGGCACTCGTACTGCTTGTAGGTCAGCGTCTTCAGGGGCAGGGCGCCCGTCGTGGTGCCGCTCCACTCGAACTCGGGCGGCGCATAACTGACCTGGTAAGCGCTTTCTTCGTGGGCCGTTTTCATGGCCGGCGTGCTGTCGGCCTTGCGCCTTGTCCTGCGCAACCAGGCAAAAGCGGCCAATCCCAGCAGGGCCAGGACGATGAGCACATACACCACGGATTCCACAACACGCCTTTCAGTCTATGTGGGGATTATCGGCAAAAAGCCCGCGCAGGGGCCTGGCGTGCTGCCAGACGGTCTGCGGCGGAGGATTCAACGGTCGCCGATATCGAGTTCATAGTGCGCGTCGCCCATGTAGCGTTCTGCGCCGAAGGCGGCACGTGTTGCCGCCAGCTCGGCCGCTTCCCACTGATCGGCCAGCAGCTGTTCGGCCGGGCTCAGATCCCAGGGGCGTTCGGCTTCACCGTGCACCAGCAACAGCCGGAGCCACGCCCGGTACACCGGTGCCACCAGGCTGGCGTCACCGAGCGAGGCTTCCAGCGCCGCGCGAAAACGCTGCGCCGCGGCCTCGCGTTCCGCGTCGCTGACATCGTCGGTGTGAAAAATCCGGAGTGTGTAGCTCATGCTGCGAGTCTATCGCTCGCGGGCCCGAGGCTTCGTGTCGATGCAGGTCGCGCACCACGGGCACCGCTGCAATTAATTTCGTTACTCATCTTGCATTAGCAGTGGAGACATTTGAAATGGGTCTCCGTACCATCGGACTCTTTTGAAGGAACCCCTCATGGCACTGCAATCCCCGTTCTTCGGCAAGCGCGACAACGAACCCACCAGCCTGCGTCACGGCAGTCCCAATCCCAACCCCTATGCCAATGGCACGCAGGCCGCAACCGCGAGTGCCGCGCCGGTGAGCACGGCACCGGTGTCTGCGAACACGGCGGCTGCCAGCAGCAGTGCGCCGCGCGAAGGCGGCAGCAAGCTGACGGTGGGCCCCAACATCAAGCTCAAGGGTGTCGAGATCACCGACTGCGACACCCTGGTGGTCGAAGGCCTGGTGGAAGCCACCATGGACTCGCGCGTGATCCAGATCGCCGAACACGGTGCATTCAAGGGTTCGGCCGAGATCGACATTGCCGAGATTCACGGCGAGTTCGACGGCAACCTGACGGTGCGCCAGAAGCTGGTGATTTATGCGACCGGCAAGGTCACCGGCAAGATCCGTTACGGCAAGCTGGTGATCGAGGAAGGCGGCCAGCTCGCGGGCGAAATCCTCTACGGCGCCGTCGCCGGCACCAAGGCCGCACTGGTGGGCAAGCCAGGCCTGCAGGTCGCCTGACCCGGTCTGTTGTCGTCCGCCGCTGAGGTGGAACTTCTGTCACCGGCTTGACGGGCCGCTTGGGCCTCGGCGGCGCACAATCGCCGGATGAGCGCTGTCCATTCCCCCCTGCAGGCCCGCATTGTCCAGTGGGCCGTCGCGCCCGGTGACCTTGTCGCCGCCGGCGACCTGCTGCTGATTCTCGAAGCCATGAAAATGGAGCACGAGGTCCGTGCCACTGTTGCTGGCCAGGTCGGCGAGCTGTTTTTCACGGCCGATGAAGCGGTGGAGGCAGGCGCCCTGCTCGCCACCTTGCATGCCGGTCACGCGGCCGCGCCGTCGCGCCAGCCTTCATCTTCTGTCGAAGCGATGCCCACCGCACTGCGGCCGGACCTGCAACGCGTGCTGGACCGCCACCACAAAACCACTGACGCCAGCCGCCCGGAGGCCATGGCCAAACGCCATGCGCTGGGCCTGCGCAGCGCGCGTGAGAACATCGCCGACCTCTGCGATGACGATTCCTTCATCGAATACGGCGCGCTGGCGGTGGCGGCGCAGCGCAGCCGCCGCAGCGAGGACGACCTGATCGCCAACACGCCGGCCGACGGCATGGTCACCGGCACGGGCAGCATCAACCGGGCCCTGTTCGGCGACCAGGCCAGCCGCGCCGTGGTGATGGCCTATGACGCCACGGTGCTGGCCGGCACCCAGGGCATGCGCAACCACCAGAAGACCGACCGCATGCTGGGCATCGCGTTGCAGAACAAATTGCCGGTCGTGCTGTTTGCCGAAGGCGGCGGTGGCCGGCCCGGCGACACCGACATGCCGATTGTTGCCGGCCTGCATGTGGCCACCTTCGCCAGTTATGCGCGCCTTTCGGGCCAGGTGCCGGTCATCGGCATCGCGGCCGGGCGCTGTTTTGCCGGCAATGCGGCCTTGCTGGGCTGCAGCGACGTGATCATCGCCACCCGCGGTAGCAACATCGGCATGGGCGGGCCAGCCATGGTCGAAGGCGGCGGCCTCGGCGCGTTCACGCCGGAGCAGATCGGACCGGCTGCCGCGCAACATGCCAATGGCGTGATCGACGTGCTGGTCGACAACGAGGCGCAGGCGGTGGCCGCGGCGCGGCATTACCTCGGCTTTTTCCAGGGGGCGCTGAAGGACGGCCTGGCGCCCGATGCCGCCGCCCTGCGTGACGTGGTGCCGGAGAACCGCCTGCGGGTGTACGACACGCTGGCGGTGCTGCACGGGGTGGTGGACAGCGGCAGCCTGCTGCCCCTGCGCAGCGGTTTCGGTATCGGCATTCACACCGCGCTGGCGCGCATGGCAGGCCGTGCCGTCGGCATTCTCGCCAACAACCCGCAGCACCTGGGCGGTGCCATCGACGCCGACGCCGCCGACAAGGCCGCGCGTTTCATGCAGTTGTGCAACACCCATGGCCTGCCGCTCCTGAGTTTTGTGGACACCCCCGGCTTCATGGTCGGCCCCGACATGGAGGCGCAGGCACAGGTGCGCCATGTCAGCCGCATGTTTGTGGTCGCTGCGGCCTTGCGTGTGCCGTTTTTCAGCGTGGTGCTGCGCAAGGGCTACGGCCTGGGCGCGATGGCCATGACGGCCGGTGGCTTTCATTCGCCGATGTTCACCGTGGCCTGGCCCTCGGCCGAGTTCGGCGCCATGGGCCTCGAAGGCGCCGTGAAGCTGGGCTTTCGCAAGGAACTGGAAGCCGTTCCCGAGGGCCCCGAACGCGACGCGCTGTACAACACGCTGGTGGCGCGCCAGTATGAAAACGGCGGGGCCCTGCCCATGGCGGCCACGCTCGAGATCGACGCGGTGATCGATCCGGCCCAGACCCGCGCCTGGCTGCTGCGCGGCCTGCTCTCGGCGCGGGTGCGGCCCGAGCCCGGGGCGCGGTTTGTCGACACCTGGTGATCCGCCATCACCCTGGCTCGATGGTCAAACTGACGCCAGGACCACGGCTGGCAAGCGTCAGCAGCTACAAAATGTATAGCGTGACACTAAAACAGCCGAAACAGCAGCGGCAGCAGCAGCGAGGCCAGCACCACCTGCAGGCCCAGTGCCAGCCCGGCATAGGCGCCGGCGTCCGCATTGACCTGTAGCGCGCGCGCCGCGCCTATGCCGTGCGACACCGTGCCCAGCGCAAAGCCGCGCGCCGCCCAGCCGTCCGCGTCGAGCGGAATGCGGCACAGGTCGAACAAATACTTGCCGGCCAGCGCGCCGACCAGACCGGTCAACACCGCAAACACCGCGGCCAGCGCCGGGATGCCACCGATTTTTTCGGCGATGCCCATGGCCACCGGCGCGGTCACCGACTTGGGTGCCAGCGACAGCAGGACTTTGGCCGGCAGGCCAACGGCCCAACCGAGTGCCAGCGCCGAACTGATGGTCGCCGCGCCGCCGGCCAGCGCGGCCAGCAACAGCCGGCCCCAGCGCAGCCGCAACTCGGCGCGGCGCTGCCACAACGGCCAGGCCAGCGCCACCACGGCGGGCCCGAGCAGGAAGTGGATGAACTGCGCACCGGCGAAATAGGTCGGGTAGGACACGCCGGTCGCCAGTAGCACGGCCGCAATCACCAGCACGGTCCAGAGCACCGGATTCGCCCAGGGCGCCTGCTGCAGCCGCGCATAGGCCGCCTGGGCCAGCACATACACCACCAGCGTCGCCGTCAGGCCGAACAGCGGCGTGGCGGAGAGGTAGACCCAGAGTTCAACGAACTTCGGCATCGCCCCTGCGTCCCAGGACCTTGAGCACCAGCGCCGTCACCACCAGGCCGATCAGCGTCGACAGCACAATCACCAGCAGCAGGCGGCCGCCGTATTCGGCTATCAGCGACAGGTGGGTCATGACCCCGACACCGACTGGCACAAACAGCAAGGACAGATGCGCCAGCAGGAAGTCGGCGCAGGCCGCCACCGGTTCGCGCACCAGCGGCCAGTTCAGCGCCAGCAGCAGCAACAGCATGCCGACCACCGGGCCGGGAAAGGGCAGGGACAAGGCGCGCGACAGCAGCTCGCCGAGGGACTGCAGCAACAGCAGCCAGGCCAGGCCGCGCAGACCCATCATGGCGACCGCAGCGCCGGGCCGCCCCAAGCAAGGTCAGCCCCCTCTGGGGGGCAGCGTATTACACGCAGTGAAAAGCGTGGGGGCATCAGTACCGCGGTAAGTCAGGGTGCGCGATCTGCCCGCCACGCACCAGCATTTTTCCGTACTCGGCGCAGCGCTGCAGCGTCGGGATCACCTTGCCGGGATTGAGCAGGCCCTGCGGGTCGAAGGCGCGCTTGACGCCGAACATCTGCTCGTTTTCGGCAGCCGAGAACTGCACACACATGGAGTTGAGTTTTTCCACGCCCACGCCGTGTTCACCGGTGACGGTGCCGCCCATCGCGACGCTGGTCTCCAGGATGTCGGCGCCGAACAGCTCGCAGCGGTGCAGCTGGTCGGCATCGTTGGCGTCGAACAGGATCAAGGGGTGCAGGTTGCCATCACCGGCGTGGAACACATTGGCGCAGCGCAGGCCGTACTTGATCTCCATCTGCTGGATCGCCAGCAGGATGTCGGCCAGGCGCTTGCGCGGGATCGTCGAGTCCATGCACATGTAGTCGGGGCTGATGCGGCCCGAGGCCGGAAAGGCGTTCTTGCGGCCGCTCCAGAAGCGCAGGCGCTCGGCCTCGTCCTGGCTGACGGCAATCGCGGTCGCGCCGCAGCTGCGCAGCACCGCGCTCATGCGGCCGATCTCCTCCTCGACCTCTTCCAGCGTGCCGTCGCTTTCGCACAGCAGGATGGCTTCGGCGCTCAGGTCGTAACCGGCGTGCACGAAGTCCTCGACCGCGGCGGTCATGGGTTTGTCCATCATCTCGAGGCCGGCCGGGATGATGCCGGCAGCAATCACCGCAGCCACCGCGTCGCCGGCCTTGCGCAGGTCGTCGAAGCTGGCCATGATGCAGCGCGCCAGCAGCGGTTTGGGCACCAGCTTGACGGTGACCTCGGTCGTGACGGCCAGCATGCCTTCGCTGCCGACCAGCACGGCCAGCAGGTCATAACCCGGGCTGTCCAGCGCATCGCTGCCGAACTCGACGGCTTCGCCCTCGACCGTGAAGCCGCGCACCTTCAAGACGTTGTGCAGGGTCAGGCCGTATTTCAGGCAATGCACGCCGCCGGAGTTTTCGGCGACGTTGCCGCCTATGGTGCAGGCGATCTGGCTGGACGGGTCCGGCGCGTAATACAGGCCCAGCGGGGCGGCGGCCTCGCTGATGGCCAGGTTGCGCACGCCGCCCTGGACCACGGCGGTGCGGCTGGCCGCGTCCATTTTCAAAATTTTGTTGAACTTGGCCAGCGACAGCGTGACACCCAGCTTGTGCGGCATGGCGCCGCCGGACAGGCCGGTGCCGGCGCCGCGCGCCACCACCGGCACCTGCAAGGCGTGGCAGGCACGCAGCACGGCCTGCACCTGGTCGTAGCTTTCGGGCAGGGCGACCACCAGCGGCCTTTGCCGGTAGGCGGTCAGGCCGTCACATTCGTAGGGCGTGGTGTCTTCCTTGTTCCAGAGCAGCGCGTGGGCCGGCAGCACGGCCTGCAGCGCCTTGACCACCTCGGCCTGGCGCTGCGCGCGTTCAAGCTGTTGCTGCTGCAGGGGATCCAGGGGTGCGTTCATGGTCGGGCTCACGGGTGGGTGGTTCCGGCCACTGTAATGCAAAGCGCAGGCTGCCGGTGTGAAGAAAATGCAGGCCGATCGTGAAAAACAGGGCGCTATGAAATTCGTAGCTGGTAACGCACGTCAATCAAGGGCTGGAGGCCGAAAAGGCTTGATGCCAGGGGGTCAGAGCACGGAACTTTTCAGCCAGTCGGCAAACGCCGCGCATTCCCAGCGGTCCATCATGCCGGTGCGCCAGCACAGGTAGTGGGCGTGCGGGCTGGGCACGTTGCGTTCGTACAGGCGCACCAGCGCGCCGTTGTCCAGCCAGGGCGCGCCCAGCTTGAGCCGCACCAGCGCCACCCCCATGCCGGCGGCGGCGGCGTCGCACATCAGGCCGATGTCGTTGAACTGCGAGCCGTCCACCGGCTCGGGCCAGTCCAGCGCATGTGCGGCAAACCAGGTGCGCCAGGGCTCCAGCGGCGAGCGCAGCAGCGCCTCGCCGTCGAGGTCCTCCGGCGCCTCGAAGGGCCCGTGCTCGCGCACATAGGCCGGGGAGGCCAGCGGCGTGACCTCGTCCTTCATCAGGCAGACATGTTCGACGTCGGCATAACGGCCGGTGCCGAAACGCACCACCAGGTCGGCGTCCTCGGCGACCACGTCCAGCAGCGGAATCGACACCTGCAGGGTCAGGTCGATCTCGGGGTAGGCATCGGTGAACTGGCGCAGGCGCGGGATCAGGATGGAGCGCGCAAAGGTCGGCGTGACCGCCAGCCGCAGCTTGCGTTTGCCCGGCGTGCCGCTCTGGCCGGCCAGGCCCGGGAACTTCTGCAGGATGGCGATGCCTTCGCGCACATGGGCCAGGTATTCGCTGCCCTCGGTGGTCAGGGAAAAGTCGGCCCGGCCGAACAGCTTGGTGCCGATGATCTGCTCGAGCTGCTTGACCCGGTGGCTGACCGCGCTGGGCGTGACGTTGAGTTCCTCGGCCGCCTGCGTGACGCTGCGCAGCCGCGCCAGCGTTTCGAAGGTCAGCAGGCACTGAATCGGCGGGATCCTGCTCACCGTCCCCATCCCTAGACTGCTTCCAGAAATTCGGGCCCCGGGATGCAGGGCAAGGCGCACGGCGCGCAGGACACCGGAATGCACTTCGGTGCATGAGGATTCCGAGTACCGCGCAACGCAGCCAAGCGCCCGGCGCACGGATTTATGGGGGCAGTCATTTGAAAATCACGGTCTTGTGGCCGTTGAGCAAGACGCGGTGCTCGCTGTGCCACAGCACTGCACGCGCCAGCACCTGGCTTTCGGTGTCGCGGCCCATGGCGGTCAGGGCCTCCACGGTTTTGCTGTGGTCGGCGCGCGCCACGTCCTGCTCGATGATCGGGCCTTCGTCGAGATCCGCCGTCACGTAATGCGCGGTGGCGCCAATCAGCTTGACGCCGCGCGCATGCGCCTGGTAATAGGGCTTGGCGCCCTTGAAGCTGGGCAAAAACGAGTGGTGGATGTTGATGGCCCGGCCGGCCAGCTTCTTGCACAGGTCGTTGCTGAGGATCTGCATGTAACGCGCCAGCACCACCAGCTCGGCGCCTTCGGCCTCGATGATGTCGTACTGGCGTTTCTCGGCCTCGGCCTTGGTCGCCGCCGTCACCGGGATGTGGTGAAAGGGCACGTTGTAGCTGGCCGCGAGCTGGTAGAAGTCGCGGTGATTGGAGATGATGGCGCGGATGTCCAGCGGCAACAGGCCGGACTTCCAGCGGAACAGCAAGTCGTTCAGGCAATGGCCCTCCTTGCTCACCAGCAGCACCGTGCGCATCGGCTGCGTGGCCTGGTGCAGGCTCCAGGACATGCCGAACTGCGTGCCCAGCACCGCCAGTTGTTCCTTGAGCGCCTCGAAGGGCAACTGGCTGCAGCCAAAGCTCACGCGCATGAAGAAGAGGCCCGTGGCATCGGCCGCGTCGCCCTCCTTGTCGTCGCTGAACTGCGCCGCTTCGAGAATGTTGCCGCCGCGCTCGAACAGAAAGCCGGACACCGCGTGGACAATGCCCGGGCGATCCGGGCAGGACAGGTTGAGGATATAAGTAGGGCTCATGGAAGAATTGTCGCAGGAGCGGCGCCGTCCTGCCTCAAGAGGGCTGCGGCGGTGCCAGAATGCAGTTTGACCCCCCGGCATACACGCCCTTTCCCCGCAGGAGAATTTTGATGGCCTACCCCGACTTCAACATGGACCACCAGTGGTTGCCGTTCACGCCGAACCGCAGCTTCAAGAAGGAGCCGCGCGTGTTTGTCGCGGCCGACGGCATGTTTTTCACCACCCACGACGGCAAGCAGGTGCTCGACGGTATCTCCAGCCTGTGGTGTGTGGGCGCCGGTCACAACCGCAAACCGATCAACGAGGCCATCAAGAAACAGCTCGACACGCTGGACTACGCCACCGCCTTCCAGGCCAGCAACGACCAGGCTTTCCAGGCCGCCGAGATGATTGCCGCCATGGCGCCGGGCGACCTGAACCAGGTCTTGTTCTGCAACTCCGGCTCGGAAGCGGCCGACACCTCGCTGAAAGTCGCGCTGGCCTACCACCGGGCTCGCGGCGAAGGCCACCGCAATGTCTTCATCGGCCGCGAAAGGGGCTACCACGGCGTCGGTTTCGGCGGCATGAGCGTGGGCGGCATCCCGGCCAACCGCAAGGTCTACGGCGCGGCGCTGCTGCCGCGTGTGGACCATTTGCGCTTCATCCACGATCCGGTGAAACACGCCTACATCCACGGCGCCGAACCGGTCTGGGAAGAGGACCTGCTGCTGGAACTGGAAAACCGCATCCTGCCGCTGCATGACCCGAGCAACATCGCGGCCGTCATCGTCGAGCCGATTGCCGGCAGCGCCGGCTGGTATCTGCCGCCCAAAGGCTACCTCAAACGCCTGCGCGAGATCTGCGACAAACACGGCATCCTGCTGATTTTTGACGAGGTCATCACCGGCTTCGGCCGCCTCGGCAGCAACTTCGGCGCTGATTATTACGGCGTGGTGCCTGACATGCTGAACTTCGCCAAGGCCGTGACCAACGGCGTGATCCCGCTGGGCGGTGTGATCTGCACCGACCGCATCTACAACACCATGATGGAGGCCAACGCCGGCAGCCCGGCGCATGCCATCGAGTTTTTCCATGGCTACACCTACTCCGGCCACCCCGTGGCCTGCGCGGCGGCCATGGCCACGTTGTCGCTGTTCAAGGAAGAAAAGCTGTTCGAGCGCGCCGGACAGATGGGTGTGGTGCTGGGCGACGCTGCGCACAGCGCCTTCAAGGGCCTGCCGAATGTAGTCGGCATCCGCAGCCTGGGCCTGGCCGCGGCGGTGGAACTGTCCTCCATCGCCGGCTCGCCCGGCAAACGCGCCTACGACATCTTCATGGACTGTTTCCGCAGCGGCGTGCTGGTGCGGCCGGCCGGCGAAAACATCGTGATCTGCCCGCCCTACATCGTCGAGAAGCAACATGTGGAACGCATCGTCAGCGTGGTGAGCGACGCGATCAGGAACAACGCCTGACCCTCAGGCCATGGCGCCAGCTCAGGACGGCTTGATCCTGTCCTTCAGCTCCGCGCAATGGTCTTTCTCCGGCACGGCCGGCGTGGTCCAGATCACGTCGAAGGCCTTGCCCGCATCCATGCGCGCCGGGTCTGCGGCAGGCGCCGGGCCGGCGCGCAGCAACACCGCCTTGATGCTCAGGCCGGCCGGCAGGTGTTGCGGCACACCCAGCTCGCGGTTCACATGCGCGCTGCCGGCCAGCAGCACCACGGTCTTGCCGGGCAGCGCGGCCTGTTCAATGGTGCGGGCCATGCTGATGTCGCGTGCCACCTGGATGCGTGTCATCGGTGAAATCTGGCTCTCCGGCAACAGATCGCAGTGGCCCGCGCGTATCGCTTGCTGCTGCGCCTTGAGCGCCGGGCCTGGCAGCCGGGTATCGAGCCGGGTGTCGGCCATGGCGGCCCGCATCTGCGCTGCCGGCAGGTTGGCGCCCAGCACCGGCACGCCGGCCTTGACCGCCACCATCACCGCCGGGCCATAGGCCGCCCAGGGCCAGCTTTTGCCGTTCCAGCCCAGCGCTTGTTGCACCTGCAGTTGCGTGCTGTTGGACTTGAGCGCGGCGGTGCTGCGGCCGGCCTCGGCCATCTCCAGCGCCAGCGCGCCCAGCTTGCCGTCCACGGCCAGCCGTGCCACCACATGCTGGTGGACGTGCTGGTGTTCGGCGGCGTCATGCTGCTCGCCCAGCAGGATCGCGTCGGCCGGCAGCAGGGCATCGGTGCGCACCGTGATGTCATTGGGCGCCTCCGGAAACAGCCGGGGCTCGGGCACGCGGGCGCATGCCGACAGGATGACAAGCAGGGCGCAGGCGGCCCATCGCGCGGAAGAAGAAGGCAGGGTGGCTGGGTTCATACTAGGGCCTGTTCACACTGTTTATGCAAGTGCGAAGGTGGTGAAACAGCGCCAATCTAGGCGCGCGACGACGCTCAGCCTGGCGGGCTGGGCCAGGAGTGCAACAACGAGTGGCGTTGTTTTCACCACCTTCCCTCCGGGTTGCGGCCAAAAAGGCCATGCGCAGCGTTGCAAAGCCTTGCCGGGCGCCAGCCCGGCTGCATTTTGCGCCTCGCGCATGACCTTTTTGACTCGCAACGCATCTTGCATAAACAGTGTGAACAGGCCCTGCCATCGTAAAGCCTGGCGACTGACTGTCCAGCTTTTAACCTTGATCCCCTGCTTGCCTTGTTGATGCCCGTCAAGCCTTTCCACATTGCCTGGACCCTGCTGCTCGCGCTGGCCGCCGCCGGCCTGTGTAGCTACCTGCATACACCCCTGCCCTGGATGATAGGCCCGCTGCTGGCCACGGCCTGCGCCTCGATTGCCGGTGCGCCCACGCGCAACTGGCCGCCTTTGGGCAACCTCGGGCAATGGGTGATTGCCACCGCGCTGGGCCTGTATTTCACGCCGCAAGTCAGCGCGCTGGTGGCCGGCCTGTGGTGGGCCATCGCCCTGGCCATTGCCTGGGCGCTGCTGCTGGGGCTGGCCTTCGGCGCCTGGCTGCAGCGTGTCAACGCGCAGCGCATGCCCGAGGTGGCGCCGGCGGCGATGCGCGCCACCAGTTATTTCGCCGGTGCGATCGGCGGGGCGTCGGAGATGACCTTGCTGGCCGAACGCGCCCATGCGCGCACCGACCTGGTGGCCGCCTCGCACGGGCTGCGCCTGCTGCTGGTCACGGTGACCGTGCCTGTTGCCATGCAGTTCAGCGGCCTGCATGGCCTGGACCTGAGTCCGCCGCTGGCGCGCGCGGTGCAGTGGCCGGGTTTTGCCGGGCTGGCGCTGGCCACGGCCCTGGGCGCGCTGCTGCTGCAGCGGCTGGGCCGCGCCAATCCGTGGTTTATGGGCGCGTTGCTGGTGTCCATGGGCTTGACCATGGCCGGCGTGTCGCTGTCGGGGATTCCGCCATGGCTGACCAATGGTGCGCAGTTGCTGATCGCGGTGAGCCTGGGCGTGCGGTTTTCACGGGCCTTTTTGCATGCCGCGCCGCGCTGGCTGGCGTCGGTGGCGGCGGGAACCCTGGGCATGATTGCGCTGTGCAGCGGTTTTGCCTGGCTGCTGGCCCTGGCCACCGGGCTGCCGCTGGCAACCATGATTCTGGGGACATCCCCCGGCGGCATTGCCGAGATGGCCATCACCGCCAAGGTGTTGCAGCTGGGGGTGCCGGTCGTGACGGCGTTCCAGGTGTGCCGGCTGGTCGCCGTGCTGCTGCTGGTCGCGCCGCTGTTTCGCTGGCTGTACGGCAAAGCGGATGCCGCGGCGCAAACGCCGGACGGTGAACGCGGCAGGAAGCGCTGAGCCAGCCCTTGTGGATGGGCGGCAGCCGGGTCGGGATGGGATGCAAGGCGGATTTCGCAGTCAATAGCTGCCTATTGACAAGAAATTCAACGCAGCAGACCGCCCGAGTCCGGATGATTGCGCGCCGCAGGGGCTGGTTCAGCGCTTCCTTAGTGCAGCGAGACCGGGGTGTGCGCCAGTTCGGCGTAGCCCTCGAGCGTGTCCTCGATTTCTTCCTGGGTCGGGGTGTTTTGTTGCCAGCCGTTCAGGCGCTGCTGGAACATCTCGGCCCAGGAGCCATCGAGGTAGACCTCTTTGCCCGAACGTTTGTCGACGATCTCGAAGCCATGGCGGGCCAGTTCGGGCACAGCCGGCGCGGGCGCCGATTCTTCGGGCGCGTTGGCGTGGATTTGCACCACCACAAATGATTCGGAGTCGTAGAGCATGTGCATAGAGCTTGGGTCCTTGTCCATCAGATAGCAACGAACGGGCCAAGTTCAAGGCTTACAGGGTAAATCCGCGAATTGCGGGAAAAGTCACGAATCGGGCGGCAGAACCCGTTCAAAGCGGTTTTTCGCCTGCCCGCAATTGCTGGTCCACAAAATCACCGTTCTGCTGGGTGATGCGGATACGCACCGGCAGCCAGTCGATCGCCGGGGCGAGCCAGACCTCGACCGTCTGGTCGTAGTCGCGCTGCGGCTTGCGCGCGAGCTTGACGGCACGGACGTCACCGGCCGGCAGGGTCAGCTGCTCCTCGGCCTCGACGACAAAGGTCCAGGTGTCGGCGGCGGTGGGCCCGGCGGTGTACAGCGAGATGCTGCTGCCGGGCGGGTAGGCGGCCGGTTCACCGGCCAGCAGGCTGGCCAGTTGCACAAACACGCTGACCCGGTCCTGCGCGCCCACCAGCCAGGGGGCGTCGGGCGTGTTGGCACTGAACGTGATCTTGCCCTTGTCGGGCTGGAAATGCGCGGCGCGTTCGCTGCGCGACTTGTCCAGGAAACGCGTGGGCGCCAGCCCGTCGCCGGTGATGCGGCCGCTGCTCGCCATGGAGCGTTCGCCCAGGCCAAAAGCGCTGACCACCATGCTGGCCTGGTAGGACTCGCCGTCCTGCAGCCAGTCGAGTTGGGCCAGCGCGTGGTAATCCATGTTTTTCGAGCGGCCGGTCATGCTGTATTTCAGGCGCAATGACCCCGGAATGCTCAGGGCACCGGCCAGCGCGACCGGTGCCGTCGGCTCCGGCGTTGCCGCCGGGGCGGGGTCGGGCAGGGGCGCTGCCGCCACCTGCGCCGCCTCGGGGGCGGGCGTCTCGGGTACCGGTTCCGCTATGGATTCGATAGCTGGCTGCGCTGGTGTGGCGAGGGTTGAGGCCCGATTTTCCTGAGGAGCCGGCCGGGTCTGGCGCGGAACGGGCGGCGGGGCCGGTTCAGCGGTTTGCGGGCTGGGCGGCTTGATCTCTATGCTGCGGGTGATGAGCGGCCGCAGCGTGACCGGCTCGCCGGCCATGCCCCACTGCGTGGGCGCAGCCTGCAGCAGCAGCACATGGGCCAGCACTACCGCGCCGGTCAGCACGACCAGGGGCCGCAAGGGCGGCGCTGCGCTGGTCCGGGCCGGCAGGGCGTTCATGCGCCGGCGTAACCGAGGTCGCTGCTGAGCTGGCGGGCAGCGGCGGACAGCGGGCGTGCCACGGCGCCGTCCCAGTCCGGGTCGAAGTTGGCGAGCGAGCCCAGGGTCACAATGCCCAGCGCCAGGTGGCCGTCGGCGTCGAACACCGGGGCGCAAAAGCCGGCCACGCCGGGCAGCAGGGTGTCGACCACCCGTGCCATGCCGCGGCGCCGGACCTCGTCGAGCAGGGCCGTGACTTCTGCCATGGTTCTGGGCACGTCCTGGCGCGCGAGTTTTTGCATGCGGGCCAGCTCGTCCCTGAGCAGCGGTGGCAGGCGGTCGTGCGACTGGTGGCTGTTGTTCGCCCCGGCGCGCGCGCGGCCACCTCCCGGCTGTGCCATGAAGGCGGAAAAACACAGGCCGGTGGCGGAGGACAACAAGGGCATGACGTCGCCCAGGCGCAAATTGACGGTGATGGCCTGCGGCGACTCTTCCCAATGCACGATGGTCGGCCCCTGGTTGCCCCAGACGGCGAGCGCCAGGGTCTGGCCGATCTGTTCCATCAGCGGCGCCATGCGCTGGCGCGCGAGTTTGACGCTGTCCAGCCGCGACAGCGAGGCCAGGCCCAGCTTGAGCGCCGCGGGGCCGAGGTCGTACCGTGTGGTCGCAGGGTCCTGGGTCACCAGTTGCAGGCGCTGAAAGCTCACCAGGTAGCGATGGGCCTTGGCGGCGCTCATGCCGGCGGCGGCGGCCAGGTCGCGCAGCATCAGCGGGCCGGGTGAGGTGCCCAGCACCTGCAGCAGGCTGAAGCCGACCTCCACCGACTGGATGCCGGCGCGTTGTGTGGCGTGGCCGGCCGGCGCTGTGGCGGGGAGGGTGCGCTCTTTCATGGAATTCGACTAAAATTGAAAATTACATTTAGGTAAATTGATTTCACTTATCGTAACTCCAATCGCGCGCCGTCACCGGTCGCCGTGCACCCCAACATCCCCGAAGGAATCCCATGAAGCTTGCAACCTATAAAGACGGCTCCCGTGACGGCCAGCTGGTGGTCGTCTCGCGCGACCTGGCGACGGCCCATTATGCGACGGGCATCGCCAGCAAACTGCAACAGGTGCTCGACGACTGGGGCTTTCTGTCGCCGCAGCTGCAGGACCTGTACGACACGCTGAACAACGGCAAGGCGCGCCATGCGTTTCCCTTTGACCCGGTGCAGTGCATGGCGCCGCTGCCGCGCGCCTACCAGTGGGCCGACGGCTCGGCCTACATCAACCACGTGGAGCTGGTGCGCAAGGCGCGCGACTCCGACGTGCCCGGCAGCTTCTACAAGGACCCGCTGATGTACCAGGGCGGCAGCGATGACTTCATCGGCCCCTGCGATGACGTGGTTTGCCCCAGCGAGGACTACGGCATCGACTTCGAGGCCGAGGTCGCCGTGATCACCGGTGATGTGCCCATGACCAGCACACCCGAGCAGGCGCTCGAGGGCATTCGCCTGGTGATGCTGGCCAACGACGTGAGCCTGCGCAACCTGATCCCCGCCGAGCTGGCCAAGGGTTTCGGCTTTTTCCAGAGCAAGCCGGCGACGGCCTTCAGCCCGGTGGCGGTGACGCTGGACGAGCTGGGCGACGCCTGGGACCAGGGCCGCATCAACCTGACCATGCAGAGCACCTGGAACGGCCGCAAAGTCGGCATGTGTGATGCGGGCCCGGAAATGACTTTCCATTTCGGCCAGCTGATCGCCCACGTCTGCAAAACGCGCAATGTGCGCGCCGGCTCCATCATCGGCTCCGGCACCGTCAGCAACAAGGGCGTCGAGGCCAAGGGCAAGATGGACTGGCCCAAGGGTTACAGCTGCATCGCCGAGAAGCGTGCGATCGAAACCATCCAGGACGGCAAGCCCTCCACCGAATTCATGAAATTCGGCGACACCATCCGCATCGAGATGAAGGGCAAGGACGGCGAGCTGGTGTTCGGCGCCATCGACCAGAAGATTGTTGCCGCCGCGCCACTGAAATAAGGCGCTGTAGGGCTCGCGGAGCCCGCCCCGCCCCGCGGGTTTGCGGCCCTGCGGCTTTCCTCCAATAATGCAGGCGACACAGCTCATTGCGGGAGGACCCATGGACAAGCGCAAGCATTCGCCCGGGCAGGGCCTGGTGTTTCTGGTGCTGGCAGCGCTGCTGGCGCCACCGGCGCTGGCGCAGGCCACCTTCGAGAAGGTCAAAGCCCGCAGCCAGCTGGTGGTCGGCTACCGCGACAAGGCTTTCCCCTTCTCCTTCACCGACGGCCAGGCCGCCGCCGGCTACAGCATCGAGCTGTGCGCGCCCATCGTCGAACGCATCGCCCAGGCGTCAGGCGCGAAGAACCTGCGCGTGGTCTACCAGGCCGTCGAGCCCGAGCGCCTGGTCAGGCAACTGCAGAGCGGCGCCATCGACCTGATGTGCGCCAACACCAGCGACACCGAGGCCAGGCGCAAGCTGGTGGCCTTTTCCCCGCCGATTTTTTATGCGGCGGTCCGGGTCATGGTGCGCAGCCGCGACAAGCCGGCTTCGCTGGAACAGCTCGCCGGGAAAAACCTGGTGGTGCTGGGCGGAACCACCGCCAGGACGGCGCTGAACAGTTATGCCGCGGTCAAGGGGCTGAGCTGGAAAGTCGCCAATGTGCTGGAACACGATGCGGCCATGAGCCAGCTCAGGCTCGGGCAGGCCGCTGCTTATGCGCGCGACGACATCCTGCTGGTGGACGCCATGATGAATGAGAAAAATCCGGCGGAATTCGCCCTGCTGCCTGAGCGCCTGTCGTCCGAGCCGATTGCGATTGCCTACCGCCAGGGCGACGTGGCACTGCAGAAGCTGGTGGATGTCTCGGTGGTCGAGGCCATGCGCAGCGGGCGATTCAGCCAGACCTATGACAAGTGGTTCACCCGGCCGGTGCCGCCGTCCGGCAAGAACCTGCAGTTGCCGATGTCCAGCGAGCTGGGCGCCCTGGTCGCGGCCGCCAAATAAGCCGGCGGTCAGCGCCGGATCGAGCGGCCCGGCCCGGTCAGGCCGCGGCCCGTCCTCATGCCGCGTAAACCGAGGCCAGGTCGCGGAAGCCCTTGATTTCCAGCGGGTTGCCAAAGGGGTCGCAGAAAAACATGGTCCACTGCTCGCCCGGCTCGCCTTCGAAACGCACTTGCGGCGCGAACAGGAAGTCGGTGCCGGCGGCCTGCAGGCGCTCTGCCATGGCCTGCCAGTCGGGCAGGCCCAGCACCAGCCCGAAGTGCGGCATGGGTACCAGCGTGTCGCCGACATGGCCGGTGCGTTCGGTCTTGAAGGGGGTGCCCAGGTGCAGCGAGAGCTGGTGGCCCATGAAGTCGAAATCGACCCAGGTGGCGGTGGAGCGGCCCTCGGTGCAACCCAGCACCGCGCCGTAAAAGCGGCGGGCTGCGTCGAGGTCGGTGACGTTGAAGGCGAAATGGAACAGGCTTTTCATGCCTGAAGAATAGCAGCCCGTCCCTGGGCGCTGTGCCCGCCGGGGCGGGTCTCAGGCGCTGGCAGGGTCTCCGGCCATGGTGTCGAATTTCCGGAAGTACTGCCGCGCCAGCGCGACCAGCTGCGCATCGCTGGGGTGGTCGCTGGCCACCGAGTCCACGATGGCATCGGCCACGGCCGGCAGGTGGCTGGTGCACCAGTCGCGCAGCTGGTTGCGGACCAGGCCCGGACCGGTCAGCAGCACCTCGTGGCTGCCGGCCAGCGCGCGCGCCACGTCCGCAAAAAAGGCGGCGCTGTCCTCGGCCTTGCCCTGGTGTTTGTGGTGCGTGCGCGACTTGATGCGCTGGGCTTCCATGTGCTCGCGGTCAAACATCACCACATGGGCTTCGGACTGGTCGATCCAGACAACGGCGTGAAAAGTGCTCATGACATCCTTGGTAGAAAAAAAGGGGGGAAAAGGGAACGCTCAGGCGGGACGTGTCTGCTCGGCTTTTTCCTGGCAGGGGATGCAGCGCCCCGCTTCGGGGCTGGCCTGCAGCCGCGCGGCCGGGATGGTGACGCCGCAGTCTGTGCACAAGCCGTAGGTGCCGGCTTCGATGCGGGCCAGTGCTGCGTCAATCGCGGTGAGTTCGGCGGTTTCGCGCTCGCCCAGGGCGAACTCCAGTTCGCGTTCGGTGGCCACCTGCGCCCGCGAGTCCTCGGGCTGGCCGAAATGGTCGGCGGCGGCGTCAGCGCGGCTCACGGTTCCGCCGCGCTGCGCCGCGATCTGTGCCAGCAGGGCGGTGCGCATGGCCAGCAATTGCTGCTGGTAGGGCGCGTTGTGTTGTTTGTCCATGGTGCTTCCTTCTTGTGTTCGCCTTCATCATGCGCCATGGTGTCATGGCCCCGGTTGATGAAGGTCAAGCGGGCGGCCCCTGAGCTGTGCAGGGCACAATCCGGGCATTCCTTTGCCACCCGTGGAGACCCCCATGACTGCCCAGCCTGTGGACTACAGCGCCTACCAGACCCTGCACATCACGCGCCGCGGCGCCACTGGCGCCGTGCTGGACATCCAGATGAAGGCCCTCAACGGCAAGCTGCCGACCGCCGGCCATGCCGGCCACCGGGAACTCGCGCAGATCTGGCGCGACGTGGGCAGCGACGACTCGGTGCGTTGCGCCGTGTTGCGCGGCGAAGGCCTGGGATTCTCCGGCGGCGGCGACCTGGCGCTGGTGCAGGACATGGCCGATGATTTCGAGACCCGCACCCGCGTCTGGAAGGAAGCGCGCGACCTGGTCTACAACGTGATCAATTGCGACAAGCCGATTGTCAGCGCGCTGCACGGGCCGGCGGTGGGCGCCGGGCTGGTGGCGGGGCTGCTGGCGGACATCTCGATTGCCGCGAAAAGCGCCAAGATCGTGGATGGCCACACGCGGCTGGGCGTGGCTGCCGGCGATCACGCGGCCATCGTCTGGCCCCTGCTGTGCGGCATGGCCAAGGCCAAGTACTACCTGATGCTGTGCGAGCCGATCAGCGGCGAGGAAGCCGAACGTATCGGCCTGGTGTCGCTGGCGGTGGACGACGACGCCTTGCTGCCCAAAGCCTACGAGGTGGCCGACCGGCTTGCCGCCGGTTCCAGGACGGCGATCAGCTGGACCAAATACGCGCTCAACAACTGGCTGCGCCAGGCGGGACCGGCCTTCGACGCTTCGCTGGCGCTGGAATTCATGGGCTTTGCCGGCCCGGATGTGCGTGAAGGCGTGGCCAGCCTGCGCGAGCGCCGCCCGCCGTCCTACTGAGCGCTGCAGCGCGTGCGCTATGAAAAAATGAGCAGCCCACGCTCGTGACGAAAGGGCTGGCGACCTGTTTGGCTTGTCAACCCGGGCATGGTGCCGGCGCCTCGCGGCCTTTTGTGGAAAACCGGTTGACGTGCCGCCCTGAGGCTGCACAATGAACCATCAGCCACCGGTGCTTGCAGCGGGCGGCAGACAGACAACAACAGGAGACAGCCATGAGTGACGCGGACAATTCTTCCCTGGCCGGCTTCGGCAAGCTGGTGCCGGGCTTCGACTTTTTGCAGAACCTCGCGAAACAGGCGGCCGGCAGCGCCGCGCAAAGCATCCCGCAGTTGCCGAACCTGGGCAACTGGGTGGCGCCCACGCTCAATGTCGAGGAGCTCGACAAACGCATCGAGGAGCTCAAGGCGGTGCAGTTCTGGCTGGACCAGAACGCCATGGCGCTGAAGGCGACCATCCAGGCGCTGGAGGTGCAGAAGATGACGCTGGCCACGCTCAAGGGCATGAACTTCAACATGGGCGACGTCGCCAATGCCTTCAAGCTCAAGGTGGCCGATACCGTCGCCGGCGGGGTGCAGAAGGCCGCCGACAAGGCCAGGACCTTCTCGGGCCTGGAGGTGCCGCCCACCAGTTATGACAAGGGCACAAAGCCTGCGCCCAAGGCCCGGGCCGCGAAAGCACCCGCAGCGGCGGCAGCCCCCGGTGTGGTGGACCCGATGCAGTGGTGGGGCGCGCTGACCCAGCAGTTCCAGAACATCGCCACCACCGCCATGCAGGATGCGGCCAAAAAAACCGCCATGGATGCCACCAAAGGGCTGGCTGCCGGCCTGGCCAGGGACGCGGTGAAAACCGCCACCGGCATGGCCAAAGGCATGGCCGACTCGGCCGGCAGGACCGTGACGCAGGGCGCGCGGTCGGCCATGAACTCGGCGCTGCGCAGTGCCCAGGCCTGGCCCACACCGGCCGCGCCGGCGGCGTCGCGTGTGAAGCCGAAAGCCAAAGCGCCGGCACGCAAGACGGCGGCCGGAAAAACCACCCGGAAACCGGCTCGTTGACGGACGCGCCGTGATGCGGTGAGGGGCCGGACGTGCGGCAGCTTTCAATTTTCATTTCTTCATCCTGGATCCCATGAAGCTTTTCCCCTACGGCCACGCCACCCATCCGCAATGGCGCATGGCGGCCGGGCTGGTGCTGGCCCAGTTGCGCGCCCACATGGCCTTGCCTGCCTATGCGAGTGCGCCTACGTTGGGCTTGCTGTACATCACCGACCACTACGCGGGCCAGGCGCAGGACATTCTTGACTTCATGAGCGGCGAATTGCCGGAAATCACCGACTGGGCCGGCACGGTGGGCATAGGCATTGCCTCCAACAACGTGGAGTATTTCGATGAGCCGGCGCTGGCCGTCATGTTGTGCGGGCTGCCGAGTGACCAGTACCGCGTTTTTTCGGGCATCTCGCCGCTGCCGCCCGCACACGCCACCCACTTCAAGGCGCATACCGCGCTGGTGCATGCCGACGCCGGCACACCCGACGTGGCCGAGCTGATCGCCGAGATGGCCCAGCGCACAGGCAGCGCTTACGTCTTCGGCGGACTGGCCTCCAGCCGCAGCGACGTGGTGCAGTTCGCGCTCAGTGGCAACGGCAATGTCAAGGGCCACGGCGCTGCCGGTGGCGTGTTCAGCGGCGGCCTGAGCGGCGTGGCTTTTGCGCAGGGCGCGGCGCTGATGTCGCGCGTCACCCAGGGCTGCCAGCCGGTTTCCGGCGAGTACGAGGTCACCGCCTGCGAGGGCAATGTGGTCACCGCGCTGGATGGCCGCAGCGCACTGGATGTGATGCTGGCCGACCTCGGTGTGTCGCTGGAGCAGCCGCGCGAAGCCCTCGAAAAAGTGCGCGCGACGCTGGTCGGCTTGCGCAGCGCGGATGCGGACCTGCAGGACGGCCGCATCCGGCGCCAGGGCCAGTTCGGCGCCGACGTGGTGGTGCGCCACATCATCGGCCTGGACCCGGCGCGCAACGGAATCGCGGTGGCCGACATGCCGGCGGTGGGCATGAAACTGGCTTTCTGCGAGCGCAATGCCGAGGCCGCGCGCGCCGACCTGGTGCGGGTGTGTGCCGAAATCCGCGAGGAACTGGAGCCGGAGGAATTGCCGCTGGAAGTTGCCAGTGCCCTGAGCGGCAGTCACGCCGACGCGGCGCCGCATCCCGCGCGCCGCATTGCCGGCGCGATTTATGTCAGCTGTTCGGGCCGCGGCGGTCCGCATTTCGGCGCTCCCAGCGCCGAGTTGCAGATCGTGCGGCGCGCGCTGGGCGATGTGCCGCTGGTCGGGTTTTTTGCCGGCGGCGAGATCGCGCGTCACCACCTCTACGGCTACACCGGTGTGTTGACGGTGTTCACCGCGCCCGCCGCCTGAGGTGTTGACCGCGCTGTTCCGGCCGTCCCGGGCGCTGAAGCGGCGGCATTCCTTTTTCTGAAACCCATGGAGTGAGCATGAGCAAGGCCTTGCGATTGTCCGAAAAATGGTTCCAGCGCGGCCTGTGGCTGGTGGCGCTGGTGTTTGCGGCTTTCCTGATCGGCCTGGGCGGCACCGTGGTGGGCGACCTGCCGCAGGTCGAGCGCAGCCTGGGTGTGGACGACTTCCTCGAGCAGCCCGCCGCGACGCAGTTGCGCGACAGGCTCAAGGCGGACGAGCGCACCGGCCGCGAGGCGCAGGAGGCGCTCGAGCAGGCCCGGCTCAGGCACCGGGTGGCCCAGGCCAACTCCCGCACGGCCAGCGAAACCTTCAGCAACTGGCTGGCCACGCGGCGCGCCACCGAGCGAGCCGAACAGGACCCCGAACTGATAGAACGCACGCGCGCGCTGGACGGCCTGAAAGCGGCCGAACGGCAGGCGCTGGCGGCGATGGAGGCCCAGCAGCAAAAGGCGCTGGATGCCAGCCAGGGCGCGGTTCGCACGCGCGAGAGCCTGGCCGAACTCGAGCGGGTGGCGCAGGACAAATGGCAGAGCGCCCAGCGCGCCCAGGAGCTGCGGGTGTTTCTGTACCGCCTGGCCCTGACCCTGCCGCTGCTGGTGGCTGCGGGCTGGCTGTTTGCGAAGAAGCGAAAAAGCACCTGGTGGCCGTTTGTCTGGGGCTTCATCTTTTTTGCGCTGTTCGCCTTTTTTGTCGAACTGGTGCCCTACCTGCCCAGTTATGGCGGTTATGTGCGCTACATCGTCGGCATTGTCATCACCGTGCTGGGTGGGCGGCAGGCGATTGTTTCGCTGAACCGCTACCTGGAAAAACAGAAGCTGGCCGAGCAACTGCCCGATGCGCAACGCCGTGAAGAACTCAGTTACGACACGGCGCTGACACGCCTGTCCAAAGGCGTCTGCCCCGGCTGTGAGCGCGCCGTGGACCTGAAGAACCCGGCGATCGATTTTTGCCCGCATTGCGGCATCGGCCTGTTCGATCACTGCGGCGCCTGCAGTGCGCGCAAGAGCGCGTTTGCGAAGTTTTGCCACGCTTGCGGAACCGATGCCAAACGCGCCCGGCGTGCGGGTACGGTTTCGCAAGCCTGACGGCAAGATGAGCACGGGTCCTTCCCGCAGAACTGCCCTGTCTCTCATGGCAGGCAGTCTGGTGTTGCCGCATTCGGTCGCCGACGCCCGTTGCCCGGCAGACCCGCTGACTGTTTGCAACGTGACCCACCTGAACTCGGTGAAGGTTGCCGGTATCGCGGATGTCCGTGGAACCAGTGATGTCAGGCAGGCCTTGAGAAAGTGGCAAGGCAAGGTCAGCGTGGGTGGCGGCCGCTTCAGCATGGGCGGGCAAACCGCGATTGAGGGCGGATTGCAGCTGGACATGCGCCCCATGAATGCCGTGGTGAATTTCGACCCCGCAAAAAAAACGGTGCGGGTCCAGGCGGGCATGCGATGGCGGGATCTCCAGTCCCTCATCGACCCGCACGGACTGTCTGTGCGGACCATGCAAAGTTACGCCAGCTTTACCTTGGGCGGCTCCGTCTCGGTCAATTGCCATGGTCGTTATGTGGGGCACGGCCCCGTCAGCAGGTCGGTTCGGGCGCTCCAGCTGGTTTTACCCCATGGGGAGGTGGTGGAGGCCAACAGGCAAACCCAGTCCGATCTTTTTTACGCGGCCATCGGCGGCTATGGTGGCGTGGGGGTCATCACCGAAGTCGAACTCGATCTGGATGAGAATTTCCGGATTGAGAGAGCAACGGCTTCTGTCGCGCTGGAAGACTACCCCGCATGGTTTCGCGAAAAAGTCCAGTCCGATCCCCAGGTTCTGCTGCACAACGCCGATCTGTTTCCCCGCGGCTTCGACGCGCCGCGCTGCGTGACATGGTCAAGAACGAGCAAGCCTTTGTCCATTGCCGCAAGGCTGACGCCGGCCGGCGGGAAGTACACCAAAGAGCAGCTCTTTTTGTGGGCCATGACCGAATTGCCCGGGGGTTCCTCGCTCCGCAAAGGTGTTGCCAAAACGATGGAGGACAAACCGGCCGTGGTGTGGCGGAACTTCGAGGCCAGTCTCGACGTGGCGCAGCTTGAACCCGCCAGCCGGGATGATTCAAGCTATGTGCTGCAGGAGTATTTCGTTCCGGAGCACCACTTCGTGAGTTTCGCTCGGAAGATGTCGGCATTGATGCAGTCAACGCGAACCGGCACGGTGAACGTTTCGATACGGCATTCCCCCGCCGATGAGCCGGTCTGGATGGCATGGGCCCGGCAGGACGTGTTTTCTTTTGTTGTCTATTACAAGCAGGGTGTGTCGCTGGCCGCGCAGCGGCAAGTGGCCCAGTGGACCCGGGCCATGATCGACCTGGCGCTGTCGCACGATGGAAGCTACTACCTGCCCTATCAACTGCATGCCACGATGGAACAGTTTGTGCGGGCTTACCCGGGCGCCGCCAGATTCAGCAAACTGCGGCAGGAGCTGGGCGCGTCCCGTTTGACCAACACCCTGTGGTCGTACTACCGGGTGTGAGGCCGATTGAGGCAGTGAAAATGCCGGTTTGCCCCCTCGCGACGGCCAGGCTTTCCCCACCCCCATCGACTGCTGCTGTCCCGCTACCCCTGCGGCGCAGCACCGGGACGTGCATGGTATGCGCGGCGCCCCGTCCTTGCCGGGGTCTGGTTGCGGGCCTACGTCGGCCGGCCTTCGGCGCCTACGGTTGTTTTCAGGCGAGGCCCCACAGTAGGTTGACCCCACAACCAGGTAGCCACACCATGAAGACACAACTCCGTAACCACATCGCAGCCCTTTTCCTGTTGCTGCCCGCCGCCAGCGTCATGCTGGCTGTGCCTGCCAGCGCGCTGGCGCAACCGGCCCAGCCCGAGCTTCGCTCACTGCAGGTCGCCACCGACGATGGCCTCAATGCCGGCGCCCGCCTGGATTTCACGGTGGAAGGCACGCCGCGTGGCCAGGCCAGCCTCCGCTTGCGCGGCGTGCCGCGCAACATCGTGCTCAAGGAGACCGCGCGCGGCGTCTACACCGGCAGCTACACGCTCCAGCGGCAGGACCGCATCAGCGAGAGCAGCGCCGTTCGTGCGACGCTCAAGGTTCGCAACCGCAGCGTGGGTGCCGACTACAGCTTGCCTGCCGGTATTGCCAACAGCAGCGTCGCGGTAGCGCCGACCACGGGCCTGAAAATCGACCGCTTCAGCGTCGCGCCGGTGGACAAGCTCGAGCCGGGCGCCGAACTGCGGTTTACCGTGAACGGCATGCCGGGCGGAACGGCCGAGTTTGACATTCCCGGTGTCGTGAGCAACGTGCCCATGCGCGAAGTGCGCCCCGGCGTGTATGAGGGGGCTTACACGATTCGCCGCCTCGACAACCTCGCGCCCTCACGACCCGCTGTCGCCACCCTGCGTGCCGGCAACCGGGCGGTGACCTCCACGCTGGCCCAGTCCCTGATGGTCGATGCGAAGCCGCCCGTGATCCGCAACCTCTCACCCCGAGATGGCGAGTCGGTGGTGCGCGGTGCTGCGACCTCAGTGTCCGGCACATTTGACGACGTAGGTGGCGTGGGCATGGATACCAAAAGCGTGAGGATCCTGCTGGCCGGGCGCGACGTCACGGCTGCCTCGCAGATCACGGCGCAGTTCTTCACCTACCGCGCCGACCTGCCCGCCGGCCGCTACCCGGTGGATGTGTCTGCCCGCGACCTGGCCGGCAACGCCGTGCGCCAGACCTGGACTTTCGATGTAACAGCCGCTGCCAACGCTGCACCGGCCACCGTGCTGCTGCAGGTCACCAGTCCTGCAGCCAACGCCAGCGTGGGAAGCGGTCCGGTCGCGGTGAGCGGGCGTACCGCACCGGGTGCGGCGGTCGATGTCAAGGTGAGCGCTGTGGGAACGCTAGCGGGCCTGTTCGGCATGAATCAGGATTTGCTGACCCAGCGCGTCCAGGCTGATGGCAACGGCAACTTTTCATTCAGTTTCACGCCGCAGCTGCCCCTGCCGGGCACACGTTATGAGATCTCCATGACTGCCGGCAAGGACGGGATGACGGCCACTGAAGCGAAGCTGGTGTTGTTCCAGAAATAACGTAAGCCAGCTTGCGGACACAAAGTGCATGCAGCCCTTGTCTGGCGGGCGCATGCAGCTATCAATCAAATAGCGCTTGAACGATCCGGGCGGCCAAAAAACGGGTAGCTCGGGTCGTTGTAGCCGTGGCTGGACGCATGGCCCGGCACCACCAGCTCATTCACAAAGGCCTCGTCTTCGGCGTCGAGTACCAGGTCCACGGCGCCGTAGACGTCTTCCAGGTGCGACAACAGGCGCGGCCCGGCAATCACCGCGCTGACCTGCGGGTTGGCCAGCACCCAGGCGGCCGCGAACTGCCCGGGCACCCAGCCTCTGGCTTCGCAGCGCGCCTTGATCTTCTGGGCGATCACCAGCGACTCTTCCCGGAATTCGGTTTCCAGAATGCGTTTGTCACCGCTACCGGCGCGTGTGCCTTCGGCTGGCGGCTGGCCCGGCGGGTACTTGCCGGTCAGCACGCCGCGCGCCAGCGGGCTGTAGGGCACAACCCCGAGGCCGTAGTGGCCGCACGCCGGCAGGATCTCGACCTCGGGGCCGCGGTTGAGCAGGTTGTAGTAGGGCTGGCAGACCACCGGTGGCGCCACGCCGGTTTTCTCGCAGAGACGAAAAATCTCGGCGATGCGCCAGCCGCGGAAGTTGGACAGGCCGAAGCTGCGGATCTTGCCGGCGCGGACCAGGTCGCCGATCGCGCGTATCGCTTCCTCGAGGTTTTCACCGTGGAAGTCGCGGTGCAGGTAGAGGATGTCCAGGTAGTCGGTGCCCAGACGCGCCAGCATGGCATCGGTCTGCCGCATGATCCAGCTGCGCGAGTAGTGGCCCTCATTGATGCCCTGGCCGGCCTTGTTGCCCAGCTTGCTGGCCAGCACCCAGTGCTCGCGCTGGCCCGCCAGCAGCTTGCCCAGCAGGGTTTCGGACCGGCCTTCGTTGTAGACGTCCGCGGTGTCGATGAAGTTGATGCCGTGGTCCCTGGCGGAGGCGACGATGCGCGCGGCCTCGTCGTCCGGCGTCTGCTGGCCGAACATCATGGTGCCCAGGCACAGGACGGAGACTTTCAGGTTGCTGTTTCCGAGGCGGCGGTAGTGCATGACTGCTCCTGAGTGTGAGGTGGGCTAGACGCCGCGCTGCCGGTCCTGCCTGAACTGCAGCACGAAGGCGCCGAAGGTGCCGGCATCCAGCGCATCACGCACTTCCTGCATCAGGTTCAGGTAGTAGTGCAGGTTGTGGATGCTGCTGAGCATGGGGCCCAGCATTTCGCCGCAGCGGTCCAGGTGGTGCATATAGGCGCGGCTGAAGTTTTTGCAGGTGTAGCAGTTGCAGGTGCTGTCCACCGGGGCTTCTTCGCTTTTGTAGCGCGCATTGCGTATCTTCAGGTCACCGAAACGCGTGAACATGTGGCCGTTGCGCGCATTGCGCGTCGGCATCACACAGTCGAACATGTCCACGCCCGCCGCCACACCTTCGACCAGGTCTTCGGGCGTGCCCACGCCCATCAGGTAGCGCGGCTTGTTCGCCGGCAGGCGGTGCGGCGTGTGCGCCATGATGCGCAACATCTCTTCCTTGGGCTCGCCGACGCTGACCCCGCCGATGGCATACCCGGGCAGGTCGAGTTCGACCAGCGCGTCCAGAGACTCCTGGCGCAGGTTTTCAAACATGCCGCCCTGCACAATGCCGAACAGCGCGTTCGGATTCTGGAGCTTGTTGAATTCGTCAATGCAGCGACTGGCCCAGCGCAGGCTGAGCTCCATCGAGATACGGGCTTCGGCCTCGGTCGTGATGTGGTCCCGGGTGTCGTAGGGTGTGCATTCGTCGAACTGCATCACGATGTCGCTGTTCAGGATGGTCTGGATCTGCATCGAGATCTCGGGCGTCAGGAACAGCTTGTCGCCGTTGACCGGCGAGGCGAACTTCACGCCTTCCTCGGAAATCTTGCGCATTTCGCCGAGTGACCAGACCTGGAAGCCACCGCTGTCGGTGAGGATGGGCTTGTGCCAGCTTTCGAACTTGTGCAGGCCGCCGAACTGCTGCATCACGTCCAGGCCCGGGCGCATCCACAGGTGAAAGGTGTTGCCCAAAATGATTTGCGCGCCCATCTCGTGCAGCGACTGCGGCATCACGCCCTTGACCGTGCCATAGGTGCCGACCGGCATGAAGATCGGCGTCTGCACCACGCCGTGGTTCAAGGTCAGGGTGCCGCGCCGGGCATACGAGCCGAGGTAGTTACCCTCGGCCGGGTCGGTTTTCAAAACTTCAAAATTCAGCATGGGGTGATTGTCTCAGGCGGTGGTTTTTTGCAGCAGCATGGCGTCGCCGTAGCTGAAAAACCGGTATCGCTGCGCGATCGCGTGTTGGTAGAGCGCCATGATGTGTTCGTAACCGGCAAAGGCGCTGACCAGCATCATCAGCGTGCTTTTGGGCAGGTGGAAGTTGGTCAGCAGCAGATCGACCACCTCGAACTCGAAGCCCGGCGTGATGAAGATGTTGGTGTCCTTGCACCCGGGACCGAATTTCGCGGCGGACTCCAGCGCGCGCACGCTGGTGGTGCCGATGGCGACCACCCGGCCGCCGCTGGCCTTGCAGTCGCGGATCGCCTGCAGCGTCGCCTCCGGCACCTCGAAACGTTCGAAATGCATCACGTGGTCGGCGATGTTTTCGGCTTTCACCGGCTGGAAGGTGCCGGCGCCCACATGCAGCGTGACACTGGCGCGCCGGATGCCGCGCGCCTGCATGCGGGCCAGCACCGCCTCGTCAAAATGCAGCGCGGCCGTCGGGGCGGCGACCGCGCCCGGATTTTTGGCAAACACGGTCTGGTAACGACGCTCGTCCTCTAGCGAATCGCTGTGGGTGATGTAGGGCGGCAGCGGCACATGGCCGTGGCTTTCCATCAACGCGTAGGGGTCGCTACTCAGTGCAAAGTGATACAGCGGGCCGTCCTTGTTGGGCCAGCGCCCCAGCAGCGTGGCGGTGAAGCCACCGTCCATCTGCATCACCGCGCCCGGCAACGGTTTCTTGCTGACCTTCATGTGTGCCGCCACCTCATGGCCGGCCTCCGACGTGGGCGAGAGCACCCGCTCGATCAGCAGCTCGAGCCGGCCGCCGCTGCCCTTCTGTCCGAACAGGCGCGCCTTGACGACTTTGGTGTCGTTGAGCACCAGCAGGTCGCCGGGCTGCAGCAGCTCCGGCAATTCGCTAAAACGCCGGTCCACCGGTGTGGCAGCGCGACCATCGAGCAGGCGTGAAGCGCTGCGCTCGGCCGCCGGGTGCTGGGCGATCAGGTCGTCGGGGAGTGTGAAATCGAAATCACTGAGCTTGAAAGACGTGTGCATGAAGGCACAATTGTCCCATGCCCTCCCGGTCTGCCTCTGCTGCACCCGTCCCCAAGACGCCGCCCGCTGCGTCCGCAGCGGCGCCCAAGTCGCAACCGCAAAAAGCCCTGGAAAAACTCGGCCTGCGCCGCGACATCGACCTGGCGCTGCATCTTCCGCTGCGTTACGAGGACGAAACCCGCCTCACCCGGTTGGCCGACGCGCGTGACGGCGACATGGTGCAGATCGAGGGGCAGGTGACCCACAGCGAGGTGACTTTCCGCCCGCGCCGGCAATTGCGCGTGACGGTTGATGACGGCAGCGACACCTGCGTGTTGCGTTTCATCAATTTTTACCCCTCGCACCAGAAGACCCTCAGCGTGGGTGCGCGGGTGCGGGTGCGCGGTGAAATCCGCGGCGGGTTTGCCGGCCGCGAAATGGTGCATCCAGGCTTTCGCGTGGCCGGCGGTGAACTCGCGACGGCGCTGACGCCGGTGTACCCGACGGTCGCCGGGCTGCCGCAGGCTTACCTGCGCAAGGCCGTGCTGGGCGGCCTGGCACGTGCCGATCTTTCGGAGACCCTTCCCGCAGAGTTTCTGAACAAAAACCTGCCCCAACCCTTGTCCAGCTTGCGTGAGGCGCTATCATTTTTGCATCAGCCGGCACCCGATGTGCTGTTGGCGACGCTGGAAGACCGCAGCCACCCGGCCTGGCAACGGCTCAAGGCCGAGGAGTTGCTGGCCCAGCAGCTGTCGCAGTTGCAGGCACGTCGCGTACGCGCCGCCATGCGCGCGCCGCCGTTGCGGGCGCCTGTGCATGGGCCCCAGTGCACCTTGCAGGAGCAGTTGCTGGAGCGCCTGCCCTTTCGCCTGACCGCGGCGCAGCAGCGGGTCGGCGCCGAGATCGCCGCCGACCTGCAGAAAAACCTGCCCATGCACCGCCTGCTGCAGGGTGACGTGGGTTCCGGCAAAACCGTGGTGGCGGCGCTGGCCGCGGCACGCTGCATGGACGCCGGCTGGCAGTGCGCGCTGATGGCGCCGACCGAAATCCTGGCCGAGCAGCATTTCCGCAAGCTGATCGGCTGGCTGGAGCCGTTGGGCATACAGACCGCCTGGCTGACCGGCAGCCAGAAGGCCAAAGAACGGCGCGAGGCGCTGGCGATGATCGCCAGCGGCGCCGCCGGCCTGGTGGTGGGCACCCATGCGGTGATCCAGGACAAGGTGATCTTCAAAAACCTGGCGCTGGCCATCATCGATGAGCAGCACCGCTTCGGTGTCGCCCAGCGGCTGGCCCTGCGCAGCAAGATGACGCAAGGGGGTGAAGAGCCGCACCTGCTCATGATGACGGCGACACCGATTCCGCGCACGCTGGCCATGAGTTATTACGCGGATCTCGACGTGTCCACGATTGACGAGTTGCCGCCAGGCCGCACACCCATCGTCACCAAGGTGGTGGCGGAGTCCCGGCGCGACGAGGTGGTCGAGCGCATACGCAGCCAGCTCGCCGAAGGCCGGCAGGTCTACTGGGTCTGCCCGCTGATTGAAGAAAGCGAGTCGGTGGACCTGATCAATGCCACCCAGACGCATGAGGCGCTGAGCGCCGCGCTGAATAGCCCCCACGCTCCGCCGCTGCGCGGGTCGCTGCCCCCCGAGGGGGCTGGCTCCGCCTTGGGGCGGCCCGGCGGTGGAGCCGGCACGCAGGTCGGCCTGCTCCATTCGCGCATGCCGGTGGCCGAGAAAAAGGCGGTGATGGCGCTGTTCACCAGCGGCCAGCTCGGCGTGCTGGTCAGCACCACGGTGATCGAGGTCGGCGTCGATGTACCCAACGCCTCGCTGATGGTGATCGAACATGCCGAACGGTTTGGCCTGTCCCAGCTGCACCAGCTGCGCGGCCGTGTCGGGCGCGGTGCGGCGGCCTCGGCCTGTGTGTTGCTGTATTCGACCGGCGAGGCGCCGCGCCTGGGCGAGACCGCACGGGCCCGGCTCAAGGCCATGGTGGAGACCCAGGACGGTTTCGAGATCGCCCGGCGTGACCTCGAGATCCGCGGACCCGGGGAGTTTCTGGGCGCACGCCAGTCCGGCGCGCCGCTGCTGCGTTTTGCGGACCTGGCGACGGATACCGAGCTGCTGGCCTGGGCGCGCGCGCTGGCGCCGGTGATGCTGGACAAGTATCCCGACCTGGCGCAGCGGCATATCTTGCGGTGGCTGGGGGGGAAGGCGGAGTTTTTGAAGGCGTGACTGTTGGTACGCCAGCAAGCCGGGGGTTGCCCGGCGGCAACTCACTTTCTTTTGCTTCGCCAAAAGAAAGTAAGCAAAGAAAAGGCGACCCTGCTGTCTGCGTCCCCTCCGCTGCGCTGCGGGGCAACCTGCGGTGCTCGGTCCAGCCGGGGCCGGGCTCGAACTCGCTTCGCTCAGACAATCGCCCGCCCTGATCCGTGTGGCCCTGCGCTCCTCGGCGCATACAGAAGGGAGGGAGAAAACCAAAGTCGGGGACAAACATCCGGAGCACCGGAAGCGCGTAGCGCTTCTGGTGCGGGACTCCCAACACACTGTCATGTGCGCACGCGAGCGCAGCGCACGCGGCCAAATGAGTTCCCCCTCCATCGCCCAGCGGGGCGAGGGAGGGGTTAGGGGTGGGAGTGGGGAGTTAGTCCTGCTGCCCAGAGCGGACCCGAGGCACAGCGTGACGCCTGGGTCGGCGGCCTGCCCCGCCGGTGGGAGACCCGGCTTGCTGGCGAACATGTGCCGGTATGACTAAACCGAAAGAAAAGCCGCACAATAAGCCCATGACGCTGACCGAACTCAAATACATCGTGGCCGTCGCCCGCGAAAAACACTTTGGCCGGGGCGCCGAGGCCTGCCATGTGTCGCAGCCGACGCTCAGCGTGGCGATCAAGAAGCTGGAGGAAGAACTGCAGGTCAAGTTGTTCGAGCGCAACGCCAACGAAATCACGGTGACGCCCCTGGGTGAAGAGATCGTGCGGCAGGCGCAAAGCGTGCTCGAGCAGGCCGACAGCATCCGCGAAATTGCCAAGCGCGGCAAGGACCCGCTGGCCGGCGCCTTGCGCCTCGGTGTGATCTACACCATCGGCCCCTACCTGCTGCCGGACCTGGTGCGCCAGGCGATTGCGCACACGCCGCAGATGCCGCTGATGCTGCAGGAGAACTTCACCGTCAAGCTGCTGGAAGAGCTGCGCACCGGCGAGATCGACTGCGCCATCCTGGCCGAACCTTTTCCCGACACCAACCTGGCGATCGCGCCGCTGTACGACGAGCCCTTCATGGCGGCCGTGCCCAGCACGCATGCGCTGGCGGCGCGCGACAGCATCACCGCCGAGGAGCTCAAAAAGGAAACCATGCTGCTGCTGGGCACCGGCCACTGTTTCCGCGACCATGTGCTCGAGGTCTGCCCCGAGTTCGCACGCTTTTCCAGCAACGCCGAAGGCATACGCAAGAGTTTCGAGGGCTCGTCGCTGGAAACCATCAAACACATGGTGGCGGCCGGCATGGGCGTGACGCTGGTGCCGCGCCTGAGCGTGCCCAAAGACTCCCTGCTGCCGCCAGTCCCTGCGAAAGCCAGCGCAAAAGGGAAAGCCAAGGATGTACCGGAGTTGCCCTCCTACATCAAATACCTGCCCTTCGAAGGCCATGTACCGAGCCGGCGCGTGGTTCTGGCCTGGCGCCGCAGCTTCACGCGGTATGAGGCGATCGCGGCCTTGCGCAATGCCATCTACGCCTGCGAGCTGCCGGGGGTGGCGCGCCTGTCCTGAGCCGTCCGTCCGGGCGTTTCATGATGTCTATCAAGGCCATACAGTTTGACTGTTGCCCCGTGCTGCCTGATTGCTTAGAGTAAAGACTGACGTTCTTGAAAGGAACACATTTCATGGCCAAATCCGCCCCCAAAAAAACCTCGCCTGTCAGCCGCACCAGCGCACCGCCCATCAACATCGGCATCAGTGAAAAAGACCGTGCCGCGATCACCCAGGGCCTGAGCCGGCTGCTGGCCGACACCTATACGCTTTACCTGACCACGCACAACTTCCACTGGAACGTGACCGGGCCGATGTTCAACACGCTGCATGTGATGTTCATGACCCAGTACACCGAGCTGTGGAATGCGGTCGACCCGGTGGCTGAACGCATCCGCTCGCTGGGCCACCCCGCGCCCGGGTCCTATGCCGAGTTTGGCCGCCTGACCTCGCTGCCGGATGCGCCGGTCAAGCCGCCGCCGGCACTGGAAATGGTGCGGATCCTGGTCAAGGGCCATGAGGCGGTGGCCCGCACCGCGCGCGAATTGTTCCCGCTGGCCGACAAGGCCAGCGACGAACCGACGGCCGATTTGCTGACGCAGCGCCTGACGGTGCACGAGCAAACCGCCTGGATGCTGCGTTCCCTGCTGGAGGAATAAATCCATTTTTCGGGCGAATTACGTCGTTGCGCCGGGATGGGGGAGGGGGCTGTCTTCCCCTCCTGTCGCAATCCTCATGGACGTCGGTACATTCCGGCGGCTAGTGCGCCGCGCGCCTCGCACTTCATCCCGAAAATCTGAATTTCTGATGTGTCCGGCAGCGATTAACATCGCCGGGTGCCAAGCCGACTCCGCCTCTATCTTGAACTGATCCGCTGGGACCGCCCGGCCGGCTGGCTGCTGCTGCTCTGGCCCACCCTGTCGGCGCTGTGGATCGCGTCGCACGGCTTTCCCGGCTGGCACCTCGTCGCGGTGTTCACGCTCGGCACCATCCTGATGCGCAGCGCCGGCTGCTGCCTCAACGACGTCGCCGACCGCGACTTCGACCGGCATGTCAAACGCACGGCCGGGCGCCCGGTCACGCGTGGCGCGGTGGGGGTGCGTGAAGCCTTGCTGCTGGGCGCCGTGCTGGCCCTGATGGCCTTCGGTCTGGTGCTTACGACCAACACGGCGACCATCGCCTGGTCTTTCGCGGCGCTGGCGGTGGCCGTGGTGTATCCCTATGCCAAGCGCTTCGTGTCCATGCCGCAGGCGGTGCTGGGTGTGGCCTTCAGTTTCGGCATCCCGATGGCCTTTGCCGCCGTGCAGTCGCGCGTGCCGGCGCTGGCGGGGCTGCTGCTGCTGGGCAACCTGTTCTGGGTGATTGCCTACGACACCGAATACGCCATGGTGGACCGCGACGACGACCTGAAGATAGGCATGAAAACCTCGGCCATCACGCTGGGGCGCTTCGATGTCGCGGCGGTGCTGGCCAGCTACCTGGTTTACCTGTCGATTTGGGCTGTAGCCCTTATGGATATTGCGCAGCCAGCTATTTATTTGATAGCAATTGGAGTCGCCCTCGGGCAGGCGTTGTGGCATGTCTGGCTGATCCGCGGACGCGGCCGTGACGCGTGCTTCAGGGCTTTTCGCCTGAACCACTGGCTGGGCTTCACGGTGTTTGCCGGCATTGTCCTGTCGTATGCGCTGGCGGGCGCCTGACGGCCGGGCCCCGATTTGCTATCAAAACGGTAGCTGCCCACGCGTGTGGAACAAGGGGGAAAGCCCTTTTTTGGTGTGAACGTCAGGCAGCACCAAACTCGTCGCCGAGTTCTGCGGCGCGTTGCCTGGCGGCGTGGATCGCGCGCATGAACTGCTTCTTGACCTCGTCCTGCTCCATCGACGTCAGGGCGGCGTAGGTCGTGCCGCCTTTGGAGGTCACCCGCGCACGCAGGATTTCCGGCGGCTCGTCCGAGGCGCGTGCCAGTTCTGCCGCGCCGACAAAGGTGCCCACCGCCAGCTTGTGGGCCTGCTCATGACTGAGCCCCATGTCCACGCCGGCCTGCACCATGGCCTCGATGAAATAAAAGACATAGGCCGGACCGGAGCCCGACAGGGCGGTGACGGCATCCAGCTGTTTTTCGTCGTCCAGCCAGAGCAAGTCGCCAGTGGTCCGGATCACCCGCTCGACCGCGAGCCGATCGTCTTCGCTGACCGCGGCCCGGGCGAACAGGGCGGTCACTCCCTTGCCGATCAGGGCCGGTGTGTTGGGCATGGAGCGCACCACACGCTGGGTGTCCAGCCAGTGGGCAATGCTGTCCGAGCGGATACCGGCCGCCACGCTCAGGTGCAGGGCGGTTTTGGTGTGAAAGCGGGTCAGCAGGGCCGCATCCTTGAAGGTTTGCGGCTTGACGGCCCAGACCACCAGGGTGGCGCTGGCGAGGGCTTCGCCAGGGTTTTCGTGCACCTGGACGCCGGGGAATTGCCTGTGAAGCTTGGCGCGCTGCTCGTCCCAGGGTTCCACCACCTGGAGCTGGCCGGCGTTCATGCCGCGCTTGAGCAGGCCGCCGATGATGGCGCTGGCCATGTTGCCGCCGCCTATGAAGGCGATCTGTTCGTGGCTGCTGCTGCCTGAAAGGCCGGGTATCGGGGTACTCATGGGGTGGGGCTCGCTGGGTGGGGCGGCTTGTGAACGCATCCGCTTAGCCCCGGATTGTCACCCATCCCCGCGGCAGGATTCAGTCCGCGACCGTCTGGCGCACCGCGTGTTCCCACTGTGCCATCAGGGCCGCTGCGCGGTCGGCGCTCAAGGTCGGCAAAAACCGCCGTTCTGCGCGCCACATGTCCGAGAGCTCGCGGGTGCTGGCATACACACCGCTGGACAGGCCCGCCAGGTAGGCCGCGCCCAGGGCGGTGGTTTCGGTGACGGCCGGCCGCACCACCGGGATCCCCAGCAGATCGGCCTGGAACTGCATCAACAGGTCGTTGATGCAGGCGCCGCCGTCCACCCGCAGTTCTGCCACCGGCGCAGCACCGGCAGCCACGGCGTCCCGGCTCATGGCTTGCAGCAGGGCCGCGCTCTGGTAGGCAATACTTTCCAGCGCCGCCCGGGCAATATGCGCCACCGTGGTGCCGCGTGTCAGGCCGGTGATGGTGCCCCGTGCGTCCGGTTTCCAGTAGGGAGCGCCCAGTCCGGTGAAGGCCGGCACCATCATCACGCCGCCGGAATCGGGAACACTTTGCGCCAGGGCCTGCACTTCGCCGCTGCCCTGGATGGCATGCAGGCCGTCGCGCAGCCACTGCACCACGGCGCCGCCGACAAACACGCTGCCTTCGAACGCAAACTCGGTCTGTGGCGTCACCTGTGCCGCGCTGGTGGTGAGCAGGCCGTTGTGTGAGGTCTGGAACTTGTTGCCGGTGTGCATCAGCATGAAGCAGCCGGTGCCATAGGTATTCTTGGCCATGCCTTCCTTGAAGCAGGCCTGCCCGAACAGCGCGCTCTGCTGGTCGCCCGCCACACCGCCAATCGGGATAGGCGCACCCAGCAGCCCCGGCAATACGTCGCCATAGTGTGTGCTGGAGGCCCGCACCTCCGGCATCAGCGAGGCCGGGATGTCCAGCAGCGCCAGCAGCTCGGCGTCCCAGCGGTTGTCGCGCACATTGAACAGCATGGTGCGGGAGGCGTTGGTCACGTCGGTGGCATGCAGGGCACCGCCGGTGAGCTGCCACATCAGCCAGCTGTCCACGGTGCCGAAGGCCAGCTCGCCGCGTTCGGCCTGCTGCCTGGCGTGCGGCACGTTGTCGAGCAGCCATTTGAGCTTGGTGCCGGAAAAATAGGCGTCGATCAGCAGGCCGGTCTTTTCCTGGATCAGGCCGGCCTTGCCGTCCTCGCGCAGTTTCGCGCAAGTGGCTTCTGCGCGGCGGTCCTGCCAGACGATGGCGTGATGCACCGGCTGGCCGGTCTTGCGGTTCCACAACACCGTGGTTTCGCGCTGGTTGGTGATGCCTAGCGCGCGGATGTCGCTGGCCTGGAGTTTCGCCCTGGCCAGCGCTTCGCGCGCGGTGACCAACTGGGTGCGCCAGATCTCCATCGGGTCATGCTCGACCCAGCCTGGCCGGGGATAAATCTGCGGCAACTCCTGCTGCGCCAGCGCCACGATATGGCCCTGTTCGTCAAACACGATACTGCGGGAGCTGGAGGTTCCCTGGTCCAGGGCAAGCAGGTAGGTCATGGAAGTAGTGGGGCAATGTCACAGCTGACGCCGGCTTCGGCGAGCAAGGCCGGAAAGGGTTCGGGCGGCGGCTGGTCGGTGAACAGGCGGGTGATCTGCGACAGCGTGGCGAGTTCGACCATCGCGGGCCGGTTGAACTTGCTGCTGTCCGCGGCCAGCCAGACCTCGCGCGCGTGCGAGATGATGGTTTGTGCCACCTTGACCTCGCGGTAGTCGAAGTCGCGCAGGGAGCCGTCGGCCTCGATGCCCGAAATGCCGATCAGCGCAATGTCCACCCGGAACTGGCGGATGAAATCGACCGCTGCCTCCCCGACGATGCCGCGGTCGCGCGGGCGCACCACGCCACCGGTCACGATCACCTCGCAGTTGGAATTGCTGCTCAGGATGGCGGCGACGTTGAGGTTGTTGGTGATGACGCGCAGGCCCTTGTGGTGCAGCAGCGCCTTGGCGATGGCCTCGGTGGTGGTGCCGATGTTGAGGATCAGCGAGCAGTTGTCGGGCACCTCGGCCGCCACGGCGCGCGCAATCCTGGCCTTGCCATCCGCATTGAGGTTCTCGCGTTGCCGGTGTGCCAGGTTTTCAGTCGTCGAACTGGGCATCCGCACGCCGCCGTGAAAGCGCGCCAGCAGGCCCGCCTCGGACAGCCGCTGCACATCGCGGCGCACGGTTTGCAGCGTGACCGCCAGGACATCGGCGAGCTGCTCGACAGTGACGGAGCCGCGGGTGCGGACCACCTCAAGAAGTTTGAGTTGCCGGGGATTGGAGTTCACGCGTGCTTCAAGTGGGTGGTCAGATCTGTAGGTCATTCGACTGTATATCGAAACAAAAAGAAACAAATTAGGGAAAGTATCTATTCAAAACGCGCTTAAAGGAAGAAAAATAGAAAAGATACGAACCAGGGTAGACAGACTTGCATCCAATCCTTTTTCCTGCTCCCGCGCCTGCTGTCTTCCGAAAAGGCGTGTGATGCAACTCCTGCTCGACACCATCAGCAAAAAAGTCGGCCCCGACACCTGGTTGCACGACATGAGCCTGGCACCGCGCCCGGGCGAAGTCACGGTATTGCTGGGTGCCACCCAGGCCGGCAAGACCAGCCTGATGCGCGTGATGGCCGGGCTCGACGTGCCCAGCGCCGGCCGTGTCCTGGTGGACGGCGCCGACGTCACCGGCATGCCGGTGCGCGAGCGCAATGTGGCCATGGTCTACCAGCAGTTCATCAACTATCCCTCGCTCAGGGTCGCCGACAACATCGCCTCGCCGCTGAAGCTGCGCGGTGAGAAAGGCATAGACCAGCGGGTGCGCGAGATCGCCGGGCGTCTGCACATCGACATGTTCCTGGACCGTTATCCGGCGGAGCTGTCGGGCGGGCAGCAGCAACGCGTGGCGCTGGCGCGCGCGCTGGCGAAGGGCGCGCCCCTGATGCTGCTGGACGAACCCCTGGTGAATCTGGATTACAAGCTGCGTGAGGAGCTGCGCGAAGAACTCGCCCAGCTGTTTGCAGCTGGTGATTCGACGGTGATTTACGCAACGACCGAGCCCGGCGAGGCCTTGTTGCTGGGCGGCTATACCGCCGTGCTGGACGGCGGCGAACTGCTCCAGTACGGCCCGACCGCCGAAGTCTTTCATGCGCCGAAATCGCTGCGGGTGGCACGCGCTTTCAGTGACCCGCCGATGAACCTGATCGGTGCTCAGGCCAGTGCTCGCGGCGTGCAGTTGCGGGGTGGCCCGGAGCTGCCCCTGGTGCTCGCGGCGGGCGCAACAGCCGGCCTGACCGTGGGTGTGCGTGCCAGTGCTTTGCGTGAAGTGCCGCGCGACGGCGACGTGAGCCTGCCGGGAAAAGTCGAGCTCGCGGAAATCTCGGGCTCAGACACGTTCGTGCACGTGAGCACAGCCGTCGGTGAACTGGTCGCCCAGCTCACCGGCGTGCACTATTTCGACCTGGGTGCGCCGATCACGCTGTATCTCCAGCCGGCTCATGCCTATGTATTCGATGACGGCGGCGCCTTGCTGGTGGCGCCGCAGCGCAAGGGAGGGCGTTGAGATGGCACGCATAGAGCTGGACCTGGCGCACTCGTACAAGGCAAACCCGCAGGAGGACGCCGATTACGCGTTGCTGCCGCTGCAGATGAGCTTCGAGGACGGCGGCGCCTACGCATTGCTGGGCCCTTCAGGCTGTGGCAAGACCACCATGCTCAACCTGATTTCAGGCTTGCTGGCACCGTCGCAGGGGACGGTCAGGTTCGACGGGCGTGACATGACACATGCCACGCCGCAGGAGCGCAACATCGCGCAGGTGTTCCAGTTCCCGGTCGTCTACGACACGATGACCGTGGCCGAGAACCTGGCCTTTCCGCTGCGTAACCGGAAGATGCCGGAGGACCAGATCAGCAAGCGTGTCGGGCAGATTGCCGAGATGCTCGAAATGAGCGGCCAGCTGAACCAGCGCGCGGCGGGCCTGTCCGCCGACGCGAAGCAGAAGATTTCCCTGGGGCGCGGGCTGGTGCGGCCCGACGTGTCGGCGGTTCTTTTTGACGAACCGTTGACGGTCATCGACCCGCACCTGAAGTGGCAATTGCGCCGCAAGCTCAAGCAGATTCATCACGAACTCAAGCTCACGCTGATCTATGTGACGCACGATCAGGTCGAGGCCCTGACCTTTGCGCAGCAGGTGGTGGTCATGACACGCGGCCGCGCGGTACAGGTCGGATCGGCCGATGCGTTGTTCGAACGGCCGCAGCACACCTTTGTCGGACATTTCATCGGCTCGCCTGGCATGAATTTTCTGGCGGCACGCGCTGCCGGCGATGCCCTGGACATTGCCGGGCATTCGCTGACCCTGCCAGCCGGCCGCGAACTCCCGCCGGGTGACTTCAAGCTGGGTGTGCGTCCCGAATATGTGAGCCTGGCCGCGGCGGGGGCTGCGGGCGCCCTGCCTGCCACCGTCATGCGGGTACAGGACATCGGGACCCACACGATGCTGACGGCGATGGTCGGCCAGACGCCCGTGAAAGTGCGCCTCCCTTCAGAGGCGGCGCCGCCGCAGGCCGGAGAGGGCATCTGGCTGCAGGTGCTGGGGGCGCATACCTGTTTTTATGCCAACGAGGAGCTGGTGGCATGAGCACCACCACCAAACCTGTCAACCAGAAGGCCTGGCTGCTGGTGCTGCCGGTCATCATCTGCGTTGCCTTCTCGGCCATCCTGCCGCTCATGACGGTTGTCAACTATTCAGTGCAAGACATCATTTCACCGGAGCGGCGCGTGTTTGTCGGGACCGAGTGGTTTGCGGCGGTGATGCGCGATGAAGACCTGCATGCAGCGCTGTGGCGGCAACTGACGTTTTCGTTTGCGGTTCTGGCTGTGGAGATTCCCCTGGGCATTGCGCTGGCGCTGTCGATGCCGGCGCAGGGCTGGAAAGCTTCGCTGGTTCTCGTGCTGGTGGCACTCTCGCTGCTGATCCCATGGAACGTCGTGGGCACGATCTGGCAGATCTACGGTCGTGCCGATATCGGCCTGCTCGGCATGGTGTTGCAGAAAATGGGCTTCGACTACAGCTATACCGGCAACGCGCTGCACGCCTGGATCACCGTGCTGGTCATGGATGTCTGGCACTGGACGCCGCTGGTTGCGCTGCTTTGTTACGCCGGCCTGCGTTCCATCCCGGACGCCTATTACCAGGCGGCGCGCATCGACGGCGCCAGCAAGTTTGCGGTGTTCCGCTACATCCAGCTGCCGAAGATGCGCGGGGTGTTGATGATTGCCGTGTTGTTGCGTTTCATGGACAGCTTCATGATTTACACCGAACCCTTCGTGCTGACCGGCGGTGGGCCAGGCAACGCGACCACCTTCCTCTCGCAATACCTGACGCAAAAGGCCGTGGGCCAGTTCGATCTGGGGCCGGCGGCGGCGTTTTCGCTGATTTATTTCCTGATCATCCTGCTGCTGTGCTTCATCCTTTACAACTGGATGCAGCGGGTGGGGACGGCGACCAAGGAGAACACTGGTGAATAAGCCCCGCTTCCAGGCGAGGACGCTGTTCCTCATTGCCTATATTGTGTTTGCCCTGTTGCCCATCTACTGGATGATCAACATGAGCTTCAAGACCAATTCGGAAATCCTGTCGAGTTTTTCCTTCTTTCCGCAGGAGTTCACCTGGGCCAACTACCGGACCATCTTTACCGATCCCTCCTGGTATTCGGGCTATATCAACTCCCTGATTTACGTGGCCATCAACACCGTGATCTCTATCACCGTGGCCTTGCCGGCGGCCTATGCGTTTTCCCGCTACAGCTTCATCGGCGACAAACACGTGTTTTTCTGGCTGCTGACCAACCGCATGACGCCGCCTGCCGTGTTCCTCCTGCCCTTCTTTCAGCTCTACACCACGGTGGGACTGATGGACACCCACATCGCGGTGGCACTGGCCCACTTGCTGTTCAACGTACCACTGGCGGTCTGGATACTGGAAGGTTTCATGAGCGGCATTCCGCGCGAAATCGACGAGACCGCGTATATCGACGGGTATTCCTTCCCGCGCTTTTTCATCCGCATCTTTTTGCCACTGATCAAGGCCGGCGTCGGCGTGGCAGCCTTCTTCTGCTTCATGTTCAGCTGGGTCGAATTGCTGCTGGCGCGCACCCTGACCAGCGTCAACGCCAAACCCATCGTGGCGACCATGACACGCACGGTGTCCGCTTCGGGGATGGACTGGGCAACCCTGGCGGCCGCTGGCGTGCTGACCATTGTTCCGGGTGCCATCGTGATCTGGTTCGTGCGGCACTACATCGCCAAGGGTTTCGCGATGGGGCGGGTATGAACCACCCCCGGAGTGCCTTCGGCACCTCCCCCTCAAGGGGGCGCCACCTGCGGCCCGGCAAAGCCGGTTCCGCGATGGCCCCTGCATGCCCATTTTGCACCGCTGACAACTGGTGGCCGCAGCGCGGGCACAAGGAGAAGGCATATGTTTTTTGAGTGGATGGCGTGGACGCTGCCGGTGGCGGTTTTTTTCAGCTGCATCGTGTTGATGCTGATCGGCATGACGGTCTGGGAAATCAAATCACCCACCGCGATGCGCCGGGGTTTCCTGCCGCTGGAGACCACGCGTGGCGACCGCCTGTTTATCGGGCTGTTGGGGGCGGCCTATATCAATCTGATCTTTGTGGGCCTCAGCGGCAAGCTCGGTGCCTTGTTGGGGCTGCAGGCGGATCCATCCATCTGGATCAGTTTCGTCATTTCCATGGCGTGGATTGCGTTCGTCATGCGCAAGGGCTAGTGCAGGTTTTCAGGAGAACGGCGCCCGGCAATCCTTCCCCGCCGGCGTGTCAGGAGACATGGGGAAGTCAATGAGGAGACAACGATGAACTTTTACCCGACCGCTGCAGCTTCCGCTGCGCCCAAACGCCAGGGAGTTAAACCATGAAACGCTCTATGTATGCACTTTCGGCTGTCGGCGCTGCTGCGCTGATGTTGTCGGCCTGCGGCAAAAAGGAGGAGCCGGTAGCCACCACCGCGCCACCGGTGGCCGCAACGCCTGCCGCGACCCCTGCTGCCGCGCCGGCCGCGGTATCCGAGGCTGCGAAAAAATGGATAGACAGCGAGTTCCAGCCGTCTACCCTGTCCAAGGACCAGCAAGCAGCAGAAATGAAATGGTTTATTGACGCCGCGGCCAAGCTCAAGGCCAAGGGCGTCAACGAAATATCCGTGGTGTCGGAGACCATCACCACGCACGAGTACGAATCCAAGACCCTGGCGCGTGCTTTCGAGGAAATCACCGGCATCAAGGTCAAGCATGACCTGATCCAGGAAGGCGACGTCGTTGAAAAACTGCAGACCTCCATGCAGTCGGGCAAGTCGATTTATGACGGCTGGATTTCCGATTCGGACCTGATCGGAACCCACTACCGTTACGGCAAGATCCTGGCCCTGTCCGACTATATGGAAGGTGCCGGGAAGGAGTTCACAAATCCCGGCCTGGACCTGAAGGACTTCATCGGAACCAGCTTCACCACCGGTCCCGACAAGAAGCTCTACCAGCTGCCGGACCAGCAGTTTGCCAATCTCTACTGGTTCCGGGCCGACCTCTTTGCCAAGCCTGAACTGCAGGAGAAGTTCAAGGCCAAGTATGGCTATGACCTGGGTGTTCCGCTCAACTGGTCCGCCTACGAAGACATTGCGGCCTTCTTCACCAACGACGTCAAGCAGATTGACGGCAAGCCGATTTATGGCCACATGGATTACGGCAAGAAGGATCCGTCGCTCGGCTGGCGCTTCACGGACGCGTGGCTATCGATGGCCGGAACGGCAGACATCGGCAACCCCAACGGACTCCCGGTGGACGAATGGGGCATTCGCGTGGCTGACGACAAGTGCACGCCGGTGGGAGCCTCGGTTGCCCGTGGTGGCGCGACCAACTCGCCAGCCGCTGTTTATGCCCTGACGAAGTATGTCGACTGGATGAAGAAATTCGCACCCAAGGAGGCCACGGGCATGACCTTCGGCGAAGCCGGTCCGGTGCCCGCGCAGGGCCAGATTGCCCAGCAGATCTTCTGGTACACCGCGTTCACCGCAGACATGGTCAAGCCCGGCCTGCCGGTGGTCAATGCCGACGGAACGCCCAAGTGGCGCATGGCACCCGGCCCCAACGGGCCTTACTGGAAGCAGGGCATGCAGAATGGCTACCAGGATGTGGGTTCCTGGACTTTCTTCAAGGACCACGATGCCAACCGCACCGCCGCTGCCTGGCTGTACGCGCAGTTCGTGACGGCCAAAACGACCTCCTTGAAGAAGACCATGGTGGGGCTCACGCCGATTCGCGAGTCCGATATCCGTTCACAAGCCATGACGGACATGGCGCCCAAGCTGGGCGGTCTGGTCGAGTTCTACCGGAGCCCCGCGCGTGTCGCGTGGTCGCCAACCGGTACCAATGTGCCTGACTACCCCAAGCTGGCGCAGCTGTGGTGGAAGAACGTGGCGCAGGCTGTCACGGGCGAGAAAACGCCGCAGGGTGCGATGGATACGCTGGCTGACGAGATGGACCAGGTGCTGGGCCGGCTGGAGCGCGCGGGTATGGCGCAGTGCCCGCCCAAGCTCAACCCCAAGGGTGATCCCGCCAAGTACCTCAGCGACACCGGCGCGCCATGGAAAAAGCTTTCCAACGAGAAGCCCAAGGGTGAAACCATCAACTACGACAAGTTGTTGCAGGCGTGGAAGGACGGCAAGGTCCGCTAAGCCCATGGCTGGCGGGCCCGGTCCGCATGTTGCTTGACGGCAAGGGTGCGTGTGAGCGATCAGCGTTTGCACGCATCCGCCAACAAAGGCCGCGAGGCGAACTGCCCTGGGGTTTCCCTGGAGATGGACAATGGAGCCCATGACTCTTGAATTTCCGGCCTTGCCGACGCAGCGTGCAGACCTGATACAACGCCTGAAGGCGTCCCAAACCTACGATATAGCCATCATTGGCGGCGGAGCCACTGGGCTCGGCGTGGCCCTTGATGCCGCCGCACGCGGGTTTTCCGTGGTGCTGGTTGACTCCCACGACTTTGCCAAAGGCACCTCCTCGCGCGCCACCAAACTGGTGCATGGGGGTGTTCGTTATCTGGCCCAGGGCAATATTTCCCTGGTCCGCGAGGCCTTGCACGAACGCACCCGCCTGTTGGCCAACGCGCCGCATCTGGCGCAGCCGCTGCCTTTTGTGATGCCGTCCTACAAGTTCTGGGAGGCGCCTTTTTATGGTGTGGGCCTGAAGATGTACGACGCGCTGGCGGGCAAGGCGGGGCTGGGCGCCACCGAGTTTTTGAGCCGCGCCCAGACCTTGCGCGATCTGCCGACCGTCCAGACACAGGGCCTCAAGGGCGGCGTCAAGTACTGGGATGGCCAGTTTGACGATGCACGGCTGGCGCTGGCGCTGGCGCGCAGCGCGGCGCGTGCGGGCGCCCTGCTGGTCAATTATTGTGCAGCCACCGGCCTGATTCATGAGGCCGGCAAGGTGGTCGGCCTGCAGCTTTCGGATGAGGAAAGTGGGCAGACACTTACGGTTCGTGCCAAATGCATCGTGAACGCCACCGGTGTGTGGGTCGATCGCCTGCGGGGCCTCGATGGCCAGGCCATCGGGCGAGAGGCCCGGCCCATGGTGGCGCCCAGCCAAGGGGTGCACATCGTCGTGGACCGATCGTTTCTTCCGACGGACCATGCCTTGCTGGTTCCCAAAACCGCTGATGGCCGCGTGCTGTTTGCTGTGCCCTGGCTGGGTAAAACCATTCTTGGTACCACCGATACGCCGCGCAACGACCTGGCGCGCGAGCCGATGGCCTTCCGGGAAGAACTGGACTTCATTCTGGGCGAGGCCGGCCGCTACCTGAGCAAGGCGCCGACACCAGCCGATATCAGGAGTATCTGGGTCGGTCTCCGGCCGCTGGTCAAGCCGCCCGAAAACGACGGAGACCGCACCCAGGCGCTCTCGCGGGAACACACGGTGCTGGTCAGCAAAAGCGGCCTGGTCACTGTGACCGGTGGCAAATGGACAACCTACCGCGCCATGGCCGAAGACGTGCTGGACAACTGTTTTGCCGGGGGGCTGTTGCCCCAACGACCGGGCGGCGTGACGGACGACCTGCTTCTGGTGGGTGCCCAGCCTTCCGCCCACCGGATCAGCGACGCGCCGGGGCTGCACCTGTATGGCAGCGAGGCCGCGGGGGTGCTTGCCTTGCCTGGCAGCGGTGTGGAACTGGGCGGCGGGCTGACAGAAGCCATGGTCAGGTTCGCCGCGCGTTACGAATACGCCCGCACCGTCGAGGACGTGCTGGCACGGCGCTCGCGCCTGCTGTTCCTGGACGCGGCGTTGGCCAAATCCCTGGCAGTCGCAGTGGCCGGCCTGCTGGAGCAGGAGGGGCAGGCGGCGCCCCGGCTGGACGAGTTTTTGGCCCTCGCCGACCAGTATCTGACCTTTCCAGATGGAACCAGCCCTGGTTAGAGCCCCGTCCAGGGCTACAGCGAGACTGATTTGCTATCAAAATAGTAGCTATTCATGCAGGTCTGACGGGCTCTGCAGACTGAGGCGACGCCCAGTGGTGAAAATCGCCACGGAGTGTGCAATTTGCGGAGGAGGGAGTTGACAAGCCTTCCGAATTTACCCATAATCGTGGGCTTCGCTGTAAAAAGCTGAGAATTCTGCCTAACGGAAGCATTGCAAGTGGTTTGCGATGTGGACGACGGGCCCAAGACTGACTGGCAAGTCTTCCTGCAAGGGAAAAGGCGCCGGTGCAAGTTGGGACTAATTTAAATGATTCAAACGCAATCCAAACTCGATGTTGCTGACAACACGGGTGCCAAATCCGTGATGTGCATCAAGGTGCTGGGCGGATCCAAGCGCCGGTACGCCAGCGTTGGTGATGTCATCAAGGTGAGTATCAAAGAAGCCGCTCCACGTGGCCGCGTCAAAAAAGGCGAGGTTTACAGTGCTGTGGTCGTTCGCACCGCCAAGGGTATCCGCCGCGGCGATGGCTCCCTCGTCAAATTCGATGGCAACGCAGCCGTGTTGCTTAACGCCAAGCTGGAGCCTATCGGCACCCGCATCTTCGGACCGGTCACGCGCGAACTGCGCACCGAGAAGTTCATGAAGATCGTGTCCCTGGCTCCTGAAGTTCTGTAAGGACACGCCATGAACAAGATTCGCAAAGGCGACGAAATCATCGTGATCGCGGGCCGTGACAAGGGCAAGCGCGGCACGATCACGCTCCGCAAGGACGACAGCTATGTGCTGGTTGAGGGTATCAACCTGGTGAAAAAACACACCAAGCCGAACCCCCTCAAGGGCACCACTGGCGGCATCGTGGAAAAAAGCATGCCGATTCACCAGTCCAATGTGGCCATCTTCAATGCCGCAACCGGCAAGGCGGATCGTGTTGGCATCAAGCTTCTGGCTGACGGCAAGAAAGTGCGCGTCTTCAAGTCCAGCGGCGACGAAATCAAGGCTGCATAAACATGGCAAAGACCGCACCTACAAAAGCTGCACCTTCGCAGGCTCGCCTGCAGGCCCAGTTCCGCGAAAAAATCGCACCGGCGCTGATGGAAAAATTCGGCTACAAGTCGCCGATGCAGGTTCCCCGCATCACCAAGATCACACTCAACATGGGTGTGAGCGAGGCGGTTGCCGACAAGAAGGTCATGGACAACGCTGTCAGCGACATGACCAAGATCGCAGGCCAGAAGCCGGTGGTCACCAAGGCCAAGAAGGCTATCGCCGGGTTCAAGATCCGCGAAGACCTGCCCATTGGCTGCATGGTGACCCTGCGCGGCGTGCAGATGTATGAATTCCTGGACCGTTTCGTGACTGTGGCCCTGCCGCGTGTCCGTGACTTCCGCGGCATTTCTGGCCGTGCGTTTGATGGTCGTGGCAACTACAACATCGGCGTGAAAGAGCAGATCATTTTCCCTGAAATTGAATACGACAAGGTTGATGCCTTGCGTGGTCTCAATATCAGCATCACCACCACGGCTAAGACCGATGAAGAGTGCAAGGCGCTCCTCACTGGCTTCCGTTTTCCGTTCAAGAACTGAGGCGGACATGGCAAAACAGGCTTTATTGCAACGTGAACTGAAGCGCGAAAAACTCGCTGCCAAGTTCGCCAAGAAATACGCAGAACTCAAGGCAACGTCCAACGACGCCAAGCGCTCCGATGAAGAGCGCCAGCTGGCCCGTCTGGAGCTGCAAAAGTTGCCCCGCAATGCGAACCCGACCCGTCAGCGCAATCGCTGTGCGATCACCGGTCGCCCGCGTGGCACATTCCGTCAATTCGGTCTGGCTCGCGCCAAGATCCGCGAATTGGCTTTTGCTGGTGATATCCCTGGTATCACCAAGGCAAGCTGGTAAGCATAGGAGAACTACAAATGAGCATGAGTGATCCTATTGCCGACATGCTGACGCGCATCCGCAATGCACAAATGGTTGAAAAAGCCGTTGTGATGGTGCCATCGTCAAAAGTCAAAGTCGCCATCGCGCAGGTGTTGAAGGATGAGGGCTACATTGATGGCTTCTCCGTCAAGACCGACGACGGCAAACCCCAGCTGGAAATCGCCCTGAAGTATTACGCAGGCAAGCCCGTGATTGAGCGCATCGAGCGTGTCAGTCGTCCTGGCCTTCGCGTCTACAAAGGCCACGGCGCCATTCCCCAGGTCATGAATGGCCTGGGTGTCGCCATCGTTACGACCCCCAAGGGCGTGATGACTGATCGCAAGGCGCGCGCTACCGGTACCGGTGGTGAAGTGCTTTGCTATGTGGCTTAACGGCGGCATTGAGGAGTAACTGAAATGTCTCGTGTAGGAAAAATGCCAGTCGTCGTGCCCCAGGGCGTCGACGTGGCGATGAAAGACGACCAGATCAATGTCAAGGGCGGCCTCGGCACCCTGGCACTGACGCAGAACGCACTGGTGACCATCAAGAATGACGCTGGCAAGCTGACGTTTGTCCCGGCCAATGATTCGCGTGAGGCCAATGCCATGAGCGGCACGATGCGCCAGTTGGTGAACAACATGGTCACCGGCGTTACCAAAGGTTTCGAGAAGAAGCTGAGCCTGGTGGGTGTGGGTTACAAGGCCCAGGCCCAAGGTGCCAAGCTGAACCTGACCGTCGGCTATTCGCACCCCGTCATCATGGATATGCCTGCCGGCATCACCGCGACGACGCCCACCCCTACTGAAGTTGTGATCAAGGGTTCCGATCGCCAGCGCGTCGGCCAGATCGCCGCTGAAGTTCGTGCTGTTCGTCCTCCCGAGCCTTACAAGGGCAAGGGCATCCGTTATGCGGATGAGAAGATCACGATCAAAGAAACCAAGAAGAAATAAGGAGCTGCATCATGTTGACCAAAAAAGAGCAGCGCCTTCGTCGTTCACGCCAGACCCGCATCCGCATTGCCACGCAAGGTGTTGCACGTCTGACCGTCAACCGGACCAATTTGCATATTTACGCCAGCGTCATTTCTGGCGACGGCGCCAAGATCCTCGCCTCCGCCTCGACTGCGGAAGCCGAAGTCCGCAAGGAGCTCGGTGCTGCGGGCAAAGGTGCAAACGTAGCTGCTGCGCAGGCCATTGGCAAGCGTATTGCCGAAAAGGCAAAAGCGGCAGGTGTGGAAAAAGTAGCGTTTGACCGCGCTGGCTTTGCGTACCATGGCCGCGTCAAAGCGCTGGCCGAGGCTGCCCGCGAAGCCGGTTTGCAGTTCTAAGCAGACTGGAATTAAGTATGGCTAAGTTTCAAGCAAAATCGAACAACGACGCTCCAGACGATGGTCTGAAGGAAAAGATGATCGCGGTCAACCGCGTCACCAAAGTCGTCAAGGGCGGCCGTATCCTCGGCTTCGCTGCGTTGACGGTGGTGGGTGACGGTGACGGCCGTGTCGGCATGGGCAAGGGCAAATCGAAAGAAGTGCCTGCTGCCGTGCAGAAGGCCATGGAAGAGGCTCGCCGCAACATGACCAAGGTTTCGTTGAAAAACGGCACGATTCACCACAACGTGTTCGGTCATTGGGGTGCGGCCAGCGTCATGATGATGCCGGCAGCCAAGGGTACCGGCATCATTGCTGGCGGTCCGATGCGCGCGGTGTTTGAAGTGATGGGTATCACTGATATCGTCGCCAAGAGCCATGGTTCCAGCAATCCCTACAACATGGTGCGTGCAACGATGGACGCGCTGAACAACTCCACGACCGCCTCGGACATCGCGGCCAAGCGTGGCAAATCAGTCGAAGAGATCTTCGGCTAAGGCGGTACCCAATGACGACAGAGAAAAAACTCACTGTGACCCTGGTTCGCAGCCCGATTGGAACCAAAGAGTCTCATCGCGCCACCGTGCGTGGCCTGGGCCTTCGCGGTATCAACAGCAAGAGCGAACTTCAGGATACGCCTGCTGTGCGCGGCATGATCAACAAGATCAGCTACCTGGTCAAGGTGCTGTAAGCGGAGCTTATGATGGAATTAAACGGAATCAAGCCTGCCGAAGGCGCAAAACATGCCAAGCGTCGCGTTGGCCGTGGCATCGGTTCGGGCCTGGGTAAAACCGCCGGTCGCGGTCACAAGGGTCAAAAGTCACGGGCTGGCGGCTATCACAAGGTTGGTTTCGAGGGCGGTCAAATGCCTTTGCAGCGTCGCTTGCCAAAACGCGGCTTCAAGTCACAGTTGCTCAAGTTCAATGCTGAAGTGACCCTGGCTGCTCTTGAGCAGTTGGGCCTGGCCGAAGTGGATCTGCTGGCGCTGAAAACCGCCGGCCTCGTTGGCCAGATCGCAAAAAATGTCAAGGTGATCAAGTCCGGCGCCCTGACCAAGGCCGTCAAGCTCAACGGCATCGGCGCGACTGCGGGTGCAAAAGCTGCGATTGAAGCAGCCGGCGGCACGCTCGCCTAACCAGACGGACAACCACACGTGGCGACCAGCTCCGCACAAATTGCAAAAACCGGCAAGTTCGGTGATCTGCGCAACAGGCTAGTATTTTTGCTGCTTGCGCTGGTGGTTTACCGTGTGGGCGCCCATATTCCGGTTCCGGGCATTGATCCGGCCCAGCTGCAGCAGCTTTTTAAAGGGCAGCAAGGCGGCATATTGAGTTTGTTCAATATGTTCTCCGGTGGCGCTTTGTCTCGGTTTACGGTGTTCGCGCTGGGAATCATGCCGTATATATCGGCATCGATCATCATGCAGTTGCTGACGTATGTCGTGCCGACATTCGAGCAGATGAAAAAGGAAGGTGAAGCTGGTCGCAGGAAGATCACCCAGTACACCCGTTATGGGACTCTAGGCTTGGCTTTGTTCCAGTCCATGGGTATTGCGATTGCGCTGGAAAGCTCACCGGGCCTGGTGCTGGCTCCCGGCTTTGGTTTCCGGATGACTGCGGTAGTGAGTCTGACTGCAGGAACCATGTTTTTGATGTGGTTGGGCGAGCAGATCACCGAGCGGGGTCTGGGCAACGGAATTTCCATCATCATCTTTGCGGGTATCGCTGCAGGTTTGCCGAGCGCGATGGGTGGTTTGCTGGAGCTGGTGCGCACTGGTGCGATGAGCATTCTGGTAGCGATCGTGATTGTGATCGTGGTTGCCTTGGTGACTTACTTTGTGGTGTTTGTGGAGCGAGGCCAGAGAAAGATCCTGGTTAACTACGCCAGGCGTCAGGTCGGCAACAAGGTGTATGGCGGGCAGTCTTCCCACCTTCCCCTGAAGTTGAACATGGCTGGTGTGATTCCTCCGATTTTTGCGTCTTCGATCATTTTGCTGCCCGCGACTGTTGTCGGCTGGTTTAGCGCGGGTGACGGCATGCGCTGGTTGAAAGACATCGCAGGGACATTGACGCCTGGCCAGCCTATTTATGTTTTGCTGTATACCATCGCCATTGTGTTTTTCTGCTTCTTTTATACGGCGCTGGTTTTCAACAGCCGCGAGACAGCAGACAACCTGAAGAAGAGCGGCGCGTTTATTCCTGGTATCCGCCCGGGCGACCAGACGGCGCGTTACATTGACAAGATTTTGGTTCGGCTCACGCTGGCAGGTGCTATTTACATCACCTTTGTGTGTTTGCTGCCGGAGTTTTTGATTTTGAAGTACAACGTGCCGTTCTATTTCGGCGGTACTTCCTTACTTATTATTGTGGTTGTGACCATGGATTTCATGGCGCAAGTACAGAACTACATGATGTCGCAACAGTACGAATCGCTGTTGAAGAAAGCAAATTTTAAGACCTCACCTGGTGGTTGACCGATGTCGAAAGATGATGTCATCCAGATGCAGGGGGAGGTCGTGGAGAATCTGCCCAACGCGACGTTTCGCGTGAAGCTGGAAAATGGTCATGTAGTTTTGGGTCACATTTCTGGAAAGATGCGCATGCACTACATCCGCATCCTTCCGGGAGACAAGGTGACAGTTGAGTTAACGCCCTACGATTTGTCGCGGGCACGTATCGTGTTTCGCGCCAAGTAAGCGCAGTTCAGAAGATTAGGAGAAATATATGAGAGTTTCAGCTTCGGTTAAGAAAATTTGCCGCAACTGCAAGATCATCCGCCGCAAAGGCGTTGTACGCGTGATCTGCGCGGACCCACGTCACAAGCAGCGCCAAGGCTGATTTTCAAGAGTTTTAGAGGACGCATATGGCTCGTATAGCTGGTATCAATATTCCGCCGCAGCAGCATGCCGAAATCGGCTTGACTGCTATTTTCGGCATCGGCCGCACTCGTGCTCGCAAAATTTGCGAAGCATGTGATATTGCGTATTCCAAGAAGGTCAAAGACCTCTCGGACGGTGATCTTGAGAAAATTCGCGATCAGATCGCGCAGTTCACCATCGAAGGCGACTTGCGTCGTGAAACGACGATGAATATCAAGCGCTTGATGGATATCGGGTGCTACCGTGGTTTCCGTCACCGTCGTGGCTTGCCGATGCGCGGTCAGCGCACGCGTACCAACGCCCGTACTCGCAAGGGTCCGCGCAAGGCCGCAGCATCCTTGAAGAAATAATTGAGTAAGAGGTAGTTATGGCAAAAGCCCCCAGCAGTAACGCAGCACAACGCGTTCGCAAGAAAGTACGCAAGAACGTTGCCGACGGCGTCGCTCACGTTCACGCGTCTTTCAACAACACCATCATCACGATCACAGATCGTCAAGGCAACGCTTTGTCCTGGGCTTCTTCTGGTGGCCAGGGTTTCAAGGGCTCGCGTAAATCGACGCCTTTTGCAGCCCAGGTGGCTTCGGAAGTTGCCGGCCGCGCTGCCATCGAGCAGGGCATCAAGAACCTTGATGTCGAAATCAAGGGTCCTGGCCCTGGACGCGAATCATCCGTGAGGGCGCTTGCAGCGCTCGGCATCCGGATCAATTCGATTGCCGACGTGACGCCAGTTCCCCACAACGGCTGCCGCCCCCAGAAGCGTCGCCGTATTTAAGTTGAGTTTTCGGAAGTGGAGGGCATTGCCCATTCACGTTCTGAGAGCATTTTTATCAAAGCCCACCGCCGTTAGGTTTGCACCGAAGGCTCCTGCAATCTTTTGCAGCAGATGACATAAGGAATTCAAGTGGCACGTTATCTCGGCCCCAAGGCCAAACTATCCCGTCGCGAAGGCACAGACCTGTTTCTGAAGAGCGCTCGACGCGCGATCGGTGACAAGGCAAAATTTGACTCCAAGCCCGGCCAGCATGGTCGGACATCTGGTACGCGCACTTCGGACTTCGGTCTGCAACTGCGCGAGAAGCAAAAAGTCAAGCGCATGTATGGCGTTCTGGAAAAGCAGTTCCGCCGCTATTTCGAAGAAGCTGATCGCCGCAAAGGTAATACCGGCGCCAACCTCTTGTTCATCCTGGAGTCACGCCTCGACAACGTCGTTTATCGGATGGGCTTTGGCTCCACACGTGCTGAGGCGCGTCAGCTCGTGTCACACAAGGCGATCACCGTCAACGGCAGCTCCGTCAATATTCCGTCTTACATGGTTAAAACGGGCGACGTGATTGCTGTGCGCGATAAGTCCAAGAAGCAGACCCGTGTGACGGAAGCACTGCAATTGGCTCAACAGGTCGGTTTGCCGGCGTGGGTTGACGTCAGCGTTGACAAGGGCGAAGGTATTTTCAAGAAAGTGCCCGATCGCGACGAGTTCGCTGCCGACGTCAACGAGTCGTTGATCGTCGAACTCTACTCACGTTAATTTTCGTTCCTGCGCTTACGGGGCACTGTAGTCGCAGGGTCGCTTCACCCGGCCTTATCGGTGTAACGAGCCGAGGGTATTGAGAGGAAGAATGCATGCAAACAAATTTACTTAAACCAAAAACCATCAACGTTGAGCAACTTGCTGCCAATCGCGCAAAGGTGACTTTGGAGCCGTTCGAGCGCGGCTATGGTCACACACTGGGCAATGCTTTGCGTCGTGTGCTGCTGTCGTCCATGGTCGGGCACGCCGCCACGGAAGTCACCATCGCTGGGGTTTTGCACGAGTACTCGTCGATTGACGGGGTCCAGGAAGACGTTGTCAACATTCTCCTGAATCTCAAGGGCGTGGTGTTCAAGCTCCACAACCGCGACGAAGTCACGCTGAGCTTGCGCAAGGATGGCGAGGGTCCTGTTACCGCTGCCGACATCCAGACGCCACACGATGTAGAGATCATCAATCCTGAGCACGTCATCGTCAATCTGTCGCACGGCGGCAAGATCGACATGCAGATCAAGGTTGAGAATGGCCGCGGCTATGTCCCGGGCACCATGCGTCGCTACGGTGACGAATCGACAAAGTCGATTGGCCGAATTGTTCTTGATGCATCTTTCTCGCCTGTCAAGCGCGTGAGTTATACCGTGGAGAGCGCCCGGGTCGAACAAAGGACAGACCTGGACAAGCTGGTCCTGGAGATCGAAACAAACGGCGCGGTTACTGCCGAGGATGCAGTTCGTGCATCGGCAAAAATTCTTGTAGAGCAACTCGCCGTATTTGCGCAGCTCGAAGGCAATGAACTTGCGGCATTTGATGCCCCTGTTCAGCGCAGCTCACAGCAGTTTGACCCGATCCTTCTTCGTCCTGTCGACGAGCTTGAACTGACGGTTCGTTCTGCCAACTGCTTGAAGGCCGAGAACATCTATTACATCGGCGACCTGATTCAGCGGACCGAGAACGAGCTTCTGAAAACGCCAAACTTGGGACGTAAGTCCTTGAATGAGATCAAGGAAGTTTTGGCATCGCGCGGCCTCACCCTTGGCATGCGTCTGGAAAGCTGGCCGCCTGCCGGACTCGACAAACGTTAATGAATAGCGCCTCATTAGGAGGCGTAGTGCACGGGCAGTACCTGATACGGCTGGCCGAAAATACAAATGAAAGGATAGCACCATGCGTCACGGACACGGACTTCGTAAACTAAATCGGACCAGCTCTCATCGGCTGGCCATGCTTCGCAACATGATGAATTCCCTGATTCAGCACGAAGTGATCAAGACAACACTGCCAAAGGCCAAAGAGCTGCGTCGAGTTGTGGAGCCGATGATCACGTTGGCGAAGGAGCCGACTGTCGCGAACAAGCGACTTGCATTTGATCGTCTGCGCGATCGCGATATGGTCGTGAAGCTGTTTGCTGAGCTTGGCCCACGCTATAAAGCCCGTCCTGGCGGATACACCCGCATTCTGAAAATGGGATTTCGTGTCGGTGATAACGCGCCGATGGCTTTGGTCGAGCTCGTCGACCGCCCGGATGTAACTGACGACGCTTCGGTTGGCACGGCTGCGTCAGAATAAGGTACAATGAAGACATATCGCGCGGTGGAGCAGCCTGGTAGCTCGTTGGGCTCATAACCCAAAGGTCGTAAGTTCAAATCTTGCCCGCGCAACCAGAAATACTGCCAAACTAGGTAGTGAAAAGACGCCCACATTGTGGGCGTTTTTTTTTGGCTTGTTGAAGAATTTGCAGCTCGAGATTTGACCTCGGCCAAGCCTCGCCTCTGGCAGTTGTTCCTTGTAGACGTCCGAGAGCGGTTTTGGGAAGAACTGGGCTTCTCCATGAATAATTTTGTTTAATCGGGGTAACATGCCTCCGGGCACGGCGTTTCTTGCCTGGTGACTGACTGACGGCGCATCTGAGTGACGCTGCGTCGCGTAGTAGGACAGTCGACTGATAGGTTGCCTCACATCGGCGACCGCTTTCTTTTTGACAGGATGCCAGAAGAATTTTCATTAGAAAGCTTGACTTGAAAATATTGCGGCAAGTGCTTGATTAAATTACAATTAATTACGACTTGGACTGGATTAAATTGGGGCTAGCTGATCGTGACGATCAATAAGAATGAGTGACATGAATGTGCCGTTTCAAGCGAGTGCCAAAAGCGAAACCAGCCATTTGGCCCAAGGTTTACGCGAGGACTTGCTTCATCACGACCCATTGCTCGACTGCCTTGTCGAATTGACGCGTATCCACGGGCGCCCGAGTACCCGGGCTGCATTGTCGGCCGGACTTCCGTTGCCGAAATCTGGATTGCCGCCAACGCTTTTTGCGCGCGCTGCGGCGAGAGCCGGGTTGTCCTGCAAAATATTGCGGCGGCCAATCGATAAAATTGACGCTGCTCTATTGCCGGTAGTTCTTCTTCTCGAGGGTGACGGTGCCTGCCTCTTGCTAGGGTGGGATGATAAAGGTGAGTCTGCAAATTTGCTTTTCCCTGAAGCCGGGCAGGGAGTTGTTGTACTTTCGCGCGAGGAACTATACGGGCGATATGCAGGCATCGCGATCTTCTCCAGGCCCAATTTTCGTTTTGACCAGCGCGCGCCGGAGCTTGCCAATATTCCCCAGCGCCATTGGTTCTGGGGCGCGTTCCGGGATCAGTTCCCGCTCTACAGGGACATCCTGGCTGCAGCGTTACTGATCAATTTATTTGCGCTGGCCGTCCCGCTGTTTTCCATGAATATTTATGACCGCGTGGTGCCTAACTTCGCGGTAGAGACACTGTGGATGCTTGCTTTTGGCCTGCTCCTGGTACTTGTCATCGATTATTTTCTGCGCGTCATGCGAGGTTACTTCGTTGACCTGGCCGGTTCACGCATAGATTTAAAGCTCTCCACGTTAATCATGGAGCGCGTGTTGGGGATGCGGTTATCGGAGCGACCGGCGTCGGTGGGGTCATATGCTGCGACATTGCGGTCCTTTGAGTCGGTGCGAGATTTCATTGCCTCCGCAACAGTGACGGCTGTGGTGGATCTCCCGTTCGGATTGCTTTTCTTCCTGGTACTTGGCTGGATTTCGTGGCCTCTTGTGATTCCACCACTGGTCGGTGTCATTTGCGTGGTGATTTACAGCTACATCGTCCAGCACAAGATGCATGAACTGTCCGAAACCACTTTCAGGGCTGCGGCGATGCGGAATGCCACGCTGGTCGAGACCCTGACAGCCATGGAGGCTATCAAGGCGCATGGTGCAGAAAGCCAGATGCAGTCCAAGCTTGAAGATACGGCGTCGTTTCTTGCTCGCGTGAGTGCTCAACTGCGGTTGTTGTCGTCCTCTGTCATCAATGGCGTCTCGACGCTTCAGCAGCTTGTCAATATAACGATCATTGTGGCGGGTGTTTATCTGATACATGCGGGGATGTTGACCATGGGGGGGCTCGTTGCTGCCACCATGTTGTCTGGGCGGGCAATGGCTCCGCTGGGGCAAATTGTGGCTTTGTTGATGCAATATCAAAACGCAAGGACGGCGTTGTCGTCCCTTGAAGAGACCATGAAGAAGCCTGGTGAGCGGTCAGGCGAGACAAATTTTGTTCATCGCCCCGATCTGGCCGGGGAAATCGTTTTTGATAACGTGCATTTCAGCTATCCGGGCCGCACGCAAGAGGCCTTGCGAGGTGTCTCTTTCAGAATCAAGCCCGGTGAAAATGTTGTTGTCATTGGCAGAGTTGGGTCCGGAAAAACCACGTTGCAGCGACTTGTCCTAGGCTTATACACGCCCACGGAAGGTGCCATCACCATGGATGGGATTGACCTGCGGCAGTTGGATCCCGCCGATTTACGTCGAAATGTGGGATATGTTGAGCAGGACGCGATGCTCTTTTACGGAACCCTTCGGGACAACATCGCAATAGCGGCACCGTATGCTGACGACGGCGCGATTCTGGCCGCTGCGGAAGTGGGCGGGTTGATTGAGTTTGCGAATCGGCATCCTCAGGGATTTGACATGATTATTGGGGAGCGGGGAGAGTCGCTTTCTGGCGGTCAGCGACAGGGCGTCGCCATTGCCCGGGCGGCCTTGCTTGAGCCCCCTGTCTTGCTGCTGGACGAACCCACGGGGGCCATGGACTTCTCATCTGAAGCGCAGTTCAAGGAGCGTTTGCGTAGCTACGCGAAACATAAAACCATGATCGTGGTGACCCACCGGAACACACTGCTAGACCTTGCAGACCGGATTATCGTTATCGACGAAGGGCGTATCGTTGCTGATGGGCCATATGAACAGGTCATCGAGGCACTGAAGGCCGGCCGTATCGGGAAAGCTTCATGAAGCCGCGCTGGATAACGTGGGCGCGCCCGTTAATCAGGATGCTTGAGGCCATTCGTCGCGTCTTGCAGCCGCGGCTGGACCGCACAATCGCATCTTGGCGGCAGGACGATGGAAGGATGGATGCGGGGTTTAGCGGGGATGCGGACCGGGCCATCCTTGAGCAGGAACCGCTCCGGGCGCGACTCTTGGTCAACAGTCTCGGCGTTGTCTTGGTTCTGGCGATTTTGTGGGCAGGCCTTTCCGAGATCGACGAGATCACCAAAGGTGAGGGGAAAGTGATTCCGTCCAAGCAGTTGCAAGTCATGCAGAGCCTTGACGGGGGCATAGTCTCTGAAATTCTGGTTCAGGAAGGGCAGGTGGTTGAACCCGGGCAGGTTCTGGTCAATATCGATACCACCCGGTTCGATTCGTCCGTCAAGGAAAATCGCGTGCAGTATTTGGCTTTGCTGGCGAGGGCGGCGCGTGTGCGAGCACTTGCGGAGGGTGTGGCTTTTGTCCCCCCCCCAGAGGCTGTTGCGGAAGCTCCCAAGACAGTAGAAGAAGAGCTGCGAGCTTACGAGGCGAGTACTTCGACCTTGAATGCACAGTTGTCGATTGCGCAGCAGCAACTGGTTCAACGTCAACAAGAGCTGGTAGAAATGCGCGCCAAGCGCGATCAGGCATCGAGAGCGTACGAGTTGACCTCCAGGGAGCTTGGATACACGAGACCTCTGCTGAAAGACGGTGCAGTATCTGAGGTAGAGTTGCTGCGGCTGGAGCGTGAAACGGGAAGATTTCTTGGCGAACGGGAAATGGCCACGGCCCAGATCTCTAAAACTCAGTCAGCCATAGCTGAGGCCTCACGCAAAGTGCAGGAAATCACCTTGAATTTCCAGAGTGAAGCGCGTAAGGAGTTGTCGGAGACGCTGGCAAAACTGAATGTGAGTTCGGCCGGGGGTGTCGGATTGGCTGACAAGGTGGACAAGTCGTCCCTTCGCTCTCCGGTTAAGGGTACTGTGAAGCGTCTTCTTGTCAACACCGTGGGTGGCGTGGTTCAACCAGGGCGAGACATCATTGAGATTGTTCCTCTCGAGGAAAACTTGCTGCTCGAAGCGAAAGTTCTCCCCAAGGACATTGCGTTCCTGCGTCCTGGCGATAGGGCACTGGTGAAATTTACAGCGTATGACTTCTCCATTTATGGCGGTCTTGAGGCCAAATTGGAGTTTATAGGTGCGGACTCGGTCACCGACGAGCGCGGCAACACGTTTTATACAGTGCGTGTTCGTACCGAAAAATCCAAATTGGGCGAGGGACTTCCCATCATTCCCGGGATGGTTGCCGAAGTTGACATCATCACGGGGCAGAAATCCATTCTGTCCTACCTCCTGAAACCTGTTTTGAAAGCAAAGCAGGCAGCCTTTACCGAGCGCTAGCTAGAGATAGCAGTGGGAAATCAGGAGTCTGTGCATTTATTTCTTTGTCCGAACGGCCGCATGCTTCCTCGGTGGAGTGAGGCTTTTCAGGGAGCTCGGGCGGGTCGCTCTCAAGCGGTTAGGTCGCCCAGATCGGGCAAGATCGATGTAGTTTGGCTGCGTTTGGAGCATGGGTTGCCCGTGGCCGTTCAGATTGAAAATTTGGGACCGCAATTCAAGTTGATCCCGTGTGTGGTGCTGAGCGATCAACCCACAGATGAGGAGGCGCTTGCTGCATTTGCCGCCGGGGCAAGAGGATATTGCAATACCCATGCTGCCGCGCAGCTTTTGGTCCAGATCGCTGCTGTGGTGCTTCAGGGGGGCCTCTGGATCGGTGAGTCATTGATGAAAAGACTTGTCGGTGCCACCGGCCGACTTCAGACGAGCGTTGCGCCGGCAACAGAGGGGGAGACCTGGTCCAGGAATCTCACTGACCGGGAAAAGCAGGTCGCACGCACAGTCGCCAGTGGCGCGAGCAACAAGGAAATTGCGCGCGCTCTCGGGATTACGGATCGCACGGTCAAGGCGCATATCGGTTCGATTTTTGAGAAACTCCAAGTGCGAGACCGTCTTCAGCTTTCGCTCAAAGTCAACGGCCACTCACTCAAAGACTGACAGTCGTTCTAGTACCTCAGTACAGTTCTCCTGGCGGAGCAAACCCATTACATTGAATCCAATGTAATTAATCCGTCTGGAATCCCCATGGCAAATGAAGCCAAAGTTGTCGGCAATGTAGTTGTGGTTGAAGGCGTGGCCTTTGCCCAGAATAAAGAGGGCGCGCAACGGCAGTTGAGGTTCGGTGATCCTGTATATGAGGGCGAAGTTCTTATTACGGCTGTTGGCGGTCGCGTAGAGCTGGCTTTCGATCAGGGAGGGAAATTTCTCCTCCGGTCCAAGGAAACCGTCACGCTGGATTCGACGGTGTTCGACAACATGCTTCCCGATGGCAATAGTGGCGCCCTATTGCCTCGTGCCGGTCAATTGACAAGCATTCTCAACGCGATAAGCGAGGGAAGCAGTCTTGACATGCTCCTTCAGGAGACCTCCTCGGGCGTTGCATCTTCTGTTGGCAGTGGTGTTACAAGTATTCGGCCAGATGATGGCAACAGCTTTGTCCGGCTCATACGGACGGCTGAAGCGCTTGCGCCGTTGACTTACGAGTACACCTCGCTTGAACGGAACTCCGTGGAGTACTCCCCTACAAGTGACGGACGATCGGTCAATGCCGCAGGCGTTTTTTCTGCCGATGCTAATGCGTTACTTGTGGGCCGCGGTCCGCAGGAGGATTCGTCGACGTTAACGTCTGCATCAACGTCTGCGTCAACTTCGACGCAAACCTCGACGTCAACACTGACAGTCAGCCTGTCGGCCACGTCCACGCTAAGCGAAGCGGGTGGGAGCATCGTTTACACGGCGACGGTGACCCAGGCGCCGACCAGCGCTTTGACGGTGACGCTGTCCAACGGTTCAACGATCACGATTGGTGCGGGTCAATTGAGTGGCACTACCAGTGTGGTGGTGGCTTCCAGTGAAGATGTATACGTAGACCCAAGCAGTATCAGCGCGACCATCGCCAGTACCAGCGGTGGTGGCATTGCCGTAACAATCGATCCGGCTGCGGCGACGACCAGTGTTACTGACACGACGAACACCACGACGGTGACCCTGAGCTCGACGACGTCGGGCACGGCGATCACCGAAGGCGGCTCGATCACCTACACCGCCACGGTTGGCGCGCAGGTGACCGGCAGCGCCCTGGTGGTGACGCTCTCGAACGGTCAGACGATCACGATCCCGGTGGGCTCGAGCACGGGCACGGCGGTGTACACGGTACGCGCCGACGACGCGGTGCTCAACGGCACAGACAACCTGTCGGTGAGCATCAGCAGCACCACGGGTGGCAACTTCGAAGCGGTCTCCAGCACCGGCACGGTGGCCAACACCGTGGTGGACGACACCGACACCACGACGGTGACCCTGAGCTCGACGACGGCCGGCACGGCCATCACCGAAGGCGGCTCGATCACCTATACCGCCACGGTAGGCGCGCC
>Ga0308009_10000025_pt1 | contig 160596 bp, 147 predicted proteins | sample Neamet127_FD_203134 | JGI IMG/M metagenome (GOLD analysis project Ga0308009, IMG submission 203134) | Marine microbial communities from water near the shore, Antarctic Ocean - #127 | ecosystem: Environmental > Aquatic > Marine > Unclassified | place: Southern Ocean | collected 2014-07-24 | reverse complement strand
ACCGTTTTTCTTCGACCCAAGACCAGATACCATTATCGAGCCGCTCTCGGGTTGCGTCGATGAACGTAACCCCGTCGCTGTGTCGTCCTATCGATACGGTGATTATTTGCGGGACTACTTGCTTCTGGGATTAGACCAGTTACGGAACTCTTCGACGAACCAAAGCTAGATAAGGTTGGGAACGCAAAACCCGCCAGAGTCAGGCGATCAGACACTGCCCTTTAAATCTAGAGAGGCCCCCCACACTTAGTGCAGGAGCCTCTCTCAAAACGATTCGAATTGTGTGACTAGCAGTCAACCCATAGACAACTGACAGTCGGCATCAGAAAAGTCTGCGCATAATCATTCGTCCCACAAAGCTGATGTTCCCGGCTGTTATGTTGCTCTGAACTTCGGGACTAGCCAGTCCTTGCGCTGCGGCTGCTGCCACCGCATCAAGGTCATCAGTAAAGGTAATCAGACCGTGATTGAAGGCTCCGTGGCCAGCTGCATAAACCTGCGCAGATTGAATTCCATTACCGCCTGCAGAAACGTGATTCCAGAGATCTGCCAGGTAAGAGTCAGAAGTAGCGTCGTCAGTGGGATCGCCGTTCATCATTAAATAGGTACTGTAGGCGCCATCGGTGTTACCTCGAGTGGCCGTGACCCGCATCAAACTACGACTGAGTAACTGGGCTCCGGTCTTCGCGAACACTTCTTGAATCTCGGCATCGCCGTTAATCGCTGCCGATACTTCTATTGATGTGGCGATTGTTGGAACTGCGAACGCATAAGCAAGTGCCCCCGCTCGCTCACCGCCCATCATTATTTGATTAGCTCGGACTTCTGTGGCTCCAGCATCCATGGCAACATCTTTGCCAACTTCTGTCATAGCGACAAAAGCATCAACATCGAGGGCTCGCACCATAGTGGTTATCGTGTATGACATTAATTTCCCCTTGTTGCTGTCGAAACAACACCAGATGTGCTGATTCGCAACAGAACCGAAGGTAGCAGAAAGCGAAAAAGACCGCCGTCGAAGGAGCAGCCAACTTTCGAAGCGTTAGTTGTCTAATGATTGTAAGCAGCATTCTTCGTTCATTTTTTTAATGCCTTTGCTATCCCTAAAAACCTTTAGGTATATGCAGAACTTGGATAGTTTCTGAGGGGTTTCTGATTAACCCGAACAACTTGAACACTGACTTATGAAATTAATCTAGTAACGCCTTGATTTAAGATGGTTTCTTAACATGATTGGGCTAAAGCATGGTTTTCAATCTTCTAACTTCTTGCATGCACGGTAAGGCAATGGAACCTACGATTAAATAATGGGTGCACAAAAGAATGCCAACGAAATAGTTAATATGCGTTCAGCTGTTATCGAGAACGTTGTCGGCAAGTTGTTCGTGAATGCTGGGTGTTCCGCCAACGAAAGTTTGCGCATAGCCAGGAGTCTGGTTGATGCAAATCTTACTGGCCATGATAGTCATGGAATCATCAGAGTTACTAGGTATCTTGACTGGCTCAAACAAGGGGTGCAGATTGCTGATCAGGAGATCGAAATTCTGGTCGATAATGGTTCGTTGTTGCTCGTTGATGGGTCTTATGGAATGGGTCAAACCGTAGGTCCGCAAGCCGTCGACTTGGGAATAGAACGGGCTAAACAACATGGGCTATCGATAGTGGCACTTCGCAAAGCCGGACATCTAGGGCGCATTGGTGAGTACGCAGAGATGGCTGCTGGCTCTGACTTGATATCAATTCATCTTGTAAACGTTGCCTCGTCTCAGTTAGTTGCTCCTTTTGGTTCAAAAGATCGGCGGATGGGAACAAATCCAATGGCGTTCGGAGTCCCGGTTCCAGGAGAAAATCCGATAGTGCATGACTTTGCTACGTCGGTTGTTGCTGAAGGAAAAGCAATGGTTGCGCTTCAAGGTGGAGCGCCTTTACCGCCGGACTCACTTGTGGGTCCATCCGGCGAATTAACTGATGATCCAGCTGTGCTGTACGAAATCAGAGAAGGGAATGCACCAAATGCAGCCAGGGGATCTGGAGCTCTTAGAGCAATGGGTGACCATAAGGGATCGGGTCTTTCTGTAATGTGTGAGTTGTTGGCTGGAGCGCTTACTGGAACTGGAACAGCAGGACCTGGAAAAATAAGATTTGCAAATGGCATGCTTTCCATCTATTTGGACCCAAATCAGATAGATCCGTCGAACGAGTTCGCAGGTGGTGTCACTGACTACATTGAATGGTTTCTCTCCGCTACTCCAAGCTCTGAAGGAAAACCCGTGCGTTTACCTGGTCAAATAGAGATAGAACGGCGGGAAGCTCGAATTCGGGATGGACTGGATGTTCCGGTTGAGGTTTGGGCAGGGATAAAAAATGCTGCTAAGACGGCCGGAATTGATGTACCTAGTTAAAGGCTCTTTAACCTTCAGGAGAATTAGCTTTTAAACACTTACAGTCCTGACGCAACTTCATCTAATCCGAGCATAACTCGACCAGCCAATTCCATAACTGGTTCACCGACCATCATATGTTGAGCAGCTACGTGCACATCTCGAAAGTTTCGCTGCAGCGGGGAATCATCGAATATGGAAGTGCCTCCAGCGATTGTGTACATCCGCTCCGTGACATCTTTCGCTGTGGCGACTGCATGAAACGTTGCTGTTCTTAATGCTCTACGTGATTCCAAAGAACTTTTGTGCGTTGCGACCTCGGCCCATGTTTCGCGAATGGTCTGATAGAACAATGCTTTGGATGCGCGCAAGTTAGTGTCAGCTAATGCAACGTCCTTGTGTAGCGAACTTCGATGCGCCATTGTTCTGGTTGAACCTTGAGGCGTTTTTTCTTTAGCAACCTTTATGAGTTCGTCGACAGACGCTCGTGCCATGCCAAGGCAGACAGCACCTATAGGAATTGCTAAAAAGCCGAACCTTGGGTATCGGTAAATCTGCTCTGATGCGAACTCCGAAAGCGAAAGATCCTCGACCATCGCAACTCGTTTCGATGGCAGGAAAATATTCTCGGCCGTATATGAAGTTGACCCGCTCCCTCTCAAACCTGAGACATGCCAATTGTCCAGAAAGTTAATTTCACTTGGCTGAAAAAATGCTCTAGCTTCAACGAAATTCCCGTCTGCGTCTCGAATTCTTTCACCATTTTGATCCGTTATTAAGACACCGCCAGAGATCCATGCAGCATTCAGTGATCCAGAGCCCCAATCCCAACGGCCATTCACCAAAAACCCCGAATTACCATCTTTCATAGCTGGTGTGGCAGTTCCGGAGTAAGCAAAAACCCCACTCGTAATGACGTCCGGATCTGACGTGATTTCGGCACACATCGAAGGGTCGAGGGCGGGCAGCATGTATTGCGACGTGGCACCAATAAAAACGCACCAAGCTGCAGAGCCACTGGCTTCAGCCAAGATTTCGCATACTTGACAAAATGTTTCAGGGCTGGATCCAAGCCCGCCTAGGCCGACGGGAGTGCAAATTTTATAAAACCCAGCTTTTGCCAGATCGAGAGCTAAAGACTGGGGTAGTTGCCTAGAACCTTCAATCTGGTTAATCTGCTGCCTTAGTAGCGGCTGAAAATCGACTGCCTTCTGGAGTAGTTCACTGTCAACTGAGCTCATATCAGTTTGAGTAACTTTGTAGCTGTTTATCATCAGCAGCAAGTCGTTCTAAGAGAGGCGAGAGGTTCCAATGCTCGCCTCCTAGGCTGACGCTGTACTCCTTGACTTTTTGAACTAATTCCTGGAGTCCGATTGTGTCGGCCCAGAACATTGGGCCCCCTGTGTACATAGGCCATCCATAGCCATTAATCCAAACAACATCAACGTCGCTTCCTCTTATGGCGATTTCTTCCTCAAGGATTTTTGCGCCTTCATTAACCATCGGATAAAGGCAACGTTCGAGAATCTCTTGATTCGTGATCTCTCTCTGAGCTATGTGTTTGGATTCAGCAAATTCGCGAATTAGTGCAACTACGTCTTGATCAGGAGTTGATGCTCTAGTTGTGGAGTCGTAGGTGTAGAAGCCGAGACCATTCTTTTGGCCTCGCCTGCCCGTTTCGCAAAGTATCTCTCGAATAGTTGAACTTGACGAAGTAGATTCTTGCCAGCCAATGTCGAGGCCAGCGAGGTCCATCATTGCAAACGGTCCCATCGGGAACCCAAAATCGAAGAGCACCTGGTCTATCTGTGCCGGAGTCGCTCCTTCTAAAAGCATTTTTTCAGCTTCAATACCGCGCATAAACAACATTCGATTTCCGATGAAACCATGACAGACGCCACATAGAACTGGAGTCTTTTTTATTCTCTTGCCGATTGACATGGCAGTTGCTATTACGGAGTCTGAGGTAGCATCTCCACGAACGACCTCCAACATTTTCATAACATTTGCCGGCGAAAAAAAGTGCATTCCGACCACTGATTCGGGCCGATTCGTCGCAGACGCGATTTCGTTAATGTCGAGTGCTGAAGTGTTGGATGCGAGGATCGCACCTGGATGACAAATTGCGTCAAGTTCCCTAAATATTTCTTTCTTCAAATCCATGTTTTCAAAGACTGCCTCAATAATGAGGTCGCAATCAGAAAAGGAATTTTTATCCGTCGAGGAGCTAATTAATGCCATTCGATTCTCGACATCTTCAGAAGTGATCCCCCCTCGCGCAGCTGTTCGTTCATAGTTCGCACGAACAACAGCGAGACCGCGATTCAAACTTTCCTGGTCACGTTCCACCAATGTGACTGGTATTCCAATGTTCACAAAGTTCATGGCAATCCCGCCGCCCATAGTTCCTGCGCCTAAGATCCCACATCGTTGGATGTCTATTAGAGAAGTATCTTTAGGCAGTCCAGGAATCTTCAGCGCAGCGCGTTCAGCAAAGAAATAGTATTGCTGTGCTGTGGATTGAAGCCCGCGCATCAAATCACTAAAAAGTTCCTGCTCGCGAGCTAGACCAGCCTCAAACGGTAAATTCACGGCAGCTTCAATACAGCGAATGTTGTATTCAGGAGCAAGAAAACCGCGTGTTTTTTTAGCGATCGATTTACGGAAGTCATCAAAAAGACTTACCTCGGCGTCAGAAATTTTGTCACTTCTGTCACGGATGCGGAGCAGCGGCAACGAATCTGACACCGCCCGCTCGGCAAAGGCAATTGCACCGCTTTCTAAATCATCAACAATTTCGTCAATTAGGCCGCATTCAAGGGCTTCGCTTGCTGAAATGGGCTCTCCACTGGTCATCATTTCCAGAGCCTTAGCAGGTCCCGTAACGCGCGGTAGACGCTGGGTGCCTCCAGCGCCCGGGAGGAGTCCTAACTTTACTTCCGGTAGGCCGAATTGAGCTGTTTCAAGAGCCACTCGGTAGTGAGCACACAGCGCTACTTCTAAACCGCCTCCAAGCGCCGTGCCATGAATAGCTGCGATTACTGGCTTAGAACAATTTTCCATTGCAGCTTGTCCGGCCTGCAAACTTGGTGGCTTAGGGGCTTGCGAAAACTCCGTGATGTCCGCTCCAGCAATAAACGTTCTGCCGTCGCAGATAAGCACAATTGCAGTGGCAGATGAGGTCTCTGCTTCCTTAATTCCGTCGATTAACCCTTGACGCACATGGTAGCTAAGAGCGTTGACCGGTGGATTCGAGATTGTGATGACAGCGATGTCACCTTTTTGTTCGAGTCGAACAGATTCTGTTAGTTGGGCCATGCGCTAAATCTAGATGGGATATTCGAATATGTCAGTTTCTCCGCAGAGTTTGGCGCAGTAGCCAATCAACTTTTATAGTTCAGGCTAGAGTTTGCTAGCGAAAGGGAGTATCCGTGAATCCAACTTCAGATCCGACAGCAGCACCATTCGGTACAGTTTTTTGCGAGTATATGAGTACGGCTCGAAGCAGCGAAAATGGCTACGTTTACGGTGGGGAAGTGGAGCCTTACGGCGACATATCATTCAGCCCAGCAGCGCATGTTTTGCATTATGGTAGCGCCCTCTTTGAAGGCATGAAAGCGCATCGACAAGAAGACGGAACGTTGGCGATTTTCCGTCTTGATGATCACGTGAGGCGTATGCAAAGAAGCGCAATTAGTATGCGACTGCCTAGTCCTGATTTTGAATTATTGAGAACAATGATTATCGATACGGTTGAAGCCAATTCTAATGAAGTACCAGAGCCGCCGGGTTCTTTGTATATCCGTCCGGCTCTCGTCGGGACTGAACCTAATATCGGAGCAGCAGCGACACCTAGTTCATCAGCCTTGCTCTTTATCGTGAACTGTCCAGTGGGTGATTATTTCAAAGGTGGAGTTCGCCCTCTTACTTTACTTCTAGAGGAAAACATCCCTCGGACAACTCCTCAATTCGGAATGGTAAAAGCTGGGGCTAATTACGCAATGGCATTAGGACCGACCTTAGATGCCATGGCTGCTACACCTGGTATCGACCAACTCTTGTTTGCCACCGACGGTGGAATTAGCGAGACAGGTGCTGCGAATTTTTTCGTTCTCGATGGCGACACGTTGGTCACCCGTTCGTTGGACAGCTCATTTTTGCATGGTGTAACCAGGGCTTCAATAATCGAGTTGGCGTCAGATCTTGGTTATGCAGTTGAGGAACGTTCGATTCAAGCGACTGAGTTGCATGAATGGGCACTTCGAGGGGAGGCTTTTTTGGCTGGGACCGCCGCAGTTATTTCCCCCGTAGGAACAATTCTAGCGGAAGACGAATCGATTCAATTTGGTGATGGTCTGCCGGGAAAGAACACTATGAAGCTCCGCGATGCCTTGGTTCAAATTCAGAACGGAAAGACCGGCGATATTCATAACTGGCTAACAAAGGTTGCTGGGTAAAGCCATAAGCAGTTTAAATTTATTCCAAAACATAGTTCTGAAATGATTACCGGTATGAAATGTAGAAAGTTCCGCAACGAAAGAACAGCAGCGATATGGTTAAATTTGGATGGCTTTCACCAGTCATTGGTAATCAATGGAGTGACTTTCAACCAATAGTCATTAAGCAGTGCGAGTTAATTCTTCCTGAAATCACTCCTCATTTTGACAGTGTGTGGATTGCAGATCATTTTTACGGATTTGATTCTCGATCAGATCCATTTCTAGAAGCATGGACGACCCTTACTTGGGTTGCGGCTAAATTTCCTAATATTGATTTGTGTCACCATGTCTTAGGTCATGGCTACCGACCGCCGGCCCTAACGGCGAAAATGGCTGCTACTTTGCAGGTGTTGAGTGGCAACCGTTTTACTTTAGGGATCGGTGCTGGTTGGCGTGAGGAAGAGTACCTTGCTTACGGGTATGACTTTCCGAAGCCATCCATTCGATTCAAGCAGCTGGAAGAAGCAGTCGAAATTTGCCGACTAATGTGGTCTGACTTAGACCCTAGCTATGAAGGTAATTACTTTAAAATCGATCACGCGTCAGCACCGCCTCTGCCAGATATTCCCCCCCGAATTTGTATCGGTGCTGCGGGAGAAAAGATCGGTTTGCCACTTGCTGCAAAGCTCGGCGATGGTTGGAACACAACTTGGCGAGGAAAGTTAGAAAGTTACAGAAGAAAACGCAACATAGTTCTGGAAAATATTGAAAAATGGGATCGGAGTAGATCTGATGTCGAGTTCTGTTTAACAATTGAACGAGCGTTACCCATCAACGATACTGACTCTCAAGAGTTCCTGGAATTTCTTAATACTCTGTTAGGGGAGGGAGTTGATCATTTTGTTCTTGACTTTGGAAACCCTGATCACACAGATGACGCACTCCGTTTTATTGAACAAGTTATGGGTCCTTTAAAAAAGAGCTATAACTAAATTAATAGTTAACCTGTGGCTACAGGTTTGAATAAGGAAACAAAATGTCAATCAGACTTCGCCAAGTAGCGCTTGTTGGTAACGAGTATGAAAAAACTGAAAAACTCTTAAAAGATATCTTGGGTCTTTCTGTAGCTTATCGAGACCCAGGTAATAGGCCAGGTATCGAGGCAGGTGTGAGCATTTTCGGTTTACGTAATTTTGTTATGCCTATCGGAAATCAGTTCCTTGAGCTCGTGGCACCAATAGATGACGAGATCGATACGTCTGCCGGTCGCTACATCGATCGGAGAAGCGGCCCGGGCGGCTACATGTTGCTCTTCCAAGTCCCCAAAAGCGACTTCAATGACTACCGAAATCGTTTGACATCCTTAGGCATTAGAGAAATTGCCGGAGAAAGTATTACCGGGTCTGAAAGCGAAGCTGTACACCTGCACCCCAAAGATTTTCCTGGTTGCATCACTGAGTTTCGGTGGTGTATCAACGAGGAAAACGAAGACGGGGATTGGTGGCCGGTCGAACGTAACTGGCGTGAAAATCGTAACACTGAGGTAGTTTCAAGTATCGCCGGAGCCGAAATACAAACTACAGACCCGCTTGCGCTCAGTGGTTTGTGGAGCCAAGTCCTCAATGTTCCGAAGCGAGGTAATGGTGCTGAGCATTCACTGACACTTAGCTCTGGTGTGACGATCCGCTTTGTGGAACCGACGGATGGTCGTCCCGAAGGCTTGAGTGCGATAGACCTGATCGTGAAAAATCCCCAAAATGTGCTTGAGGTAGCCACTTTGCATAATTGTGAAACGGAGAGCGATAACTTTGTAATTAGCGGCCTGAGGTTTAATGTGCAAGCTGACTAAAAGCTAATCGATGAATTCGTTTGTGTGCTCTCCTAGGAATGGGGCTCGCGCCGATTCCCACCAGTTCTGATTAGTTCGAAATGGTGCCCCCGGTATTTTTGCTGATTCGCCCGTGGGCAACTCAACGGTTTCCCAGTACCCGCTCGCAGCAAGATGACGATCATTAGCTAGGGCGCTAATAGTGTTGACTGGTGTGATGGGGATCCCGCGACTTTGTCCTTCCTCGAATAGTTCTAAACGACTCTTTTTCATAGTTAATTCTTCCACCCAGGCATCGAGTAATTCTTTTGTTTCGGTCCGAACTGATGGATCACGGAACACGTCATCAAGGATCGTGTCGTTGTCTGTTTCTTCATGAATCCATTTTGCCGTAGCTTCCCAGTGCTGTGGCATGAGGACCACGATGGAGACATAACCGTCTGCACAAGGGTAGAGACCAAAAGGCCGTCCTAGATCTCGTCGGTTGCCTGTGCGTTCTCGATGTACTCGGTCATCTAGCAACATAGGTACGCCCATCTCGGGCGCCATAGACAATCCAACCTCCTGCATCGATATGTCAACGTTTTGACCTAATCCAGTTAGTTTTCTCATACGCAGGGCTATCTGAGCACCAATTATTGCGTTCAAAGCAGTACCGTGCAGAATGAGTTGGGCCGGTCCACCCGGCGCTACGGGTGGTCGGTCAACGAAGCCAGTCGTGTATAGCACGCCTGAGGCAGCCCAAGCGATCAAGTTAGAGGACTTCCATGACCTCTTCGATCCATTTAGACCAAACGGTGTGACCGATACCCGAATCGTTTTTGGAGAAATATTGAAGTCGCTAAGTTTACTCACCTCAGGTAGTTGGTCATCGAAAATAACATCACACGATTGGATCAAGGCTTGGAGCGATTCCCTTCTGCTCATCGGATCTACAACGACGCTTTTGGATCCCATCGCTAAGTAATTCCACCAAAGACTCCGCTCTTTATCTGGAGCGTTTTCGAGAAACGGTTCCAATTGCCGTAGAGGTGAACCTCCGGCGGGTTCCAACTTGATGACCTCCGCTCCAAGCGATGCAAATAAGCGCGTGCCATATGCTCCGGCTATTCCTGTGAGGTCTAGAATCCTTAAGCCTGAATAAGGTTGCGTCATAGAACATCTCTCGCATCTTCAGACCCTGGAATGAGAATGTGAATCCAGTCATCCCAAGGCCGTTTAAACGTTAAATCGGGCTCAGCCATTTCAAATATGCTCCCAGCGGCTAAGAGTTCTTTGAACTTTTCGGGGTCGATGTCAATAAATTTCTCAAGGACCTCGCGTGTGTCTTCGCCAAGAGCGGGAGCTGCATTTCGGACCCTACTTGGAGCATCGCTTAGTCTTATAGCACTTCCGCTAAACAGGTCCCGACCGAGCCGAGTTGAAGGCGCTATTTTGTAGAAGTCACTATTCATTACATGGCTATCGTTCAATATGTCTTCGTTCGTGGCAACGATATGCGCTGCCACGCCAGCAGATTGTAGACGCACTGTGAGATCATCAGAGCTAAAATTTGATGTCCATTCAGACAGAATCTGGTCAAGTACCTGAGCATTCTCAACACGATCTTGTTGAGTTAGAAAGAGATCATTGTCTAGACAGGGCGACGCGAGCTTTTGAAGCGACTGCCATGAGTCTGCGTCATCGGCAGTTATAGCGATCCATCTTTCTGGTTCGCAGCTGGGGTAGACACCTTGTGGAGCGCCCCAAATAGACGCATTTCCGATGCGGCCTTGCTCATGTCCGTTAACGTCGAGTTCAAGCAAAAAGGGGCCTAGAAGGCTGATAGTAGCTTCGAATTGACTTAGATCTACATGGACGCCTCTCCCGGTTTTATCTCTATGCTCAAGCCCAGCTAGAATGGCGACCAATGCATGCAGCGATGACATGTAATCCGGAGGAGCAGTAGTTGCGACCCCCGCAGGTGGGTCTTCAGCAAAGCCAGTCAAACTATCAAGCCCCACTAAGGGCGATTGGTTCGGACCCCAGGCCAGACTGCGATAGTACGGCAGTTCTGGATCACTTCCGAAACCTGGTAATTGAGTGTAAATAATGTTCGGATTAATTTGCTTAACGGCTTCATAGTCAAGACCTAACCGAACTAGAGCAGCGGCACTGATGTTTGAAAGAAACACGTCGCACTGGGCGAGTAGCTCAAGAGCTACTTTGAGACCCTCTTCATTTTTGAGATCGATGCCGACACTATATTTACCCGCATTCATTTCTGGAACATACGGACTTGTGTCAGGGAGGATTCGGGACTTATCTGGATCATCTTTCGCCCAGGCAGAGCCCAATAGCCGAACGACATCAAGGTTTCCGAGTGACTCTACTTTGAAAACGTCTGCGCCATAAGACGCCAGCTTCTTACCACAGTTGGGTGCAGCTATAGCGATCCCAAGTTCGAAAACTTTTAGCCCAGCTAAGGGACCAGATTTATCAGAGCTGCTTTCCATTCTAATTCTCCCCCTAATTAACGTAACCCAGTTTTTTGTCACGAGCTTCTGCTTTTGGGTCTCGTTCGCTGGAAGGTCCTAAACCACCACCCCCAGGAAATTCGATGACCAACTTTCTTCCAGATGGTATTACCGTATCGCCTTTAGCCATAACAGCCGTGCCGTCATCGAGGGAGAGTCTTCCCGTCGCTCCGGACTCTCCACCTTGTCGTCCTCGTGCAGGGTAGATAACCCTTTCGTATGTTGCGCTGAAAACAAAGTCCTTGTCTTGTGAGTTTGACAGAACAATAACTTGACCCAAGCCGCCCCGATATTTTCCAGCACCGCCAGAGTCTTCACGGAACTCTTTTTTCCAAAAAATTAATGGCGATATTACCTCATTGATTTCTACTGGCATATTTCGAACACCACTAGGAAATGCTGTCGCTGAAAGGCCATCTTGTCCGGGACGCGCTCCAGCGCCACCTGAATTAAAACTCATCATCATAAAAGAACGGTTAGCGTCTTGATCGTCCCAGTCGCCTTTAGCCATTAAGTTCCAGAGCGAAGAGGTTCCTTCAGCTGGTACCTGATCCGGTAATACTTGAGACAAGCAGCCATAAACGGCATCGGGGAGAAGTTGTCCCATTACGTGCCTAACGTTAACGGCAGCTGGATGAAGTGCGTTTAAAATACTATTCTCTGGGGCGGTTACACTTATAACACCAAGAGAGCCCGCATTGTTGGGGATTTGGGGACCAACAATACAGCGAACACCGAAAGAGGTGTATGCGTCGGTATAAGACATAGGCACATTGATCCCGTAGGGCTGAACTGAGCTCGTACCGGTGAAATCAACTTTTATTTCTTGATCAGTGATGGTTAGAGATGTATGAATATCGAGCGGGCTATCAACACCATCGACTCTCATGGTGGAGACCCAGCGCCCGTTAGGTACTTCACTTATCGCAGCTAGCATAGCTTTTCGCGAAGAATCAATAATGTGTTGGCCCAGAGCATCTAGGTCTTGAAGCTCATACTCGCGCATCATACTCACTAGGCGGCTAGCGCCTAGTTCGTTGCATCCAGCAAGAGAATAAATGTCGCCCATTACTTGAATTTTGTCTCGGACGTTAGCTTCGATTATGGCTACAACGTTCGGATCGAATTTGCCTTTTGAGCCGAATTTCATTAACGGTAGAAACAGACCCTCGTGGTAGATCTCTTTGGATGTTGTGCTAAACCCAACACCTCCGATATCAACAACGTGGCTAGTGCAGGCGAAAAGAGCGACAATTCGGTCTTCCATAAACACTGGAGTCACTACGACTATGTCAAATAAGTGACCAGTGCCTTTCCAGGGATCATTAGTTAAATAAACATCGCCGTGTTCCATCTCCGTTACTGGAAATGCTGCGAGAAAATGTTTTACAGAGCTAGCCATAGAATTTACATGGCCTGGCGTTCCGGTCACGGACTGCGCGAGCATTTGCCCCTCGATGTCAAAGAGGCCTGCGGAAAGATCTCCGGCTTCGCGAGTGGATGTTGAAAACGCTGACCGAACTAGGGTTGTCGCTTGTTCTTGCACCACAGCTATTAGACGATTCCACATTATGTCGTATCGAACTGATTCAAGGCCAACTGGCTGTTTAAGCATCAAGGCGATCCTAATCTTGCATTTTTTGAATTTTTAAATGGCCAGCCCCAACAGTAAAGCACTTGAAGTGGCGAGGAACAACAGTAGTGGTCTGGGCTTCTACCACTAGTGCAGGCCCAGTAGCGAACAAGCCTGGCTCTAAGGCCTCTCGTTCTATTAGTTTGTAGCGTTCGATAGCCCCGGTTAGCGGGTCAGTTACCGGGGTCGTCCTAACCGCAACGATCTCGCTAATAGGTTGCTCCGTAGGAGTCACTTTCAGAGGCGGTTCAACTGTTTGAATAGTTAGCAACCAGTTCAGAGCTTCAATCTCTAGTCCAGGTATTTCTCGGGCGTAAAGATTTCTGTAGCTTGCAAGAAATAGTGACGTTAAATGTTCTCGTAGTTCTAAATCGGCAGTTCGTGAGCTTTGAGATATCTGTGTCAGGTCGACTTCTACTGGAATCTCGTGGCCTTGCCCGATGTAGCGCATGTAGATGCGAACATTTTCGGTGGTAGCTGAATTCGGCGCTGCGCTCTTTACGACTTGCTCTGCTTCGAGTCGCATCTCACGAATAAGATCTTGAGCGTCGGGCATCGTTAATTTGCTCAATTTGTGGTAACGAGTGCGGACAGCTTCGTGGCTAGCAGGAGCTCGCAGGAAACCTATTGCTGACCCAACTCCGGCGCCGGAAGGGACAACTATCGTATCTATCTCTAATTTCTGAGCGACACGCGCAGCATGAAGAGGAGCAGCGCCGCCGAATGCAATTAAGGTTCCGCCTGTTATATCGCATCCCTGCTCGATGGCATGTGCTCTGCCAGCGTTCGCCATATTTTCATCTACTACTTCGGCGATACCAATAGCTGACGTTATTGGAGTCAGTGAGGCAGGGACGGCAATCGTATTATTTAGAGCTGCAATTGCAGCATCTATGTCCAGCGGTATTTCGCCGTTAGCAAAGAATTGGGGCACGATTTTACCCAGAATCACGTCGGCGTCGGTAACTGTGGCCTCATGACCTCCGGCGCCATAGCTTGCGGGTCCAGGCTCTGATCCAGCGCTTCTCGGCCCTACAGCTATTCTTCCTAGCTGATCTAGGTGTGCGACGGAAGAACCCCCAGCTCCAATCTCAACCATTTCTATTACAGGCAGACGAAGTGGAATCCCGCTTCCAGCTAGAAACCTATATTCGCGCGCTACCTCAAATTCACGACTAGTACGTGGCTGCCCATCATTGATAATGCACAATTTAGCCGTGGTGCCACCCATGTCAAAACTAAGCACATCCTTTAGATCTAATTCCCTTGCTATTTCGGCTGATAGTAAAGCGCCCCCAGCCGGGCCGCTTTCTACCAGCCGGACAGGGTATTTAAGTGCCTCTTCAAGTGTTCCTAGACCTCCTCCGGATTGCATAAGGAACATTTGACACAGCATGCCTTGCTCTCTTCTTTGAGCGTCTAATTGAGTTAGGTAATCAGCCATTAGTGGTTGTATATACGCGTTAGCGCACGTCGTAGAAAAGCGTTCATACTCTCGTATCTCTGGACAAACCTGAGAGGAAAGAGTAATTGAAACTTCCGGCCAACTTTCTCTGATCACGTCAGCAGTCGCTTGTTCATGAACATCAGACTGATAACTGTGCAGGTAGCCGATTGCGATGCTTTCAACACCTGACAACTTGAAGGCCTCTACAGCATCGAGAATATCTTTACGATTCAATTCCACTAACACGTTTCCATTTGAATCAAGACGTTCCCGAATTCCGATACGCAGATTACGTGGAACTAATGGGTCAGGTCTGCGCATGGCCAGGTCGTATTGTTCAAATCTATTTTCGTGGGCCATTTCAATTGAATCACGCATACCGGACGTGGTTAAGAACCCTGTTAGAGCTCCGCGCCGTTCGATCAGTGCATTGGTGGCAAGAGTTGTGCCGTGTACGAAAATGTCTATGGCAGCCATATCAACGCCACTCTTTTGGCACAGAGTGGCGATTCCTTGTAATACAGCGCGTGCGGGTTCAGATGGAGTAGTGAGGAGCTTGGTAGTCCAAAGATCCTTATCGACGCTTAGGGCTAAGTCAGTGAATGTTCCACCAATGTCCGCTGCAAGCCGGATGTCAACCATGGTTATCTACCATACGCAGATAGCTGACTTAAAGATCAATTTTGTCCAAGAGTCGGCTAATTACGATTTTCTGTATCTCTGAGGTCCCCTCATAAATTTGGTAGACACGGACGTCTCTATAAATCTTCTCAACATCGTAATCTTCTAGGTATCCATACCCGCCATGGATCTGAATCGCTGCAGAAGCGACTCTTTCTGCCATCTCTGAAGCAAAGAGCTTGCTAATAGAAGCTTCGTAAGTGCTGTCGAGCCCAGCATCATGTTTTTCTGCCGCATGCAAGTACATCTGACGAGCAACTTCGATTTGTGTTGCCATTTCTGCAAGTTTGAAACTGATTGCCTGATGCTCAATAATTGCTTTGCCAAAGGTCTCACGGTCTTTGCTGTAGCGGTGCGCAGCAGCTAATGCTGCGCGAGCTCCACCAACGGATTGTGCGGCCACTCCAATTCGCCCGAGGGACAAACCGCCGAGAGCGATGCTGAGCCCTCGCCCGACTTCACCGAGGACATCGCTAGCGGGTACGCGCATGGAGTCGAAAGCCACCTGACAGGTATCGTTAGTTTTGTGACCAAGTTTTTTTTCTTTTGAAAGAACTTTGTAACCAGGATTGTCTGTTGAACATATAAACGCAGTAATTCCCTTTTTGCCTTTCTGTTCATCCGTTCGTGCGATGATGAGAGCGATTTGAGCGCTAGAGCCACCAGTTATAAATGATTTCTGGCCAGTCAGTACATACTCGTCTCCATCTTTCACGGCGCGAGTCGTAATAGCACTTGCATCAGATCCGGTGTGTGGCTCTGTTAGGTGGATACAACCAAGCCACTCGCCAGATGTTAGAAATGGCAAAAGCTTTTGCTTTTGCGTTTCTGTTCCAAATTTCTCAATAGCGACTGCTACTGGAGAGTTGTTTGCAGACATCATGTTGCTGATACCACCATCGGCTGCGGAAATTTCTTCTACAGCGAGAACGTAGCTAACGAAATCAAGTCCTGAGCCTCCGTATTCTTGAGATATGGTCATCCCCATGAGGCCGACTGCACCCATTTTCCTGTAGAGCTCGCGAGGCGCTGAACCTGCTTTTTCCCATGTTCGTACATAAGGAGAAATTTCATCTTTCGCAAAATTGCGAGCGTTCAAACGGATGATTTCTTGTTGTTCAGTTAGCAGCACAACCTTACGTTAGGCGACCTAGGTGTTGATCTGCCAGCGGATCAACTATCTTGGTTGTATGCCTAGTGGAAATAATGGACCGAAACTGCCGGCTGGCCTGAGTGGCACGAACCTAAGGATTGGAGTGATTCGTGCTAGTTGGAATGAGGAGGTAGTTAATCGACTAGCAGATGGTGTAGCGAAAGCTTTGAATCGACTGTCCGTCAAAGAAGTTACATGGGTCTCGGTTCCAGGATGTCTGGAGATTCCGTTAGCTGCTCAGCTCCTAGCCCAGTCAGGCAATTTTGACTCACTCGTGGTTATAGGTGCGGTGATACGGGGAGAAACCACTCATTACGAATTGGTGTCAGAAGGGGCAGCCGAAGGAGTTCTTCGTGTGCAACTGGATAGTGGCGTCCCAATTGGCTTTGGACTGCTTACCGTCGAAAATCACCAGCAGGCTATGGACCGGAGCGAAGGTGAGGGAGGTCATAACGTAGGTGAAGAAGCTACTGAGGTAGCTGTGCAGATGGCTCTACTCGCAACAGATTGGCACCCAACAATCTAGAGAGTCGCCTGACTACAGATTCGTAACTACAGTTTTTGAACTATGAAGACTTTATGAAGGGTCTGGGCGCATTCGTACAAGCACTTTTGCAACGGCTTCGCGTTCGTCGAGAAGCCGGTAAGCCTCTTGAGCTTCGCTAAGATCCAAGACCTGTCCGATCGGTGGTTTGATGCTGCCGGCCGTGATCATTGGTAACAGTCGTTGATGAATATTGTTAGGAATAGATGGGTCATGAGCGACAGCCTCACCCCAGGCTGCACCGATAATCGTCACATTTCGAAGCAGGAGACGGTTCACTTTTACCGTGGGGATGTCTCCGGCGGCGAAGCCGACAACTACCAATCGACCGAACCTAGCAAGCGCTCGCACACCATCCAAAAATCTGTCTCCGCCTACCGGGTCGTATGTCATGTCAACACCTCGCCCACCGGTTAGTTCGATTACTTCATCTTTCCATGTATCACTGACTAATACGACGTGATCAGCACCGGCAGCTAATGCTATTTCCCTTTTTTCTGGCGTGGAAACTAAGCCAATAACCTGTGAGCACCCAATCCCTTTGGCCACCTGGATCCCTGAAGTTCCAACACCACCTGACGCCCCTAAAATTAGAACGCTTTCGCCAGCCTTCAAATTCCCGCGATCAATCATACAGAAAACAGCTGTCTGGTAGTTCATCACCAGGGCAGCCCCTTCCTCGAAAGATAGCTGCTCAGGCAGAAGAAAAAGTTCTTCTGGTTTAGCTAGGACGGTCTCGGCTAGGCAACCTCTCGTCCACGCTGCTACTCGATCGCCGGTTTTGAAACCGCTTCCGCTGGGAGCTGATCTAACAACGCCTGAAGCTTCAATGCCTGGAGTAAAGGGTGGGTCTGGCCGGTACTGATAGAGGCCTTGACTTTGAAGTAAATCTGGGAAGGAGACCCCACCGCAGACAATATCAACTATGACACTTTGGTCATCTGGTTCAGGTTCGTTTGTTTCAATTACTGCAACGCCAGATGGGCCGGTTAATGATTGGATCTCGATCGCTCGCATAAAACAACTTTGTCACACTTGGAGATCTGGTGTTTAAAGATATCAGTAGTTTCCGTTCCTGAGATGGGTGGAGAACAATAATGACTTGCGCAGAAATGGCGAGCCGTCAGCATCTAGGAGGAGCTCTTACCAGACCAATTTCTTGGACTTTAACTGACGTTACGAACCTAAAAATTTGCTCCTGGATCGCTATTAGCTATTGAGCAGCAGTCGCTGTGTCACTAGATACGAATCTGTAAACCCAACGTGAACTTGTAAAACGAGTAAAGTAGCTTTACTGAGGTTAACGGAAGGGGAGATGATGCGTTATTACTCCTGCGACTCGCACGTAGTCGAAGCAGCTGAGATTTATGATGGGTTAGTGGATAGGTTTGGGTCAAAGGCTCCGTACATATCAAAGGAGCTAGATGGTAAACCTGGCACCTGGTTGATGCTGCCTGACGGCATGCGCTCCGTTCCAGTCGGTCGTTTAGGGATAGCTGGAGCCTCACTTGATGATCCAGCTACTCATGAGAGAATTGCCATGGGTTACGACGGGTTCAATCCAGGGGTAATGGATCCCGTTGCGCGTTTAGAAGAACAAAAAACTGACGGCATCGTTGGCGAAGTTATGTATCCAAGCCTCAGTATGTTTACATTTGCTGTTCCCGACCCAGAAGTTCGCGATGCAGCTTTTCGACAACACAACGATTGGATCGTTGACTATTGTTCAGTCGATAGAGAGCGGCTGATAGGGGTAGGTTGCCTACCTCTTCCAGATGTGGAGAGATCAATAGCTGAGATAGACCGATCGAGCGCAAAAGGCGTTCGGGGTTTTGCAATACCAACACATATTGACCCGGCCAAACCCTATTGTCATCCTGACTTTGATCCCTTTTGGGCACGAGCAGAAGAATATGGGCTTCCCTTAACAATGCACATTTTCACAGGGCAAACTTTAGATGGTGGATTACCAGATCATTGGGGCACACCAGGCGGCCACCTGAAGGGCTACACATTGGCTCACACCACGGCTGTAAACACGATGATTGATATCATTTGTGGCGGAGTAACTGAGCGATTCCCAAAATTGAAGTTGGTTATAAGCGAGTATGAGACCGGTTGGGTCGCTCACACCTTGCAGCGATTAGACCATGCTGCATACAGAACTCCTTGGGAAGTATCCGATGAATTAACTATGAAACCTTCAGAGTATTTTGATCGGAATTTTTGGGTTACTTTCGAAGACGATAAAGAAGGAATTGCTACACGTCATGCTATCGGCGTGAAGAATCTTCTATGGGGTAATGACTATCCTCACCATGACTCTATTTGGCCGAACTCTCGCCCTATTCTCGATGATATTCTGTCGGATGTTTCTGACTCCGAGAGAGAACAATTGGTGTGGGGGAACGTTGTAGATCTTTATGATCTGGATCCGCAAAAGCTCCCGGCTTTTAGCTAAGCCTTACCATTTAGTTGCGAACAAAATGTTTCAGGATTGCTTCAGCGACACGCTTACCGTCTTCTAACGGACCGAAGTGAGTCATATCGTGCATAGGTAATAGTGAGGCATGCGCTAAAGCTTCTGCTATGGGTTCTGCCATCGCCGGAGGAATTTCATTTCCGGCAGCTATTTTTTCTCCTCGAGCCACCACTATTCTCGAATTTACTGTTTCCAGCGTCTTGAAATCTGTAGGTGTACCACTCATGAAAATGTTTGCCTCGGTGTCACCTGAGCAGGAAAGTCGAACCCCGTCTTTTGTTGTGACGGTTCCGAAATCTATGTAAGACTCCACAGTCAGTTTTTCGCATTGTGAGAATGGTAACTTCGTCATTAATCTACTCACAATCTCTTCTTTAGATTTGAACTCGGTTTTTCTGCGTCGAGATGCAAGGATTAACGGGTGGTTCTCATCAAGTCGTGGTCTTCCAGGCGGAACTAATACGGGTTCGAATAGCCAAAGATTCGAGAATGAGTTCGGGCGGTCAACTTCAGCTTTTAATAATGTCGCGCCGCCCAGCGAGTGTCCAACAGCATGAATCGGCCCGCCGCCAAGTGCCTCGACTGCCATATGTACTTCTTCGATGAGGAACGAACGCTCCACATTAAGTGGGTGTGATTGGACCTGAGATCTCCCATGGCCACGAAAATCTAGCCCATAACAGCAAAAGTGCGGCAGTAAATAAGGAATGGTTGCAGCCCACATGCCGGTGTTTAAACCGTTTCCATGAGTCAGCAGAAGGTTAGGACCTGTGCCCCCGAGCTCATGTAATACTGCATGTTCGCCGTCTTCTCCACGCAGAAGTATCACGATTAGATCGCACTGTCGAGATTAAAGAATGGCGTCGTGAAAGACATGAAGGCACCTTAGTGGGATTTAGCTAACACATATTGGGCTTGCAGTAAAAGAAAGAACTTAGTGATGTTAGGGCCGTGGGCGGTGGTTCGCTTATAGCTTAGATTGCCATCATCGATCGCTAAAAAACGTTCATGTTGATAGTGGGTAGTGTGCCTATGGGTGTAGACTGAGGTTTAGTAAGTTGTCATAGTTAGTTAACGCATTAACACTCCGGGGGGAACGTTGGTGCTTTCCTAAAGGTGCTAGCAAGCTATTCGCCGTTTAGGAACCGATAATTATTTGATCTTTCGGGTCAGTAGCGATACTGATAAGGGAGACATAGTTAAGTTTCTACTAGGAAGAGGAAGGTAAAATATGAAATATCCGCACCACGCAAGTGGCAAAAAGTCGTCTATTAGCTCAAGCTATAGATGCAAAGCATGCACTACCTCCATTCATTGGGATGGAACTGTTAAGGCGTACATATCTGATACTCAGTTAGACGAAATTTGTTCTCAATCATCTGCAGGACATAACTGTTAATCAGCTAGTTAACGAAATAATAGATAGGCACGTGAGGGACTTCCACATACTTGGTGGAGGTCCTTTTGTCTTTACTGCGCGTGAATAGCAAGCAAAATATTTACCAGGAACCCTTTGGTAAGGTCTCCGAATAGCTCAACAACGTCCATAGCAATCCGTTAGCTCGGCCTCCGTGAGCGGTATAACCGAGGTAAGTTCTGGCATGACTGATTTAAGAGGGAAGATAGCGCTAGTTTCCGGAGCGAGTCGAGGGATTGGAGAAGCGGCTGCACGGGCCCTCGATGCAGCGGGCGCTCAAGTTATCCTGAGTGGGCGTACCACGAGTGACCTAGAACGCGTAGCTGGAGAGTTAACTCACTCTCCGGTAGTGATTACGGCAGACCTGTCAGTAGCTGGAGCGGGCTCGGCTCTGGCAATCGATGTGCTTTCCGTTGTGGACGGGGTGGATATCGTAGTTAATAACGCAGGAATTCCTATGCGACGAATGCCCGAGCAGCTCACGGAACAAGACCTTGACCTGGTATATGCGATAAATGTTCGAGCCCTGCTGATGCTGACAATTGGTCTAGGAGAGTCCATGAAGTCAAGAGGTGGGGGATCTGTAATCAATATCAGTTCAGTGGCTGGGATCAGAGGTCCTGCGGGTAGAGCCGCTTATGCAGCTACGAAAGGCGCTGTTGATGCATTGACCAGGGCGTTAGCTTCAGATTGGGGTCCTGCGGGCATCCGTGTGAATTCGATAGCACCAGGGTTGATAGCGACAGATATATGGGAAGAGAGCCGGCAAACTATTCCTGGACTTATTGAGGATATGGAAGGTCAAATAGCGCTTAAGCGGTGGGGGTTTTCAGATGACATCGCTGATGTAATATTATTTTTTGCAGGAAATGATTCTCGTTACGTCACTGGCGAGACACTTGTTGTCGACGGCGGACTCGCAAAAGTTGGAGCATCTGCGAAACCGCAGCTACTACCAGAAATGACTGCCGAATAACTCTGACGACTCGATGTTGTCGGCCGGTTACAGCAGGTCAGATTGAACAGTACTCAGCACTCATGCAATACTTCTGCCCTAGCCAATTCCAGGCGAAACAGGGGTGTAATTACTAATGACTGAAAATTTTGAACGCGTCAGATATGAACTACCTAGTGAAGGTGTTGCTCGAATAGTCCTAGCTCGGCCTGAGGCGGCAAATGCTCAAGACTATTTAATGTTGTCAGAGCTTAACGATGCTTTTAATTTAGCCGCTGCTGACGAAGGGGTCAGAGTCATCATTTTGGCTGCTGATGGAAAACACTTTTCGTCTGGCCATGATTTATCTGCAAGTTCACCGGATATGGATGATTTCCCGACGGTAGGAACACAATGTCATTTCAATGCACCTGGTGCTGAGGGATACATGGCAAGAGAAGCGGAGATGTATTTAGGTTTATGTTGGCGTTGGAGAAATCTACCTAAGCCAACTATTGCCCAGGTGCAAGGAAAGGTTATTGCTGGTGGGTTAATGCTGGTTTGGCCAATGGATATGATTGTTGCTGCAGAAAACGTAACCTTTAGTGACCCAGTGGTGGCATTCAACGTAAACGGTTGCGAATATTTTGTGCATCCATTCGAAGCGGGTAGCCGACTTGCGAAGGAAATGCTTTTTACAGGCCGACCGATAGCTGCCGAAGAATTGTTGCAACGTGGAATGGTTAACCAAGTTGTCCCACTGAATGACTTGGAAAACGCTACTCTTGAACTCGCAACTCATATTGCCAAGCGGCCGATGTTTGGTTTGACGCTAGCCAAGCAAAGCGTAAATCAGGCTCTCGACGCAATGGGAATGTACAACTCGCTTCAAAGCGCATTTAGTCTTCACCACATTGGTCACAGTAACAATAAAGAAGTTCATGGTATGTTGATCGACCCTGCTGGAATGAAAGTTATTAGAGACGAAGCATGAAGCCCTGTCTTTAATGACCTAGAACCCCGGCTTAAATATCATTAAAATTAGGGTCAAAATAAATAGCAGGCTTAAGACGCCGCTACCAATTTCGGCCCGCTTTTGTGCGGAGGTATCTCCGTTTGCCATTTGCTTTTCAGCCTTGAGGATTAGACCATGGAGCAGGCCGTTCATTGCGAGCCAACAACCCGCGGACAGCCAGAGCCAAAGTTGGCTTAACTGGTAAAGCTGATCCGACATGCCAGTCAAGGTAAATCCAAGTAAACCTGCAGCGGCAAGAGCAGGGGCGTAAATACGCTGTCCGTTTTCTTGCATGAGCGATATGATTTGAAAACGATCAGCGAGATCGTGGCTACGGGTTTGACGGACCAAAAATGGGTGTACGAAGGCTGGAGCGAACGCTACGACTACTGCCAGTATGTGCACGACTAGAACCAAGTTGTATCCAGTGTCGCGCACCATAGCTAGCATAATTGTCGGTCCTTGAGTCGTGTGCCTATGAGGCATTGATACACCATTCAATGCTACGACTTATGACTCGAGACTTGTTATCACCTTTGTATTTGTTATCCGTCTGAATGACAGGTCCGGCGTAGTTTCAGGCTGCGTGAAGTATCTCACCGCTTTTGCTTAGAGTTGTTAAACCTTTGCTGAGATGTCGATGAGCCAGTTTTGTGCGTCAGTTTAAGGCACCTGGCTTTTTGAATTATCAAAATGCAACTGAGGCGTATCAAGCTCAGGATGGAGTTTGGTCCCTGATGGCCAGCAAATTGGTTACTGTTAAGGCGAAGTTGATTAGCACTAACAATGGGTTAAGGGCATAGGAGATTTAAATGATTGAGCCTTGCGACTTATCGGCGAGCGAAGCTCGCCGAATGATTAGGAGCAAAGAGTTGTCACCGGTAGAGCTTCTGGAGTCATGTTTGCGTCGAACCGACGATACCAATGGTGCTCTTAATGCAGTTGTTACGCGAGTAGATGAAATGGCGATGACTGATGCGAAGCGCAAGGAACAAGAAGTCGTTGACGGGTTGTTTCTAGGACCACTTCACGGGTTGCCTGTTGCGATAAAGGACTTGCAACCCACAGCTGGCATCTTGACAACATATGGCAGCGAGTATTTTGCTGATCACATACCAGTCGCTGATGCAGGTATTGTGAAACGCGTACGAACAAATGGTGGGGTCGTTACTGGTAAGACCAATATCCCTGAAATGAGTATTGGCGCCAATACTGTGAATCGCCTTTTCGGGGCAACAGGAAACCCATTTGACCCTACGAAAACGTGCGGTGGGTCCTCAGGCGGTTCGGCTGTTGCCGTTGCGACCGGAATGGCGTCGTTGGCCACAGGGTCAGACCATGGCGGTAGTTTACGAATTCCGGCTTGCTACAGCGGAGTCGTCGGACATCGGTCTAGCCCTGGAATGGTGCCGCATGAACTTCGGACAATTACGCAGACGAACTATAGTCTTCAAGGGCCTATCGGGCGTACGGTGGCGGACGCTGCGTTGCTGCTAGCGGCTTTAGCTCAGAGAGATACTTCGAGTCGACTTGACCCAATGTGCTTTCCGCTTGATTCGTCAATTTATTGTGATTTGGCGGCAGTGGATATAGGTAGTCTTCGTGTCGGCGTTTCAACCGATTTAGGTGGTGTCCTTGTGTCTAAATCAATTCGTAAAAGCTTTAACGAACGCGTCGATTTTTTGTCTAAACATGTTGCCTTTTTGTCAGAGGTTGATGTTGACTTGACAGATGCACCTGCAGTTGATTGGCAGCTAAGAGCTGATGTATTTGCAACTCAGTACCATCGTGAAATTGATAATTACGATGTAGGTTTTAACCCGAATGTCCGAAGCAGCTATGAGACTGCATTATCAACCGACGTGCTGGGCATAGCTAAGGCCCGCCGTCGACAAATGGAGTTGTTTCAGGAAGTTAATACGCAGTTTGAGAATTTCGACGTAATTATCTGCCCCGGTGTCAGTGTCCCGCCATTTAAATGGACTTCACTTTACCCAGATAAAATAGATGGACGAGCCGTTGAAAACTACATGGCTTGGCTGGCTTTAAGTTCTGCATTGACTGTTGTTGGTAATCCTGTGACTGCATTACCGGGTGGGCTTGACTTGAATGGCACTCCGTTTGGGATTCAGTGCGTTGGGGCGATGTTCGGCGATCATGCTCTGCTGAGCAATGCGGCTGCTATTGAAGGGTTATTTTCTACTGAGCCGTTGACAGCGCGCCCGGTTCCAGATGTTGCTTGGTTGAAAAATCAAAGAACAGAGTGCGCTACGAAAGGAAAAGAAGTAGCGAGTTGAGAAAATTTAGTGTGAGCCGTTCCTGGGAATGTCCTTAATAGGGCTTCGAGTTTGACGGTACTGGACGAACTATTATCAAGTTTTCAAGTTAAGTTTAGAAAACGTTTGAGATTCTCTAGTGTGGAACACCGCATGAGAGCCTCGCAGGTTCTACTGTCATAATATGATTCTTGAGAATGTTCGGATCTTAGACTTAACTCAATATTTGTCAGGTCCATCAGCGACTCGCATGCTTTCTGAGCTTGGTGCTGAGGTAATCAAAGTTGAGCTCGGGCCGAATGGAGACCCTAGTCGCTTATTGCCGTTCGTTGAGGGCAACACTAGTAGCTATTACACGCAACAGAACAGAGGCAAAAACTCAATTTGCATCGACTTTTCGAAAAAAGAAGGTCACGATTTAGTTCGTTCCATGGCCCTCGAAAGTGACATTGTTGTCGAGAACTTTGGGCCAGGGGTTTTGGAGCGGAAGGGCTTAGCTTGGGACGATTTACACGCACTCGATGACTCACTGATCATGGCATCAATATCTGCGTTTGGTAAAGAAGGGCCGCTTTCTCATCTTCAAGGATTCGACCTCATGGGTCAAGCGTTATCAGGCATGATGCACTTAACTGGAGAAGCTGACGGTCCTCCTCAATTTACGGGTTCTCCGATTGCTGACTGTGCCGCTGGTCTTGTTCTTTTTGGGGCAATTGGTCACGCTCTGTTCCATAAAGAAAGAACTGGACGGGGGCAGTACATAGAAGTTAATCTTGTCGATCCAGTTTTCCATATGCATTCGATAGCTGTTCAGGGGCACAGTGCAACCAAAGGAGAATGGGCTCAGGCACGTTCGGGAAGACAGTTTGGAATTGTAGTTCCATCGGGTACCTATAAAGGACCTGATGGTTGGATCGTGATCCAAGTGTTGGAACGGCAATGGCCTCGATTTTGTGAAGCAATGGAAAAAATAGAACTGGCAACAGATCCAAAGTTTTGTACAGGTAATGCTCGAATTCAAAATGCGGAAGAACTTATCAATATTGTAGAGAGTTGGATGCAGTCATTCGCTAGTAACGAAGCAGCACTTCAGTGGCTGGAAAACCACCGCATACCTGCAGCTCCAGTCCTCAGTCCAGTTGAAGCTATGAATCATCCGCATTTTATTGAAGGTGGAATGGTTCGAAATGTCGATGACCCTACATTTGGCCAGCTTGCAGTTACCGGATTACCCGTCAAATTTAGTGAATCAAGTCAACCAGATCGAGAACCCTTGCCAGAATTTCTAGGGCAGAGCAATAGATCGGTTCTGACCAGAATATTGGGGTTGAGTACTGCTGATATCGAAGAGCTGGAGAAAACAGGCGTTGTAATGTCAGATGAGTAATATGGCTTCAGTGGCCTATTTATCGTAAACGGCTCAGAAAATGTAGGGAGATAGTCATGACAGTTAGGTCCGTAAACGAGATGGCTGACGAGGCCAAATCGGAAATTAGTAATTTAAGCCCCGAAGAGGCCCGACGTAGGGTCGAAACCGATGGAGCACTCATTGTAGATATTCGTGATGTGCGCGAGTTGCAAAGGGAAGGCGTCATTCCAGGTTCAATGCACACTCCACGAGGGATGTTGGAATTTTGGGTATCACCGGATTCTCCATATACGAAGGAAGTATTTCAAGAAGATCGTGAATTTATTTTGTGTTGTGCGGGTGGTCTCCGATCAGCGCTGTCGACAAAGCTGCTTCAAGACATGGGAGTTTCAAAGGTCAGCCATGTTGAGTCAGGCTTTGGTGGCTGGCAATCAGATGGTATGCCAGTCGAGACCTATGATGAATGGAAAGCAAAGCGCTAAGTGACCAAAGAAATACTCCAAGACCTTCTACGACTGCATCAAGGACCAATGACCGATCAAAATTTCTCAAAAAAAGTAGTTACAGGCTATTGCGAACCGTTATCGGTCAGGTCTGGTGAGGAAATATCGTGGTTCGGATCTAGCCATATAGCAGTCGAAGGTGAAATGGACGTGGTTCGGCTTATCTGCGGCGACCCGACGCGTTCGGGACCTGGATTTGAGGAACAAGAAGTCATTGCGATCCCGACTGCTACGGTAAAGCTTGCTGAGCAGCCATTAAATCCAGGTTCATATGCAGAGCTGAGGCTGGCTGCAATTAGCCCGGAACGTATTACTTTAAGTTTTTGGTTTCAGCCGACACTTTTGAAACGAGATGGTGTAATTGCGTCCTTTGGGTCTGGGTCTAACGAACTTAAGATCTGCAACGAGGGTGACAAACTGCTGGCAAAAATCAATTCAGAAACTTTTTCGCTGCGGCAACGACAACTTGAACGGCATCGTTGGTATTTCTTGAATATCGAACTGGATTTGATTCATGGCCAGTTTGTTTGCACTGTCTCATCTCCGAAAACACGATCTCCAGGACGCGATTTAATCCAAGGAGGCGAAGAGACAGTTTCTTCGGAGTTCAAGCCCATGGACTTGAGTAATCCTGTGTTTCGTTTGGCCGCTGATTCAGGGACTATGCGTTGGGATGGGCGCATAGCTGAGCCATCGATTGAGGTAGACAATGATCTTCACCACTGGAGATTTGAGCAAGACCTCAGTGGCGATGCGGTTCCATCAGACTGTGGCCAACATATCTTTTCGTTGTTTCAATTGCCGACCCGCGCAGTGCCCGGGCCGGCCTGGACTGGCGAGTACCAAAGGTGGGCTGAAGCGCCTGAGCAGTGGAACGCAGTTCATTTCCATCATGATGATCTCTACGATGCTGAATGGAATTTGAGTTCAGCGATAGTGTTGCCGGATGATCTTCCGAGTGGCATCTACTGTTTTAGGTTCCAGAGTGAGGTAGGTACAGACAGGGTCCCATTTTTTGTGCGTCCTAAACTCGATAGCGAGCATTCAGACATAGCACTTTTGATGCCGACATGCACCTATATGGCCTACGCCAATCACCGCATGCTCATTCAAGGGGCCGATTTCATGGGGGCACGAAGTAATCTTCGGCCGGAACATCAGTATTTGGTTGACCATCCTGAAGTTGGGTTAAGTCACTATGAGAAGCACCCTGACGGCAGTGGGGTAATGTTTAGCTCGCGCAGAAGGCCGATTCTGCAACTCAGGCCTGGCGCAGACGGATGGAATTTCACTCCAGACACTGATATTAATGCTTTCTTAGAACGATTAGAAGTGGGTCACGACATCGTTACAGATGAAGACGTCCACTTCGATGGCTTTGATGCGTTGGAGCCATACCGGGTTGTTGTAACAGGAACTCATCCTGAGTACTGGTCAACAGTCATGCTTGACGCTCTTGAGAAATGGCAGCGAAATGGAGGACGACTCATTTATCTTGGAGGTAATGGTTTTTATTGGCGGGTGGCGTTTAGCGATAAGTGGCCTGGGTGTATTGAACTGCGTAGAGCCGAAGATGGTGTGAGGCCTTGGCAGACAGGCGATGGTGAGAATTACCATGCATGGGGAGGAGAATACGGTGGTCTTTGGCGTCGCAACGGACGAGCTCCCAATCAATTGGTCGGCATTGGTTTCGCCGCCCAAGGATTTGAAAAAGCAACTCATTATGTCCGAGACCCCGAAGTGATGAGCTCTCGAGCTGCGTGGATACTAGATGGTACGGATGAAGAATTTATAGGTACTTCCGGGTTAGGTGGCGGCGCTGCTGGTCAAGAGGTTGACAGGTATGACATTAAACTCGGCTCACCCGCACATGCTGTAATCGTGGCATCTGCCACTGACTTTGCTGCAGATATGATGCGCACGAAAGAAGAATTTGAAGGATCCGTAGCCATTTCTGTACCTGACCCAAATGTAAGGGCTGATATAGTTTTCTACGAAACACCTGAGGGTGGAGCCGTGTTCAGCGTGGGCTCGATCTCATGGTTCGGAGCTTTGGCTCGAAATGGTTATGACAACGACATAGCCCGAATAACTGAAAATGTTGTGACACGCTTTTTGAACCCAATGCCTTTTGAGATAGACGATTGAATGGGTCAGAGATCTTAGCTATTAGCCACTAAATTTTTTTAGGAGATCGGCGACTCTGTTGTCGGTAGGGAAGTAGCCCTCGGGAACTTTCACAGTCTCTTCAATAACCGGTGGAGCGGTTTTAGTATCCTGTATTGGTTCCACAGGCGTGACGGGATCGGGAGTGGCAGCGGCATCAACGTCAATACCGGCATCTTTTCTTGCACCTCGCGATTTAGCTGTTAGGGCGGCAATGCGAGGGTCGACAGAGTCGGCATCTGTGCTTACGGTGTTAGAATTATCGGCTACTTCAGCGCTTGGGGCAGCGTCTTCAACTCCAAGCTTCGATTTTGCAGCTTTGGACTTAGCTGCAAGCGCTGCTAGTCGAGGATCTAAACCGGCATCGGCAGCCGGGCTGCTGGCCTCTGGAGCCACTGCTTTGGGCGTTGGCTTAATGTCTGCGCTAAAAGCAGCTAGGGCAGCCTCTTTGGCAACTTTTGCAGCCTCGATACGAGCTTCTTGAAGTGCTGGCCAAGCAGGAACTGGCACCAATTTATTGTGAGCTACTGAGGTACAGCTAACACCATTATCGAACTGAACCCGATAACGCTTTAGATCTAAGCCAATGGCTCTGCCAACTTTGCCTTCGGTTCCTTCTGCGACTCCTGAAATGTTGTTAATAACAACTACCCTGGTGCCTTTTTTGTATTCAGCGATGCTTTCAGCCATATATTGTGATCGTAGACGATTGCGAGCAATTTATGACCAACTAGCCATGGATTTTCGAAGCTGACGCCTGATTAATGAATCTTTGTATTCAGGAGTCATTTTAGGGGTGCGACTAAAATTAAAAAGCATTCGCAGATGGCTAGGCAGAAGAGAGAGTTTGTTTGGTTTCTAGAGGCTTTCTAGTACTAGTTTTTCGCCAGACCATTAAGGCTGCGCATTATTGATTGATCAAAAAAATCACGTTGCGCATTGCTCCCACCGAGCATCCAAATCTTGCTCCATACGGGTTCCAACTCTCCAAAAGAAGTGCCATACTTGCCGTTAGCTAAAGAAGCTAACCCAGCGGCAACGGGGACTCCCACTTCTTGGAGTAGTTTTCCAGCGTGGGTTTTCATGTCGCTAGCATCGCGCATCGATGAAAGTAGATCATTTAATGCGCCTGTAGCGCCAGCTTTAGCTAGCGCATAGGCGTAGTGGCAATCATTGAAAGGCTTTGTGTGGTGGCCTATTCGAAAAACTGATCCTGGAACAAGCTGTTGCCAGCGTTCACCTACGTTGACTCCCAGGAAGTCAAGCCTTGCCAGCAATGAAATCGCATTTGACATGGTCAAGCCCTCTACTGAATTAACGTCAAATACGTAGTCGTCGTATAGCTTTAAAGCTCCGCTGGTGTCACCTTGTCGAATGTGAAATAAGGCAAGATGCCACCAAATGTGACCGGCGAACGATCCAGCCTCTCTAAGGGAACGTTCGAATTTGTGGACCCACCTTATGCCTTCCTCAAAGTTATTAGTCATTTCGTTGACATGAGCAACCGAATGAACCGACCAAAGGTCTCGTGGGTTTGCCTCGGCAGCTCGAATGCCGGGTTCAATTGCCTCATCAAACCTGCCTAACTCTTCGAGTGCGAAACATTGCATGCCTCCTAGAAGCGATACATAGGGTAGGTCGTCACTGTATTTGAGTAGAGCGGTTTGAACTGCTTCGAGCATTTCATCAATTAGCCCAAGGTTGAAGAGCTCAAAGTGTTGCAAACGTATCGCCATCATGTCCGAGGGGTAGATGCGAAGAATGCTGCTGAATATACGGCATTGTGATCTGCTGTCACCCTTTAAGTTGAACTTTAACGCAGCTAAGTGCTGTCTTTCACGGTCATTTAAGGTGTAAATATCTAACCGTTCTGCGACCTCGGTAGCGGCGGCATGCCCTGTTTGTGTCGTGGCCATCAGAAGAAGCTGCGCTTTGAGGATTTGCGTCATTGGCATTTCACTCATGGAAACTTTGTCTAAAGTGTCTGTCATGTTCGGAGAAAACAAAAAATAACCGTCTACTACTTCTTTGTGGAGTTGTAGGTCATCCAAGTCGCCCGTTACTTCTAACCCCCACATGTCAAGCATTAACTACGTCTCTTTCGTAGACTGTTTAAAGATTGTAGGACAATGTTTTACCGATTGTGTGATTGAAACTCATCTAGAGTTTGGTCATTGGAACGGAAGGAAATTGATGTCAACAGCACTAGTCGTCGGGGGTACCGGGCCTACAGGGCCACACGTTGTTAATGGGCTGTTAGAAAGAAAATTTGACGTCACAATTTTACACACAGGTAATCACGAATCTAGCGAGATACCAGATTCAGTAGCGCATATTCATACTGATCCGTTCGACATGGAGCTAACCAAGCAAGCGACGATTAACAAGTCATATGATTTGGTTGTTGTTATGTATGGGCGGCTTCGGGAATTGGCTTCACTGTTCAAGGGGCGGACAGAGAAGTTTGTGAGCGTTGGCGGAGTTCCTGCTTATTCTGGTTGGGGGGATGCATCAGCTCTATGGCCTGCGGGTATGAGAGTGCCTACCCGCGAGAACGGCCGGTTAGTAGTAGATGAGGACACAGGTTTCGCTGTTAATAAAAAAGTTGCAAATATAGGTTTGAGTGAAAAAGCAGTTTTCGCTGAACACCCGACGGCATCCCACCTTCGTTATCCGTGGATTTATGGTCCTGGCCAAGTGGGCCCGCGCGAATGGAAAATAGTAAGACGAGTCTTAGATGGGCGCAAGAGCATAGTTTTGCCTGATGGTGGACTGACTGTGCAGGCAGCTGCCTATGCGCCAAATGCTGCTGCTGCTCTTCTGGCTACCATTGACGCCGGCAAAGCGTCGGAAGGTAACTCTTACAATGTCTGCGATGAGTGGACTCCGACGTTGAGGCAGTGGGTGGAGATAATTGCCGAAGCTTTAGAGCACACCTTTGAAATTGTGGAGATTCCCTGGGAATACGCAGGTGTAGCGCATCATTTGACGCTTCGAGGCACGCCTCATCATCGACTCACCTCAAGTGATAGAGCTATTTACGAACTCGGCTATAAGGATGTAGTAGATCCGATTGAAGGGTTAAGTAGCACGGCTCGACATCTCGTAGCGAACCCTCCGGTTAGAGGTGGGCCTGAGGAGAAGTCGTTAGCTGACCGGTTTGATTATGACTCTGAAGATAGGCTGATTAACGCTTGGCGAAAAGCGATGACAGTGATTGAGCCTGTTGCAAAAGCAAGCGATCCTGGCTTTGTAGACCGGTACGCAGCTTCTTACGATTTACGTGAGGGCGCAAATATCGGATGGTCTACGATCAAACGTTAGCTCTCATTGTTTCAGTGAAACGCAAAAAACTCAGTGTCCATAGTTTTATCAGATCTGCTGCTGTACTCGTTGGTTCAGCATCTTCAAAGATGTTGTAAATTTGAGTTAGCAGCAGAGGCTGTTCGAAGACCCGATCGCTTAGTTGTGATGAAGAGTGCAGCAGATTGGCGGCGGCGTATCTGCCCGGTAACTGTCCTGGAACGCCGTTTATAACCCCAATCGAGAGCTTTCGGTACTGTTCTGAGCTATAGGGGCGAGATAGCCAGTCAACAGCATTCTTCAAAGTGCCCGGTATGCCTTGGTTATATTCTGGTGTCAAAAATATAAGAGCATCGACTTCGCGACAACTTTGTTGCCATCTCGCTACAGGAGTCGGGTATCCATCTTGTTCTAAATCTTCATTAAAGAGCGGGAGAGTATTAATTTCAAAAGATAGAAATTCACAATGCTGATAATGGGATTTGATTAGATGTTGCGCCAACGCTGTATGAATTGATTTTTTTCGGAGGCTGCCAGAGACAGTCATAACCTTGAGAATTTCAGCCATGCGTTGAAATTCCTCCATCCACCGGAAGGGTTATACCGGTGAGCCAGGCTGACGCGCGACTGGCCAAGAAAATCACAGCTCCTGTTATGTCTTCGGGCGTCCCGATTCTCCCTTGAGGCGTAGAGGCAACTACGCCAGCTCTTCGTTTAGGGTTATCGAGCATGTAGCTCATCATCTTTGACTCAAATGGTCCGGGAGCGATGGTGTTGATGTTGATGTTCTCTTTAACTAAATGATGAGCCATGTGCCGAGCCATCATATGAACACCTGCTTTAGATGCTGAGTATGAGTAGTTATCGCCGAACGGCACGCGTAACCCATCGACGGACCCGATCATGATGACTCGAGCTGGGTCTTCTGCAGTAGCAGCCGAACGCAATTCAGGTAGAAGTTCCTGGGTGAGCATAAAAGGGGCCTTGACGTTTATGTCCATAACTTTTTCAAAACCTGCGTCGGGAAATTCTCCCAATGGCGCCCCCCAAGCGGCGCCGGCATTATTGACTAAAATATCTAACTTTGATTCTTCTTCTCTTAGCTGATTAGTTAGAGACAGAATCCCTTCGGCGGATGCAACATCGGCTGGAATTGAGATGCAGTCACCAAATTCTCGTAATTTCTGGGCCGCCAAATCACAATCTTTAGCCTTTCGTGAAGTGATGTAAACGCGTACTCCATTTCGAATTAAACCATCAGCGATCATGTAGCCGATTCCTCTGCTACCGCCGGTAACCAGGGCTACTTTGCCATTTACAGAAAATAGATTCTCAATATTCATTTCCACAGGTTAGCCCTTAACGCTGGGGTCCTTCTCGCATGATCCGCGCAAGTTTCTCCTGAACTTTCTTTTCGCTTGGATTACCGACAGCACCTGTTTGTTGAGCGAAAAGTGCCACACGTAGTTCTTGGAGAGTCCAACCAAGTTCGGTTATCTCTTCTGAGGCTGGATAACGATCAGCTAAAATCTCATATTCTTTTTCGATTGAGCGACACTTAACTATTAGTCGATTGTCACGCGCTGGTTTGGATCCTAATTGATCTATACGAATACTTATAGCTTGCATATAGCGAGCTACATCGGGCAGTCGTTCGGTATGCATCGCTTGAACAAATCCAGGGTAGATGAGTCCATCTAGCTGTTTGTTAATGTCGACTTCTGAAATATGGCCACAAGTTGTCGAGTCAATACGAAGCCGCTTTCGGATTGACTCTGAGACAGTAAGCAAGGCAGCGCTTGCTTTGCAGACTTCCAAGATTTGTTTAGGGAACTCAGAGAGCACAACGGAGCGAAGATCAGCCCATGCATCGTATGTCCATGCTGGGCCACCGAGACCAGAAATGAGGTTGTCCATTAGTGCTGTGGCGTTGTCATGATACCACTGTGCTGTTGAGTCATAGCCACATTGTTGTATCGCTAGTTGTAGATGTGAAGTGATTAGTGGTCTTACCTGACGAGCTTCAGAGGGAACAAACTTGTTTAAGAGCGCTACCGTCGCTCGCCACATATTGGTGGATTGATCACTTCTGTTGGGTAGAAGACGCAAACTTACAGAAGTACCGTCTGTTGTTAGAGAGGGGAATGCCCATTCAGCGCTTGACTCCTCGGCAACCTTGATTTTCCCAGGAATCCCGTTCACGGGAAATTCCAAAAGATCGATTTGTTCTATTGGGTGAGTAGTAGTTTTGAGCTCGTCAGCGAATCGGGATTCCAGAACCGCTAAAATATTAGATAACTCTCTGCCCTCACTGAGAACAGAATTACTTGAATCGAGAATACGGTAGACGGGTCGAAGATAGGAAGGAATGGCTGAGCGATGGCCATCAACATCAGGAATTTCGATTCCATAAAATTTCCTGAGCGCGTTCTTCACCGACTCAATAACGTCCGTATCAGTTGGGTCAAGTTCATTTTTTAACCGTTTCGCTAAGTCACTTAAAGGGCCTAGCTTCCGTCTAGTCTGTTTCGGCAATTTCTTTAAGATCTCGTGGAATAGTTGCTGACGGTATCCAGGAACTAACCATTCAAAAGTAGATGTATCTATTCTCCGAATAGCCGAAAGAGGTATTTCTATTATCATGCCGTCGCTTGCTGAACCTGGAGAATACTCGTAGACAAGATTGAAGGACATCTCTCCGTAACGCCAAAGTGCCGGAAATGCCAGTTCGTCAGCATAAGACACATCCGCAACATCGCTTAAACTAAGGTTCAGAAGGCCTGCTTGGGCTACGCGAATTTCTCGCCACCACGTAGAAAAATCGGCAGCAGAGTAGACCTCTTTCCCAAGGTGGAGATCAAAAAAATCATGTAACTGAGAATCGCTCCAAAGGATAGTGGAGGCGCGTTGCTGTGCTTCTAGTGCCTTCGCTTGCTCGGCGATTTCTTTGTTGTGATCTCTAAATGGATATCGGTCGAACCAGTCTCCCTCGATTAGTGCGTGTTGGATGAACCAGGCTCTCGCTTCGGACGCATCATGATTTTTTAAAGGGACGGCGCGTCTTGATACTACTTCCAAGCCAAATAGTGTCTTTGATTCCATCGTCATGGCTTTTGCGGAACCACTATCCCACCAGGCATCGACAAAACTAGATTTGAGGAAATTGCGTCCTAGTTCTTCTAACCATTCTGGTTTGATTGGGGCTACTTGCCGCGCCCAAGTTTTGTTCGTCTCGGAAAGCTCACAAGCCATAACCCACGGGTTTTCAGAACGAGAGATAACGGACCCGGGTGAGATATTGAAAACGAGACCTCGAGCCCCCTTATATTGTTTCTTCTCAGGCACATATTTCCCTATTTGGGAAAGGAACCCCGTGAGCAATGAACGACTCAGTCTTTCTGAGATTTCTGAGTCGTTACTGGTGGTTGCGCTTAGCTTTTTGGTAGACCGCAGAAGCTGTCGATGAATATCAATCCACTCTCTATAGCGTTGGTGATGGATGAAATTAGCTTCACAAAATCTTTTAAACGCTGATGAGGTTAGTTCTGATTGTTTCTCTTTTAAGTTATGCCAAAGTTCTAGGATCGAAGATAGGTCGCTCTTTCCATCACCGTGAGTTGCGTGTGCCGCATCGGCTAGCTTTTCCGAGCCTAAAGGGCGAAGTCGTGGATCTTGAATCGACAATGCCGATGCAATAATCAACATCTGCGGCAGACAGCCCTGATCGCTCGCGGCAATGACGCTTCGAGCGAGCCTTGGATCTATGGGGAGCCGTGAGATACTTCGCCCTAGCTTTGTGATTTCGAATGCCTTAGCTTTGGGACGATACTTTATTGCCTCTATTTCCTCAAGTAATGCGAAACCAGCCGAAATAGAACGATCATCGGGAGCATCGATGAAAGGGAAGTTTTTTATATCTCCTAAAGACCTTGAAAGCATCGTAAGGATCACAGAAGCAAGATTGGTGCGCTGAATTTCTGGTTCCGTGGCGTACGGCCGAGCAAGAAAGTCTTCTTCGCTATAGATTCGTACGCAAATACCTGGAGCCAAGCGACCACAGCGGCCCGCGCGCTGAGCGGCCGCAGATTGTGAAATGGGCTCGATTGGTAGGCGCTGTACCTTAGTTCTACTGTTGTAACGAGAAATTCGTGCTGTACCCAGATCAACAACGGAAGTAACACCTGGAACCGTTAACGATGTTTCAGCGACGTTCGTGGAAACAATAATTCTACGAGTCGTGTGCTCCTGAAAAATACGCTTCTGTTGACGGTCACTTAATCTCGCTGCAAGTTGTAAGACCTCCAACTGCGGTATTTTTTTAGCCTCGAGTGCCGCTGTTACTTCATTAATCTCGCGATCTCCGGAACAGAAAACTAAGACATCGCCTGGGTTCTCTCGCAACAACCCTAGGGCAGCATCCGCTGCTTCGGTCACTGAATCACTTCTTGCTTCGTTCACGAATCTGATCTCAACTGGATAGGAGCGACCCTCAACACTAATTACTGGAGCTGCGTCAAAGTGTTTTGCGAACTGGGCTGTATCGATAGTTGCCGAAGTGATAATCAGCTTCAAGTCAGGTCGTTTGGGTAACAGTTGCCTCAGGTAGCCGATCAAAAAATCGATGTTAAGACTTCGCTCATGTGCTTCGTCTAGGATCACTGTGTCGTAGGAACTTAGCTGAGGATCTCTGTTGATTTCGGCAAGTAGAATCCCGTCGGTCATGACTTTGATTGCTGTTGCCTGCGAGCTGGTTTGGTTGAATCGAACTTGGTAGCCAACGGTCTGCCCAAGGGGCTGTTCGAGTTCGCTAGCGATTCGGTCGGCAACACTTTTTGCAGCGATACGTCTCGGTTGTGTGTGGCCAATCATCGCAGTCTTACCTTGGCCTGCTTCCAAGCAGAATTTTGGAAGTTGGGTGCTCTTACCGGATCCAGTAGCCCCTGCGATTATTAATACTTGGTTGGCTCTAATTGCTTCGACTATCCGCGCTCTTTCCGCAGTGATCGGCAAGTCAGGTGGGTAGGAAAGCTTTGGAATACTTCGTTCGACGGTCGCGTGCTTATTGCCAGTCATAGCTCTAGAGGTTCGACATCAATCTCTGTAGCTTTTATCGTTGCCCACAAATGTTCACCTTGTCTAACGTTGAGTTCATTGGCGGAGATAGTTGTGATATCGATCACAAGTGGTGTGGGTTCATAAGTAACGATGCGGGTTATGTCACCCAGAGATTCAACGCTATCAATTACGACGGGCAGATTATTGCGAGGGCTTCCTTGGCTAGCGTTTCTATGCAGTGAAATCGATCGCGGGTTAATTGATACGTTAACGGGGCCTACCGTCGATAAGTTGGCAACCTGTAACTGAAAACTAGGGTTTATTGCAAGTTGACCATTGCGTACCATACCGTTGTAAGAATTAGTACCGGCGAAGTCGGCTACATAAGGGGTGTTCGGCTTGGGTCGTAAATCATCGGGCTGACCGAACTCAGTTACGATCCCGGACTCCAAAACGTACACTCTGTCGGCAATTTCCACGACGAAATCAGAGTCATGGGTTACTAAGAGACAGCCGGTCTGGAGAGCCTTAAGATTATTGACCGCAAATGCTCTTAGTTTTGAACTAGCAAGAGCATCTAATCCACTCAATGGCTCATCAAGTAGTAACAACGACGGTTCTTGGATGATTGAACGTGCTATCGCTACCTGCTTCGTTTGACCACCGGAAAGTTCTTCAATGGGTGTTCTTTCTAGCTCAGCGACACCTAGAAATAATAAGACTTCGGCTGCCTTACGACGCGCTGACTTCTTTGAATGTCCGTTGCAACGCAAACTAAAAGCAACATTGTCGATGACATTCATATGCGGAAACAAAAGGTTGTCTTGGAAAACCATTCCAATTTGACGATTCTCTGACGGTTGCCAAATGCCGGCACCCGGATCATCTACTGTCGCTCCACTAATGCTAATATGCCCATTGCTGATTGCTAAAGCGCCTGCGATGCACTCGAGAAGGGTTGTCTTACCGGCACCGTTTGGACCTAATAGTGCGACGATCTCGCCAGCACCTACCTTAATGTTGGCTGTGATGGCTAAGTTGCCACGATGAAGCTCAAACTGGGCCTCGAGCGCGTAATCATTACCTGAAGCGATCATCGATGACTCCACCAGTGCTGCCTCATTGTGATCACGATAAAAAGAGAAAGACTGACCATGAGTAGGCTAATGGCTAACGCTAGCTGGCGGTCAGTCTCGAGAGCGCCATAGACTGCAAGCGGCAGTGTTTGTGTTGTGCCGGGCATATTCCCGGCGAATGTTATGGTTGCGCCGAATTCGCCCAAAGCGCGCCCCCAGGCCAATAGCCCGCCAGCGAGAATAGAAGGTCGAAGCAGCGGCAGCGTTATGCTTGTAAGCCTTCGGTTAGCTCCTGCGCCTAGTGACGCGCTAGCAAGTTCGTAACGTCGATCCAGCAAGCGGTGTCCAGATTCGACACTTAATACAACGAATGGTAATGCCACGAATAGATTAGCGATGACAACGCCAGCCCATGAGTAGGGCAGTATTAGCCCAGTTGTCTGAAACAACGGCTTTCCAAAGATTCCATTTCGTCCAAGTGCAAATAACAAAGCAGACCCACCAACTACCGGCGGCAAAATCATTGGCAGAAGAACAATTGACCGCAGAACGACACTCCATTTATTTGTGATTCTTGCCATTGCGATACCCAACGGCGTTCCGAATAAAACTGCTAACAAAGCCGCTGCGATAGAACTTGTTATAGAAATTTTTAAAGCATCTAAGACTAGTTCGTTCTTGAGGTCGAGTAGTAACGAACTCCATGATGCTTTTCCGACTAAACCAACTATCGGTATAATCAAAAAAAGTGCTCCGGTGCTAGCTGCCAGGCGAACTACAAGTGGAAGTCGCTGGACAGAAGGCGGGCTTTTCATGGTAGTAAGAAACCGTAGCTAATGAGTAATGAAAGCACCTTGTCTGTGCTTAAAAACTCCAGAAATTTTAAGGTCAACTCGCTGGTATCGCTACCTGCGGACCTCGCTATCGGGTAGTTCGCTGCCTTGAGATGCTTTGGTAAAAGCGGAATAGAAATAACTTTGTCCGGATGCAATTGAGCGTCAGTTACATAAACAAAAGCAGCATCTAACTCATTTTCTAGAACCTTCGTTAGTAAGGATCTCACGTTCTGTTCTTTGGTGACTATGTTTGGCTTCAAGCCGGCTGAAGTTAAATAATCAAAAGTTAATGCTCCGCATGGCACCGTTTCTATGCATACTCCGACTAGTAAATTACTTTCTCGTAATTGATCGGCGGAAGAAATCGGAGGCTGTTGGTCTATTGGACTTACTAATGTGAGAACGTTACGTGCGAACACTTGTGGGTCCGTAACTTCAGCGGCTTCTATAAGAGCATCCATAACGTCTTGGTTGGCTGTGGCAATAATGTCAAAATGTGCCCCATCTATAACTTGTTCCCTCAGACTTCCACTTCCTGCGAAAATTAGTTTTACATCAGCTTTAGGGTTCGCTGCTTGGAACATTTCAGCAATATCGCTGAAGACATTAGTCAATGATGAAGCAGCCATTACTGTCACCTTTCCCGTATTCGGCTGTTCGAGATTGGAGCAGGAAACGCATGTGAAGAGTGACAAAATAATGGCAACACTGGTCCGTTGGAAAGAAGACACCTAACCACTATGGCTTATAAATTAGGAATTCGGTCTAACCTTTGATTATGTCCTCAACTCTTGATTGGTATGGCTGTTCCACCTTCTGCTACAAGACTGCTGGTTTGAGTATTTTCCTTGATGCGTATATTGACAGACCTAGTGGAGCAGATGGCACTGGTCTTTCGGCATCTGATGTTAAACAAGCCGACTGGGTCTTGATTGGGCACTCTCATTTTGACCACCTGTACGGAGCCGAAGAGATTATACGCAATACCAATGCTACGCTGATTGGCTCATACGAGTCGGTGCGGGTTATGGAAACTGCAGGGGTTCCGCTAGACAGGATGATATGTGTGCAGGGCGGTGAACATATTGATTTAGGTAATGGCGTAAAGGTACGTGTTTATCCAAGCCAACACTCTTGTGTCTGGTCTCATCTTGGAATGGTTCAACCTGACACCCAGTGCATTGGTGACTTAGGTGTGACATGGCAAGAGCAACAGGCTGCAATGCAAAGTCTTAATAGCTACTTAGTTCAAGAAACTTCCGATGCGGTAAGAGTGCATTTAGCTGAAAGTGCAAGTGGACACAGTAAGCGTGGCGATGGAGGTGCACTTGTATTCCTTATAGAGGCGCCCGATGGAAGCCTGCTTTTTAAAGATACCTCAGGTCATTGGAGCGGAGTTCTTGAAGGGTTAAGACCTGATGTAGCTATTTTGGCGGCAGCAGGACGAGGAAATATTGATGGTGAGCCGATTCAAGGCTCACTCTGTGAGTTTTTAGCCAAGGAAGTCGAACACTTGCAGCCTTCAACGGTGCTCCTTGGTCATCATGACAATTGGCTGCCGGGTTTCTCAGTAGCTACCGACACTCGACCTATCGTTGAGTCAATTCGCAAGGTAAGTCCTGAGACCTTGGTTATTGAGCCTGGCTATCTTGAATCGACTGAACTTTTTGTGGGTCGAGCGTAAGTACTCGCTATCGGCTACCGTTTCCTCATGTCAATCGTATCGCCATCTTCTGCCCATAAATTTGTCGTTCGTGTTTGTATCGGCCTCGGAAGCGACAGAGCCGAGGCGCACTTAGTCGCCGACCAGTTAGTAGGAGCCAACCTTGCTGGACACGATTCCCATGGAATTGGGATGTTGCCGTCATATGTTGCGGGTGCTGTTAGCGGACATCTGAAAGTGAACCAGTTTCCCAAAATCACGACAGATGCAGGTGCTCTAGTTGTGTTTGATGGCCAGTCAGGTTTCGGTCAAGTCAATGGATATGAAGCTATGAAGGAGGGTGTTGAACGTGCCCGCCAGTTCGGCGTCGCTATCGTAGGTTTAAGAAACAGTTACCACATAGGACGAATCGGTCACTGGGCTGAGCAATGTGCTCAGGCAAAAATGGCATCCGTTCACTTTGTCAATGTAATCGGTCACACGCCTTTGGTCGCTCCGCATGGTGGTGCTGAATCACGATTCGGTACTAACCCCTTTTGCGCAGCCGTGCCTGGTAGAGGAGATGAACCCGCAGCGCTCCTAGATATGGCCACGAGTATTATTGCAGGCGGCAAAGCTCGTGTGGCTTATAACAAAGGAGATCGAGTGCCTATGGGTACAGTAATAGACTCGGCAGGTCAATTGTCAGATGACCCTGCACCCGTGATGCGACTAATGAACAACGCTCCCGACGCAGGCGCTCTAGTTGCTTTTGGTGAACATAAAGGCTCAGGCCTAGCAATCATGTGTGAATTGTTGTCTGCTGCACTATTGGGCGGTGAAACATCCCAGCCAGAAAATGCACGAGATTCTAAGATTATTAACAATATGCTTTCGCTGATAATAGACCCATCAGCAACAGGTGAATACGCAGCATTTAGTGATGAGGTGGATAAGTATCTCGCTTATATAGCTGAAACTAAACCACGAAACGACACTAAAGAAGTACTACTTCCAGGACAACCTGAAGCTAAAGCTCGAATAGCTCGAGCTCAAGGATTCGATGTGGATGCCGTAACGGTTGACCAACTAAGCGCCGCTGCTCTTGCAGCGGGAATTGATGGAGCGATAACCCAAGATCTGCTTGGAATCAGCATGCAATGAGATGGGACAGTTGAGTGAATCGCTTATATATCTCATCTCATTGCAGCAGTGTTATTCAAATTTTACAACTGTTCGAGCGCTCGAACCAGCTTTCATCCAACCGTAACCCTCATTGATTTCGTCAAGAGTGATGGTGCTAGAGACCATCTCATCAAGTAACAATTTTCCTTCTAAATAGAAGTTAATCATTTGTGGGATGTCTGTACGAAATTGGTTAGACCCCATGGTGGATCCTTGTAGTTTCTTCTCAGATAATAGTTCAATTCCTCGGATTTCTAGCTTGGTTTTTGATGGAATCATTCCTATCACTGTCGCAGTTCCTCCCGGCTTGAGCATCTCGAATGACTGCTCTGCGGTCTCTTTAAGGCCAATTGCTTCGAAGCTGTATTCAACTCCTCCGCCGGTTAGTTCTCTGACGCTATTTACTACGTCGTCGGTGGAGGATGCATCAATCGTGTGGGTGGCGCCCATTAGGCGAGCCATTGACAGTTTGTCAGTGCCCATGTCCACAGCGATAATCTGCGAAGCCCCGGCTATTCTTGCCCCTTGAACAGCCGACAGTCCAATGCCGCCACACCCGATCACGCAGACAGTTGCGCCGACTGGCACTTTAGCTGTCCTTACTGCCGCTCCAAATCCCGTCGTTACACCGCATCCGATGAGGCAGGCTTTGTCTAGAGGCATGTCAGGAGTTACTTTGACTACGCCGTTTTGATGTACAAGCATTTCTTCAGCAAAGCCACCTAACCTGGCCATCTGGCCTACTGCAGTTCCATCAGGCCGACTTAGTCGGGGGTTCGCGTCACGATTTCGTGACGTGGCTTTTGTATTGGAGCAGCGGTATTGATGCCCTGAGAGACATTCGCTACATTGCCCACAAAATATTGATAGGCATGCAACGACTGAGTCTCCCGGTTTCACATAGGTTACGTCGCTACCAACTGCTTGGACGATCCCAGCCGACTCGTGTCCCATGACTGAGGGAACCTTTGAGCGAAATAATCCCTCCATCATGTGAAGATCAGAATGGCAGAGCCCGGCGCCAACTGTCTGAATTAAGACCTCTTGTGGACCTGGTTTATCAATCAAAAGATCTTCAATAACTAGATCGCCTGGCTGTTCGCATAAAACTGCGGCTTTCATGTGGTCCCCAAACTTTTCGTTGTCTAATAATTTAGATACTAGTCAATTAAGGCGAGTTCTACCCGTGGCATCGTTTAAACCTAATTCCCTGCGAGGTAACCTCACAGGCGTTATGGTTAAATAAATCTGTATCGGAGTTTTTATACCTATGGCAAATGATTATGGGCACCTACCAAAGGTCGAAGAGCTAAACGACACCAATGCGGATCGGCTAGCAACTTGGTATTCGAAGGCTTACGAAGATGACAACCTTTTTCGTACGCTCGCAATTGATGAAACGACCTTGTCCATGTTTTTAGACTGGGTGGGCGTTATGTACGGCGGAGACTCTGAGATAGACCGCCACATGGTTGAGCTGTGCCGTCTAAGAATGGCTAATCAGAATGAGTGCTTTCATTGAAGTTTAGTTAAAAGCGCATCGTTGGTGCGCACCGGCTTAACAGAAGAAGTCATACAACAGCTTGGTGACTATCAAAATTCAGATCTCCCTAAATCTTGGATAGCTGCATTAAAATTGACTGATCACGTTTCCGGAAATAGTTCAGGCGTTTTACCTGCCGCAGTTTATAGCGAGTTATTAGAGCACTTTTCTGAACCTCAAATCTTAAGGTTGGGGTCACTGCTTGCAGTCGGTTCTGGTTGGCAACGGATGATTGAAACGTTTGGTATTCGTCCAGATCATTATGTTGAGAGTGCTAATGAACCGTGGGCTTCGTAACCGATTTGGCGTGTCTCGCATACATTTGCGTGAGAGTTGTTAACCGGTGACTTATAGAAGACTCGGCAATGTGGATTATGCAATTGAATCGCTTGTTCGTAAGACTTTGCTCTAAGGTTAAAAAACCGTGACAAGTCTTAAAATAACAAATACTTCCCAAAACGACGCGCTAAAATTTTTTGGTCTGGAACCAACTGCTAATGAGCTTTTGTGGCGTATGCCCATCACATCGACGGTAGTGGGAGCTACTGGAACCTTGCATGGTGGTTGTGCCCTAGCTGCGGTCGTTGGAGCTCTGGAAGTGGTCACCGGTCGGCAATTGGCCTACGCTTCAGCTCAGTATCTTTCGAGAGTAACGCTTGGTTCTGAGGTAACTATCCAACTTGAGCTAAACGCTGTTGGGAATAAAATAACTCAAGCCGCAGGTAACATAATCAGTGATGGGGGAGTAGTCCTACGAGCCCTCTGTGGATTCGGTGGCAGAACACTGCCTGAAGATAAATGTTGGGTTCAAGATCGAGAACTCGGTGATCCGTTATTGTGCTCGAAACGTCCTCAAACCTCTGAGACTGGTGTGTCATTCACGGATTCAGCAGATATTCGGATAGCACAGCAGACACCAGGTGACGGAGTAGTGCAGTATTGGGCGCGACTGCCAGGAACATTAGCGTCAACAACTATGGGTTTAACGGCGCTCGCTGATCTCTTGCCCAGTGGGATGCGAGTTAGTCTAAATAAAGCATTTAGAGGCTCGAGCTTAGACAATGCTATTCGGCTCGGCGAACGTTTAACATCAGAATGGATACTCATTGAAATTGAGGCATTCGTTGTTTCGCAAGGTATCGGTCATGGTGTGGTTAGGATATTTTCTGAAAATGGGCAATTCTTAGGATCTGGCACCCAGTCATTTGCCATAACAAAAATAACTGGTGAGCTCGACCGATGAAATTACTTCGGTCTAGCTCATGCGGCTCTTCACACGACAAAGCTGGGAATTATCCTCTTCCAACAAATGGCATTGAATTCGCCATGACGGTCATATTTAATACGTTTGAATCCAGTGGCAATGATGCCATGTAGCCGATTGCTTCGGCAACATGTTGTACATCCATTAGGGCCTCGGGTGCGGTTTCACCAGATGGTTGAAGTGCGCCATGAGCCATCGCTTCAGTGAGCGGTGTGGCTGCATTTCCAATATCGATTTGTCCCACAGCTATCTGGTGATCGCGACCTTCCAGGGCCAAGGCCTTAGTTAGTCCAGTAATGGCATGTTTTGTAGCGGTGTATGGCGATGACATTGGTCGAGGTGTCTGAGCAGAGACGGATCCATTGTTAATAATTCTTCCCCCGGCGGGCGACTGCGATTTCATCTGAGCGAATGCTGCTCGAGAACATAACCAAGAACCGGTCAAGTTAACGGCCACTGTCGCTAACCAATCCTCCACAGGCAACTCATCAATTGAAACTGGCGAAGTTCCCCGACCAGCATTATTGAATAGCAAATCAACTCGTCCGTATAGGTTCACTGTGTCAGCGAAGAGACGATTGACATCCTCTGGAATAGAAATGTCTGCTGCAATTGAATGGATGTTTGGGAAGGCTGAGGATAACTTGAGTAGAGGTTCTGTTCGTCTTCCGCAAATAACAACTTGCCATCCTAGTTCACAAAGTCTTTGCGCTGAAGCAGAGCCAACGCCGCTCCCACCTCCTGTGACTATAGCTACCGGCCCATTTCGCATTGTTCTGCGTCCTTAACCATTAGTTTCATTTTTTGGTTCGTTTTTGTATATTGGCCCACTCATCTCGTAATCCCACGGTTCTGTGAAATAGTAGAGGAGTCCCGGCATCTCGTGAGAAATAACCCAATCGTTCGAATTGTACGACTACTTCTGTAGGTGTTTCGGCTAGTGCTGGTTCAAATTTACAATTAGTTAATGTCTCAACTGATTGGTGATTGAGATCGTCCATGACATCTCCCGTCGTTTCACCAGGTAGTTCTGCTGTGAATAGTCGGTCATATAATGAAACAGATCCGGTTACGGCATGGTCAGCCGAAACCCAATGGAGTGTGGCTTTGACCTTTCGGTTATCTGGCGCTTTACCGCCGGCCGTTGCTGGGTCATAGGTGCAGTGGATCTCCTGAAGTTCTCCAGACGAGTTTTCAACAAAATTGTTACAGGTGATGAAGTAGCCACTGCGCAGTCTGACTTCGGCCCCCGGAGTCAACCTGAAAAACTTCGGCGGGGGGTTGACCTGGAAGTCATCTTGTTCGATATAAAGAGTTCCAGAGAAAGGAACAAGGCGCACTCCATCAAGTTCATTTTCAGGGTTGTTAGTAACCTCGCGCCATTCGACAATTGGATGTCCGTTCTCATCGTTGGGCCAATTGGTAATGATGAGTTTCACCGGTCTGAGTATTGCCATCCGTCTTTGCGAAACAGCATTAAGATTAACCCGTACATAAGATTCAAGGAGTTCTATAGCGTGACGCGAGTTCGTTCTCGCCGCTCCAATATCTTTACAAAAAGATCGAATGGCAGAAGCTGGGTAACCACGCTTTTTTAGTGCTCTCAGAGTTGGCAGTCGCGGGTCATCCCAGCTGCTCACAATCCCATTGTCGATAAGGTCACGGAGTTTTCTTTTTGAAGTCACCGTGTGCGTCAACTCTAAACGCGCAAATTCAGTTTGGTAAGGAGCCGGACTGGAAAGTGGAAGTTTTTCGAGGAACCAGTTGTACAAGTCCCTGTTGTTCGAAAATTCTAGCGTACACAAAGAATGTGTTATGCCTTCGATTGCGTCACCTTGCCCGTGAGCCCAATCGTAGGTCGGGTAGATGCACCAGCGGTCTCCAGTTCTATAATGACTAGCATGTTTGATTCGGTACATTACTGGATCTCGCATTTGCATATTGTCGTGTTGCATATCGATTCGAGCTCTAAGAACGCAATGCCCTTCCGGGAATACGCCATCACGCATTTGACGAAAGAGATCCAAATTTTCGTTATCGTTTCGAGACCGAAACGGACTTTCTACTCCAGGTTTGCCGAAACCACCTCGTTGTTCGGATATCTCAACTGAAGATTGATCATCGATATAGGCAAGTCCGTCGATTATTAAAAGTTCTGCCCATGCATAAAGCTGCTCAAAATAATCTGATGTATAACAAATGTTTTCTGCTTCATAGCCAAGCCATTTGAGATCATCGATGATTCCTTCGACATAAGTTTCATCTTCTGTAGTTGGATTAGTGTCATCGAATCGAAGATTGCAAGTACCAGCGAATTCATCAGCTAGATCAAAGTCCAGACAGATTGCTTTTGCATGACCGATATGGAGGTAGCCATTTGGTTCAGGTGGAAACCGGGTCCGAACAGATCGCTCGAATCGGCCCTTCTTGATATCTTCGCTGATTATGTCGTGAAGAAAGTTACTTCGCGCTGCCACATCCGGGTCGGCTTTATCGTTCACTTACGTCAACCTCTTAATACTATATTGTGGGGACACGTTACATAACCAAAGGTACTTCACTCTGTAAGTGCTGCAACATTCGGAGGCGGCCAGATACCAGGAATTTCTCCAGAACTTAAAAGGTGGTCGGAGAACAACGAAAGAAGTTTTAGAAGAGACTCTACGTCATCGGCCAATACAGCAACGATTGAGCTTGCAAGGCGGTCGGTGTGATGCTCTATGTTTTTTCGTGCCACGAGCCCAGCATCTGTTTGCTTCCCGTTTTCATCGATAAGTCCACGATGCCTTAGTCGTGCCGCAGCGTGTTGCCACTCTTCTATGGTCCAGCCTCTAATTTTTTGTATCGTCGCTGGATCACCACGACCATCAGCAGCCATCATGACGTGACATTCTGTTGGATCTAAGTCCCCGGCAAGTAAAGCTATGTTATGGCCATCAAAACGAAACTCACGAAGCAAGGTAACTCCGTGCCACACTGCAAGCATAGAATCCTCAGGCCAGACCTCTGAGGCCCAACTAGCAAACAATGGTCGACCTGCCACAGGTAATTTGTCGCCGATTGAACGCAGAATATTGTGCGCCACCTTAAATGAGGGTTCGAATTGTTTATCGTTGAAGATGCGATGCATAGCTTGATCTATTAATTCGAGATGCGTCGAGCGGACTGTTGCCGGCGACATAATCTCCCAACAAGATGGAATTGATTTGGCGACCATCCGAGGCGCGAAATTATAAAACGTAGCCGTAACCATTTTCTCTGAAGCGTGCCCTAACGGAGCCGATCTATACGCGAAATATGCATGCCACCAACCTCGAAAGCCACGATTGTTGAAGTCTTTGATCTCATTAGGGTAATAACCACACCCATGTACAGCTTCGGCTAACTTAGCAAGCTGCCTTGAGGCTTGGTGGTTGAGGACACTCTCTTTTGTGTGGCTCATTTAGGACACAGAGTTCTCTTTGTGTTGTTTTTTGAGGCCTCGTTCGAAATCAGAGGTATCGATGACTCGATTCAGCACCATGTTTGCATCGAAGACTTCATAAATCTCTTGGTTCACTGCTGTCATCGATAACAAAATGACGGCGCCGTTATCACCTCCGCCTTCGATATGGGTCTCATCACCATTATTTGTAGAAAACGTTCCAGCGGGACGTGTTGAAACAAGCTTACTTGGGTCTACTGAATCAAAAATCAGATGATCGCCCTCGATAACAAGCGTTCGCGTTGGACCCACGTGTCTGTGTGGCACACATTTTGATCCTCTATCGAATTTCATCAGCATGTCTACCAAGTCCCTTTCTGTATCAACGTCGAGCACGTGATAGTACAAGCCGTCGAAACCGGGAAATGGTCGCCAATGTATAGATGTGGATAATGGCTGTGTGGCGGCGGTGCTCATGGGAGGCATAAAGGGAAGCTACTTTCGAGTCGATTTTTCTGCTTTACACGGGTTCTTTGGGTAACCCTAGTATCTTTTCAGCAAGTATATTTTTTTGAATTTCGTCAGTCCCGCCGGCTATTGACTGAGCTGGGGTCGATAAGAGAACCTCTGCGATAAGGCCGTCTCTGGGGGAGTCAGTGCCAACGAGCATGCCCTGTGCGCCGACGATCTTAGTATGTGCGTAATGGCAAGCCTTGGCAGTGACGCTCATATTTAGCTTCGCCACAGATCCTTCGGCTCCAGGCGGTTTTCCAGATGCTCGACCATCTCTGGCTCGATTTGTTGTCCATACTGCCACCTGTCGTAATGTCTCAACGGTTGATGCTTCGGACCTTAAAACTGGATTGGCACGCTGATTCGTTCTCTGGATTTCTGGGATAATTAGATTAGCTCTACCTGCTCGTTGGGGATACCAACGGTAAGTGGAAAAGTACTCATCCGCTTCAGTTCGAGCCGTTTCAACAATTTGCCCGGCGTCATCCTTAAAACGAGGTCGCCTGGTTGCTACGCCGCTTCGTTCATGGGCGAGTGTCGACAAGGCGACTCTCCATCCTTCGCTAACATCGCCAATCAGGTCATCGTTATGCACTCGTGCATCAGTCAGGAATACTTCGTTAAATGATGCGTGGTGGTTCATTTGACGCAACGGGCGCGTTTCTATGCCCTCTTGCTTCATCGGTATAATGAAATAAGAGATGCCGTGATGTTTAGGCGCATCCTGATCCGTGCGCGCTAGCAGAATTCCATAATCTGCCTTGTGCGCGCCGGAGTTCCATACCTTCTGACCGTTTATGACCCACTCATCACCATCTCGTTCAGCGCGAGTTTTGAGACCAGCGAGATCGGAGCCTGCCTCAGGCTCGCTAAAAAGCTGACACCATTTATGTTCACCTGTCAGAATCGGCAGAAGAAATCGTTGCTTCTGCTCGTCAGTCGCCCAATCTAATAGCGTAGGTGCGACAAGATACATGCTGACGCCAGAGGCAACTCCGACCGCTCCGGCCCTATAGAGTTCATCGTTGACCATTCGGTCAGTGCTGCCTTGTAAACCTTTGCCGTACCAAGGTTTGGGCCATGACGGGCATGCCCATCCGGCCATTGCCAGTTTTGTCCTCCAGGCGATGAGATCACCATTTGCTTCCCAATTATCCGAGATCCAAGCCTTAAACTCTTCTCGGATTAGCTCTATGTCGAAGTTTGAAGGGTTCTCTTGGTGTCCCTTCTGTTTAATCGTCTCTACCATTGATTCATGTGAAGAAATTGATCAATATCTTTTCGTCGCCCAGGCTTGAACTCTTGTCCGATGGTGTAAGCCACTGGGCTCAAAGCGACTTGCTGTGTAGTTTCGTAAGGAATGCCTAGGACTTCAGCGACGTCTCGTTCTCTTTGCAGGTGGACCGTAGTCCAGCAAGTGCCTAATCCACGTAATCTGGCTGCGAGCATGAAACTCCAAGCTGCCTGTATGACCGACCCCCATTTAAGAGCCTGAGTTCCAGCATCAGCTCCGTCAAGTCGTCCATCGATACAGGGCACGAAAATCGCAGGGACTTTCGGAAAAGTTTCGGCCAAATGCCTGGCCGACCCCATCATGTTTAGGTAGTCATGACGGGATTCATCACTGGTTTGTTTATTCGCAGAGGCTTCTACATATTGATCAGAAGCTAATTTGAGCCAGACTTCTCGATATATTTCACCTACTTGGTGGCATTGGTCTCTGTCATTTGAAACATAAAAGTGCCAGTCTTGCCGTAAAGACCCGGTTGGTGCTTGTAAAGCTATTTCCACGCATTCACGGAGTATTGCGGACCCAACGGCTCGCTCAAGATTAAGGCGTTTACGAACTGAGCGTGTGGTGGTTAAGAGTTCGTTGGCAGTTAAGTCCAGTTGCATGGCTAAGTCTTTCGGTAAATAATCCTCGGCAGGAAATTAGAACAGCCTCTTGTCAAAACGCACACTAACTCAAAGACGTCCCAAAGTTAATCAAAACTCCTTAGGGTGCTCAACTCTTAAGTACTTGACGCGAATTGTTTATTTAATTAGCTCACAGGAATGTCTAAGCCTGAAATTCGATAACAGCGGTACCGATGACACCAGTTCGACCATCTTCAGCAGTAATAACTAGATCAACTTCAACCGTTCTCGCTGAATCATCTGTGTCAGTGACAGCACCGCTCATAGTCACTTTACTGTCTACTAAAAGTGAGCCTCGAAACACAGTATCTATTTTTCGCACTGTGCAACCAGGCGCCCAGCGATGGATCATCGCAAGAAGAAGACTTTGGCTCATTATCCCAGGGACAATAGCTGCCGGAAAGCCTTCTTTGCGCGCAGCTTCGTGGTCTACGAATCGTTCGAATACATGCTTGGCGGCGGTGCAGAATGCAGTAACCTTTGACATTGAGACATCTGGAATCTCGCCTGGCAGATCATCTCCAAGTTCAACATCATCGTACGATAAAGCTTTCATATCAGGCCTTCTTGATCATTTTCCAGTCAACAGTTGAGACTAACGCGCCGGTCTCATCTTTGAATTCCATTCGTTGTACGATAAATACCATGGTGCCACTGCGACCGGTTTTATCAAATATATCTGCGATTGTAGTAACTGCGTTAAGCTTAGCCCCAGCTCGTATCGGTAAATGTGCCGTGACTGTCTTACCTCCATCAATACCGAAGCCGCCGCCGATCTGAGGGAAATTTTTCGGAAATAAACGTCCTGACATGCAGTGAGTCGTGAAGCTAGGGTGCGCTTGGAAATCCGAATGTGATGGGTCTATAAACCTTTCATCGGTTTCTCCGCAAGCCGAAGCCCACTGGATCATTGCGTCCTTGTCAATGGTAAATTCTGCCCAATCAAATTCAACGCCGACCCATTCAGCTCGGGCTTCGGCGATATCTACGCTTCCAGACGACTCGGCCATATGATTCCTTTCAAATGCCTGCGGTGCGAACGTAACACTTGCAAAGTGTAAAACTGTTAATTACGAAATATCTGTGCATAAGTAAATATCATAGGCCTGGGGGCAGCGTCCCAGTTTCAGTGGTTTGTTCAGTAGGTAATCTAGGGTTCAGTACTGGTGTTGTTTGGTGCTGGCTTTAGTGAAATCGGCCCAAATGAACCATATTGGAGTTCTCCAACTAAACCTTCGACCGTCGTAATGCTGTCAGATTCGAATGTAGTGGCGCAGTAGCCGATCCGACTAACTACGTGACTATCTGATCCGCCAAAACCTTTGTACCCATGTATCGCTGCCTGCTCCACTGATAGTTCATCTTCACCGGGTATTGAGCCACCGTTAAAAACTTCGACAGTATGGACATCAGATATCGGCCCAGAGAGTGCATAGTGCGAAAAAAGCCCGACGCGTTTTCGCCCTGGATGACAAGGAGCAGCAAAAGCACCATTCTCTTTAGCAGCATTCAACACTCGTTGAATAGGAAGTCGTATATCAGCGAAGTCAAAACTATGAAGTAAGTCTTCGTTAACACCAAAAACTAAGACATGCCCATAGTCTGTCTCGACTTCACTGGCTTTAAGGATTAAGAGGTTGTACTCATCTTCCAAAGCTCGATAATCGGATTCTGAGTCGTATTGTCTATGTTCAGTGAGCACAAACCCGTCCAGAGGGATTTCCTTTTTTCGAATCCACTTACAGTAATTTTCGACTTTTGCGCGACCATCATCAGATTTGATCGAGTGCGTATGTAAATCAAGGATCATAAGACTAGATGGTTCCTAAGATAAAGTGAATACTGGGACAGCGAAGGATTCAGTGTCAGGTCGTTCCTGGGTAACGAACTTGACCATCACTTCTGCTCCGACCGAAACATTGTATGGGTCGCAATCCACAATATTTGCAAGCATTCGCGAACCTTCCTCTAAATCCACATAGGCAAGAACGTACGGACACGCCTTGGCGAAGCCTTTAGCTTGATTCTGTTCAGTTATCGTATAGGTATAAATTGTTCCTTTTCCAGAGGCAACAAAGTGCTCGAGATTGGATGCATCTAAACAGTTAACACATATGCCCCTTGGTCGATGTTGGACAATTTGACAGCTGTTGCAGCGCTGAAGAACAAGCTCATTGCGACTAGTTCCCTCCCAATAGCCGAGCGATTCGAAAGAAGCGTGAGGTAGGGGGTGTTCTATATTACTCATTGCGTCACTCCTAGTATCAAAGTAGCTCCACTATGTTTGTCGCCTATGGTGCCACCAGTTCCATGAGCTAACGCTGTTTCTGGACTGTCAAGCTGCCGTTCTCCACATTCGCCTCGAAGTTGTTTAACAGCCTCAATGATCAAGAATATTCCACGCATGCCAGGATGGTTAGAGGATAAGCCACCTCCATCTGGATTGACCGGCAACGTGCCCTTTAGTCCTATGTTCCCGCCGGTTACAAAATTGCCGCCTTCACCTGCTTTGCAGAAACCAAGATTCTCTAATGTTGCTAAAACAGTGATAGTGAATGAGTCGTAAATCATCGCCAGATCGATGTCCGAGCGTTTTAAGCCAGCCATTGCAAACGCCTGATCACCTGACTGCTTTGCAGCGATGGTCAGAAGATCGGTGTCTCCAACTCCCTGGTGTTGCACTGCCTCACCGCAACCTAGAATCTGGATCGGCTTACTTCGAAGATCGCGAGCTCGTTCGAGACTAGTCACCACCACAGCACCTCCACCATCGCTAATAATGCAGCAATCAAGTAAATGCAAAGGGCTTGAAATTAATCGACTCGACAAAACGTCGTCGACCGTAATTAGTTTTCGCATTTTTGCAAGTGGATTTAAGGACGCATGGTGGCGCATCGTCACTGCGATTTCGGCTAGTTGCTCGCTGGTCGTGCCATATTTGTTCATGTGGAGGTTGGCGTACATTGCGTAGCTACCGACTGTGGTCATGCCATAAGGAACTGTAAAGGCAGTTTCGGGGTTGCGGCTACCGCTAGAGCCACCAGTTCCAATTGCCATGGCATTTGAGGCAGCGGTTGATCCATAAAGTACTAATGCAACGTCACACAACCCAGCGTTAATAGCAGCTGCAGCGTGGTTTACATGAGAAACAAACGATGAGCCACCAATGTTGGAACCATCAATATGGGTTGGACGAATATTTAAGTACTCAGCGAGGTCTACTATTCCCATCATTCCCATAGTCATGGAAGCACCAAATAGACCATCAACATCAGCAAGTGTCAATCCAGAGTCATCTAGTGCACCTTTCGCGCATTCGGCCATAATTTGGAATTCAGTTTTGTCGGGAGAAAATCTACTTTCATGTTCATAGACGCCAGCTATGGCAATGTTGGTAGGGAATTGATTACTAGTCATTTTGAAGCACCTACGTTCGAGCAGAAATTCGTTACAGCCGCCGCTAATTGATCTGGAGCCTCGTATAGAAGTCTGCGGCCTGAGTCACTGATAGTTGATATTTCACATTTAGCTAAAGATAGGGCAAGGGTGTTTGTCGTGACAGTTTGCGTTTCTTCCGTGTGTTCGCCGACCAAAAGTAGCACTGGGCATGCGATATTAGAAAGCGTCTTTTCGCCATCCCAATTAGAAAGAGCGCGAAGGTCTTCGACAGTAGTTCGAGGGTCAGTCTTGACCCATTCGGTGAAAGCCTTAGTCTTAGCTTCGACAGACACGTTTGGGCTATAGCCAGACTGGTCAAATTGACGTCTTGCCTTCCCGCTTGTGATTGCTTCGAGTTCACTGATGCTTGCGCTTAGATTGTAGTCAAGATCTAAATCACCGAACGCCACTATCCCATCGACATCAATGTTTCCGCGTGCTGCAATTTCAAAGGCAAGCGCCGCTCCTAGTCCATCTCCTACCAGAATGACACGGTTAGCTGCCAATTTCACGCACAGCTGTTCCGCATGCTCGGCCATTAACTCAAGCGACCCAAGGCTATCCAGCCCGGCCGATCTAGCATGGCCTGGTTGGTCGTACGCGACTGGAGTATGGGAAGCTGAAAGTTGGTCTAAAACCTCGGAGAACGCGTTACCATTGCCGCCTGCATCATGGAGACACACTATGATTTCTCCGGATGAGTGCTCTGGAGGCTCGCCTGGAAGAGTAGAAATACCACGATGGTGCACCATCGTAGCCTTGTCAGTTATTTGCAAATATTTTCTGGGCACGTCAGGACGGTAACCGACATCCAATCATTCTGCTTGCATTTTCGCTCGGAACTAACAGTTAATTTTCGTCGAGCGGATTGAACTAGGAAGCTTCGGCGGATGCTTTGATACCCTGAAGGGTCGCACGCATGCCCTCACCCACTGCGGCTTTCCTATTAGCTAGCTGACGGTCGGTTAGCGATCGTAAGCTCACAGGCAACAAGATAATTTCCCAAGTTTCAGTCAACTCTAAGGAGCCTTGTTCGAGTTCTACTATTTGATAGCCCCACCTTACGAAAGGGCCTTCCTCATGATCTGGGTCAACAATAAATTCAAAGTGTTCATTAACGTCGGCCTTTGAGACACGAATATCCACGGTCCATTCGAAGTCACCCAGCTTATTGCTCCCCGAGAACTTGGAATTAACCAATCCCGGAGCGCCTTCGATCCACTCGCCACCAATATTTTCAGTGCTCCATTCACCCATCCTCGATAGATTGCTAACAAGCGAATAAACGACTTCTGGGTTTGCTTTGATGTTCACTGAATGGCTTTGGCGCATGTCTGGAGCAGTCATGAATTCATGTTACACAAAAATTGTGAACATTAACTATGATCTCGGGAGTCGATAGCCCACTTGTACCCGGAATATTTTGGCTGATCAATAGACACCTGATTTACGACGCTTTGCCTCAGATATCGGCACAATGCAGGATCGCTTAAGTCAATGCTTGCCGTTCTCAGTTTTTGTACTAGCCGCCATCGTAAATCACCCAGGTCATCAGTTTCAGCGGCGTCAAGAAGTTTTGAAAGTAACTCACGTTCATGAAGTCGAATTTGAGATCCTTGCTTACGGTCTCGTAAAACTATCTCCAAGGAATTTCCGGCTACTCTTGCTAAGAACGAAGTCCTTCCAGTTGTTTCGTTCATCACGTCGCCATGCAAGAAATCTCTTACGCTTTCGAGAAGCTCTTCGATCGTGGGCATGTCATATTGATCTACCTGGTTTGCAGCAGCGACTTCTTCTATGGGCCCTGGTAAAAGCAAATTAACGCAGTCAATCTGACACTCGGAAGATCGACGAGCGATCGCTGGCCTTTCAACTGTAGCGTCTGGGCCTGTTCGGTAATGGTCAGCCATGCCTAGGCATCCGACTGCCCACCAAAACGAACCGAACACCTCCCAATATTTGACGTGATTGGGGTCTACCTTGTAGCCGCTTTGTGATTCATAGCCATCGAATAAGTCTTGATACTCTCCAAAACCACCTACCGGTAAATGTCGATTACCAAACCGCCATGAATTAGTACATATCCAACCAAGGTCTCGCATCGGATCTCCTATGTGAGCGGTTTCCCAATCCAATACAGCAGTTAGTCCCATGGTCTCGTCAACCATTATGTTTCCGTTACGGAAGTCATTATGAACTAAACATGATCTATCAGCGGCGGGTGCATTAGCTAACAACCATTGAGCGGTGTAGTCAATCATTGGCTGTGGGGTGTTCCAAGCTCGGTACCTTTCCCAGGTTTCATTGACGTACTCAGCTGGAGACAGGGTCTTAAGAAGTAGGTTCAGACCGGTGGTTTCGGTGTTTATTGCGTGTATTTTGGCAAGCTCTTGTCCGCACTGAAACGCTAAGTTACCTCTGATGGCGCCAAGCTCCGGAGCTCTTGCGATTCGCGCTCCAAGAGTTTCTCCTTCGAGCCATTCCATGATGAACCCAACACCAATTCCGTCATCTGCTTTCAAGACGTAGAATACCTCAGGCTCAGATACACCTTGAGCTCTGGCTACCTTCATAAGAACGGCCTCAGTATCAAGTCCGACAGCAGATGGCGTTTCTCTATTTACACCTCCAGAGCCCCTTCGCAGGCAGAGATATCGCTCGCCCACGTCAGAATCGATAGTTATTCGATATGTCTCCATGCTGGCGCCGCCAGATAAGCGCTCTAGGTTAAGAAGATCTTTGCAATTCGGTATCTTAGATATGAGAACCGATCGCAGTGGTTCGAAGAATTCTATGTTGCTCATGCGATTATATTGTTTCCTTTTGCTGTGAACCGAAAATAGTTGGTGCGCCCTGGCGAGACCAGTCGGGCGCTCCATGCATCGCTCGTCCTCCGATTTCAAGTGACTGGCGTGGGCTACCACCAATTACGGTTCCACTCTTCGCGCCGGTAACACCATTTGCTCCTATCCCCGAGATCGGATAGGAGTCTTCTGCTGAATATGTTTGAAGTAACAATGGCCGTGTCCGATTGCCGGTGTTTGGCATCGAGCCGTGTATCAAACAGCAGTTGTGTATCGTTGCCGACCCGGCTGGACCTTGTAGCCACTTGACTTTATCCATGTCGAGGGTCTCGCGCGCTTGGTCGTTGAGCGCACCAGCCCAACTGCCGTCAGTTGCATATAGATCATGTAGGGGACCGTTATGGCTACCGGGAAACACTCCCATGGGTCCCATCTCCTGGCTCACATCGTCCAAGTAGATACCTATAGTTAACGGCGTAAAGTCAGTATGTGGCCAGAATTGAATATCTTGATGCCACTTCACCTCTTCACCTCCGTCGGCCCATTTGAAGTTGAGCTTCGAATGGTGAAAGCGAACCGGGCTTCCTAATAATTCAATAGCGAGTTGAGCTGCAGGGCCTGCCAAGGCAAACTCTTCGAATACTGCGTGATTATCAACGGGACTGTTAAGCCTGCGGATTCGTGGTTTATCCGCTGTGTGGTTGGGTTCTACATCGAAAATTTTACCAGACCGTGTGACAGCTCGACTGAGCTCTACGAATTCTTGTGCCGTAGTTTTCAGTAAGCTAAGCCACTCTTCAGATAAGAAAGAGTCAAGAGAAAGGTACCCAAGTTCAACATACTTAGATTTATCTGCATCTGATAGAACTCTGGTTGAGTCAAGGGTTTGCATATCGCAAGGTTAGCGCTTAGCTCGCTTTCGTGTCAGGCTGTACTCGTAAGGTGAGGTCATGAATACTAATTTAGTTATTACTGGTGGTCGGCTCGTTGACGGCACCACGGATGAGCACCTCGACATTGGCATTACCGATGGTCGAATTGTTGAGCTAGCACGCCCTGGAGAATTAGCACTTAAGGGCCAGGCAATCGATGCTGGTGGTGCATACGTGATGCCAGGGCTAGTGGATATTCAAGTGCACTTTCGGACTCCCGGAGGAGAAGAAAGCGAAGATATACAAAGTGGTGCACAAGGTGCGGCGCTTGGAGGCGTCACAGCCTGTGTCATGATGCCTAATACGGTGCCAACAATTGATAATGTTGCGATAGTCGAAGACATAAAGGCGTTATCGCTGGGCGTTCCTTGTGACCTTTATAGTTCGGCAGCAATCACCGTTAATCGTGAAGGGGAGAGGCTAGTAAACTTCAAAGAACTTTATGGGGCGGGTGTAAGGGTCTTCACAGATGACGGTTGGGTTGTAGACAGCGAGGACCTAATGCGTCAGGCATTTCTCGGCATTCGTGATTTGCCAGATGCAGTGCTTAGTCAACACGCCGAAGACTCGCAGATGGTCGAAGGTGGTCTCATTAACGAAGGTGTTGTGTCACGCCGGTTAGGTCTAAAAGGTCGGCCTAGAGAAGCTGAAGCGCTAATAGTTAAACGGGATATTGATTTAGCGCGCCAGACGAATGGGAGATACCACGTCTTGCATATGTCTACGTTGATGGCGCTAGAACATGTGGTTGCTGCAAAATTGGAAGGGCTTCGCGTCACTGCTGAGGTAACACCACAGCATTTAGTTTTGACTGAAGATGATGTTGAGCGTCTTGGGACTTCAGGGAAGATGAACCCTCCATTGCGCCTACTAGAGGACGTTGAAGCTCTAAGAGCTGGTTTGATAAGTGGTGACGTTGACGCTGTAGCTACAGATCATGCTCCACATCACCCAGCGCTGAAGGGGACGTCATTAATTACTGCGGCGCCCGGGATGTTAGGTGTTGAAACTATGGCTTCGGTTATTTGGTCTGAGTTTGTTGAGACCGGTTTGATGTCGCCAACTGGCTTTGTTAAGAGACTTTCATCCAACCCGGCCAAGATTGCGGGAATCAAAGATCACGGTAACCAGGTCAAAGTAGGCTCAATCGCAAATCTAGCTGTGTTTGACCCAACACAAAACTGGACTGTTAGGGGAGCGGACTTAGTCAGCAAAAGCATTAACACACCTTGGGAAGGCAGATCCTTTGTCGGTAGAATTCGGCACACTGTTCTTGCAGGAAGACCCGTTGTTATAGATTCGTGTCTAGCTTCGTAAGCTCGTCAGCTAACGCTGCATAAGCAATTTCACCTATGAGCGCTGTGAGTTCGGCAGCTAGAGAAATGAACACAGGCTGCTCACCTGTGAACGATTCCGGAGCTTCAGCTTTTTCACTGCAACACCAACCAATCGAATCGCCGTCATTGCCCCAGTCAGATCTCTTCCAAGAGCGTAAGATCGGCTGCACGTCTGAACGGTCGACTTTAAGTGGCAGCTGCCAGCACACTGAGGGCTTATAGTCCATGGGTTTTTCGTCTTCAGAAATGGCTGCCAAATGCAACGCACAACCGGCTCCGCCAACAAAGTCCGGATGGTTTAAAAATATGCACGCATTTCGCTCTAAGCGAGTGGCCGTATTTTCGGGATTCAAGACTCCATCTTTAGCAGCAAGGTAGTTTTGGAAGTATTTACTTGGTAGGGAGCTTCCGATAGCCGTTATTAACATAGCTTCGTCTACATCAAGCATTTGTGCCCCTACTGAGCAGCACCCGAGTCCTGCCTCCGGATCAGGTTCTGGATTAATACCTTTACAGCCGTTGCCCCAGATACATTTCCAAGATGACTGTAAAAACTCGGTATCTATTAGCCATACTTCTTCGTCGACGTTCAAACTGATTGTCTTGAGATGTTTCATTCGTCCTCCGTGCATAAGAACCGATAGTCTGAGACTGTTTTTAAACCGTATGTAGGGGACTAGCGTGACCTTTAAATTGGCGAATGTGAATAATCGGGCGACCTTAGTAGTTGAGGGCTTAGTCTTTGATCTAGAAAGAGCCTCAAACGGCACCTTTACCAGCAATGTAATGGATGCTATTGCGCGACATAAAGACTTGCACGCTATTTCTGAAACCCTCATAGCTGACTCAGCCGATTGGAAATTAGCTGAAGTTGAGTTAGGAGCTCCGGTGCCGCGTCCCAGGAATTCATTCGGTGTGGGCCTTAATTATCGAGACCATGCGGCAGAGTCATCTATGGAACTGCCGCCGGTTCCAGTCGTGTTTTCAAAATATCCTTCATGCATTAACGGACCATTTAACGCGATAGATCTTCGAACTGCTAGCGCTGACTACGAAGCCGAGCTGGTGGTAGTAATTGGTTCGACGACCAGAGATATCGAGCCGAGTCGAGCATGGGAACATGTGGCCGGAATTACCTGTGGGCAAGATATTTCAGACCGTGCGCTACAAATGGCTGCGAAACCACCACATTTCGGCCTTGGTAAATCACGTGACACCTACGGTCCGATGGGACCATTGTTGGTATCTACCGATGTTGTAGATAATCCCGATGACCTAAAAATTACGTGTTCAGTAAACGGTGAGGTAAGACAAGCTGACCGAACAAGCAACATGGTGTTTGATGTCTCATATCTAATTAGCTATCTCTCAAATATTTTAACGCTTGAAGCCGGTGACATAATATTTACTGGCACGCCCGCAGGCGTCGGTGCAGCTAATGGCCGCTTTCTGCAACCGGGCGATGAGGTAGTGACCGAGATTGAGGGCATCGGCTTGATGCGAAATAATTGCATTTAGGTCTTTTGGGTTCGTGTTTTACGTTAATGCCCAAACGTTAAGTACTTAACTATTGAGTTCAGACAAGTGATTGGTTAGCTATGTCAAAAAATAATAGTGGTGGTGTTATCTCAGTGGTGCTTGTAGCCGGGTGCATCGTCACCGGGATCTCATTGGGTGTTCGCGCCACAATGGGAATTTATCTTGATCCGATCACAAGTGATCTCGGAATCGGCTCAGGGTCTTTTGGGCTTGCGATAGCTATTCAAAATATTGTGTGGGGCTTCGGTCAGCCAATCGCTGGAGGACTAGCGGACCGTTTCGGAACTGCCAGGGTCCTGGTCGCAGGTGCAATTTTGTATGCTTTCGGGTTGCTGGTAGCAAAAGAAGCAGAATCAGTCACAGCTTTGAATCTTGGTTTAGGGGTTCTAATGGGACTAGGGCTTGCAGGTTTAAGTTTTAGCGTCATACTGGCCGCTATCGGACGCAGTGTCTCCGATAACAAGCGTGCCATTGCAATGGCAACCGTCACTGCGTGTGGATCTCTTGGGCAATTCGTGATGGTTCCTCTGAGTCAGGTATTGATTGATAGTTTTGGGTGGAGGCAGAGCCTCATTACCGGCATAGTCCTTGTGTGTGTTGCAGGTTGCGCCGCAAGGCCATTGCGAAGCTCAAAATCGGCAATTGGCAATGGTGATAGTGAGCCCTTAACAATTGTTTTAAAAAATGCCTTCGGCCACAAGAGTTACCTGTTGCTGCTTGCAGGCTTCTTCGTGTGCGGCTTTCACGTGACATTTATTGGCGTTCATTTACCAAAATATTTAGAAGACGTTGGCCAAACTACCCAGATTGCGGCGCTTGCCTTAGCAACAATCGGCCTATTTAACATAGGAGGTACTATTGCCATTGGAGCCCTAAGTGGCACTTACCGGAATACAAGACTCTTAAGTACTTTGTACCTTGTTCGAGGCATAGTGTTTGGGGTTATAGCTATTTTGCCTATGAGCCCAGTTCTCGCACTGGTCTCGGCCGCAGTAATAGGGATTGTGTGGTTATCTACGGTTCCCTTAACATCGGCGATAGTTCTCAAACAATTTGGCCCGACGAATGCAGGAACGCTTTTCGGCTTTGTATTTTTATCTCATCAATTAGGTGCATTTATTGGGACATATGGTGCGGGACTTGTGAGAGATGCGGTGGGCTCATATCAACTATTTTGGTGGGTCTCTTCGGCCCTAGGTTTCGCAGCGGCATTAATTCATCTGTATATAGACGAATCGCCGTTTGAGAAAGTTGTCGTTATGAGAGACACCACTGATGTGGTTCCTAGTTAACACGTCTCGGATACTAATCGACTAGGACAAATGGTATTACATTGCCAATTTGACAATAGTGAACGAAAGCAGTCGATTATCTTTAATTAAGAGCTATGCAGCGGACAATCATAAGCGAACTTCTGATGTAGATCTGTTTACCAAGCTCCGCGCTCACGCAAGCCTTCGAGTTCTTCCCAGGCGAAACCTGCTTCGACAAGCATGATTTCGGTGTCTTGGCCGAGTTCTGGAACTTCTGTTCCGTAACGAGTTGGCGTATCGGACAACTGTATAGGGCAGCCCACAACGTTCACATTGCCCCAATCGGGGTGATTTATTTCCGCAATATACCCATTTGAGTAAGACTGCGGATCTGCAGTCACCTGATCATGTGTCCGCACCGGGGCAAAGCGTTGACCTTCGTTGGCTAGTCGTTCTGACCAGTCATCTGTAGTTCGTTGCGCAAATATTTTAATAAAATCAGCGCGCATTAATGCAGAGATTTCTTTTGTCACCCAATAAGTTGCATACGTGGGATGGTTAACCCAATCTGGACGTTCAATAGCCCTGCACATGCCTTCCCAGAGATGCTCGGGGCAGCCTGCAATAGCAATTGCTCCGTCGCTAGTATCCCAGACGCCATACAACGCGTGCACCAGTGGCTGTCCACCATTCGATCGTCCGGCCAGCTCGCCTGTTAAAAAATAATGGGTGTATTCGGGCGCTTGCATCCAAATTTGTCCACCCAAAAGGCTTACGTCTACTCGTTGGCCTCTGCCTGTTCGCTCTCTAGCGAACAGTGCGGCGAGAATCCCAGTTTGCAAATTTTGTGAGCCACAGTGATCCGCTAATAGCGACGCAACAGTGCTGACTGGTTCTCCGTCACTTCCGTTGCCTGAGATAGCTCCACCGTAAGCTTGGCCAGCAATGTCAGCACCCTCGCGTAAGGCATCTGGACCAGTTGGACCGAGAAAACTTCCAGCAGCCCAAATAATTCGTGGATTTACTTCCGAGAGGTCATCGTAACCCAAGCCCCAACCTTCGAGCGTTCCAGGTTGAAAATTGGAAACCACTACGTCCGAAGTTTCAACGAGTTTCAGAAATGCTTCCTTACCACCATCTGTGCGCAAATCTAAGGCGACGGATCGTTTCCCTCGGTTACAGGCCACAAAGAATACGGAAACGCCAAGTTCATCGATAACACCAACGTGTCTACCCATGTCGCCGACTTCCGGTAACTCAATTTTTAAAACTTCTGCCCCAAGATCATGTAACATCGCCGCAGCCTGAGGTCCTTGGACTAATGTAGAAAGATCAAGGACACGGATACCATCAAGTGCACCAGACATTAAACACTCCTAATCACTGTGAATTGGTGAAACATCACACATACATCTCCAAATACTTTACCCACGATTAAACGATTATTAAGGCATCAATGGAAATACCACAACCATTAGCAGCAATCATCGTGAATCCAGCTTCGGGGAAAGGGGACTCAGAAGCAGTGGCCGTTGCAGTTGACGAGTATGCCTCTTCACTCGGCTACAACACTGTCGTATGTGTGCCGAGTTCCAAAGAGGACGCAATACTCGAAACGAGACGCCTGGCAATGGAGGCCCAACGATTTGTAGTTGTTGGCGGCGATGGCATGGTGCATCTCGGCTTCAACGCGTGTGCACAGCAACAAGCAGTATTAGGTGTCGTGCCCACAGGAACCGGTAATGACTTTGCCAGAGCACTCGGAATTCCTGCCGACCCTGCTGCAGCTACAGAGGTAGCTTTTGGTGACGTGCGGTCCATGGGCGGTCTGAAAGCTAGCGACGCGTTCGGTAATTCAGTGTGGGTCGCAACGGTTGCAACAGCAGGGTTTTCAGTCGCAGTAAACAACAGAGCATCAAAGATGATTCGTCCCAAAGGCTCCAGCAAATACACCTTGGCATCAGTTCAAGAAAGCGTAAAGCTTGGGACTTGGAATGTTGAATACGTAATTGATGGGAAGCGACACAAAGCAGACGTGCTTATGATCGCTGTGGCAAACACATCAATTTTCGGTGGCGGAATGAAAATTGCGCCTGACGCAGATCCATTCAGCGACGAATTCTCCTTAGTGATTATTGGAAAAACCAACCGTCGCACATTTTTGAGACTATTACCTAAAGTTTTCTCCGGCGCTCACGTCGATCACCCAGCCGTGACTACCATGCTTGGCACATCGTTGGAACTTGAAATCCACAGAGCAGAAGTCTTGCAAGAAGTGCAAGCTGATGGCGAAAGACTCGAAACTATTATGACGAAGTTCGAGCTGGTTCCCAATGTTGTAAAATTAGCTTGTAATAATTAAGTCATTCCGCTTTGCACATGAAAGAATAGTTGTTAATGGAATCGATCAGTGAGTTAAATTCGACAGAAGTCACCGATTCTGATGATGTGCGAACGTTTAGTTTTTCGATGATTATTTCAGCGGTGCGATGTTCGTTAACTTATGTAGTATTTCCGTTTATAGCTCCAACCCTTGGCTTCAGCAGCGGCGTTGGTCCATGGGTCGGCGTGCCTTTATCGATTATCGGAATCGCTGCGAATAGTCTTAGTATCTCCAGATTTTGGAAGAACAACCATCGCTGGAAATGGCAAATATCTACTTTGAACGTAGGAGTCATAATACTGCTTACTGTTCTGTTGGTGAATGACATCACCTAAGCTCACTGCCAGAAAAATAAAGTAATTGATTTAGTTGCTTGTGTCTTCAAGTTCGATATTAGCTATGGAGGTGCTCAACCATGAGCAGGTCGCTTCGATTTGGTTGAAGGTGAAGATGTGCAAGCCCGCAATGTCTAGGGTCTGGAGTTTTGATGCGAGAGGATCCAAAAGCTCGTTTGGGTCGTATCCACCGGGAGTGATCATCCGACGTAAGGATGTGCTGTTTTTTTTCAGGAAACGAACAGAATTTCCGATTCCAAGTCTCGTTCCCATAGCAAATAGTTTGGTTCGATCTACCGGACCCGGAATGCCGAGATGAACTGGTAGTTGAAACCCGGAAGACCGTTCAGTTCTTAACCAAGACTCAACTTTTTTAGGGTTAAAACACATTTGCGTGGATGCATGACCGGCAATGAAAAAGCGCCGTAGAAGATCTTCTTTTTGTTTTAAAGCAAGGGTTAGTGATGCATCACCTATCTGGCTGTGCCCATCTGGGTAACAGCCAAACCCTATATGAGAAATTTGATGTCGATTATTCAGCAAGCAGCTAAGCAATTGAATACTGTCGGCAAAGTCCCCAGATGAATCAGGGGAATCGCCACCGATAAGAAATATTTCGTGTCGCTTCAAGGAGTTGAGACGTGAGATTATCTCCTCAAAGTGAGCTTCAGACTTCACGAGACGCGCAGCGATGTGAGGAACCGGATCGTGTCCCTCGTCTAACAACAATTCAGTTAGATCAATCGTTGCATCTATGCCCTTTGCTGGAGATGCTGTCACCGAAATAGATGAGCCTGCCGGCAGAAACTTAACTTGTGGGTAAAGGTTATTCAGTGGGATGACTTCTAACCTTGCGTTATTTAACAGAGATAGCAAGAAGGCTTTCTCTGTCGCACTTTTTGTTCGCTGTGGTTTCTTTTTTGAGATCCTCATCAACTCAACCCAATTGTATTCCCATCAGAGTCAATATCTATGTGTTTGGCAGCCGGGTCCTTTCCTAAACCTGGCATTGTTCGTACATCACCACAGATTGGATAAATAAAACCAGCGCCTGCGGCAGCGCGAACTTCACGAACAGGAAGCACCCAATCAGAAGGGGCACCCTTCAGCATCGGATTTGAAGATATCGACAAGTGAGTTTTAGCTATGCAGACTGGCAACGTGCCTAAACCGATACTTTCGTAACGCTCGATTTCCTTCGTGGCACGCGGTGAAAGCTCGACAGAAGATGCTCCATAAATTTCTGTAGCCACAGTCTGTATTTTCTCAGTGATTGACAAAGTTTCTGGGTATAGCAATCTGAATGTGCTCGGTTCGTTTGCAGCATCAGATACTGCTTCAGCTAGCTCGATTGCCCCTGCTCCTCCATTCGCAAAATGTGTGCATTGCGAGGAACGGACTCCGTAATCATTGGCGATTTGAGCAATCGCTTCGAGATCTGACTTATGGTCCTCAGGGAACGCGTTAATCGCTACGACAGGTGTCACGCCATGTCTAAGTATATTTTCTATCTGTTTTCTGAGGTTTGAGCCACCTTCAAATACTTCGCTAGGGTTTTCTTCGAGGAGCAATGAAGGTAACGGCCTGCCTGCGACGACCCGATGCTTTCCCGAGTGGACCTTAAGGCCACGGACTGTTGCAACCAGCACGGCGGCGTCAGGTTTCAAACCAGAGTAACGACATTTAATATTGAAGAATCTTTCAGCACCCATGTCCGCGCCAAATCCTGCCTCGGTGAGCAAGTAATCACCGCTGTGTATGCCAATCTGGTCCGCAACAATCGATGAGTTCCCTGTTGCTATATTACCGAATGGGCCAGTATGCACAAGTGCAGGTGTGCCTTCAAGGGTCTGCATCAAATTTGGCTTCAGTGCGTCCTTCAACAAAACTGTCATAGAGCCTGCGGCTCCTAAATCTTCAGCCGTTACTGGCTCACCTGATTTTGTGTAGCCCACGATGATACGACCTAGTCGGATCCGAAGATCTTGTAAGCCCGTGGTCAACGCTAAAGCAGCCATAACCTCCGACGCTGCGGTTATATCAAATCCAGTTTCACGTGGTACTCCGTCGAGCCTTCCTCCTAGCCCAATAGTAATGTTGCGTAGCGCTCGTTCATTAACGTCAATAACACGACGCCACGAAATATTGTGAATGTCAAGATTGAGGTCATTGCCGTGAAATATGTGAGCATCGACTAGAGCTGCGCACATATTATGGGCAGCAGTTACCGCATGCATATCACCCGTCAGGTGTAAATTGAATAGTTCCATCGGTACGACTTGGCTGTAGCCACCCCCAGCAGCGCCACCCTTAATCCCAAATGTAGGGCCCATAGAAGGCTGCCGGATTGAAATTGTTGCTCGTTTCCCAAGATGAGAAAAAGCTTGGCCCAAACCTACTGTTGTCGTAGTTTTGCCCTCACCTAATGGAGTTGGCGTGATTGCTGAAACAACGACGTATTTGCTGAGTGGCAAATCGCTCATCAGTTCCCGTGCGCTCAAGTCAATTTTTGCTGCGCCACGACCGTACATTTCGATGCACTCGCTGGGGATACCTGCATCATCAGCTACAGAAAGCAATGGCCTTAATTTAGCTCCGTTTGCTATCTCGAGATCACTAGGAATACCCACGACTAACACCACCTTAATCTGATTGAAGAGTACTTGAGATCTCCCATGGTTGCAGACCACTGGTTTACAACACCTTTTCCTCAATGGCGCCATCAATAAAAATTGCCAGCAAGTTGTATTTTTGAGTGCAAAACGTTAGTAGCAAATAAATAACCCCTGCTAACGTAAAGCTCACTAAATCTAACGAGGGTATGTTGCCCTCGTTGGTGAGCTGCACGACGGCTCACTGATATTTGTATGTAGGCACTGACCCTGAGGAGAAGACGTGAGTAACTTCCCGACCACTGCTAGGTGCGTAGTAATCGGAGCTGGCATTGTTGGTAATTGTCTAGTTGGCCATCTAAGCGATATGGGATGGGATGACATTGTATTAATCGACAAGGGTCCACTTCCAAACCCAGGCGGATCGACTGGCCATGCTTCAAATTTTATTTTTCCTGTAGACCACTCGAAAGAGATCGTCGATCTCACGTTAGAAAGCCAGCGTCAATATGGCGAGTTAGGGATGCAAAACACATGCGGTGGTGTTGAAGTCGCGCGCACAGAAGAACGTATGGAAGAATTTAAGCGGCGCATGACGTCGGCAAAATGTTGGGGAATCGAATCGTCGTTAATGACACCGGCCGAAGTTAAGGAGCTCGTCCCGTTCATAAATGAAGAGGTTATTCTCGGTGGCTTTTACACACCTTCAGTTTCAGCAGTGGATTCATTAGAAACTGGCACTCAAATGCGGAAGAGAGCACAAGAGGCCGGCCACCTGAAAGTTTTGGCGAATACTGAAGTGCTCGACATTGAAACAATCGAGACTTCACATGGTCGAGCTATAAGCGCAGTAGTTACCGAAGATGGAACAATTAGCTGCGAAACAGTTGTTATCGCGTCAGGTGTGTGGAGCCCAAAGTTGGCAGCGATGGCGGGTGCAACAATCCCATTGACACCAGCTGTACATCAGATGGCCGACGTTGGACCATTCGACGTGCTCGTGGAAACGAATCAGGAGCTGGCCTACCCGATTGTCAGAGACATGGACACGTTCTGTTACGAGCGACAATCGTCCGGGTCTATGGAGGTTGGGTCATACGCACATCGGCCAATTTTGCATCGGGTGGAAGATATTCCTTCTAACGACGAAGCGGCGCTTAGTCCTACCGAGATGCCTTTCACACCCGACGATTTCGACCAACAAATGGAAGAAGCGATCGAGCTGATGGATTTTCTGGGCGATGGTGAAATTAAATACGCCATAAATGGCTTGTTGTCACTAACACCAGACGCCAATCCAATTCTAGGCCCCACTGTGGAAGTTGAGAATCTGTGGGCAGCTGCAGCCGTTTGGGTGAAAGAGGGCCCAGGAGTAGGAAAGCTACTTGCTGAGTGGATGACTCACGGCTATCCCGAGTTAACTGATCCACATGGAACTGATGTGTCTAGGTTTTACCCGCAACAACGAAATGTAAACCATATAGAGGCTCGAGCAGATGAGCATTTTAACAAAACCTATGGAATCGTTCACCCGCGCGAACAATGGAACTCCCGCCGGAACATAACAGTCGGGCCTGTAAAGTCACGCACAGATGATTTAGGTGCCTTCTATTTTGAGGCTGGTGGTTGGGAACGCCCTCACTGGTACGAGTCCAACAGTGATCTAGTCGCAAATTATGACATACCTCAACGAACTCATGAATGGGATGCGCGATGGTGGAGCCCACTATCTGATGCCGAGCATTTACATATGCGTGAGAATGCAGGACTAGTTGATCTCTCTGCGTTCCAGATTTTCGAAGCGAGCGGGACAGGAGCTCTCGAGTATGTAGATAAAATGGTCGTCAATAAATGTGATGTTCAAGTCGGTAAGTCGATCTACACACCAGTCCTTAATGAATCCGGCGGTTTTAGGTCAGATCTGACAATCGTGAGACTACAAGAGAACTTATTTCGCATTATTACTGGTGCATTTGATGGAGCGCGCGACGAGTATTGGTTTCGGTCGCATCTACCCGCAGACGCGTCAGTTATTTTGGAAAATAAGACCAACGCAATTTGTACTTTTGGTGTATGGGGTCCAAAGGCAGTGGACCTTCTTTCAACCGTTACCGAGTCAAAGCTCGATCAAGAAAAGTTTCCATACGGCACAAGTCAATCTTTGCTAGTGGAAGGGTTGCCGGTCGATATGCTTCGAATTTCATACGTCGGCGACGCGGGCTTCGAAATTTACACTGGCACTCAACACGGGTTAGCTCTGTGGGACGCTTTGTGGGAAGCAGGTAAGCATTACGACTTACGCCCCATCGGAGCAGCTGTTTACGGAACGAGTGGCCGTCTCGAAAAAGGGTACAGACTAATGGGGTCGGAGTTGGAGAACGAATACAACCCCGTCGAAGCAGGTCTTGATAGAAATAAAGTTAAAGCAGCCGACTTCATAGGCAAGACGGCTTACGTAGAAGCAAGAGCAATTAAACAAGTAGCGCAACTGTGTGCACTAACGATGGACAGCAACAAATGCTCGGCCGGATATGAACGGTTTCCCACCGGATCGGGTAACGAGCCTATATTGACCTTAGAAGGTGACCGAATCTTAGATAATAAGGGTCGTATTAGTCGAGTGACCACAGCGGGAAACGCGCCATCGATAGGAAAGTACGTATTATTAGCGTACTTGCCAATAGATAAATGTATTCCAGGAACGGCCTTACAGGTTCTATACCAAAACGAACTATATCCAATAACCGTAGCTGCTACCGGTAGAAATCTTTCTCTATACGATAGCGAAGATTCTCGAATGCGCTGTTAGCGAAACGAAGTCGTGTTGTGAGTTGAGCGAAATGGGAGTTATGCGAATTCTGGTATGTGTCAAACGTGTTCCTGCACCCGGGGCGCGAATAATTATCACAGAAGATGAGCAAAATATCGACTCAGGGCATTTGGGTTTCACTATGAGCCCACACGAAGAGTGCGCTATAGAAGCCGCAACTCAGCTTGCTGAACAACATGGCGGTGAGGTTACGATTCTTACAGCAGGTTCAAGCGCATCGGAAGAACAACTAAGGTACGCAGCCAGTGTCGGGGCAAGCTCTCTAGTGCTTATTGAAAATAATAGTGGAATCGATTGGGACCCTCAGCGCACTGCGCGCGCATTATCGACGGCTGTAAGGGCTTTAGAAAATGAGTCTGGCCCCTACGATCTACTACTATTTGGTAACGAAGCCGCAGATACAGGTGGCTATCAGACAGGAATTAGAACTGCTCACCTTCTTGGTCGCCCGATAGTTAACGCTATCAATGGCATTGACGTTGTGGAAGAAGGCTTTGTGGCCAGACGCGAAACTCCGTCAGGCGTTGAGGTCTACAGAGTCCCGGCGCCGGCAGCATTTGGAGTCAAAGAAGGTATAAACCTGCCACGCTATCCCACTATGAAGGGCAGACTTGCATCCAAGAAGCTGTCTGTGACTGTGATCGAAGACCACTCCGAACCAGGAGAACAATGTCGTCTACGGTTGCTTAGACCAGCTGAAGTGGCTAAAGAGACCGTGATCCTTGGAACAGATAGTCATGCAGCAGGAGCTGTCGTAGATCTGTTAGAAGAAATGGGGTTGGTTTAGATGTCGAGTATTTTGGTACTTATAGATAGTTGTGACGCGGACGCGACAGAAACAATTAATGAGTTGCTAACACACGGAAGGAACCTGGCAAACCAAGTAAACGGGATGCTCGAGGCTGTGACATTTGATCCTCGCTATACAGACTTGGCCGAGGGTTGGTCTGACCACGGAGTTGATTTAATTCGCTATCTTAATAATTCCGCCCTTCGAGACTATGGACCACAAGCCTGGGCGCAAGGAATAGTTCAAATAACCTCTTTGGTCGAACCTGTCGCCGTTATCGCTTGTGGCTCTGATCGCGGCCATGAGGTCATGGCCAATGTTGCAGCGATTCTTGACGCCCCATTCGTGGCTAACTGCCTGTCGGTCAGAGTTGGTGAGCCATGGCAAGCTAGCCGAGTTCAATGGGGAGGCTCACTAATTGAGGAGGTTTCTGTGAAGGCAGCATTACCTATGGTGAGCTTTGCCCAACATTCGTGCGAGGCAAAACTATCTAAGACTTCAGAACCCCTCCAAATTGTTTTTCACGAAATCGAGCTCGATAGCGAAGCCACTAAAACGCTCGTAACTGAACGTACCGAAAAGCCAGAGGGCCAATCGTTGGAAACATCAGCAGTCGTGGTATCTGGTGGCAGAGGAGTTGGCTCAGCCGACGGTTTTGATGTACTTGAAACACTTGCAAAATTATTAAACGGGAAGGTCGGTTGCTCGCGTGCCGTTACTAACAATGGCTGGCGAAGCCATACTGATCAGGTGGGGCAAACCGGGAAACGAATAGCCCCCGACCTGTATATAGCATGCGGGATTTCAGGTGCGATTCAACATTGGGTTGGAGCCATGGCCTCAAAAACCATACTCGCAATAAATACGGACCCTGAAGCTAACATGGTGAAAAAAGCTGACTACGCAGTCATAGCAAATCTGCATGAGGTAATTCCAGCAGTTTCTCAAGAGATAGTAAGACGAAACGATCGATGAAAGATTATGAGGCAAGCACATATGGGGATACCTACGCGGCTGTTTACGATCTTTGGTACGGCGAAGAGGATTCCGCTAGAGCGAAAAATCTAAGCGACCCTGAGCATGTGGCTCATAAAGTTGCAGAACTAGCGCTTGGTGGGGCGGTTCTCGAATTGGGAATTGGATCCGGCAGGCTTGCAATAGCCATAGATAAAATGGGTTTAGAAGTAACAGGAGTTGACTCGTCTACGCTGATGCTGGACCTATTGCGATCTAAGCCTGATGCTGAAAATATCATCGTTATACATGATGACATGTCGAAGTGCACCGAACTCGAAGCCGACTCGTATTCAGTTGTCCTGATTGGCTTCAACACGTTTTTCAACCTAACCACAAAGGAGTCGCAAGAAGAATGCATCCGTACATGTGCGCGCGTGCTGAAACCGGGAGGGAAGCTTGTAATTGAAGCATTTGTTCCAGTCCCTCAAGCAACAGACCATGTGTCGGTCAGATCGATGGAAGTTGACCAGCTACTCCTTGATGCCGTTAAGGTCGACCCCATAAACCAAACCATTTCGGGACAACTCGTTAAGATGTCGAAAACTGGAAATGAGTTTTATCCATATCTTTTGCGCTACTGCAGTCCACGAGAGATTGACGAGATGACTAGTGCAACAGGTTTTGATTTGGTGGAGCGCCATCAGGATTGGCTGAATAACACTTTTAACTCGGAATCATCCAAACACGTTTCCGTATGGCAAGTTCTTTAACGAACACCCGTCAATCAAGAAACCCGACTATGGATCCCTTAAACAGCATAGGTCCAGCCTAATCACGGCTACTCTTACTTACATGAAGAACCGTGCGGTCGAGAGCCTAAGCCGTTTAACTGATCCGCTTATACGACGCAATGGGCAACTAACAACAGCTACCTGGGACGAAGCATTTGACCATGCTGCCAAGGGATTGTTAGCGGCGCTTGAATCGAGCGGCCCTGACAGTATTGGACTATTCAGCTGTTCAAAAAGTACTAATGAAATGAATTATGCAGCTCAGAAATTCATGAGATCTGTGATCAAGTCCAACAACATCGATTCTTGTAACCGAACTTGACATGCTCCAAGCGTCGTCGGTCTGGCGACAGTGTTCGGAGCAGGCGGGGGAACAAGCTCATATCGTGAAGTTGAAGATGCTGAAGTCATTTTGCTATGGGGCTCCAATGCTCGCGAAGCACATCCGATCTACTTTCATCGTGTCCTAAAAGCACTTAGGAAAGGGGCAAAGCTTTTTGTTATTGACCCGAGGCGAACTGCGTCCGCCGAATTTGCTGATCTATGGCTCGGTCTAGACATCGGAACTGATATTGCTTTAGCTAACGCCATAGCACGGGAAATTATAAATGCGAATTTGCATGATCTGACTTTTATCAAACGCTCTACAACTGGCTTCAAGAAATTTGAGGAGAGCGTCGAGTGGTACACACTAGAACGTGCCGAACTAATCACTGGGATCCCGGGCTATGCGATAAAAGAATTAGCTCATTCCTACGCCAATGCAAAGACGGCACAAATTTTATGGACGCTCGGTATCACTGAACACCATAACGCTGTCGAGAATGTGCTGTCCCTATGTAACTTAGCTCTATTGACGGGCCATATTGGTCGGTGGGGGTCTGGCTTAGTGCCCCTTCGCGGTCAAAACAACGTGCAAGGCGGGGGCGATATGGGAGCTTTGCCCGACAAGCTGCCAGGCTTTCAAGACATCACAGATGATAATGCTCGCCGAAAGTTCGAACTCCTCTATGACACCAAGATTAACCCTCAGCCGGGCTTACATTTAACTTTGATGTTTGAAGCCATGCACCGAAATGAGCTTCGAGCTTTGTACGTTATCGGGGAGAACCCTGCGCAATCTGAGGCTGACGCAAAGTCAGCAAGAAAAGCACTTTCACAACTCGATACTCTAATAGTTCAAGATATCTTCCTTACGCGAACTGCTGAAATGGCAGATGTTGTGTTTCCCGCCAGTGTTGGTTGGGCAGAGAGCGATGGCACAGTTACATCGAGCGAGAGACGGGTGCAGCGAGTAAGACCAGCCGTAAAGAGCATCGGTTCGACTAAAGATGACCTTGATATCATAGTGGGCCTCGCAGATCGTCTTGGAGCTAACTGGCCTGCCAGACGACCTGAACAGGTATGGGATGAAATTCGTGCGCTTTCTCCGATGCATGCTGGTATGTCCTACGAACGTTTGGACAACGGCCCTGGTCTCCAGTGGCCGTGCCCGTCGACTGAACACCCAGGAACTGAGTATCTTCATGGGTGGCTTTGGGAAAAAGATCTCGAAGGTCACCAAGCCGCACCATTTTCAGTGACAGTGCACGAGGGCCCTAAAGAGCATTTAAATCCAGAGTATCCTTTACGCCTCACCACCGGTCGAGTTCTTGACTCGTTCAATACCGGTGTGCAATCACGAAACTATCCATCGCCGATTCGAACGGGACAGACTATTGACCTAAATGCCATCGACGCTGAAGCTATTGGCATATCCGATGGTGAAATAGTGAAAGTTTCATCGAAACGAGGCTCTATAAAAATGACGGCGAAGGTCGTCGAAAACTTGCCGACTGGTCTTGTTTTTTCTACTTTTCACTTCCCGGAAATAGCGGACATAAATCTACTAACCAACGACCATTGGGATCTTAAGAGTGGCACATCAGAATTTAAGGCGTCCGCAGTTCGAATCGATAAATTCGTAGATGAAGTGACAATATAAATGATGAAACCGCTTTCCATTCGTACCGTTGCAACGGTAGCTGAAGCTACGGCGATTGATGCTGTCGCGAAGCAAGCTGAGGTCCTGATACGAAGCGACCGAGTGGTTAGGGGTGGTTTAAGTAGGATAAAAGAATCTCGGAGTTTTCTGCTTCCTGCGCTGCACGCGCTGCAGAGCGAAAGTGGTTGGATTTCCCCTGGTGGTGTGCATTATATTTCAGAGTTGCTCCAGGTCTCAGAGGCTGAAATATATGGCGTAGCTACGTTCTATGATTTGTTTCGAACTGACCGCCCTATTGAGTCAGATTATCTTGCTCACGTTTGCGTAGATCCATTGTGTTCTATGAGCGGTAGCGAAGCACTCCTAACAGATCTTAAAAAAAATGGACAAGAATCAGAAAGAAGCGCTTGCCTTGGGTTGTGCGCCAACGCTCCTGCAGTTTTTTTTCAGGGGAAACAATGTCCAGATTATGTGATGGCTAACGGTGACTTAGCTCCTAGTCTTCAGACAATATCGAAAGGTGACCAGTTACTTAAACGCGTCGGCCGAATCGATCCGACTAGCTTAAGTTCCTACAAAAATAGTGGTGGCTATGAAGCTCTGTCTATTGCGATCAAGATGGGTCCAGCGGCGGTTATCGATCTAGTCATTGACTCTGGTCTCACTGGACGGGGAGGTGCTGGTTTCCCAACGGGCGCCAAGTGGGCCGCAGTATCCGCAGAATCAACAGACGTAAAATACGTGGTAGCAAATGCCGATGAGTCCGAGCCGGGCACTTTCAAAGATCGTGTCATCATGGAATCAGACCCGTTTGCCTTGATTGAGGCTATGACAATCGCAGGAGTGACTGTTGGGGCGAAAATCGGGTGGATCTATATTCGAGCCGAGTATCCCTTAGCAATTCAACGCGTGACTATGGCTCTAGCTGAAGCTCGTCGCTCAAACCTATTAGGCCACAATATTTTGGACACTGACTATTCCTTTGATATTGAAGTTAGAAAAGGAGCCGGTGCGTACATATGCGGAGAAGAAACAGCGCTGTTTAGTTCAATCGAGGGCTATCGTGGCGAACCCCGATCGAAGCCCCCTTACCCGACAACTAGCGGGTTGTTTGGTCGCCCAACAGTGGTCAACAATCCGGAAACCTTGATTAACGTACTGGAAATCTTGACTGCCGGTGTAACGAAATACAAAAGTCAAGGAACGCCGAAATCACCCGGAACGAAGCTCTACTGTGTGTCTGGAGACGTTGATGCACCGGGACTTTATGAGGCTGAGTTTGGGATCAAAATTAATGAACTAATCAGCCTGGCGGGTGGCCCAACAAGTGCAACGCAGGCTGTGTTGCTCGGTGGAGCAGCCGGCTCACTAGTAGAGCCGGAGCATTTTGATTTGCCATTATCTACAGAAGCGACGCAAGCACATGGTGTTTCTCTGGGCTCCGGGGCCGTCATGGTCCTGGGCGAAGAAGTTAATATTCTCGATGTCATTATTCGCGTTGCTGAGTTCTTCAAAAATGAATCGTGTGGGCAATGTGTTCCTTGCCGTATTGGCACGATGCGACAACACGAGCAATTATTGCAAATTAAACTAACCATAGGCGTGGAAAGGCCCAACATAGAGTTGTTGACGGACATCGGCAACGCCATGTCAGATGCTTCGATTTGTGGACTTGGCCACACCGCATCAACTGCCGTTCAATCCGCAATATCATCCGGTCTTATATGGGGTTCAAATGACTGACGTTCACAATGAAGCTGCAGAGATCTCAATTATTTTGAACGGTGAAGAAGTGAATGTTCAAACAGACATGACGATTCGCGAGGCAAGTAGCAAAATGATGGTTGACATACCAACTATCTGTTGGTCTGAAAACCTTGAGCCAGCGAATGCATGCAGACTCTGCGTCGTCGAGGTCGAAGGATCTAAAACGCTAGTCCCATCCTGTTCTCGTAAAGTCGAAAATGGCATGAATATTTCTACAGCGTCAGCTCGCGTTAAGGCCAGTCGTCGAATGATCTTAGAGTTCCTGGCTACCGCTAACGATTTATCTGAGGCGCCAGAAATCACGAACCTCTTTGATGATTACGGTGTTGATATAGATCGTTACGAAAGCCCAACCCGCATATCAGCAGAAGTCAAAATTCAAGATGAACTATATGTTCGTGATTACTCTAAATGCATACTTTGTTATAAATGCGTAGATGCGTGTGGGGAGCAAGCTCAAAATACGTTTGCTATAGCCTTCAGCGGACGCGGCTACGACACCCAAGTCTCGACAGAATTTGACGTTGACCTTCCTGAATCTGATTGTGTTTATTGCGGCAATTGTGTAGCTGTTTGCCCGACAAACGCTCTCCAATTTAAAACTGAATTTGATTTACGTGACGCTTCGAACTGGCGGCCTGAAGACCAAACGGTAACAACTACGGTGTGCTCCTACTGCGGAGTAGGGTGTAATTTGGAGTTACACACCCAAGACAATCAGATAGTCAAAGTAACCTCTCCGGCTGACCATGACGTCACGAATGGAAACCTCTGCATCAAAGGACGCTTTGGTTGGGAGTACGTCAACTGGGTTGAGAAGAAAAGTCACTAGTTTTCTGAGTGTTTATAAAACTCTGTTTCTTCTGCCTCAAGTGGAGTGTTACCTAAAATTAAATCTGCAGCTTTCTCAGCGACCATCATAGTTGGCGCATAAATATTGCCATTTGTGATGTGGGGGAGAGTCGACGCGTCAACTACCGAACAGCTCTCGAGTCCGTGCACTTGCATCGAATTGGGATCAACAACCGAATCGGCACCGATCCCGAGCTTTGCCGTTCCGCAAGGATGTAACGCTGTTTCTGCATCAGCGCGCACCCATCTTAGAATTTGTTCATCGGTAATAACTTCGGGTCCTGGAGAAATTTCGCCTCCGTTAATGCCACAAAAAGCTGGCTGCTCAAAAATGGAGCGAGCTATCTTGATAGCTTCGATCCACTCTTTTCGATCTGTATCAGTACTTAGATAGTTAAAACTGATCTTGGGCTTCACCGCCGGCGATGAAGAGGTCGTAATTACTGATCCGCGACTATCTGAATTCATCGGCCCTACATGAACCTGAAAGCCATGGTCGACAGGAGCTTTCCGTCCATCATATCGCACAGCTAGAGGGAGAAAATGGAACATTAAATTCGGGTACGGGACTTCGTCGTTGCTTCTAACAAATCCGCCAGCCTCGAAATGATTTGTAGCAGCTGGGCCTGAGCGATTTAGCCATTGAATAGCAATTGAAGGCCAACGCCACTTTGAAAGTGATCGTTGTTCGGTAATTGGCAACAAAGATTTGTACTGTATATAGACCTCTAGATGGTCTTGTAAGTTTTTACCCACTCCTGTTAATTCATGGACAACAGGTAAATCAATTGAGGCAAGGGAGCTCGCATCCCCGATCCCACTTAAGTTCAATAAGTGCGGAGTGTTGAATGCGCCAGCACTAACAAGGACGTGGTTCCCAAGAATTTGTTCAGTCGGCCGCAACTGTCCAGATGGCCGTCGTCGCTGGACTTCAATCCCTACGGCACGCTTTTTGTTAAAGATAATCCGATTAGTCTGTGTTCGGGTCACAACAGTTAGGTTGCTACGGGACATAACTGGGTGCAGGTAGGCCCTCGCAGCGCTTAAACGTCGACCTCGATGAATATTTCGATCGAAAGTTGTAAAGCCCTCCTGCTTGAATGCATTTACGTCATCTGTCATTGGCAATGAGGCTTCGCCGCATGCAGCGAAGAAGGCGTCGAACAGCTGGCCTTTCGCTGGGCCTCTTTCTAAAATTAATTCACCGTCGCCTCCTCTCCGAGAGGTATCAATACTTACCGATTGCTCCATTCGCTTAAAGTAAGGCAAAGTATGAGCGTAATCCCATGACCCCATGCCGGGGTCACCAGCCCATTTCTGCATATCGAGTGGGTTCCCGCGCTGGAAAATCATACCGTTGATACTCGAACTGCCACCAAGAACCTTCCCGCGAGCATGTGCTACCCGGCGGCCATCAAGAAATGGTTCCGGTTCCGACTGGTAACGCCAATCATAAAATTTTGATCCAACCGGGAAAGCAAAAGCACCTGGCATGTGTATAAATAAATCCCAGGGATAATCGGGTCTGCCGGCTTCAATGAGCAAGACCTCATTAGAGGAATCAGCACTCAAACGGTTTGCCAAAACGCAACCAGCAGAGCCACCTCCAACAATTATAAAGTCATACGTTTTGGACTTCACAGCTAGACTTTCACAGTTAGACGATACGAACAGCGATTACTTAATACAGATGTTCTTATCATTTGCTAACCAATTTCATCAGGTTCTGAGTCCTTGCGCACTGCAATGTATTCGAGCATTTCTTCATCAATCGCATCATCAATCTTAGGAGCTTCGTAGTCTTTGAGCATTTGTTTCCATATGGAGTTGGCTCGCTGTGCGGCATCAGGGGAGCCCTCATCTCTCCATTGTTCAAAGCTGTTATTGTCGGCAATCGTGGAGCGATAAAAAGCGTGCTCGAAATTTTGTAGGGTATGGCTATTCCCAAGGAAATGCTGTCCATGGGGATTCGTGCGTAGAGCGCTCATAGCTTGGCCATTCTCACTCATATCTACACCGCTGGCATAGACCCCCATCATGCCCAGCTGGTCTGCGTCCATTATGAGTTTTTCGTAGCTTAGAGATAATCCACCTTCAAGCCAGCCTGCAGCATGAAGGACAAAATTAACGCCCGCCTGCATGGTCGGGAGAAGAGTCGCAGCCGATTCGTAAGCGGCTTGAGCGTCTGGTGTCTTCGATGACGTGAGTTGGCCACCTGAGCGAAATGGGACCCCCAATCTTCGAGCCAGGGCAGCCATTACATACGTAGCCATTGCTCCTTCTGGCGTACCAAAGGTAGGGGCGCCGGTTGCCATTGACATTGAAGATGCAAACGTTCCGAAGACGACAGGAGCCCCTTTTTTGACTAGCTGACAGTAAGCCATCCCTGATAAAGCTTCCGCCAAGGCCTGAGCAGCCAGGCCGGCCACGGTAACTGGTGACATAGCTCCGGCAAGTATGAATGGTGACATAATACAAGCTTGATTATTCTGAGCATAAACCGTTGCAGCGCCTAGCATTGTCGCATCCCACCTCAAGGGTGAAGATGCGTTTATTAGGCTTGTAAGAACGGTACGGTCATCTAAGGACCCCCCAAATGCGATACGGCAAAGCTCCACAGAATCTTGTGCTCGAATTGGCGCAGTAACTGATCCCATTAGCGGCTTGTCGCTATAACGCAGATGCGCATAAACCATATCTAAGTGCCTTTTGTTAACTGGTATATCGACTGGTTCCACAACTGTTCCGCCACTGTGATGCAGATGTGGTAGCTGATACGTTAGTTTTACGACATTTTGAAAATCTTGAAGAGTTGCGTAACGGCGACCGGAATCGAGATCAGTCACAAATGGAGAACCATAATTCGGAGCAAAAACGGTGGCATTACCACCAATCATTACTGATTTGTCTATAGAACGAGCTTGTTGGATATAACTCGCTGGCGCAAAATCAGTAATAATTTTCCTACAGAGGCCCTTAGGGAATCGAACAATGTCGCCGTCAATTTCTGCTCCGGCGTCTCGCCAAAGATCAAGCGCTGATGGGAAGTCTTGAAAGGCAATCCCGATCTCAGAAAGAATGATTTCTGCATTCTCCTCTATTTGAACTAAACCAGCTTCGTCGATTACCTCAACTGGTTTTAATCTTCGTTCAAGGTAAGGCACAACGGCTTCGTTTCTCTGAGAACGAGCCTCTTGTCGAGCAGCTCGGCCGCCCGAACGCCGTGGTTTTGATTCAGTCATAGAAGTGCCTCCCGATAAACACGTTAGTCTTATTGTCGCGATCGCCTTGAACTGCGTTTCGAAACCTGAGTTTTTGATTTTGGGGGTAATGTGACTATGGACGCGAGGTTCGTAGTACTCGCTTCCAGATGAGGAATAGCTAAAGCAGCTACAAATAGCTCTTGGAATCTGGGTTCAATTGCAGTTTCTATCTTATTGATTTCTAGAACTTGCTTCTCGATTTGAGTTCTAGCCTGTCCAGATACCAGGGCAATAATCGCGCCTGCACCAGCAGCATTACCAGACGACACGACGTCTTGTAATGGGCAATCTGGAATAAGTCCGAGAATCATCGCGTACAACGGGTCAATGTGACTCCCAAAACCTCCTGCGAATCTAATTTGTTTGACTGAAGCTAATTCTGCTCGTTCCATTAATAAATCTACGCCCGCTCGAAGGGCTGCTTTAGCAAGTTGAACAGCGCGAACGTCCGACTGATTGACGGTCATATCCCTATTGTGTGAAGACTCTGAACCACGATGTAACATGTACGAAAAAGTACGGCCTTCTTGGAAAACACGGGATGTTTTTGTTCCTATTCCGCTAGGAACGTCAGATAACAAACCGTCTTCAGCTATGAGACCAGCTAAATACATTTCCCCGAGTGCTTCAACAATACCGGAGCCGCAAATTCCAGTGATGCCGAATCCCTCTATGTCCTCATCGAATAGTGGATCATCAGACCAGAGGTCGCTGCCAATGACTTTAAATTTAGGCTCAAGCGTTTCGCTATTTATACGAACTCGTTCAATAGCACCTTTACTTGCTCGTTGACCACAAGTTATTTGAGCTCCTTCTAATGCTGGGCCGGTAGGACTAGATGCGGCAAAAAGCTTACCGTCGACAGACAGGATAATTTCCGCATTGGTTCCCACGTCGACAATTAGAAGCGGCCCATCAAAGTTCATCGGATCCTCAGCAAGTATCACTGCAGCAGTATCAGCTCCTACGTGGCCAGCTATGCATGGCAAGACGTACACATACGCTGCTTCGCAAATCAGGTCAAGGGAGGTTGCTTCTACAAGAACAGATTCAGCCAGCTGCAAGGTGAAGGGTGCTTGCCCCAAGGGTGTTGAATCCAAGCCAAGAAATAAATGGTGCATTACTGGATTACCAACCAATATTAATTCTACGATTTTATTAAGTGGAATCTGCGCAATTCTGGCTAGTTCTCCGACGAGGTCATTTATTGCTCCTCTTACTAATTCAGTAAGTGCCTTACCGCCGTCGGGATTCATCATCGCGTAGCTAACCCTGCTCATTAGATCTTCACCGAGTCTGATTTGGGGGTTCATTAAGCCGTGCGAAGCACAAATTTCACCAGTTGAAAGTTCTAAGAGGTGGCCGGCAATCGTAGTGGACCCAACGTCGATGGCTATGCCGTATGATTCTGTTTCAAAGCCAGCCCAGACTGCAATTACGATCAAATTTTTGGGGTTATGTCTGAGTACAACTGAAACAATCGTTTCGGACCTGTCCAGATCACCAAGCTGCTTTAATGCGTAATCCGAGACGCTAGACGTTTTCATTTTCCATTGATCTAACAGGGCAGCGCTCAGTACTTCTTTTCTCTCTAGAGGATCTGAAACCTGGGAAATCTCTATTTCAACAACGCTGACCGTACTTACGGGGTCTAAATCAACAGTCCGTAAATTAACTTCCTTGCGGACCATCGGCCCGTGTAGCTGACTTCCGGGTGGCACTTCGACGATAAGATCTCCTTGGATAAATGCCTGACAGCCGAGGCGACCCCCGGTTTCTAGCGGTCGGCGCCCCGAATAGAATTCTTCAGTGGAATTGACCTCGCTTAGAGAACTAACTTCTGAAGTAATAGCCCACTTAGGAAAATTACCAAAGGATGGGATAACTTGGCACTTGCCACAGACCCCGCGCCCTCCACAAACACTATCTAAGTCGACTCCCAGCTCCCTAGCAGCATCTAAAACAGTATGTTTTGAGTCGAATGCTCCTGCTAGTCCAGAAGGTATAAACATCACTTGGCTATTCACGATGATCGCCTATTGACTATCCGGGCGAGAACGGCGCCCTGTCCTTGAGCGTCCACGGTTCGGTAAATCACTCTGCGCTGGCCTATATTGCTTTATCCAGGACGCGCAATTCGCATCGTTGCCAAGAAGGACGTCGGCTGCCATCACTGCCGATCTAGCTTCGGGATGCAAGGGATTCATAATCGCTGAAGTAAGCCCTGCGCCCATAGCAATCGCAAGAAAAGTTCCGGTTACGATATGACGATTAGGAAGTCCGAAGCTGACGTTGGACGCTCCGCAGGTTGTGTTGACCTTTAGCTCGTCACTGAGGCGACGCACTAGTGCTTGGACCTGTCTACCGGCGCTACTCATAGCTCCGATTGGCATTACTAAAGGGTCAACCACCACGTCGGCAGTCGGAATGCCAAAATCGTTAGCAGCTAAAACTATTTTCTTTGCCACCTCGAAACGAACGTCAGGGTCCTCACTAATTCCTGTCTCATCATTCGAGATAGCAACAACCGCTGCTCCTGATCTAGCAACGAGTGGAAGAATGCGGTTCAAAACATCAGTTTCACCGGTCACGGAATTAATTAGAGGTTTGCCCTGGTATACCGCTAGCCCAGCCTCAAGAGCTTCGATGATTGACGAATCGATAGATAATGGCACTGTAGTAACCGATTGCACAGTTTTTATAGCTTCGGCTAGTAGCGCTGGTTCATCAGCAAGAGGAATACCAGCGTTTATATCCAACATGTGTGCACCAGCTGCGACTTGTGCCAGTGCATCTGCAGCGACGCGTGAGAAGTTGCCTTCCTTCATTTCTGCAGCTAGCAGTTTCCTGCCGGTCGGATTTATTCGCTCACCAATCATTACGAAAGGACGACCGGCGCCGATCACAACCTCTCGGCTTCCTGAGCTAATAACAGTGTCAGTCACAATTACCTATCCATAAATTGGTTTGGGTACCCATAGTCAAAGCCTCTTAATTCACTTCTAAACATTCTGAATCTTCATAGCCAGATGAAGCCACTAACCTAGCTAGCCTTTCGTTATCGAAATCAGCTTCTAAGCCTTCAGCGAAAGCCTTTGCCACTTGTTCAAGGTCACTATCATGCAAGGGATAGACATCGCGATCCCACTGCGCAACATAAGAGTTCGCGTCTGTTACCTTGCCTCTGCCGGCGGCTTTGTCGATTGCATCTTGGAACCGACCTGGCAAGATAATGGTGGCTTTGTTTTCTCCTGTCGTCGCAATGACCTGAGCAGGAATGTCACGCCATCGTATAACAACTAGTTCGTGTCGTTTTCGTCGCCGAATACGTTCAGTCACTATCACCTCTCCTCGCTGATGGTTCTAAATGGGAATTTGAAAAATGATTGATACGAACGGAAAGGTCTCCGTAACTCGCTGGCCGCACCGTTAGTGGCAACTGCAAAAATTGGGCTGCCGATACTGCTTTTTGGTGAATTAGTTCGTCACAAGTTTGCGGCAAATATAAAACCCTTTTGTAATTATTGAAGATCAAGGGTCGGAGCATGGGGTGCTCTCGTAATTTCAACCCTTCAACTACTAGTCGTTGAAAATGTTTCGCTAAATAGTCAGTTAGATAGAAGGTCCCAGGCTCCTCTTCAGCTAATGCGGCAAATACACTTTTACCAGCGTAAAGTTCATAGCAATGCGCTCCAGGTAAACGCTCAACATCGAATCGGCGACAGACCTCATCTAAGCGACCACCTGTACCGCAGTCGGCATAGCCAATTAACACGTGATCATAGTTTTTGCTCGCAGCGACTAGCTTACGTTCGACCGCAGCCGGTATCAGGTCGGGCGAGTTGTGAAGGCTCGAGGGCAAATGTTCAATGTCTATTCCTTGAAAGCGGTTCGCCTCGACAATGGCCTTCAATTCGGTGGCGAGGGCGCCACACGCAATTATCAATAACCGCCGAGAGTTCAAGATGCCGTCTTGTACTTTTCCTGAACAAAATGCAAAGCCGTTTCGGACGCTACTGCAGCATCGCGACAGTAAGCATCTGCCCCTATTGCGTCTCCGAATTCTTGATTTAGCGGTGCTCCTCCTACCAGGATGATGTAATCGTCTCTCATACCTTTTTGGATCAAAGTATCAATTACTACCTTCATGTAAGGCATAGTTGTGGTCAGTAGAGCTGACAAACCAAGTATGTCCGGTTGATGCTCTAAGAGAGCCGCTATGTACTCGTCGACGTCCGTGTTGATTCCCAAATCAATTACTTCAAATCCAGCTCCTTCGAGCATCATGCCGACAAGGTTTTTGCCGATATCGTGAATATCGCCCTTTACAGTACCTATCACGACTTTCCCTATTGGCTTCGCTCCGGTTTCAGCGAGGAGCGGCCGCAATATTGCCATACCGCTCTTCATGGCATTAGCAGCTAGCAGTACTTCTGGAACAAATAATATCCCGTCACGAAAATCAACCCCAACAATTCGCATACCCTCCACTAAGGCCTCGCCCAATACGGCGTCGGGAGTCCAGTTTCGACTAAGTAAGATCTCCGTGCCTTCCCTGATCTCATCAGCCATGCCGTCATATAGGTCGTCATGCATTTGAAGTACAAGGTCCTGGTCACCCAACGAAGAAAGATCTAAATCATCAGGAACTTCTGTCTGCTCGAGTTCCTCGCTCATGCACCTACCCCCGGACTATGACCTCACACAAGCTCGGTCACCTTCAAAGAAAACTGGCAGGTTTAGCCAGTTGAAATAGAAATTAAATACATAACCAGTAGCGCTGCAGTCTATCACGGGAAAAGCTAATAAACAGTTAATAAGTAGCTATAAGGTTAAGCAAGTAGGGAAGTGCCTCATCTACATTAATTTCCGATGTCTCGTTTGACTTTCTAAGTGTAATTTCAACTGTGCCGTTCGAAAGACCTTTAGAGCCAACTGTGACTCGAATCGGGATTCCCAATAGCTCGGAATCTGCAAACTTGACTCCAGGCCGTGCCTTGCGGTCGTCTAAGATAACCTCTACTCCTGCATCTGTTAGGCCTTTATACAGGGCTTCGCTTACCGTTATAGAATCAGCCTGATCTATGTTAAGCAACGTAATGACCACAGTGAATGGGGCAACAGAGGGTGGCCAAATTAAGCCCTTATCATCGTGGCAATTCTCGGCAATCGCAGCTACAGCTCTCCCGATACCAATTCCATAGCTGCCCATTACAGGGGCGACAGCGCGACCATTTTCATCGAGCACCGAAATACCCATAGCGTGAGAGTATTTCTGACCAAGTTTAAATATGTGCCCTGCCTCTATGCAGCGAATAATCTCAAGTTCCGCGTTACATTCGATGCATTTCTCTCCCGCCTCAACTTCTCGTAGGTCATGCCATGCACTTATTTCGATATCTCGACTTATGTCCACGCCCCCCAAATGCCAATCATCTTCGTTCGAACCCGTAGTCATGTTGGTTCGTCCATTTAGTCCATGGTCAGCGTAAATCGGTAGGTCGGTTACTCCAACGGCGCCGAGGCTTCCTGGCGAAGCTCCAAGAGCCGCAATTATCTCCTCTGGGTCGGCAGGTCGGACGTTCATTGCCGATGCGGAGTCTTGTAATTTTTGGTTATTTAATTGATGGTCTCCGCGAAGTAGAACCAAACTGACCACATCATCAATTACTACTACTAATGTTTTTATTTGTCGCGAAGGTGAGGCTTCCTCGGAAATAGCAGCGAGAGCGCTAATTGTACGAATACCCGGAGTGGCAATACGGAACGGTGCATCTGGTCCCGGTTTATCATCGGTAGCCTCAAGAGCAGATGTTCCTCGTTCTACATTAGCCCGATAGTCGCAACTTGAGCAGCGAATGACATCGTCTTCGCCAGCTGGAGAAGGAACCATGAATTCGATACTGGCTGAGCCGCCCATCGACCCAGATGATGCTTGGACAGGTAAGGCGATAATTCCCAGCTGGTCAAATATTTTAACGTAGGCATCATGGTGCAATGTGAAAGACTTTTCGAGCCCGGCTTCGTCAAGATCAAAGCTGTAAGAATCTTTCATAGCAAATTCTCGAACTCGCAAAAGGCCACTTTTTGGCCGAGGTTCATCGCGAAATTTTGTCTGAATTTGGTACCAGGTTTGAGGTAGTTCTTTGTACGACTTTAGCTCAATACCTAATGTTGAGAAAATTTCCTCGTGAGTCATGCCGAGCGCTAGATCGACACCGCTTCGATCCTTCAAGCGGAACATTTCATCGCCCATCACGTCCCACCGTCCGCTTTGCTGCCAGATAGTAGCTGGGTGCATTGCTGGTAGCAGAAACTCTTGCCCTCCAATTGCGTCCATCTCTTTTCGAACGATGTTCGCCACCTTATTGTGTACTTTTAAACCCAATGGAAGCAGGCTGTAGTGGCCCGAATGCAATTGTCGAATATAACCACCTCTGACTAACAGCTTGTGACTTACTGCTTCAGCGTCAGCTGGTGCATCTCTGAGTGTCGGGATAAAGCTTTGGGACCAGCGCATCCCCACACACTAGAGCAGAAATTCAGCATTTCGGTTATCCAACGACTAATCGAATCAACGCAGTAGAGCAGATCACTGACTGTAATTCGTGTCAACCCAACCGTTCTCATATATAGTGAAGTCTGCTCGGTTCGTGTGTATCAGCTTTCGAGCAACTGCGTTTATTTGATTTTCTGTTTCGTGCGACTAAGAACTGGAAAGTTGAATTTATTTGGCGAGTTATCGGTGGTGATCCACCGGGAGATAGTCCCGAACGCCTGAGTCTGTGCGGTAGGGGATTGGAGCACCGTCGGTGCAAAATATTGTGGATAAAACAGAAGACGATTCAACCCGAAGCGACTCTAATGGTCGTACCACTCAGGTGACTTCGTCGAGCCTGTCTTGGGAAAAATTTGCAGTTCTAGTTCGCGCTGAAGCAGAGGCATACATAACCACAGCTCAATTAGACGCTTTGAAATCAGATCTACCGAGGTGGCAAAAGGTCCTACTCGACTTACTTGAAGATGCAGAAGATAAATTACTTGCGGTTCAACAAATTAAAGGTAGCACTCGGGATCAGGTAGTAAATGATTTCGAAGCCGAACTCAATACCTTAGCGATGGCATTCCAGCGACTTACTGGCGCATCGCTTGAAGACGAACCTGCCGTTTCCGTAGTCGGTCCATCTGAACCGGACGTGGTTACCGGGGAAGCAGAGCCTTGCCAACTTCAACTTTCCTGGGCGTCTGGAAAGATTATCGCCTGGGCTGCAGGTTGCAATAACGAGCCAGAATCAACGGAACAGGTTATGGATCGGCTACTTGCAACTGGAGCTCCTAAAAGCGCCTGGAAGAATAGTCGTCCGGTAGCCATTTCGTCTGAAATTAAGGCGCCCGCCCTGAGCGCTGAGGTTACCGATGTCTTAGGTTGGCTAGTGCCGCTTGTCAAGACACCCAGCGAAGAACTGACACAGCGGAAATTCTTCATACCTGAAGACCTTCTTGATCCTGAAGAGCTATCAGCGACTGATGTCGAACCGGAACTATCAGGCGACCCACTCGGGATGAGTGCTCGTTGGCTGAGTCTTGTAGCTATAGCAGCCGTTGAACTTGTAGCCCAGGGCCGAACCGTACCTCGCCTCCAACGGATACGAAAACGCCGAAACAAGAAAAATCGCGGCGATAAGGGCGACTTTGCGGTGCAATGGATGCCCGGAATCATTAGCCAAGAAAAATTGAAGAGCTTTGCAGACTCATTACCTGGAGCAGTAAGTGCTGCAGACCCCGGACCTGACGCGCGAGCCCTAGTTCAGTCAGCACTGGGTGGCATGGTTAATGCAATTGTCGCAACCGCAGCCCAACGACTAGACGTGCCTGCAGCGCCGATTGAACCCACAACTAAAGAAGAGCTTTCGGCGGCATTTTTAGCCCGGCTTGCAGGTCAGCAATTCCAAGCAGCGGTGCCTGCCGGTTCTGATTTGGCGCGAAATCTTGATCAATGGGCAAGGCCGGTCACTGCGGTGGCGAAGTATGCGTTGGCAGTCCAGCTTGATGAGCCAGATGAGGGCGGAACGTGGCACCTCAAAGTACTTTCTCCGGGCCCAGATAATCATCTTGACCCAGTCGAGGTCGCTCTCGTCAGCGGCTCAAACACCCGCCGGACAGAAGTCAAGGGACAACTGGCAAGGATGGAGCGCTTATTACCAGCGCTGCTGCGTCCGGGCGGTCGCCGTAGGGGAGAGGTCGTTCTTACTCAAGACGAAGCCTGGGAACTGATGTCAGTTACCGGACCAGCGCTTGAATCAGCTGGTTTCGAAGTTCGGGTGCCGTCTCTTTCACGCCGTCGACCGGCCGCTGCGCTCCGGCTCACAGCCGATGACAACGACAGCCTCGTCGGAGCCCAACAACTCACCGCAGTGAGTTGGACCGCTATGTTCGGTGATGTAGAGTTGACCGCGGCAGATGTTCAAAGGTTAGCCCTACAGGCTCGTCCTCTTGTCCAATCTCGAGGCAAGTGGGTTGCGTTGAACCACGCCGACCTTGCAGAAGCTGCAGCAGCCCTAGCTGAGCGTTCGGCTACAACTGCATTAACCGGAGCCGAGATGCTCCGACACGCGTTAGGTCTAGAAGGTGGAGATGTAACCGGTGGCGTTAGTCTCGCCGGCACTAGCTGGGCTGCAGGTCTTTTGAGAGCAGCTTCTGATATTCCAACTGCCGTTGAAACGCGACCAAAGTTTTTCAATGGTGAACTTCGTAGCTATCAAGCTGAAGCTTTAACCTGGCTTAAATTCTTAGACGGTGCGGGCCTAGGTGGATGCTTAGCACTAGACATGGGGCTCGGTAAAACGCCAACGATTTTGGCTCAGATTGGTATGAAAAAATCAGAGGGTTCGGCTTTAGTAATCGCTCCACCGGCCGTAGTCGGAAACTGGGCTTCCGAAGCCCGACGTTTCACTCCTCACCTCAAAGTGATGGTTCACCATGGTGCGAATAGATCATCGGGCGATTCGCTTGATGAGGAAATCGGTCGTGCAGACCTTGTGATTACCACTTATGGAACGGCTGTTCGCGATATTTCTCAGTTGTCGAAAACGCCTTGGGATCGAGTGATACTTGATGAAGCACAGGTAATCAAAAACCATACGAGTGAAACCGCTCGCCAGCTTCGTTTACTTAAATCAAGGGTTCGAATCGCTTTGACCGGGACCCCTATCGAAAATGGGTTGGGTGATCTTTGGGCAATAATGGACTTCTGTAATCCTGGACTAGTGGGAGGTCGACCACAGTTCATCGCTCAATTGAATCAATTGAGCGATACCAAAGCGGCCGCAGAATCAGCACTTCATGCACTTAACGGTGTATTGGTTTTCCGACGAACCAAGTCGGAGCCTTCTATTGCCGCTGAGTTACCAGACCGTATCGACGAACTTGCGCATTGTACGATGACCCCAGAACAAGTTGGTCTATATCAAGCTGTGCTCGACAAGCTCGTTCTAGAAACTGCAGAGAGCATAAACACCAAGAAAGCCCGTAAGGGCGCAGTCCTCGCAGCTATTACGGCACTTAAACAAATCTGCAATCATCCCTTAAACTATCAGCCTGATGGCACCGACAAGAGCCTTGCTGGACGAAGTGGAAAGCTGACTCGGCTCGATGAGATCGTCGATACGGTGTTCGCTGCGGAAGAACGAGTATTGATATTTACTCACTTTGCCACTTGGGGCGAACGTCTTTCGAAGTACCTGAGTGAACGAACTGGAACCAATGTCGACTGTTATCATGGCGGACTCGGAAGGACAGCCCGAGACAAAATTGTTGATACATTTCAAAAAGGTAAAGGGCGGGGCGCTTTAGTACTCTCGCTTAAAGCCGGAGGTACGGGACTTAACCTGACGGCAGCTAGCCATGTAGTGTTATACGACCGTTGGTGGAACCCAGCTGTTGAAGACCAAGCCAGAGATCGTGTATGGCGCATTGGTCAAGATAAAACTGTTATCTGCCATCGGCTTATCTGTCCAGGTACCGTCGATGAGAGGGTAGAAGAAGTAGTTCAAGGTAAGCGAAAGATAGCCGATATGGTGTTGCCTAAGTCCAGTTCGATAAGTGACCTTAATGCTGACCAGCTCCGTTCTGCTTTAGGACTTAACGAAGTAGCTCTGCTCACTGATGACGGTGATACCAGTATTGGTGTCGAGCACAACTTAGTAAGCGGGGCACGGATATAAATGGCTAAACGACTCCGAACTTCAACACCTCGAACGCGAAAAATTGCTCCAGGCGATCGACTGAGCGAACAAGAAGCCAAGCAGCACAGCTTTTGGCAAGGCGACGCGCCTTTGCCCGAACCCCCGAAATACATTGATGTTACTGCGGACCCAGGGGCCGTTATAAGATCCTTAGGTCCTGCCCCTCTCGAAGGCATCGAAGACGCGTCAAAGAAATACTTTGAAGGCCTCTACCAACGAAGCGTTGGATTGGCATCTGCTTTGGCTTCTGCTGCGGACCTTGTCAGCGAAGAAAACGCTGAATAAGTATCTCCTCGAAAAACTAAGCTTCAGTCTCTGACCACCATTGCCCGCTGATGCCCTTACGCCTCTTTGGGGTCAAAGCCAACTTCTTTACCTCGATTGATACTGACCCAATCACGTGCCTCAAGGTATGGCCGGAATGTGTCGTATATTACTTTCTCATCGGACGCATTTTTGGGGCGTTGAATCTCGTAGAGGTGCGGGAATTCGAGCCAACTCATAACTATATTCCATAGGCTCAATGCTGCCTTACCACTCGGAGGGTCTAATAAGACAGGGCCGAAAATAGACTGGCCGTCAGGAAAAAATAAGGTGGGAACGCCAAACCCGCCGCTAGAAACCACTCGATTATGCTCATTGCGGATCTCATCATGGGTCGTCTCGTCTTTGATAGACATATCTACGATTTCGGGATCAGCTCCAATCTCAATCAGTAGAGCTCTGGCAACGTCGGGATTGTGTGGCTGTTTACCTTCGACATGCAATGCGTGACCACTCGCCGCATACCATTTATCAAGAAGATTCATATCAATACGCCGCAATATCGCACCGATGCGCATCATTGACCATCCGTAACTCCATTCGCGCTCCCAAGGATGTTTCTGGCCGTCACGTAGGTTGACCTCTTCGAGGCTGAAAAACTTCCAATTCACTGTCAAACCCAATTGATCACGAACATCTCGCATCCACAAAGAAGTCTGATATGCCCAGGGACACATAACATCGAAGTGGTAGTCAAGAGTCGTGGGCCGAACAAAGTCAGTCATAAGTAGTCCCTTTTGTGAACGCCTTCACGACATTAGTGGTAGCAAGTTAGATTCGCCGAATATTTCAGAAAAGACACAATGGCGACTTATCGAGCAACCACTTTCAATTCACAATTTTGGTACTTCTACGCCCAATTCAATTAGCCTCTCCGACTCCCAATCCGGCAGGGGAGCGCGTTTCCCTAGCTTGATTAGCTGGATGTGTTGCCCCTCTTCTTTCCAGACGTGGCAAGTATTCATATTTAGTTGCAAACGACGCTCGCGGTCTTGGTCATCATCTACTTTGTTTAATCGTGACTCGAGAGACTCATGTAAATTTACTAAACTCCAGCTCGCCTGTATCGCAACAGGGCCCATCGCTAACAGCAGCGCACCCATATGAGAACATCCATTAGGTCCGCCGAACAGTTTCTTCACCCTATTGCCATAACCCCTGGTGACTGAAAGTCCGATCAGGGCTTTATAGCTATCTAAAATTTGTTCACATTGAGCATAGGGCCTCGTGCTCATATGGTTTTCGACATCAACTATCGTAAAGCTGGGCGGATCAATGAGTAGATCAATACTCATATCGTGAATTACAAGGTCAGTGCCATCATCAAGACAAAGACCCTGCGGTTTGTTATCGACTAGCCGGCCAGTGACACGCATGCGACCGTCACCCTCGTCGAACGCCTCCGTAATGTAATTTCGTTGATGGATCGGGATACGTTTCGTCACTCGAATATTCTAACGACGCTAAGAATATGAAGTACAACTTAATAGATGAAGTTTTCCATGACGACCGAAGTTGTCCTAACTTACTGAGAGTCAGCGCTAAATTGATTCCGCTTTCCCGTGACGAAGTAGCTTTCCGGGAGTCGCTGATGTGCATTCACCATCTTCGAAAGTGATCTCACCGTTAACAATAATTTGCTTATAGCCTTTTGCACGTTGAACTCTACGCCATTCGCCACCAGGTAAATCATATTCAACGTCACCTATCCAGTTAGGCAGTATTTCCAGTTCTTCCATATCGTAGACCAGAACGTCAGCAGCAGAACCTTCCTTGAGGGTTCCTCGATCACGGAAGCCGGCCGCATGCGCTGCAAGCGCCGATAGTCGATAGTGCGCTTCTTCAAGGGTTACAACTCCCTCGTCGCGAACAAGCCATGTCAAGAAATCGGTGGTATATGCGCCGCCAGTAAAGAACTTCGTGTGGGCTCCACCATCTGACACGCCTGGGATGGCATAGGGTGAGTCATTCATCATTTCCGCCATGAACGATGCATTAGAGCCTTTGTCCGGCCCTAAGAACTCAACATTTAGATCACCTGCAAGAGATAAATCTAGCATTACCTCTACATGGTGCTTGCCTTCTGCTTCTGCAATATCACCAACAGATTTTCCTACATACTGCTGTAAATTAGCTTGTCGATTAACGCCTTGAACTACCAGACCTTTAGGGTTTCCACCTACACCTGCTTGAATAACTTGAAGTCGACGATCTGCCTCAGCAGCTTCTGCCACAAGAGCCTTTCGGAGCTCCGGGTCCTTCATTTTTTCAATTTTCTCTTCTTTGGTTCCTGTGGTCACAGCGCGCCATGCTGGAGATGCATCGTAGAGATTCCAGTGTTCAAGCGTAAAAGCAAAACCTGCCCGGCCAGTTCCACACTGGGCATAGACAGGAAGACCTGCATCCCAACATTTGTCTATCCATCGAAGCGGGCGCCTGTGAACTTCCGGGTCCTGCCGGGATGGTGCTACCACGTTATGAAGTATTGGGCGTTTAGCCACAGCTGCTAATTTCTCCAGGAACGCTATGTCAGATCTTATATCTCCTGTGCCCTGAGTGATCTGAATAAACCCCTCATCTCTGTCTGACAAGACCCGAGCGAGGTTAAGAATATCTTCATCGCACATGATGTCGGTCACCATGGGTGATCCGTCATAGTCAGCTTGAACGCTATTCTCTCCAAGTCTTTGGATCGAAAAGCCACACAGTCCGGCATCCATTCCTTCGTGCAGCAAGCGAGCCATCTCTTCACGCTCGGCCTGGTTAGCTGGTTCGCCCGCTTTGGCTTTTTCTAAACCCATAACATAAGTCATCAATGACGCCGTTGGCATATATTGAATTACATTGACACCTTTAGGAATTCGCTCTAATGAGTCTAAGTACTCGGGTATAGTCTCCCAATCCCAGTCCATACCCTGCTTCATTGACTCAAAGGGTATTGCCTCAGTCCGAGTCATAGTTAACATTGAACGCTCTTGAAAGTCCGGCCGAACGGGCGCAAACCCGAAACCGCAGTTACCTAAGACCACAGACGTCACACCGTGATATCCAGAAATAGTGCACCATGGATCCCACCGAATTTGAGCGTCGTAGTGAGTATGAAGGTCAACAAATCCGGGCGCAACGATTTTGCCAGTAGCGTCGATGGTCCGATCGCTGGACGCGCTGGTGCGGCCGCCGATTTTCGCTATCTTGCCGTCTTTGATCCAGAGATCACTTTTGAATCGTGGAACCCTTGTTCCATCGACAATCGTGCCCCCACTGATATGGATATCGAAATTTTCCATTAGTGCCCCCATGATGAACTGAAAGATATTCAACGTTCACTACAATAATCATAATCTGAAGTTGGGTTCCATGTGTCGCCAAAGTTCGTTAAGCCCCAATTAGAATTCGAGCTAGCTGTGACTGCAATACTGAATAATCTGTTGCCAGGAGACGTCTCGACCTACGGCGAAATAGCTATCGAGGCAGGGTTTCCCGGACGAAGTAGATCAGTTGGGGCTTTTCTGAAAAATTCGGAAGGCTACCCATGGTGGCGAGTTGTAAATCACAAAGGCCGACTTGTTCCCGGCAAGGAGCTATTGCAAAGCCGCCTACTGAAATCCGAAGGAGTCAGTACGACAAATGGACACGTCGTGGGTTTTTAGGTTGGTAAATTTAGCACCAACGGCGATAACGACGAAACGTACTTATGGTTGCTCCTCCCAGAAGGCAAATTCCATCGGTGTAGTTTGATGGTTTCGGGAATAAGTAAATCAAATATAACAAGTGCTAAGAAAATCTAATCTCGTTCGTAATCCAATATTTAGGTCATTACGAAATGTGCCCAGAAATGACGTACGTCGCAACGCTTCTGATTGGCGGTAGCTAAAAGCCAATTCTCAAGACCAGACACATTGAGGCTGTGTTGCATCGAATTGGCAATGTGTTAACTAGCTAGCGCTATTTTCACTGTGCGCTCTTGGTAGCTTTACATAATGAGGATTATAGGCGTTTTGTTTAACCGATGTCGTTCCAAACATCCCTGTATTCGCTTAGTTCGGATGCAGGCGCTGCGAGGAGCTAACATCAATGTATGACTGTCACACTTGTAACCGGAGCTAATTCAGGACTAGGGCGAGCGACTGCTTTGCTGTTAGCGAAACAAGGCCAAAAGGTCTATGCAGGAATGCGCGATTTGGAAAAGGGAGCTAAATTAGTAGAGCTAGCTTCTGGTTTGGACTTACACCCAATTGAGATTGATGTTACCGATGATGATTCGGTAGCACGGTGCGCTGCCTCTATCGAACAAAACGACGACTCTGTAGACGTGCTAGTGAATAATGCTGGCATTGGGTGCAACGCAGTGACTGAAGACATTGATATCGAAATGGCCAAGGCGGTCATGGACGTAAATGTCTGGGGCGCAGTGAGATGCATAAAGGCGTTTGTGCCAGGTATGCGAGCCCAAGGAAGTGGCCATGTTGTGCAAATCTCGTCAATCGCTGGTCTGATAGGTGCTATCGGTCAAACTGTCTATGCTGGCTCTAAATTTGCGCTCGAAGGTATGAGCGAGGCGTTAGCACAAGAATTAATAGGCTTCGGTATCCGGGTTTACTTGATTGAACCGGGCGTGACGCGTACAGCTATATTGCCAAAAAATGAAGGAAACCCGTTGCCAACTGCTTATCAAGAGCATTATGACCGAATGTTCGATTTCTACGCCGCTGGAATAGCTGCAGCGGTGCAGGCCGATGATGTCGCCGAAACAATCGCTAGAGCGTTAGCGAGCCCTGAGTACAAGTTACGACACGTATGTGGCTGGGGTGGCCCTGAAATAGCGCAAGGAAGAGCAATGATGACCGATGAAGAGTGGGTTGAGCTCGGCGCCTCGGTTTCATCTAAACATGGTTATGCAAAGAACTTTAATGAGTTCTTCAATTTGGATATCAGTGGTTAGGTATCCCCTGCTGAAGAAGTAGCTAAACGTCTAATGCGTGGCCATATGCTTCGCTGTGCTTCACAATGAAGTCCCGGCGAGGCTCTACTGAGGCCCCCATCATAACCTTAAAGGCCTTTTCTGCGAGCTTTGCATCGTCAAAAGTGATTCTTCTTAACAGCCTAGTCTCGGGATTTAAGGTAGTTTCCAGTAACTCATCATCGTCCATCTCTCCTAGACCTTTGAATCGCGTAACGCGATACCTTCGACCTTTGGCATCTAGTTCTGACACTCTCTTAGCCAGCTCTAGTTCTGAGTAAAGGAATTCTTTAGACTGCCCTATTGTCAACGCATGGGTCGGAGGCTGAGCTGCGTACACACGACCAGCTGCCAGCAGATCACGCATATAGTGATAGATCAACGTCAAGACCAGGCATCGGATGTGGCTACCGTCGACGTCAGCGTCTGCGAGAAGAATTAGTCGTTCGTAGCGGGCCGAACCTAAGTCGAACTCGGCGCCTGAGCCTGCTCCGACTGCAGTAAAGAGAGCTGTGGCTTCAGCGTTATCCAGCACAGCTTTTTTAGTGCTTTTGCCTGCATTCACCACTTTGCCACGCAAAGGAAGAACCGCCTGCCAGGCGCTATCTCTTGCTCGTTTGGCAGGGCCAGCTGCTGAGTCGCCCTCTACTATAAGCAACTCTCCTTCTGGATGCATTCGACAGTCAGAAAGTTTATCCGGCAAGCCATTATTGCCTATTTGTGCCGCTTTTCGGCGGTTATCGAGAGCTTGACGGGTGCTGACACGGTTAATTACTGCATCGGCTATTTTGTCAAGAATTGCCTTAACATGAATTTTTTTGGAGCCTTGAAGTTCACCCTCAAACCAAGCACCGAGGGTCTCTCTCACTACGGTAGTGACAATTTTTTGGATATCTGGGGTCCCCAGTTCGCGTTTAGTTTGGCCTCTGAATTGCGGTTCCGGAAAGGTGACACGGATAACCGCTATCAACCCTTCTTGGCAGTCCTCTTTACTCGCCTTTCCATCGTCTTTCAGCTTCCGGAGTTTCCTAAGCTCATGCTTGCTTAGTGCAGCATTGACCGAACTAGTAAGAGTCCGTTCGAAACCTGCGAGATGAGTGCCGCCGTCTGGGGTTGGGATCGTATTTACAAACGTGACAATTTTTGTTTCGTAGGTACTCACCCATCGCATAGCCACATCTACTTCGCAGCTACGTGTTACTTCCGTAAGATTGCCGTCAACTGGAACTTTTTCATTAAAGTCTGCAGAACCTTGAAGCTTAATAATTGAAGTAACGGCTGCTGCTTCACCACTTAGAAAATCAACGAAGTCTCCGAGACCACTCTTGGAGACAAACTCTTCCTGAGGTTTTTGAAGTCCTTTTCTGCGATCTGTCAAACGTATCTTCAAGCCTGGTACCAGAAAACATACTTGCCCAAGTCGTTCCCGAACTTCGGAATAATCAATAGTGGCATCGATATCAAATACTTGAACATCGGGCCAAAAACGTACAGTGCTTCCTGTCTTCTGGGTCGGAACCTTGCCAGTTTGTTTTAGCGCGTGTCCCGGCTTGAATCGGCCGTTAGAACCAACTTGTCCAGCGACGCGATCTCGAAATGAGAGGTGATGGGTTTTGCCGTTCCGATTCACGTCAACATCCACCCGCGTGGAAAGAGCATTCACGACAGAAGCACCAACTCCATGTAGCCCGCCGGACGCGCCATAAGCGCCCGTGCCGAACTTACCGCCTGCATGTAGTTCAGTAAAAACAACTTCGAGGGCTGTTACATCACCATACTTTTTATCTACAGGGATCCCGCGTCCATTGTCAGTCACCTCGTATGAGCCATCCGGATGAAAACTTACGTCTATGATGCTTGCAAAACCAGCAGCGGCTTCGTCAACACCATTGTCAATGATTTCCCACAGTAAGTGGGTTAAGCCTTGGCTACCAGTCCCACCTATGTACATACCGGGTCGTTTTCGGACCGCGTCCAAACCCTCTAAGACCTCGATCGAGTCGGCATCGTATTTATTTAACGATCCATTTTGATACTGCGCAGTCGTGTTGTCTTGGTTCATTTGAAGCGGTACTCCCCCACCTGTTGTAGCGCGAATCCAAGATCTATAGCCGGGCCATCTCTTCGAGTGCTTGTGAAGCTAATCGGCACCGGAGTTGAATCAGATTTTTTAGAGTCGGCTGAGTCGGCTATTATTCCGGCTAGTTGCTGGTTTCGTCCGATCCACGAGTAGGCAAGTGTTGTTTCGAAATTTTTGAATTTGAGGACACGCACGCCACCAGTCGCTCGACCCTTAGCAGGAATCTCAGACATGTCCGTTACTTTGCAAGTCCCTTCATCCGTCACGACAACTACAACTGTTGAGAACTCCACTTTTCCTGCCGAAAGAACAAAGCATCCAGTTTTAAGTTTCATTCCCGAAACCCCAGATGCTCCTGGACCTTGAATCGGCACTCCGGCTACGGCCGTGCGTAGGACCTGCCCATCTGATGCAACAACTGCCATTTCTGAACTCTCCTCAGCTTCAAACGCTGAGACAACAACATCGTTTTGCCTCAATTTTATTAAGGAATTTCCATTGCGCGTACGTGCCAGGTCGGCGGCACTGATTCGTTTCACCACCCCCTGTCGTGTAACCAGAACTGTTTCGTTATTTCCCATAGTTGATAACCCAACAACCCCTTCACCACGACCCAACGAAAACATTTCAGTAGAAGATGCTCCACGACTTCCGCGAATCATCTCCGGGATTTCACTCGCACGCACACTAAGGAGTCTGCCTTTGTCTGTAACAGCAAAGATCGGCTCACTGGTAGAGGCTTCGACAGAGGCAGACAGAACATCATGACGTCCTGGTTTAGCTACAAACGAGTCATCTGGAGAGAAACGCCCTATCAGACCCGAGGACGAAAGGGTCACTAGCGTAACCTCAAGGTTCGTAATGTCTTGTGAAACGAGCTCAGTTTTAACGGCTTCATCATCGATTGAGACGACGTCTTCAATTTTGACAATCTTCGTTTTGCGCGTTTCTCCAAATTCCTGAGCAACGAAGTCAAGTTCTTCGCTAACGATCGTCCGACGGCGGTGCTCGGAATTAAGCACTAGCAAGTATCCCTTGATGGCGTTTTCAAGTTCTGCGAGTTCTGTTCGTAACTTGTCAACTTCTAAAGCAGTTAGCCGACGTAACTGCATATCTAATATGTGGTTTGCTTGAATATCAGAAAGCTTCAGTTCTTCGATGAGCTCCGATCGTGCAATTGGTACATCTGCAGCGCCCCTTATTATTCGAATTACTTGGTCTATGTGGTCTAAGGCGATTAGCAATCCAACGAGAATATGCTCACGTTCTTGCGCTTTTCTGAGTCTGTATTCGGTTCTCTTAGTTACTACGTCGAGCCGATGGTCTATGAAGTGCTGGCAGATTGCGCGCAGCCCCAGAGTGGAAGGGACTCCAGACACTAGAGCGACATTATTGATTCCGAAACTTTCTTCCAAGGGAGTTAAGCGGTACAAAGTGTTTAACAATTTATGAGGTCCCACTCCTGACTTGCATTCGATTACCAGGCGCAGTCCGTGATTACGATCAGATAAGTCAGTGACTGCGGCCACACCCTCGAGGCGACCCTTGTTTATTAGTTCTCGTATTTTTGCTTGTACTCGCTCTGGACCTACTGTGTAAGGTAATTCTGTAACGATAATGGCTTGCCTACGGGCTGAGATAGGCTCTATCTCGACTCTAGCGCGTATGCGAAATGTGCCTCTACCAGTTTCATAAGCGTCGCGTAAAGTTCCATCGTCAATGATGATCCCACCCGTAGGGAAGTCTGGGCCAGGCAAAAACTCAACTAATTCGTCTAATGTCGGTTTCGGCCGACGGTTGTGAAGAATGTGCTTCACCACTGCCACTACTTCACTAATATTGTGCGGTGGCATGTTTGTAGCCATGCCAACAGCTATTCCACTAGCCCCGTTTGTGAGTAAGTTGGGCAACATTGCTGGAAGACACTCTGGCTCTTCTCTCTCTCCATCAAAGTTTGGTCGGAAATCAACTGTTTCCTCATCAATGTCTTGGACCATTGCCATCGCAGCCTCTGTAAGGCGAGCTTCTGTATATCTGTATGCTGCGGGCGGATCGTCGAGGCTTCCAAAATTTCCCTTTGGTGCAACCAACGGCACGGACATTGAAAATTTTTGACCCATTCGCACCATAGCTTCGTAGATCGCACCATCTCCGTGAGGGTGGTACTTGCCCATAACCTCACCTACCACTCCGGCAGACTTTCTAAATGGTGTACCAGGTCGAAGCCCAAGATCGTTCATGACGAATAAGATCCGACGTTGAACTGGTTTCAGTCCATCGCGAACGTCTGGAATAGCACGGCTAGTAGTAACGGAAAGCGCATATGGCATGAACGAATCACGCATTTCATCATCGACTGAAATATCGATGATTTCCTTAGCTATCGATTCTGGGAGTTTCGGCCGAGCCATAGTTCAGAGGGTCCTCATAGTTAAAAAACATCTACGACTTGTGAGAGTACGAGGCTGATGGGACAAGAGGGTGGCAATCAGAAGACCAATTGAGTAGATCGAGTAGCTTAAGTTTCTTAATGATTTGTTTGTTGTTCGGAGAGTTAGCCGTTTAAATGCACACTCGTGCTAGTTCTTCGCTATCGTTACCGATCGCGTGATTATCGCGTTCTCGCAACATCTGTTTCGAGCAAAACACACCCCTTACCTACTCCCCTGCCGGAAGACCCGGAGCAACAATGAGCCGACGTATCGAGGTCGAGCTGACTAGTCAGCAAGACGACGGAACCTGGACCTGGCGAGCCGCCGGCGCCAAGCAACCAAAGGGCACCTTAGATGCCGCCCTATTAGCCAAGGATGCCACCGTTGGTGATGTCGTACGGGCAGAGGCAGATTTTGAGATTGATGGCATTTTTGTAACTGCTGTCACGCCCTTAAAGTCTCGCAGTGGGCGACCTGCCGATGAAAGATTAGAAATAATTGCCAGCAAACAAGATACGCCGGGTGTAACCACCCAGCTAGCGCGCAAGAGCAAAGGCGGGCGAGGTCGCGACGGTGATGATAAGAACCGCCGGGGTAAGCCACGCTCCAACGACAAACGAAATAGCGGCGAAGACTCCAAAGAAAAGGGTGATAGACCTAATAGTCGAAGCGCTAAAGGTAATCGCCCGGAATCAGGTTCGAAGAGACCCGCACGCGGCAAAGCAAATGATCGTGACCAAGCTCCAGAGCGACCTAAAGTAAAGAAGCTTCGGCCAGGCCGGGTTCACCGAAAGCATTTAATCGAGAGTCTGCCCGAAGAACAGCGCGTGATAGCCGAGCAAGTAGCCCGGGGTGGCATTGCTGCGGTAAGAACTGAAATTGAAACTCAGAATAAGCGGCTTCTCGAAGAGGGACAGCCAGTAGTGAAGGCAGATGCCTTGATGGCATTAGCTGAGAGTCTCGTACCGCGTATTAAAATAGCCGAGTGGAGAGATCGTGCCGATGCGGTAGTCGCGGACTTGGATGAGGTTGATATTCGTGACCTTCGAACGATATTGGTTGCAGCTGAAGACAACGCACGCGACGACGAAAGCCGACAAATAGCCGAGCGTATTCGCGAGGGACTTAACGTCAGAATAGAGAAGGCACAAGCCGACTGGCATGCGGAACTTCGTTCAACACTGTCTGGGGATCGGATCGTTCGTGCTCTACGACTTAGCTCCAGGCCGCCAAAAGCTGGCGCCCCACTACCTCCAGATATTGCTGAGCAACTAACAATGCAAGCGAATCAAGCACTTGGCGGTGAAGTAACCCAACAGCGCTTAGCTATTGTCATCGAAGCTATAGCATTTTCTCCGATACGGCCTTACATAGTTCTTGCAACCGTGCCGGCTGAGCCGACGAAAGAGCTAGTCGAAACAATACGCAAAGTAGCTGATCGAATTCCGGAAATTGCTGCCCGATTTGGAATTGAACCATCTAAACCTGGACGTGGAAAAGGAAGACGTAAAGGCCCCGGTAAGCCTAAACCTAAACCGGCGGCTCCTCAAACGAATGAAGAGGGTGTAGAAGCTGCAGCCACTGAACTAAATGCTTCTAATGACAGCGTTAGTTCAGATCCTACAGATGCTGCTTCGCCTGATCTTGTTGACCCCGTCGCTGATTCTGAAATAACAAACGAAGCGCCATCAGAAAACAGCAGCACTGAATCTAACGACGCAACCGAAACAGCAGCATCTCTGAACGAAGCAGACGGGGGTTCAACCTCTGAGGTATCTGCTGATGCTGAAGCTAAAGACGTGGATAAGATTGAAGGGGTGTAGTTCACATGGCTGTAAATTTTGAAACTCGTGGTCCAATTGCATTGTTTACCCTCGATCGACCTGAAGCCCGTAATGCTGTTAATCATGAGGTCTCACAGGAGCTTGAAGCGCACTTGGACTCGTTTGAATCCGACCCAAATTTATGGGTTGGTATTCTTAAAGCCGAAGGTAAAGTCTTTTGCGCAGGTGCAGATCTAAAATCAGTGAGCCAAGGCAAGCGGATTGAAACAGATAAGGGCGGATTTGCGGGTCTAGTGCGTTACCCGAGAACCAAACCCTTGATAGCAGCTGTCGATGGCGCAGCTCTCGCCGGTGGCCTTGAAATCGTGCTCTCTTGCGATTTAGTTGTCGCTTCAGCGGCAGCTCGTTTTGGTATCCCTGAAGTAAAGCGGTCACTTATAGCTGGTGCAGGTGGGTTATTTAGGCTCCCAGCAGCCATTGCTAAGAACGTGGCTATGGAATTAGCATTAACTGGAGACCCAATCTCCGCGGAGCGAGCGTTTTCTTTAGGTCTCGTAAATGAACTTTGTGCAACAGGAACCGTTGTCGACACAGCTATAGAGCTTGCTCAGCGAATAACTGCCAACGCCCCGATTGCCGTAAGAGAAAGCCGGGAAGTGATCCTCGAAACTTTGGGCGTCGCTGAAGCTGAAGGTTGGGCAATTACTAAAGCTCACTTCCGCAATGTAGTCAAGACAGAAGATTTCAAAGAGGGGCCATTGGCGTTTGTCGAGAAGCGCGATCCTGTTTGGAAAGGTAGATAAGAAGTCTAATTAAGCGCCGGCGGCCGTAAAGAGAATACGAAGTTTCGTGTTCTTTCGCTCATATCCAACTGGTGAAGTTCTTCCACTTGAAAGAAGCCTACTTCTGCAGCGTCATCTCCAGCCTTGAGCTTAGACGGGTTCGAGACGCTACATCGTAAGTTAACGATCACAAAATGATGTTCGTTTATTTTCAGGTCAACCCAGCCGATCATTTCTTCGAATCGTCCTTCTAGGTTACTTTCCTCTTTCAGCTCTCGTAGCGCTGCATGACGGATCGGCTCGCCTATTTGAACTCGACCTCCTGGCAGAGACCAAAGTCCTTTTTCAGGTTCTGTTCCTCGTTTTATAAGTAACACCTGATCTGCGCTGTACACAATAATGCCTGCACACAGCTCTGGGCCTTGCATCGAGTTACAGAGATCTATGTACCGTCAACAAGCGAGCTTTAAACCCGAAAGTTTCGAAGAAATTTTTTGTCTCTCGATTTCCTGGTAATGCCATCGAATCGATCCCAACGCATTTTCGTTCGCTACACCATGCGATTATAACGTTAATCAGAGCTTCCCCTAGACCGACGCTACGAGCTTCAGGCGTAACGTAAATATCGGTAACGAGTCCCAGATATTCGCCAGTTCTCAGCACTTCTACTTTCGCACGTGCATAACTAAGAATCGCGCTATCTAGAGTACCGACCCATACTTCTTCATCTGGGCTAGACATCGCTGCTTCTAAAGACAAAATGTATGGCACTGTCGAAGTTTCTCGGCGGCTCCATATGTATCCCCCACGACCGTCCATTTGCTCTCGTACAGCTTCATCCGCTAACTCCGCAATTATCGGAAGCTCGGTGATTGATGCAGTTCTCGCTTGTTCTTCCATCAGGATTTATTTTCGCGACGGTCTTCTAGAGAGCGCTCGGATTCTAATCGACCTTCTTCTGCCGCCGTAAGATCCATAAAATCAAACATTCCAGCCACGATATTATGGCCAGCGACATCACCTATCTGTCGATACATTGCCTGTGCTACGCGACGGTAATTCGGGTGACCTTGGGGCTGGCTACGCAGCTCGAGCATATGAAGTGCTTCGCGTGCATTGAATTGCATCACGTAGCGGATCCGATAGGCCATGGACACTGCGTACGAAGCTTGCTCTGGAAATGGCTCTTTCATCGCTTCGTAGAGGTCTTTTGACCGCTCTAATGCAGTGACATATTTATCAGTAAGCCCACACGCTTCAATATCTTCTGGTACCTCATATCCGTGATACGGCGTCAAGGATTGCCACTCTATTGTTAACAGTCGATGACGTTGCATATCGCGAAAGCCACCATAATCTGAGAGCACATCAAAGCGGTAACCAAGCCGTTCGAGCGCACGACTTGGGCGATGCCGACGGTTGGTACGCTCCCCCACATAGCTTCTAGCCAAGCTAAGTTTCTCTTCACTACTCATGCGGTCAATAACTGAGATTAGTTGCGCCTCGCCTAATCGGCTCTGCGAATACAACATCGCCGCCAACATTTTGCGCTCTCCGTCTGGGTCCCAATCTATTAGGCTTACCTCATCGACGGTTGTGGGCTCGATGTCGTTTAACAATTCGGTCGAAACAGAAGCCATGGACTCACGATTTTCTTTCATGTACCTTGACCAGGCGATACCTCTATCTTCGATATCTACTCTTCTAAGAAATGATGGAATAACCTTTCGCAATTCCATTAGCATCATGTCCGAGTAAGCTCGGGCTTCAGGCAGCGGATGAGAACGCATTCGCAATAACAGTGCCTCATATCCTTGACCCGTGCCATAAATCCCAACGTTGGACAAACTTGCAGCGGGTAACAAACCCCGGACAGCATCAAAGGATTTAGCACGAATAGTCTGCCGATATGCTAAGTCGCCGACTTCATTACTTTGTGGTGTAGCCAGCTTATAAAACTCCTGCATTTCGGGCACGAGTTGGGCGTACCGGTCGAAAATGCGATCGATATCACCCACGTAGCGGGTTCCGAGGTTCGAGGCAAGGACGTCGGGATCTCGGTGGTACCGGTACCTACCATCCAATCGCCTGTCATAACTCAAATACCGCGTTGACTGCTCTAAGTAGGACATCAGTCTGCCCCGCTCAAGGATCTTTGTAAGAAGATTAGACGATTGTTCACATGCTAGGTGAACTCCACCCAACTGAGCTACTGAGTCATCTCCGTACTCTACAAATACTCTCTGATAAAGCTCTTCCGCCTTGGCAAGCCCCACAGTTGCATCAATGGAGTGGTCACCCGATATATCTAAATCATCAACGAATTCGTCTAGGAATAAACGTCGTAAGCTTTTGTGAGTTCGGCTATAACGAGCGAACAGGGCACCCTTGACGACTTCTGGCAAATTGACTAAGGCGAATACTGGTTGATCTAAATTCGTGAAATATCGACGCAGCACATCTTCTTCATCTGTTGAGAAAGTTTCCGATGCGTAGTTATTCACAGCCTAAATCCAAGAGTTTTGGGTCGAGTTCCAGATCGTAGAAGGTTTCCGAGCCTTAGAGGAGGACCCTCCCCGAGTCATCTGCAAAATACACGAATAATTCATTCGAGCCTAGAACACTACAGTCAGAGCATCAGGCAAAACTTGAAGCTTAATAGCCTTAAACCTACCGACTTTCTGCCCATCTAAATAAACGTTATCTAAAGGATCTAGCTTTGCAGACCAAGCCGATTTCTGAGATACCTTTATTTTCGGATGAGGAATATGATCTCCTGTGCGAATCCGTTTGCGAGCGATAAGCCGCTGCCCTAATGGTAGCGCTCCTTCGACTATGTCAACTTTGCCGTCGTTAGGGTGAGCTCGAGGCGCTACGCGCCATTGCCCCATCCACTCACTATTCATGACGGCTATTGTGTTTCCAAGCCATAGTCGGTTCCTAATGAACATGTGTGAACAAAACCAGCTCGTTTGTTCGTCCATTCCTACTTCCACTAAATCAATGGTGACGGTCTGAGCCTGTTCGCTTCTGAGCCTGTTAAGTCCACCTATAGGAGCACCTACAGCACGCCATAAGTCGCCGTTCAATAATCCAAAAACTGGAAGCGGCGTATCAGTGCGCATGCACTTTTGAACTACGCTTCGCAATTCGCTATCTGACTGTATAGCCACACCGGCTGGAGGTAATGAACCTAACTGACCCCACGGCTGGCCATTTTTTATAGTCACGTCGCATCAGCGTCCTGGATAGCAGACACATCAGGCGGTTCGTTCTCTCCTAGTCGAGTAGCGATGGCAACGACACCTCGGTCTAAAGCACTAATGCTTCGGCGTGCTGTCCGGGCCGTCTCGGAATTGGGGGTAACTTCTGCTATCTGTGACAGTAAATCAACTACCTGCTTAATGTGACGCACAAAATCTCCTGCTACCAAGAAATCTTCATCAAGGACTTCGTCTAGCGAGTGGCCTGCCGCCCAACCGTGTACCGCTGAGAATAGCGTTGGATCTGGTGACCTACTTTCTGACAATCCACGTTTTGATTCTTCTGCCCGCAGTTTTGACCAAAGCCCATCAATACTTTTTGCTCGCGTTCTGAGCATGGCGCTTGGAAACCATGGAGACGGAGGCTCGACTCGGCTTCGATGTTCGTAAGTCAACAGCGAGACTAGACCCGCTAACGAACTTGGATCCAAGCCATCAAAGTATCCATGTTCGATACATAGAACTATTAATAAATCTAATTCGTTGAAAACTCTTTGCAATCGTTGTCCAGCTGGCTTGAGGGACCAACCCTCGACACAATCAAATTTTTCGAGTACCTCGATGATTAAGTCAAGTGTTCTACCTAAGCCGCCGTCCGCCGTTCGAATTTGCTTCTCCAAGACCCCGATGTCTATCCGCGCATTTGTAGCCTTTCTTTGCGCTTCGCTCTTTCCGATGCTTGCTCGATTAGTCTTGGAATTCGGATTTGGTTGTGAAATTTCTTTTTCGATAATATGCCGCTTCATGGCGTTGCTTGCAGCACGCTGAAACTCACGCCTATTTGGGGCAAATGGTTTCGGTAAGGCGACCTGGTCCAAAACCTCAGGTAGCTCTTCGAAGTCGCTTGATGTGACGAGTAAAGTCTTACCTCGGGTTGTGACTACCCTTAATCTTGTTGTGCCGTCTCGACGCGTACTTGTGCCAATTACTAACAATAGCCGGTGACCGCTTTGGCGATTATGGGTTACTAACGATCCTGGCTTAATTTTTTTAAGTGCCTTATTTAACTGGATTGAATCAATCGTATTTTGAAGTGATTCATTTGGCCGAGTCTGTTGATTTGCCTTTAGTTCAGATTCGCTAGCCCTCAATTTCTCGCGAGCCTTCTCCACTTTCCGCATCCAACCAGCGACTCTTCTATTCGAGCGGAATTGAGCAAAGGAGAGCTGCAATAAGTCAATGGCGTCTTCTCGGTTTTTCTGCGCCATCAAATTGACGGCCATATTGTAAGTTGGCCGAAATGATGACTCAAGCTCAAAATCTTTATTAGCGGCTAGCTCAGCTATCTGCTGGTAGGACTCGTAAGGGCTCCAGAGCGTGTAGGCATGTCCTACGGAGTCAATGCCACGCCTCCCAGCTCTACCGGTTAGCTGAGCGTACTCTGACGCAGTTAATGCGACGTGACCTTCCCCTCTGAATCTACTTATCTGTTCGATTACGACAGATCGTGCAGGCAAATTAACACCGAGTGCCAATGTTTCAGTCGCGAAGACTGTCTTTAGCAGCCCTGCGGCAAAACAGTCTTCCACTGCTTCTTTGAATGGCGCAACCATTCCTGCATGATGTGCTGCTACACCACATTGCAGGCCTTGTAGCCATTCGTGATAGCCGAGCAGCGCTAGATCCTCGGCCGTTAAGCCGGAGCAGTGCTCCTCTGCGATAGCTTCAACGAGGCGTTGCTGCCGGCCATCTAAGAAACTGACTCCCTGGTCTACGCAACTGCGAACAGCTTCTTCGCAGCCTTTTCTTGAAAAAATAAATATGATTGCAGGTAACTGGTTGCGATCATCAAGGTGTCTTAGAATTTCTGCTCTACGTGGCCGACCTGCTCGGCTACCTCTTTGTCGGCCGTCACGCTGTCGAGCTCCGCCTGCCTTTGCCAAGTACCTCTCGACCTCTGGGTTCGGAAACCCATCGCTCAACGTCCGAAACTCCCGTAAACGTCTACTTCCTTTTTCGTAGAGCAAGTAGTGGTCATGCAAGGCAACTGGCCGTGTTCGTTCGATTACGCAGGCACAATATCCCCGAACTGCGGTGATCCAGTCAGATACCTCATCGGCATTACTTACAGTAGCCGACAAGCAAACGAGGTTTACATGCTTCGGAAGTTGAATAATAACTTCTTCCCAGACGGGTCCTCGGTATGGGTCTTGCAAGTAATGGACTTCGTCTAAGACGACCAGACCTAAATCCGCTAAACGATCAGAGTCCGCATAGATCATGTTACGAAGGACCTCGGTGGTCATGACAACTACTGCGGCGTCTCCCCGAATACTATTATCTCCGGTAAGAAGCCCGACATTTTCTTTTCCGAGCCACTTACTCAAATCTTTCATTTTCTGATTCGACAGAGCTTTGATAGGAGTCGTATAGATCACAGTCTGACCGCGTGCCAGAGCAGTCGAAATGCCGTACTCAGCTACTAAAGTTTTCCCTGACGAAGTTGGAGCAGCAACTAGGACTGACTCATTTGAATCGATCGCGTCAAATGCTTCTAATTGAAATGGGTCAGGTGAAAAACCAATCCGTTGAATCAGTTTCTCGCGAAGTACCTTTGGATCAGATTCCATGACTAACACCACGCTTTGACCGAGGGACCCAACCATGTCTCCGGCGTGTTGCTAGATAGCCAATGAGTATAGAAAATTCAAAAAATATGTACAAAGGAACAGATAACGTCGCTAGAGAAATGGGATCTCCCGATGGAGTAATAATGGCGGCCACTGCAACTATGCCCACGATGCAAAATCTTCGCGCTTTTCTTAGTTGCGCAGGTCGGAGAATTCCGACGAGTTGAAGGAACACTAGAATAATCGGGAATTGAAACCCTATTCCAAATGCGAACATCATATAGGTAATCAGCCCTAGATAAGATCCGGGCGAGAACATCGGGTCCACTTGGCTTCCTCCAAATGAGATAAGAAAACTAAGAGCCCTCTCAAACGTGTTGTATGCGAGATATGCGCCCACGCTGAACAATGTTAGGCCGCTTATCATGAATGGCAGAGTGAGTCTTTTCTCTCGCCGTTGCAACGCCGGAGTTATGAATCGCCATAGGTTCCATAAGAGAATAGGCATCGCCAATACCAATCCGACATAAATAGAAACCTTAATTCGTGTTCTGAAGCCATCGAGAGGATCTAGGATCACAAGGTTGCACGGCCGATCAAAGCCCTCCTTAATCAATACCCTGCAATATGGTGGTAGAAACACATTCCGTAGAAGCCAGTCATAAACCAAAACACCAACGAAAGACGTCGCTGTCAAAGTGACAAAACAGTAAATGAGCCTTCGTCGGAGTTCAGCTACGTGATCCCAAAAGGACATGTTTCGGTTCATAGAACCTTTTTTGAAAAATAGCCTCACGAAGAGTCCTTATCTTCGCCTTCGTTGTTGGCAGTCTCTTCGGCTGGCTTTTCACTAGATGGTTTAGCTAAAAATTCATCATGTGCTGACGTCACAATGCTGTTGTTAACAGCTTCATCTAACTCGCTTTTTACCGAACGGCTAAATTGTTTTAGCTTGGTCAACGCTGTAGCCGCGCGTCTAACGGCTTCAGGCATTTGTTTCGGACCGAGAGCGACTAATGCCACAAAAACAATGATTAACACCTCATTCGGAGTGAGATTCACGTCTACGAGACTACGTCGTATTGAGCTATACGCCGCATTCTAAAAATTTTCACTTGATTTCTCTTTTAACGGCCTGATGAGCGAACTTGCATGTTGTAGCGGCTCTGCTAGGGAATCAGTAGCCACCACTAAACTTCCAATGGACTCAACCGTCCTTTGGGTCTCTGCCGTAACGGAGTCAATCTTTCGGTAGATCAGTGCACTCCCGATAACCAAAACTAGGGGCGGGATCGCCAAAAGAGGACTCATACCTCAACCATCTTTCCATTTTTCAGGATGAACTTTTAACAGTTTAGAGACCGAATTGCGTTTCAAAGCGGCAAAATGAACAGGTGGAGCAAAAATTCGCCTCTCTTCGAGACCGTCCGGTGTTGTTTGCCCATCGAGGAGCGAGCGCACACGCCACCGAGAACACTTTAGAGGCTTTCCATCTGGCTATAAAACTTGGAGCGACCGGCCTCGAATCAGATCTATGGGTAACTTCAGATGGAGTACCAGTGCTGAGCCACGATGGTTACATCAAGAAAGCATTGCGACGGAAACCTATCTCTGAACTCAAAAAAAGTGAACTGCCCGAGCACATTTGTACCTTGGACGATCTCTATCTTCAATGTGGCACATCATTCGATTTGTCGCTTGATTTAAAGAACTTGGATGCGTCGGAGCCTTCACTAAAGGTAGTCCGAAGGCACTCAGCTGAAAGCAGACTTTGGCTTTGCCACACAGATATGAGTGTGCTTAGAACACTGAGGTCGCTAACACGCGCCTACTTGGTTCATTCAACACGATTGCGCTATTTAAAGGAAGGGCCCGAGCGACACGCTGCCTCTTTAGCGGAGTCTGGGATCGATGCTGTCAATTTCCATCATTCCGATTGGAGCGCAGGGCTGACTACTTTGTTTCATCGGTTTGAAAGGTATTGCATCGGCTGGGACGCGCAATACGAAAGAGTGATCCACAATCTTTATCTAATGGGAATCGACGGCATTCATGGTGACCACGTGGACCGCCTGGTAAGCGCTGGATCGGGTTGAAAACCTAAAGCTACTTACGGAAAGTTAAACCTACTCAGTGGCCAAATGCGGATGAATGGCTCGCCGACGAGCAGCTTCGACGGAATTGGTCCAAAGAAACGGCTATCGCTACTATTTTTGCGATTGTCACCCATTACGAAATAATGCCCATCGGGAATCTTCGTAGTCGGCAGGTCACTGGTAAATTCGCCTGCTTGCAGATATGGCTCCGGGAGCAGCTTCCCGTTAATATAAACTTGACCATCTCTTGAGCTAATTTCCTCGCCTGGCAATCCAATGACCCGTTTAATGAAGTCGTTTATTCCCACGTTGACAAGAGCGGTTGGCTTACTGAATACAGCCAAGTCCCTGCGTTCGACTTCGCCCAATCTAAAGGCCAACTTGCTTACAACGATTCTGTCACCTATTTCAAGGGTTGGCAGCATAGATGCGGATGGTATGTAGAAGGTCTGCACAACTGTCGCCTTAAGCACCAGTGCAAGCAGTAAGGCACCGACAACGATGGACACCCATTCCACACAAACTCGCCAGATCCGTTTCTTCATGGTCTCATCATCAACCGATCAATCATTACTTGAATCATTAATTAAACGGCGCTCGAGCCTGCTAGCCACATGGCAGCAGCTCCCAGATAATCACAGGCAAGTGAGTCCTCGAACAATGGCCTATTCATTGACTGAATGTTTATGCTGGATTCACTGAGCAGATCTGAGATCGACGGGTTGCTATATCTGACCGTCGTGTGGCCGAGGTCTTCAATCTCTTGACCAGAAACTTCTGATGGAATCGGGACTGCTATCGGATGCGGTATCAGTTCGAGAAGAGTTTTAGTGTGGTGACTTACACCTTGATGCCTTTCCCGCTGGTCGGTACTAGAAGCACGCACTGCTAATGCAACACTCGCCCCGAGCTTGCTTAATATTGTCGCATGCCCAACCAACTCCAGTGCAGAAAAGCCGAGCTTGGAATTAGTCCCGAGATGTCCGGGGCCGCACCCAATTAAAACGATGCTCTCATTTCTCTCTTTCAAAGCGAGCACACCCGAGGCCACGGTAACTGCCTCTATCTCACCGCCGAACGATTGTCCCGTAGTGACGGTAACACCAATAACCTGTGAGTTTTGAGCTTGAAATATGATGTCGCTTATTGCTAACGGGAGTGATGCTTGGTCAGTCATCACAAAACTAACTGGGGCTCCAAGCTGCGCCGATGTCGCTATGGCTATTGCCCCGACGTGGCTATGGAGCTGACACAAAAGGACTCTCATTCCGCTGAGATCTGAACCGTTCCGACTTTCATTATCATGTTCTTCCCAGACGTCTGCTTGCAGTTGCTCTGATAGATAACGCGCTTTGAGCACTCGTCCTGAACGCATCTGATCGCTTTGTTTTGAATCTAGGTTGAAATGGACAAGGTGATATCCGCCAGTTCCTAGACCAAGGTCCATTGCGATGGTGTTAATGATGACGCGGTGACCAACTTCAAGTAACCCGATTATCTCAGTTAATGAAGTGGCTTGTGTATCATCATCGAGCACAACTCGTTGAAGACCTTCTCGCTCAATTTTGACCTGAGTAACTACCCGCTGTTCAAACGACGACATCTGTTAACCATTTTGTCACAGAGATGCGATCAGCGCATCCACGCGGTCGTCCTCGTATTTGAATGGATCCTTACAAACCACTGTCCGTTGAGCTTGATCGTTCAACTTAAGATGTACCCAGTCCACGGTGTAATCTCTCTTTCGTTCTTTCGCTTGCCGAACAAATTCACCCCTAAGCTTGGCTCTCGTCGTTTGCGGAGCAGTTTTGGTAGCTGATTCGATATCAGAACTATTAAGGATTGTTTCAACCGCACCATTTTTTTGAAGCAAAAAGAAGACACCGCGTTTGCGGTTAATGTCATGATATTGAAGGTCCAATAACATATTCTTTGGGTCTGCGAGGTCTAGCTGGTGCTTGGCTCTGTAACGCTCCAACAAATGATATTTGATAACCCAGTCCACTTCCCTATTAAGCTTTAGCGGATCATCCTCGATAGTCGTCATGCAGTGTTCCCACATCGTTAAAGCTTTACGTTCTTCTTCGTTTAGATCATTGTGAGCAGCGAAGACTAGAGCGCAATTCAGATATTCACTTTGAATCTCGAAGGCGCTTAACTCTGCGCCATTAGCTAGTCGTACCTTACGCCGGCAGGTTATATCGTGGCTTATCTCACGTATCGCCCTAATCGGGTTTTCGAGCGTCAGGTCGGGAAGCGATACTGTGGGATCTTCCATCATCCGCAGCAACAAACAAGTTGCTCCTATCTTGAGGAAAGAAGTATATTCGCTCATGTTTGAGTCACCCACGATGACATGAAGACGCCGGTATTTTTCCGCATCGGCATGGGGCTCGTCTCTTGTGTTGATTATCGGTCGACTCCTCGTCGTGGCGCTGGACACTCCTTCCCAAATGTGTTCTGCCCGTTGGGCGATAGAGTACGAGGGACCCTTAGCGCTTTGTAAGACTTTTCCTGCGCCTGTATAGATCTGACGGCTGACCAGAAAAGGAATCAACGTCTCTGAGTAGCTAGCAAAATCTTCGTCACGCAGAGTCAAATAGTTCTCGTGACAGCCATAACTATTGCCGACACTGTCTGTATTATTCTTAAATAAGTAAATTGTCGTGCCTGTAATTCCTTCCTCGGATAATCGTAACTCTGCGTTTTCGACTAGCTCAAGAAGAATCTGCTCTCCGGCACGATCATGACAAATAACATCGTAAATTGAGTCACACTCTGGAGTCGCGTACTCGGGATGGGACCCGACATCAAGATATAGCCGTGCACCGTTCTCCAGAAACACGTTACTTGAACGCCCCCATGACACAACTTTACGAAATAGATATCGCGCTACTTCATCGGGGCTGAGACGCCTTTGCCCCCGTAACGTGCAAGTGATACCGTACTCATTCTCAATTCCAAGGATTCTGCGCTGCACGTCAACTACACCGACTTATAAACTGAGGACATCTTAGAAGAACGCATTTAATCTTCCAAGGCTGACTGTACTTCAGGGTCATCAAGACGCATAAAGCAACGACGCTCTACGCCTGCTTCTAAGACCGCTACTTCCAGGGCGGGAGCTTGTATTACTCGACTGTCGTCTGCTAACGCATTCGTTGCCAAGCGAATTGCCTGGTTCCGACTGAGGCCTTCGGAATAACCATCTTGAAGTCGATTTCTAACTGCCTCTGCGTCCCCGCCAATAGAACAGAAGCCGTGCTCATCCACGACTGTTCCATCGTACTGAATTCGATACAATTCATTATTTGCATCATTTACGCCAAGTTCAGCAACTACTATTTCTACTTCCATTGGCTTCATTTCATGCGTGAAAATTTGGCCCAGCATTTGTGCATACTGATTTGCCAAGCTCCGTCCGTCAACATCTTCTCTGCTGTATTGAAAGCCCTTCAATTCAGCGTGTCGGACACCGGCTATGCGTAATTGGTCGAACTCGTTGTAACGACCGACTCCACCAAAACCGATCCGGTCATATATTTCTGAAACTTTCCGGAGCGTGGAACTCTTATTGTCGGCTACAAAGGCGACTCCGTCTTTGTACTCGAGCACGACCAGACTCCGACCCCGAGCAATGCCTTTACGGGCATAGTCTGCTCGATCTTGCATCAATTGTTCGGGGCTAACATACATCGGCATGCTCATGATTTATTCCGATCGCTGTTCAGTTCCGTTTGAAGGTCAGTGAAAACGGCCGCAGATTCATCATCGGAAAGCTGACGGAAGCCTTGGGCTGATACCACAGCAAGGATCGGGTAAATCCCGCGTATGGGGTCGGGTCCACCTGTAGCGCTATCTTCGTCAGCGGCATGCCATAGTGCCTTGACTGCGAGCGATAGTGCAGCGTCGGCTGACATCGACTTTTGGAAACCTAATTTTATGACGGTTCCGGCATGTAAACTACCGGACCCGCTGGCAGCGTATTCTTGTTCCTCGTATCTGCCTCCCGTTATATCAAACTGAAACAGGCGTCCAGCGTTTCGTGCCAGGTCAAACCCACCGAATATTGGTACAACAGCTAGGCCCTGCATCGCCTGTGGCAAATTCCCACGAATCATTTCAGAGAGTTGGTTCGCCTTCCCATCCAAACTAAGTGGCTTACCTTCGATTTTTTCGTAATACTCAAGCTGAAGTTGGAATACTCGGACCATTTGAATGGCAGGTCCGGCTGCGCCTGCAATCCCTACTGCTGAATGACGATCTGCAGCGAAGACTTTTTGCATATCTCGGTGACTTATTAAATGCCCGCTTGTTGCCCGGCGATCACCTGCCATTACAATACCTTCATTACATCGGATCCCGATTACCGTAGTTGCATGGCCTGCGTCGATAACTCCGGGCAGATCTTTAGAAAATGGCTCTTGGCCATTACGTTTCAGCAGCTTCACAAAATCAGTGCCCGGATCATCACCAGCTGGGTAAATTGATATGGAACTCACTCGCCACCTTTCTGTACGTAATTCTTGACAAATTCTTCAGCATTTGTTTCTAGGACGCCGTCGATTTCATCAAGGAGATCATCTAATTCGCTTTTGATCTCTTGGCCTGCCTCGACTGGCGCTGATAGTACTTCGTCTACTTCTTCGGAATCTTTATTTTGTCGACGTCGCTGTTCTCGTTCTGCCATCTCACACTCCTTAGGATTAACGGTACTTACTATTACTAATTTCCGAGTCTGCGAAGCAGCTCTCCTGCATCCTCACACTCATCCAACAATTTAGCCACATGGTTAGCTGTGCCTCTTAGCGGTTCTAAAGTTGGAACCCTTCGAAGTGCCTCTGACCCAGTGTCAAAAACCATCGAATCCCAATTCGCTGCTACTACCTGTTCCGGGAACTCTTGCAGGCATCTACCGCGGAAGTAAGCACGAGTAGTCAATGGGGGGTTACTGATAGCGTTCGTTACTTCGCTTTCTGAAACTAAGGTTGTTAAACCCATACGCAGCGCTAGACATTTGTCTGGCCGTAAATCATGATATTGCAGATCTAAGGCAGCCAGTTTCGGATCATTCCAATGAAGCTGATGTCTTTCCTTGAACCCTTCATAAAGTCTGCGCTTAGCAATCCAGTCAATCTCGTTACTGAGGGCTTCCGGGTTTGTCTTTAAAGTAGTCAGGACGTATTCCCAGCGTGAGATCAGATCATTCACAAGCTCGATGCCACCGAGGTTATCGGCACCAAAAACCTTGATATATCTCGCTGCGTTTTCGAGGTAAATCCATTGCAGGTCCAATGCTGACAACCGACGGCCATCTTTCATGAGATAGACATTTTCTAGATCTATGTCATAGCTAATTTCGCGAAGGTTTCGCACTGGTTCAGCTAGCTCAGGGATATCAGACATATAGTCGTCATCTATCATGGCCAAGACTATGGCGGTTAGGCCAACTTTTAAGTAGGTCTGCGTTTCACTCATATTTGCGTCACCGATAATGACATGCAGGCGACGGTACTTTTTGCTATCAGCGTGAGGCTCGTCGCGTGTATTGACGATTGGCCGCTTTAAGGTCGTTTCTAGCCCAACTTCTTGCTCAAAAAAATCCGCTCTCTGACTGATCTGAAAAACGCCGTCTGTGGAAGTTATTCCCGAAAGCTCTGACCCAATTTTCCCGGCACCGCAGAAAATTTGTCGCGACACAAAAAAAGGAATTATCTGAGAGACAATGCGACCGAAGGGTACTTTCCTGTCCATGAGATAATTCTCATGACAACCATAACTGTTACCCTTCCCATCGCTGTTGTTCTTATGGATTATCAGCTCTTCGTTAGGAGGCAACAACTTGTTGGCTACATCCATAGAACGAATTAAAATTTCTTCGGATGCTCGATCATAGATGAGGCACTGGAGAGCATCGCTGCACTCGGGGCCGGATAACTCAGGATGTGCATGATCAACGTAATATCGCGAGCCATTTGTTAGCACAGCGTTAACTAAATGCGTCTCAATTTCCGGCGCAAGTGCATCAAATTCATTGAAGCCGCGTGCATCAGCTCCAGGGTGTTCTCCCTCAAAGTCCCACGCAACCTTTCGCTCTAAAAAGCCATTGACGTATGCATTAATAATCATTGACGATGCGGCGACCGGGTTAGAGTCCCCATCGCTCTGTTGGTGGAGAATTCCGAATTCGGTCTCTATGCCTAAGATCTTGTGGACTGCCACACGTTGACCCTACCCGCCGAATTTTGCACAGCATCTGATTTAGCTTAGAAGCGAACCTGATGGCTAAAGATATTGGCCTGTTTGCACTCGTTCTATTTCTTTGCCACCTTCGCCATCAAAATCATCTTTATTCGCGATAAGCGTCCTAATGAAGACGATTCTTTCGCCTTTTTTGCCAGCTATTTTCGCCCAGTCATCAGGATTGGTGGTATTCGGTAAATCTTCATGCTCGCGGAATTCTTGTCTAACAGATACGAGTAAATCGTCCAGTCTGATTCCTTCGCTACCCGTGGCAATCGACCGTTTAATCGCATTTTTTTTAGCTCTGCGAACGATATTTTCAATCATTGCTCCCGAAGAAAAGTCTTTAAAGTACATCACTTCTTTATCCCCGTTTTGATATGTCACTTCAAGAAATCGATTATCTTCATCCTCTCGGTACATTTCTTCAACAGTTCGCTCAATCATTACTGTTACGGTCTTTTGTGGATCGCCGCCGCCAAGGTCGTCTATTTCGAGAACGTCTAAGGGTAGGTCTGTCGTCAGATAAGTAGAAAATATTAAATTAGCGGACTGCTCGTTGGGCCTTTGTATTTTAATTTTTACGTCAAGTCTGCCAGGTCTTAATATCGCTGGATCAATTAGATCTTCTCTATTTGAAGCTCCAATAACGATAACGTTTGTCAGCCCTTCTACTCCATCGATCTCTGCTAGTAGTTGCGGTACGACAGTTGATTCCATATCCGAGCTGATTCCAGTACCTCGCGTGCGAAACAGTGACTCCATCTCGTCGAAAAATACAATTACTGGCCAGCCTTCGCTCGCTTTTTCGCGTGCGCGTTGAAAAATTTGTCGGATTTGACGCTCTGTTTCTCCAACGTACTTGTTTAGAAGTTCCGGGCCTTTAATGTTTATGAAGAAGCTGCGTGCTTCCTTGTCTCCGGACAGAACAGCTACTTTCTTTGCTAACGAATTAGCAACTGCTTTCGCAATAAGAGTCTTACCGCAGCCTGGTGGGCCGTATAGCAGTATTCCTTTTGGGGCTGGTAAGTCGTATTCCTTAAATAGATCTTGATGCAGATAGGGCAGCTCTACTGCATCGGTTATCTGCTCAATCTGGCTCCGAAGACCCCCAATGTCTTCATAACTCACATCTGGAACTTCTTCCAAGAGTAAGTCCTCGAGTTCTGGGCGCGGTAAACGTTCGATGGCGACATTGGCTCGCGAGTCCAACAATAAATAATCGCCCGCCCTTAGCGGCTTTTCGCGCAAGTGTTCGGCAAGCTCGACGACTTTTTCGTCATCACCGCGACCAGAGATAACCGCCCTCTCTTGATCATCTAATATTTCTTTCACTGTTACGACTTCACCCGAACCGCCTGGCTTGCGCACGAGCATCACATTAAACGACTCGTTTAAAACGACCTCACACCCGGTCTCCAGTCTTTCGCCAGTTAAGTCTGGGTGCAGAACAACTCTCATTTTTCGGCCATTGACGTAGACGTCTACAGAGCCGTCTTCGTTGTGGCCCATAAACGTGCCGTAAGCAGACGGAGGTTGGGTTAACTTATTTACTTCTTCACGCAGGGTCGCTATGTGTTCCCGAGCCTCTCGGAGGGTTGATGTAAGTTTTTCATTTTGGTTAGCTGCTTGGGTGAGCTGGCCCTTTGTCTGAAGTAATCGCTCTTCAAGTACTCCCAATCGCTTGGGCGAATCACTCACTTTTCTTCTGAGTAAAGATATTTCTGACTCAAGGCCTCTGATTTGGTTACGCAAAACTTCTACTTCGGCGCTTTTATCCTGTGATTCACTTTTTGGGCCTTCTTCGCTTTGTGCCATCCCAAACCTCTAATCGTTAACGACCATGTCTCTGAAGCTACACGAATCCGCCAGTCAGAATGACTTCAAGCAGACTTCAAACGTTTTGACGTTTAATTGACCCGAATATCTGTGTCTGAAGCGCTATGTACATGTAGATTAAAGAGGGTACCAATTAGGCTGGTTTTTGGTTCTGTGCTTACAAGTTTACCCAGTTATGCGAAAGGCGTCCAAAAATGAAGGTCTGGATTGACCAAGATTTATGCACCGGTGACGGATTGTGCGAAGAGATAGCTCCTGATGTGTTCACTCTGCTTGATGATGGCCTTGCGTATGTTCGTGAAGGCGAAAAGGTTTTTTCTGATCCAGGTGGAGCTGAAGGTTTGGCTAACTTTGCCGACGCCCAGCTAGACGCCGTAATAGAATCGGCCGAAGAGTGCCCAGGAGAATGCATCTATATTGAGGCTTAGCTTTGCTGGCTAGCACACAAGCAAGTCGTTTCCGGCGTTTATGTGCCTACTAATAACAATTTAAGGTGTCAGCTTCTTCATTTGTTTCTGTGTTGGCAATGAAGGCTTGAACCTCGAGCTCATCCAATATGTATCCAGTTGGACTAGAATTGTTTTCAGTTCGGCGAGCGACCGCAAATGTAACGCCGACAACATTTCCATTTGAGTTGATCACTGGGCCACCTGAGAATCCTTGGCTTAGTTGTCCAGCTACAAGCCAAACTTTACGCTTTGTTTGCCGTTCTCCGTAGAGACCAAACCCGTTAGCGGTTAGTCGCTCAACTAAGCGAACTGGCAATATCTGCAGCCCAGTATCTTTGACGTAGCCGAACGCCGTGGCGGGCCCAGCCTCAGGGCGTGCGAAGTTGAGTGGCTTCAGGTTCATGCCGTTGACACTTATTAGAGCAAGGTCTCGCAAGGCGTCGAAACCAACCACCCAACCCCTTGTCATATTGCCGAATGAATTAATCACACTTACGTTCTTGGCTCCTGCAATGAGATGTGCGTTTGTTAGAACCAAAGAATCTGATATTGCGAAACCGGTTCCCTCATGGAGCTCAGAGCATGCAACGGCTTTAATATTTAAGACGGAGTTCGCTACATCATTCGACAAAATCGTCAAATCTTTCGTCTCGATACGAGATGCACTAAGACGACTTGCCGATATTGCTCCCAGCCTTGCTTCCGTGATAGCTGGCACCGAGGGAGCTGACTCTAACGGAAACCGGATCGATAAACTTTTTAGCTGAGAGACCGTGACGGCTTCCGGCGGACCTGCAACGGGAGCACCTATACCGGATAGATAAATACAGCAACCAGCCCAGATCGAGAACACAGTAAAAGCCGCAAACATGCTGTACTTCGAAAGTGCGGAGGCTTTGGTCAGCGATTTTATCTCAGGGCGATGCTTGCGCTGACTTGCCATACTTGCGGTGTGTCCGCCGAATACGACAAGTAGCGCCGAAATTAGAACAAATCCTGTTGCTAAGGTCTCGCCGCCATTCAGGAAGCCATACTGCATTGCCGCAGTGACTCCGAGGAAAAGCGTCACCTGGGCAACGAATCCGATGATCAAATGCGTGCGCGTAAAATGTGCTGAACGTCGCCCGCAAAGCGTAAGTATTAGAAGAACTAGAATCGCTGTTACTAGGTCGAAACTGTCCAAAGGTTGAGTACCTTAATGATTCAAGAGCCTCGCGTGTGTGAGAAAACCCGTGTGGCCTACCATTCTATGCTCAGGGCGGACCGCATGGCCCTCGACATGCCATCCCCTGTGAATGATTTCTACAGATTCGACCATCGACCAGGGACCACTGGCTAGAACATCACGCAGTTTAGAAACTTGCATTATCGAGGGGTTGTAGGCAACAAGAATACCTCCCTTGCGCAGGGAGTCCAGCAAGTGCGGCACAACTTGCCAGGGTTCTGGTATGTCTAGAATAGCTCTATCGAATCCCCGGTGTTCGATGGATTCGTACGCGTCTCGGAGGTGTACATCATAATTTTTCAGAGCATCAGCTCCAAGAAACTTCTCAACATTCTCTTTGGCGTTTGTTGCAAAATCTTCTCGAATTTCGTATCCGCAAATTTGAGATCCAGCACGTAACAACGTCGTTGATAGCGCCCCAGAGCCTAAACCGGACTCAAAAACTTTAACTCCAGGGTAAATGTCCGCGAGCATTAATATGGCGCCAAGATCTTTTGGATAAATTACCTGCGCCCCACGAGGCATTTTAAGAACATGGTCAGACAAGGTAGGTCGCAAGGCCAATAGCTTGGCATTCGAACCAGTACGAAATTCGCTGCCTTCTGGCTTACCAATTATGTCATTATGAGCGACTAATCCGGCATGAGTATGGAACTCTTTATCTAAGGTCAAGTTGATCAGATAGCGGCGTTGCCGACTATCGATCATTACTATCTGGTCACCCTCTTTTAAGATCTCGTTATTGTTATTCAATTCTTGATTAGTCACGTAGATCAGTTAACTCCCGGACTTAAGACTTGAATCACCGGAGTTCAATGGTGGTAAGTGCGAAATACTTAAACTCTCGTCAGGTTGAAGCTCAGAACTATAAACCACCTGACGGCGTCGCCGTCCTAATCTCAAAATGGTTTTAACTCCGGCCAATCCGATACCGATTGCGATCCAAGATCCGCTACCGGAGCTTCCTTTGTCTCGCACCAGGCTCCAGACTTTACGTCCAAGAAATGAGAAGAACTGACCAAGAAGCGCAATCAAATTCGTACTACTTCCACTATTGTCGTTTGTTTTTTTCCTAGACGTTTACCGATCAAGAAGACGCAAATAACAAAGCCAACCAATATAGCAGTTCCTGCAACTAGGGCAGGCTGTGTCACCTTACGCGCAGCCTCTGAGGTCTCTCCAGTAATGCCGCCGATTTGATGCTCAATATCAGAAGGAGTAATCACCTTATCTTGCTCGGCACGAGCACCCGTCAATTGAATCACGTTAACTCCGCTTCTTCTCTCGAGACATTATTTTGAGCGAAATCAGAAAAACCGCTGCCGCAGCGAAAGCTGCGAGTAAATATGGCGCAAAGCTCATCTGACCTCCGAACACAGCGTTTTGTTCTTGCAGCCCCCTCAGTAACGCCATGAGTAGAAATCCCACACCGATTGCACTCAAACAGGCCCCGGCCATACCGAACAGAAGGTAACGGCCCAAGCCTTTCAGAGGTTCTAACGTTTCTTGTTTTGCATACGCCCCGAGAGTGACTCGCAATGCCTGCAGATCGGCCTTGATACCATTTTTGCTCTTTGACATAAAGTCCCTCTAGCGAAAGCTTACCGGAGCGCCGAAGTTGCCAAGCCTATTGGCCTACTCCCCTATCAAACCACGTGAAGCATAAAATTCTTAGTCCTCAATATCAGTAAGTAACTCAATCAGACCAGTGACTAGTTCATCGACAAGATCTAATCGTTGCGACGGGCCACTCGCAGCAAGCAGCATCTGATTATCAAACGGTCCGACGGGAATAAGTGCGGAAAGCCGAAAACTTAACTCAGTGTCATCGAGACCGACCATGATTTCGTCTTTAGATAGCCTAGGTACCGTGTATCCAACCGTTTTGGCGCGCTCTAGAAAGGATAGAAAATAGTCAACTGACTTCTCAGCTTTTGATTGCTTGATCTCCTGAATCTCATCAGGCCAGGTTCGTACAGTTGCTATCGGATATGGCGCATCGGTGAGCCATTGTTCAATTGCGATACGATGCCTTCCTGCAACGGTTAAGGATATGGTTCCATCTTGGAGTTCTTGATGGTCAATGATTTCAGCAGAGCAACCTATGCTGCTGCGTACATCCCCACCGCCGACCTCGCGACCTTTTTCGATTAATACTATTCCAAATACACCAGATCTAGCCAAGCTATCTATTACTAGCTTTTTGTAGCGTTCCTCAAAAATTCGTAATGGAAGCGTCTGACCCGGAAAGAGGACAGACTCAAGGGGGAACATCGGTTGGTCTTCCATATCAACGTCCTTTCGTCATAGAAGTGTGTCAGGTGCTCGCCATAATGCAACTTCCGATCTAGTCTGCCTTTGTGGAGATTATCTCAGCATTATTCGTTGAAAATTTTGAAATGCGTCAAGCTGAAGGTGGTTCGGCTCGCTTGGACCTCAATGGCGTCTATTTCTCTATAGCAGCGCCCAGTCCGTTTCCCGTTAAATTGACGCCTCACCTACTGGTACTCATTAAATGCCCGGCAGATCATTCTGGATTAGCGGCGCTAGAAGTCACGTTTCATTGCGGAGATGAACAAGTAGCCAGAAACGTCCAGCCGATTACCGTTGAGCCTGGAAAGTTTGGTTACAACTTAGTGCAAGCTGAGCTTGATCTTAAAGAGCCTTCGAAAATTGAGGCTCATTGTCGAATCGATAAGGGTTCTGTAGCTTTTGTACCGCTCACCGTTACAGAGCCATTCGCTGGTTAATGCCGTACCACAGTGCTTTTTCTCAGCATTCTGATTGTGCACTTGCTATTGGCGAAATAATTGGGGAAATGCTTGAACGTATCGGTGAAGCTCCCGACGTCGCTGTAGTTTTTTTACCGGAAAAATTTAGAACAGATGCTTCAAACATAATTAATACGATCCAAAAACTTTTGAAACCAAAATCCTTGATAGGCACAATCACTGATTCGATAATTTCAGGGTCACGTGAAATTGAAAATGGGCAGGCTATGTGTCTTTGGACAGGAAATTGCCTGGGGAAAATAACAAGTGTTCGTTCCGAAGCGCTTAATTCTGCTGAGGGTGGCTTGATTCTCGATGATTTGCCAGACACCGACGCCCACACACTAATTCTGCTCGCAGACCCATTGAGTTTCCCAATCACAGAAGCTTTGCAACTATGGGAAGCATCCAATCCAGATTTACAGGTTATTGGAGGGCTTTCTTCAGGAGCGCCCGCTATAGGCCGCAGTTACTTGATCGTAGACAACGATATTCACACAAATGGCGCTGTCGGCCTACTCGTTTCTGGGCTGACAAAGGTTAAACCCATTGTTTCCCAGGGATGTCGACCAATTGGCGATCCGTTTACGGTGACCAGCTCCAAAGCAAACATAATAGAAACCTTAGGAAATCAAAGTGCTCTCACTCGTCTGCAAGATGTTTTCAATTCGTTAAGTGAAGCCGAGAAGAATCTCGTGAACACCGGGCTGCATGTCGGCCGAGTGATTAATGAGAATCAACTAGATTTCGGTAGAGGTGACTTTCTAATAAGAGCAGTCCTCGGAGCTGACCAACGAACCGGGCACCTAGCGATAGGAGATGAGATAGAAGTCGGGGAGATCATTCAGTTCCATGTTCGCGATGCCCAAACCGCTACCCACGATCTAGTCGAACTCATCAATCCTATTGAACAATCGGATGGAGCACTTGTTTTCTCCTGTAATGGAAGAGGAATCGACCTGTTTGGGGAAAGCGATCATGACTCCCTTCTCGTTGCGGACCTCGTCAAAAGTGAGGCTTCGGCTGGCATGTTTTGCGTTGGCGAGATCGGTCCAATTGGAGGACGTTCATTTCTCCATGGATTTACAGCGTCGATAGCTTTTTTTTCTGATTAAGCGGTCACCAACTAGTAGTATCGGTCGGGCTAAGCTCCGAAAGGGAGGCCATGTGAAAACAGATCTTGAGGTCCATCAAGTAAACACGATAAGAGCACTTGCGCTAGACGCGGTCAAAAAAGCTAACAGTGGCCATTCGGGCACTGCTATGGCTCTAGCTCCACTTGCACATGTGTTGTTTACAAAGATCCTCAAATATGATTCTTCGGATCCCGATTGGCACGACCGAGACCGTTTGGTTCTATCTGCTGGCCATGCGTCCATGTTGCTTTATGCCGCCTTACACTTGACTGGTTACGATCTGAGCCTGGAAGACATAAAACAATTTCGTCAGTGGAATTCAATAACTCCTGGACACCCCGAAGCTGGTATGACTCCTGGAGTCGAGGTGACCACTGGCCCATTAGGGCAAGGATTAGCCAATGCCGTAGGCATGGCTATTGCAGAGCGAAACCTGCGCTCGAGGCTTGGAGCCGAACTGGTTGATCATTTCACCTATGTGATTGTCGGTGATGGCGACTTGATGGAGGGCATCAGTCACGAAGCCGCTTCTCTCGCTGGGCACCAAGGACTCGACCGTCTCATCGCAATATACGATGATAATCGAATTACTATTGATGGCCCAACTGGTATAGCATTTTCTGATGACTCGGCTGCCAGATTTAGGTCATATGGTTGGCACGTCGAGGAGTTGGGTGATGTTTCTGAAGATCTGGACGCCTTAACTTCGGCGCTGGAAAGGTGTAAAGCTGATACGACTAGACCATCTATCGTTGTTGTTCAAAGTCACATAGGATTCCCTGCACCCAACGCTGTGGATACGCCTGCGGCTCATGGGGCTATTACATCCGAAGATGAAATAGCAGCCGCTAAAGTAGCGATGGGTCTAGACCCATCGGAGTCGTTTTCAGTGTCCGAAGAAGTCATGAATGCATATCTCGCGTCGGGTAGGCGAGGGTCCTCGCTTCGAGAAGAATGGGAATCTCGACTTGCTAATACTACGCACGATAAAGTTTGGGTCTCGCAGCTACTAAATACCGAAGTCCCAGATTCGTTCGATGACGTCCTACCTTCATTTGACCCCGGTAGTTCAATCGCTACCAGAAATGCAAATAAACAAGTCCTAGACGCTATTGAGCCTCACTTCCCTTCAATAATTGCAGGATCGGCCGACCTTACGGGCAACACCGGAACCGATATGGTCGGTAGCCCATTGACAAAGGAGAATCCTGGCGGGCGAAAGCTCTACTACGGCGTGCGCGAGCACGCTATGGGTTCAATCGCAAACGGCATGGCATTACACGGTGGTGTTTTTCCAGTAGTCGGTACTTTCCTTGTTTTTGCTGATTACATGCGTCCTTCGATTCGGATGGCAGCGCTTTCAAAAGCTAGGGTTGCTTTCGTCTGGAGTCATGACTCCATTGGAGTCGGTGAAGATGGACCCACTCACCAACCCGTAGAGCAAATTGCCTCACTGCGAGCAATACCCGATTTCCCTGTAATTCGACCAGCTGATGCTAACGAAGTATCTCAGGCATGGGCCGTGGCGGCTAAACGGCGTGGGCCCACTGGTCTAATTCTATCTCGGCAGAACCTACCGATTCTGGAAGGCACTAACCGGTCTAATCAGGTAGCGATGGGGGCATACACACTAATAGACGCACCGGACCCGGCTGTTATTCTTGCTGGCACGGGAAGCGAGGTACAATTGTGTGTAGAGGCTGCTGCTGCTCTAGCTCAGGACGGTGTGCCAACTAGGGTCGTATCGATGCCATGTTGGGAACTATTCGAAGAACAAAATGACGACTACCGGTACGAAGTCTTACTCGAAGATGTGCCAATCGTCGGTGTTGAAGCAGGTATCTCACTCGGGTGGGAAAGATACGCAGACCTCACCGTAACCATAGATCGATTTGGTTCTAGTGCCCCTGGTGACGTGGCGATGAAACAATTCGGCTTCACGGCGGCAAACGTCGAATCAGTAGCGCGTTCCTTACTCCTCTAGAGAAACACTGAGTTGCAACATGGTCAAGCAGAATCAAGACGTTAATCGGCTCCAGGAACTCTTCACTCTGCAAGGTCAAAGCCCATGGCTTGATAATCTGAGACGAGACTGGCTCACTAACGGAGAACTCCAAAGCTGGGTTGATCGAGGTATCCGTGGCGTGACCTCTAACCCGTCTATCTTCCAAAAGGCCATTGAAGGTAGCGCTGACTATGACCAACAGTTTTTTGCGTTAATGGCCGACGGTCTGAGCGTCGAAGATGCTTACTGGGAGTTAGTAACTACAGATATCAACGGAGCTCTCGATGCACTGCAAGAACTTTACGTTACCTCACATGGCAAAGATGGCTTTGTGTCGGTTGAAGTTGATCCTTCCTTAGCACACGACACAAAAGCCACGACAGCAGCAGCGTTGGACCTGTCGAATAAAATTAATAGGCCTAACTTGATGGTAAAGATTCCCGGGACAGAGGCCGGATTACCAGCTATACAAAAGATGATCGGCTTAGGAAAGTCGGTTAACGTCACCCTGATATTTTCGGTAAATAGGTATCAAAATGTTGTCGAGGCGTACATCAGCGGACTCGAAGATGCTGTAGCTAATGGAGCAACGAGTCTGGAAAACATATCTAGCGTTGCCTCATTTTTTGTAAGTCGTACCGATACTGAAATCGATGGAAGGCTTTCGGCGATCAACTCGCCAGATGCCCTTACCTTGCGTGGGTGCGCTGCGGTTTCGCAAGCGAAAGTTGCATACTCAAAATTTCAGGCTGCCTTCAGTGGTCCTCGGTGGGAAAAACTAGCCAGTCTCGGGGCCAATGTCCAAAGACCGCTGTGGGCATCTACAAGCGTCAAGAACCCGTCCTACTCACCTACTCTTTATGTTGACGAGTTGATCGGTCCTGATTCCGTCAACACGATGCCTGACAACACCATTGAAGACTTCCTAAAAGTCGGTTCCGTCGCTAGAACCGTCGATGTATCTGTCGAAGATGCCCAATACAATCTTGACCGCATACAGACGATGGGTATCGATCTTGATGATGTTGCCCAAAAGTTAGAAATTGAGGGCGTCGCTTCATTTACCAAAGCCTTTCATGATTTACTGACCAGCCTTGAGGCGAAGGCAAAGAATCAATAGCAACTAAAACTCGCGTTAGTTAGTTGCAAAACTAAACTCACTCCTCTATTGTCAATCTTGATGAGTGGGGATCAAGATTCTAAAGGTTCAATTGAGTATCGTGGTTCAGTTGATCGCTGTTCCATACAGCAGACTCTTGACCTGGTCGGTGACCGCTGGCTATTGCTGATACTGAGGGATATTTTCCGCGGCGTTCGTAGGTTCAGTCAACTCCAAGAGAACCTAGGAATAGCAAAAAATTTACTTACAAGTCGACTGAACAAACTAGTTGACGCAGATATTCTCGAGAAAATACCGTATCAGGCAGCTCCCGTGAGATACGAATACACACTCACTGAGAAAGGGCGAGATTTATCACCCAGCCTGGTTGCTTTAATGAAGTGGGGAGATCGTTGGTGCAGCGATGACTCTCCGCCGACTGTTTTAATTCACAGCGAGTGTGGAACGCCCTTAGAACAAACAACTAGATGCCCATCTTGTGAAGAGAACATCTACCCGTCTGAAATTCGTAGTCGCCCAGGACCTGGACGAACGAAATTCAATAACCCAAAAGCAGTGAACAACCAGTGACTATTACAACACCCAGCGCAGCTAGTCTTCCTCACCGTTCTGAGTCGGTAAATGATTTAACAAGCATGCCGTTACCCGAACTATTGAAGCTGGCTGCGTCAGAACGAGATCGACAATTTGGCACTCGTATTACGTATAGTCCAAAAGTCTTCATACCGCTGACCATGCTTTGCCAAGATAAATGCGGATACTGTACGTTTGCGCAACCTCCAGCTCGATTAGAAAATCCCTACCTTGAACCAGAACAAGTTTTAGAGATTGCTATGCAAGGAGCGCTACAAGGCTGCCATGAAGCACTGTTCACTTTGGGTGAAAGGCCGGAGCTCCGTTATCCAATCGCCAGAGATTGGTTGAAGGCTAGAAACTATGACTCGACGATTCATTATCTGACAGATATGTGTCGGCTAGTAAGGGATGAAACCGGACTATTGCCTCATGCAAATCCGGGAGCATTGCATCTCGACGAGTTAAGCGCGTTAAGAGAGGTTAGCCCGAGCCAAGGAATGATGATTGAGTCGTTAAATCCGGATTTAGACTGTCACATCGGCGCCCCTGACAAGAACCCCGAACGACGGCTAGCGACACTAGAATCTGCGGGACAGCTGCAAATCCCGTACACAACCGGCATCTTAGTCGGTATCGGTGAATCACTCAGCGATCGAGTGGTGGCCCTGCAAGCAATTGCGGATAGTCATATCCGCCATGGACATATACAAGAAGTAATAGTCCAGAATTTTTTGCCAAAACTCGGCACCAAAATGCATAAGAGCCCGGCGTGCCCACCAGATCAGTACCTGCAAGCGATTGCGCTGGCTCGATTAATTCTTCCAATGGATATTCACCTCCAAGCCCCTCCAAACCTGTCTGATGACTTCGGTATCTTGTTAGATGCCGGAATTGATGACTGGGGAGGCGTGTCACCAGTGACAGCAGACCACGTAAATCCAGAGCGCCCATGGCCTGATTTAGAACGACTCCGCTTAGTAACCGAAGACAGGCACTTTGTGCTGGCACCGCGACTAACCATTTACCCTGAGTTTGCTTTGGCTGCAGATACTTGGTTAGACCCTTCGAATAAGTTTCCAGTAATGGACCGTAGCGATGCAGAGTCTCTGGCCAGAGATGATCCTGGTAGCCAGCTTCCTGAAAAGACGATGGAGAACAAAGATGCTGGATCTGGTGCTGATGTCCTTGTAGCCGATGAGAACAGTACTCAATGGTACTCAGGAGGGGCGACTTATTCTCCCGTCACCCTGATACCTGGTAAGTCTTACGTTCGCGGTGAGCTCAAAGAAATTCTAGATGGTGTCCTAAAAGGTCAAGAAGTTGGGCGCGACCAGATTGTCAAGCTCTTTGAGGCTAGAGGAACGGAAGTTGCTGCGGTAGCAGAGGTGGCAGATCAGCTACGAAAAGATGCTGTCGGAGACAAAGTAACCTGGGTACACAACCGAAATATCAACTACACCAATGTATGTACTTTCAAATGTCGGTTTTGTGGATTCTCTAAAGGCCCTTTGTCTCTCAACCTTCGCGGCACGCCCTACATGTTGACTCTGCAGGATATCCAAGAACGAGTTATAGAAGCAGCAAAACTTGGCGCAACCGAAGTCACGTTACAAGGTGGCATTCACCCAAGTTTTGACGGCGACTATTACATTGATGTTTGTAAGGCAATCCATGATGTTGTGCCGGATATGCACCTCCATGGTTTCACAGCTCTCGAGGTTATCGAAGGAGCAAAGCGACTCGGGGAGTCTCTAGTTGAGTATTTGATTCGACTAAAAGAAGCAGGACTAAAATCGCTCCCAGGTACAGCTGCGGAAGTACTCGATGATGATGTCCGAACGATTCTTTGCCCTGATAAAATTTCAACTGATGAATGGTTAGAGTGCCACGAAGCCGCTCACTCTATTGGGTTACACTCAAATATTACAATTATGTTCGGGTCCATCGAGAACCCCATCCATTGGGCCAACCACATAATTCGTACGCGTGATGTACAAAAGCAAACCGGTGGATTCACAGAGTTTGTCCCATTGCCTTTTGTTCACATGGCCAGCCCTATCTATCTGCAAAGACAAGCACGGCGCGGTCCTACATTCAGGGAAACTCTTCTCATGCATTCTGTTGGTCGAATCGCATATGCGGGTTTAATCGACAATATCCAGATCTCTTGGGTGAAACTCGGACCCGCTGGAGTAGAGCAGATCCTCAACGCTGGTGCTAATGACCTTGGCGGAACGCTTATGGATGAAAACATTAGCCGTGCTGCTGGGGCACAGCACGGTCAAGGTCTAGTGGAGAGCGATTTTAGAGCAATGGTAGAGCCAACTGGTCGAAAGCTCAGACAACGCACCACGGGGTATGGTCAAGCCGACGGCGCCCCACAAGTCATAAGTGAACCGACCTTAACAGCTGATAATCCAACAGACCGCAAGCTAATTCCGGTAAATGCTCTAGGAGATAGCGTCTGATCGGCAATAGCTAATTCGCTAGGCCAGTTGCTAGAAGTTTGACGAGCCTGACGATTCATTTAAGATCCCAGCAGCTTTGTCGACGGCTCTTCTTGCTCTGGTAACACGTTTTTCAACTTCAGGCCGTTTCCCCGAGAAGTCGTTATCGTCGATAGCCTCGCGCAGTGCTTCAATTGCAATATCGGCTAGATCCTCGGAAATTACCCTTAGCTGGTCGCTTATGGCGTCTAATTTTTCATTCACTATTCATTGCCCTTGTGATAATCGAGTCAATTAGCTCAAGTGGATGCTGAGCAGAAACGCCTGCTTGCTGCAAGTGGAGCATACAACCCGGATTAGCGCTCACTACTTCGCTACCACCACTCCTGTCGATTGACTCTAATTTCCTGCTCCGAACTGCGGCAGCAGTTTCTGGATGAAGACTTGAATACGCGCCTCCAGCTCCGCAACAGAGACCATCATCATCAAGCTCGATTGTTTCAATGTAGCGGTTCATAACCAGACGGACGGCTTCGTGCGAACGTTGCACATGTCTTAAATGGCATGGATCCTGAACTATCACTGGTGCTTCATTACTCTTGATTTTCGGTAACTTCTCTAGATTCTCAGCGAGCCATTCATGCACGTCGAATACTCGGGCGCTAAATGCCGCTGCCTCGGTCGTTCCAAGCAGGTGGCCATAATCTTTTAGTTGTGCTCCACATCCTGCCGAGTCAACCAGTATTGGATTCGTGCCGGGGAAAGCCTTTATCACCTTGTTGCCCAGTTTCTTTGCCTTTGAAGTCAAACCGGCGTGAACGTGAAGCGCTCCGCAGCACCCTGCCTCGTTCCCAGGTAGCCGGACCCCTGCTCCGGTGCTTTCGAGTACTCGTTTTACTGCTGCGTGCGTGTCACGCATCCACGCGTCCATAATGCAACCCGTAAACAGCCAGACATCATCTCCACTTGCCTTCAGTTTTGTTTGACGAAGTGGGATTCTAGGAAGCGCCAACCGAGAAGGAATCATCCGTAACCGCTGCAAGACCGCAATTAGACGAGATCCTATCGATAGGACCCTAGGCATTCCTAAGATAGAATAGCCCAGTCTCCGATATCTTGGTTGGTACTTTGTCTGGTCCGCAAGTGCCTCACGTGTTGTTTCCATCATTGAACCAAATGGAACTCCAGATGGACAAGCTGTTTCACAGCCTCGACATTGAATACACGCATCCATAAAATCAGTGAAGGTATCATCGGCAACACCTGTCGATTCAACCTGGCGCATTAACGCAATTCTGCCTCTTGGTGAAGCCGTCTCTTCTTGACTAACTCGATATGTCGGACAATGCGGCAAGCACAAACCACAAGAAACACACGATGCAAGGGAATCTGCATCAATACCTAACGATAAGTCGAAAGTCTTGCCCATCAGAATACCTCTCGTCCCGGATTCAAGCGCCCAGTCGGGTCCAAACGGGTTTTAATATCACGCATTACTGTCACCGCAGACAGGCTGCTTTGGTCATTGTTTATAGTTTCAGACAGATGAACCAATCCAACGCCAATCTCCGCGAGCCAATCTTGCTTGTACATCTGTGGTAATTCCCTGAGCAACTTCGGTCTCAAAGACAGGCGTCCTGCAGAAGGAAGCACTGGCGGACCAGAGCATTCTGAAAGTCCAGTAATACTAGCTTCCCTCTCTACATCGACAGGGTGCCCTTCGAGCAGCACCCAAACTTGGTTGCCATTCCACAAAATACAAGAGGGACGATACAGCTTGCTTTGTAAGTCAAATGGGTCACAAACGCCGGTCATCCATCGAGAGCACGGCGGGATTGGCAGACTTCGTACAGTTACCTCTGCCAAAAAACCTAAGGTTCCTAATGAGCCTACTAATAGACGACAGAGGTCATAACCAGAAACATTTTTGATAGTCGGGCCACCAGACTTGACTAGTTTGCCTTCATGGTCTGCGTGCCATGACTCAAGCAAGTAGTCCCGAACAGCTCCATAGCGAAGTCGTCTGATACCGCTTCTACCCACAGCTAATATGCCTCCGATGGTCGATCCGCGTTCGGCGTTGACTGGAAGCATTTGAGCGTGTTCACCTAATATGTCCTGAATCTCACCGACAGTCGTGCCAGCGCCACAGCGAAGGGTCATCTCCGAGGGCGTGTAATCATAAATTCCAACTGGAGCGGAAACCGCTCTTGCATTGGGGTCAATGGTTCCCCCTACATCCCATTGAGTTTTGCCACCAACCACAGTCACTAAATCTGAACCAGCGACCGATGCAGCAAATTCTTGTCGCTCAATTGTTCCTAGGTTCACACCCACACACCTTCAGGTAAGTTTTGCTTGAAGCTGTCACTGCACCGTGAGCCCGATGGCAATACCTTCATAGGGTTCGCTAATCCCTGCGGGTCGAACGCTTCCCGAACTAAATCCTGAGTGAACATATCGTGCGCTGAAAAAAGTAGATGCATGAAGTCGCGTTTTTCAAGGCCGATACCGTGCTCGCCACTCAAAACTCCCCCGGCCTCCATTGATGCCTTTATGATCTCATCACCCGCTGAATGAACTCTTTCCAGGATTCCTGGTTCTCTGGCATCATAAGCCAAAATCGGATGAAGATTTCCATCACCGGCATGGAAGACATTGATTGCGATGAGCTCGTATTTATCGGCGATTTGGTAAACCTGATTTAGGACTTCTACAAGCTTAGACCTAGGCACAACAGTGTCGTGGAGGTAGTAATCAGGTTTGATTCTAGCTACCGCTCCGAAAGCGTTCTTTCGACCTTTCCATAACAGCGCTCGTTCCGTCTCATCTTTCGCTACACGCACCGAGCCGGCATTGTGGATTTTTGCTACATCGTTGATTGTTTGGACTGCGGCTTCAACTGCACCACTCAGACCATCGAGTTCGACTAAAAGCACCGCTGCGGCCTCAACCGGATAGCCGGCGTGAACAAATGCTTCGACTATTCCAATGGCGTTGTGATCCATCATCTCTAACGCCGCTGGGATAATACCAGCATTTATAATCGCCGATACTGCCAAGGCACCGTCACTAACATCAGCAAAATCTAACAGTAGGGTTCTCACATCCGGAGGGTTGGGAGTCAATCGGACAGCTACTTTGGTCGCAATACCCATCGTTCCCTCGGAGCCAATGAACAAGCCTCGTAAGTCATATCCTTTTGGCTCCGGGTCTATTCCGCCAAGGGTCACAACCTCTGCGTTTGGAAGCACAACTTCAGCGGCTAGGACGTGCGAAGTGGTTACGCCATAGGCTAGACAGTGCGGCCCGCCACTGTTATTGGCTACATTCCCGCCTATTGAACACACTTGTTGACTAGACGGATCTGGAGCAAAATGAAAGCCAAACTCCAAAAGGGCTTTACTTAAGTCGAGGTTCAAGACACCTGGCTCGACCCACGCAATTCGGTCTTCGAGATCTATCTCTAGAACTTTATTCATTTTCGCGGTGGAAATAATTACAGGATTTCCAATTGGCACTGCGCCACCTGCGAGCCCGGTACCCGAGCCCCTAGCAATAAACGGTCGCTGGAAGCGGTTACAGATACTAACAATGCCCTGAACTTCTTCTACGTTTACAGGGAAGCACACTGTCGATGGAACACCGCTGAGAACTGATGAATCCTTACCATAGAGTTGAAGCTCCATGTCGTCAGCTCGTGTACGGCTTCCGAGCAGAACCTTCAACTCATCGAATATAGTTCTTTTTCTTTTAGAACTCATCACGTCACCTGATCCGAAAGAGCCTCAAAAGCGCACCTATCAATATCGACGCTTAGCTTCAGTTGGCGTCAGCGTTCTTACTCGACGTTGGTTCAAAGTCGGCATATTTAGCCGCTAGTTCAGAATAATCATCCGCTTCATCAAGTTCATCGATATCTGATGCCTCGTCAGAAATATCGTCGGTTGACTCTTCTGAAGAGTCGTCGAATGACCCGCTCTCACGATCTCGAATAGAGAAAGGGTCCGGGGCATCAAAATCAAAATTTTCTACAGAAAACGCAGCTGCGTTGTCGCGCTGGAATTTCCGCGCTTCCTCGTAGCGACGATGACGACCCTTCTTCACAGACGGCTCCTCGTCTCTTAACCGACACAGACTTTACACTTACAAGACCCATGGGGCCCAAATAACACAATATTCTTTCTATCAGATTTTGAACCCAAACTTGGCTTCATAAGTCTCATTTATTACAAAATTTAAACTGTTCGCGCTTCAAGAATCAATCCGATCTCGCGATCAAAAGCCAGAGCAGCTTCACCGTTAACCAGACTATGGATCCGTGTACCGACTAAATCGCTGCGCCATCCCTTATTTAATCGGCTATCAGCAACCCCACTCAAGAAATCAACAATGTCTGCTTTAGTTGCTAATAGCGCCGGGTCGAGTGATTCGTTTCTAGCTAATTGTGCAACCCATGCAGAAACTAATGCCACAGCTGGTTTTAGTTCGTTTCCCAATGCCGGCCGGTCATCGCTCGGGAGAGTCGCCACATCCTCGGGTCTAAGCGCCCTACCTTTAGTTACTGCATTAAGAATCGAACTCGCTCCGCCTTCTTTAAGATAGCGGTGATCAAGGCCCCTAATTTTTTTTAAGCTTTCGACATCTCGCGGCGATTGTTGAGCCACTCCCACTAACGCCAAATCAGAAAGCACAAACCTAGGTGGGATGTCATTCGATTGCGCTTTTCGCTCCCGCCATTCAGCGAGCGACGCCGCAACTGCTTTAGCTTGACCGCGTAGATGTCGAGCTTCTTTAATGCGGGTCCAGGCAAGTTCAGGTGTCAACGTTGGCTTGTTAGGGACTTTCGACCTTCGACACTCATCTAGGGCCCACTCTAATCGCCCTAAACGCGTTAGATTCGCAGTTATCTGATCATGTAAGGAAAACAGATAAGCCACGTCACTAGCGGCATAGGCCTGTTGCGTAGCCGTTAGAGGTCTTTCGAACCAGTCGGTTAGCCGGTCGCCTTTAGCTAATTGAACACCCTCGTATTTTTCAACTAAAGATGCGAGTGATGGAGTTGACATACCGAGGAACCCAGCTGCAATCTGAGTATCGAAAATGTGACGCGGGATCATTCCACAAGCTCGGTCTAAAACTTCTAGATCTTGTGATGCTGCATGCATCACAATAGTTGCAGGTCCATCTAACACACGCGAAAGCCCATTGATATCAACGGCAACTGGGTCAACGAGAGCGATACCGTTGTCGCCGACAATCTGAATTAATGCAAGGTTTGCCCAGTACGTCCTTTCGCGGTGAAATTCAGTATCGATACCTACGCGACTTGATTTGGTCAACTCTTCAACGAAGTTATCGAACACACTCTGTTCGTCTATCCATTCGAACTTAGGAGCTTTAAACGACTGGCGAGAAGAGTCTTCTTGTTCAACCAACCGTTTGGTCACTGTTTCCAGCGGTTGGCTTCCATTGATTCGTCGAGTCCGGTGACTCATGAAGGACCCGAAGCCACATCTTGGCCTGAAGCGATCCATGCGAGAGTTCCCCCGGCTACATTGATCGCGTTTACATCGTTACTACGAAGGAACTGGCATGCCGTGGCGCTGCGCGCTCCACTCCTGCATATGATGAAAACTTCACCCTCCTTAGGGAAATCCGCAAGACGATCAGTGATTTCACCTAATGGAATTAGAGGAACTTCGGGGACGCGTTCAGCTATCCATTCATCTAGCTCTCTCACGTCTATAAGAAAAGCACCGTTAAGTAACTTTTGCGCTAGCTCATTGACCGATATCTCAGGAACGTCCACGGAGCACAATGTTAACTCACCAATTACTTAGTTGACGGTTTCAAGCAAAAGCATCTATGGCAAATCTAAGCCAAGCTGTCTTTTGGCCGACTCTAAGTCGCTCATTCTATTCACGTTAAGTACTTCAGAAATTTCAAGATCCACAGTCTCAAAAGCAAATAATTTCAACGCATCTTTAAGCGCTCTAGTCCCCGCTATCCAAGCAGAAATCAGAGTCGGCAAGCAAGCGCCACTGTAGTAACCAATTAATGGCTCCAAACGATTTGACTTAGCAATTACTGCCATAGCTTCAATATCTGTTGCCCTAGTAAGTATTTGCTTAAGTCCAGTAGCTGAGATTGCTGGCACGTCACACGGACACACCAACAAACTCCCTTCGCTGGACAAACCACCGATTAGAGCCGATAGGGGGCCTTCGCCTGATTCATAATCATCAATTTTTCTTAGGCTAACGAGGTCTGAACCGCCTAATGCTACGACTTCACTTACACCAGCGTCCACCATAGCTATCTCAACGCGCTGGTACATTGGCGTTCCAGCGATCTCAAGAACAGACTTGTCAGTACCCATTCTGGTGGATTTACCGCCACAGAATATAGCGCCTGTTATATTCACACGTTTTCAGGAATACCAGTCGGGTCAAGTTGTAATAAAAATTGAGCACACCGTTCTTCCTCATCGGCTTCGCCAATTGCAGCTGCGCTACGTTGCAAACCCAGTACAGCCTTCAAAAAGCCATGATTGCTTGGTTCGGACCACCGGACATAACCGCTTCCCTTCCAGCCTGAACCTCTCAATGTGTCCAATCCTCGATGGTATGCAATTCGGAAATACGCGTATTGTTCGATTACATCATCGGTCTCCTCTGCTAAGGCGACCCAGCTATCTATAAAACGAGGCCAATTAGCAACAACTACGGCGATCGCAGATTTACGCTCTTCTTGTTTCTGATTCCTTGCATCCGATAGTTCTATAGCCGCCTCAGGTATCGGGAGCGAAATGACTGTTGTCGGTGGGCCGCTAGAAAAAAGACTTATTGGTTGTTCAGGCATAACCAGACTCTATAGAGAGAATCCCGTATTATTCGTTAAGTGGTTCCTGACTGGTTGAACATCGAGCGTTTACAAAATTTGAACACCCTTTTAATTGTTGTTCTAGGGGTCGCTGCGCTGTTCGCTATAAGACTCATAAAGAAAATTGGGACTCTCCTGATTTTTCTCTTAATTATTGGTTCCGTAGTCGGTTTGTTATGGGGCCAGCGAACCGAGTTGCGCGAATGTCAACTTTCTTGCTCCTGCCAACTTTTTGGTCAATCCGTTGAAATTCCTGCTAATCCGCTATGTGGAGCCGACCGCATAACCACAGGTTCACTTCTTTCTAGAGACTGATTTGCTTTAGAACACTCTTGATAAGTTCTGCAATTTGTTTCGGATGTGTTTGTGGAGCACCATGACCTAGCCCTTCAATTTTTTGAAGAGTGCCCATCGAGGCCTCGGCCGCTGTCAGTCGTGCAGCTCTTTGGGCACGCTCGTTTGATTCAGAACCGACACCAACGACTAGTGGCACATTAATTTGGGACGGGTCGTAACGTCTAGTCTCTTGCCATCTGAGTTCTTGAACCATTAACTCACCTTGCTCGCGATGTTGTTCACGGACTCTCGGTGACATAGATAGCCATTTGTGATCACCAATCAAATTTCTCATGAAGTATTCCGCAGCTTCTCCTGGGTCAACGTCATCTTCGGGTGCTTGCGGCCACCAAGGTTCCCATGCTCGAGGCGCCTCGTACGAAACAATAGCGAGAACTTCCGGGGGTTTCATGCTCCCTAGTGCCATAGCAATAACTCCGCCGTAGCTATGCCCAAATAGAATGCAAGGACGTTTAGGCAACGTCTCTTGTAGGTCTTGGACCTGCCCATCGAACCCACGTTCCGCGGCATCGGCATTAGAGCGGCCATAGCCACGGCGGTCATATCGAATTGTGTTCCAAGTCGGAAGGCAACGGGCAGTTCGAATCATTCCAGCCGCCCTATCCATTGCGCCGTGAACGAACACCACGCAAGGGCCATCTCGTTTCATTTCATATACAGCAAGCCCATCGAATATTTGCATATTCATTACCACCGCTTAAGGAACTTGCAGCACGTTCAAAGTATCTGTAGCCCTGCTGTCTGTGGCTCGAGAGCCTGAGACAACGACAACCGTGTCGCCACTTCTGACGGCCCCCACGCGCGCCGCTGTGCTTAGGGCTTCTGCCGCTGTGGCCGCAGGAGTATCTCGTTCTTCAAAGATAATCGGGCGGGTTCCCCAAGACAAGGTTAACTGGTTCGCAGTTTGGTCATCAAATGTCATTCCAAACAACGGAACCTTGGGTCGGAACCTAGCGACGCTACGTACAGTGTTACCCGAACGACTAAGGCAAATAATAGCTTTAGCGTCAGTTTCTGAAGCGGTACGAGCAGCTGCCATTGTTAGCGCATCAGTAACTCTTAGATACGCAGCATCATTTTTTGACCTTCGTCTAATTGCTTGGATATGTTCTGCCCAAGCTTCATAATCAAATTTTTCATCGGCTCGTTCAGTGATACGCGCCATCGTTGCGACTGCATTTTCAGGGTCGCGACCGATCGCTGTTTCACCACTAAGCATTACTGCTGAGGTCCCATCAAACACCGCATTTGCTATATCAGAAGCTTCTGCTCTAGTAGGCATAGGCGCAGTGACCATGGATTCAAGCATCTGTGTCGCAGTTATAGCCGGGCGGCCAAGTGCCACACATTCTTGAATAATGTGCTTTTGTAAATGAGGTAGCTCTTCGATTTCAGTCTCAGAACCAAGATCTCCGCGCGCCACCATCACGGCTCCAGATGCCTCAATTATTCCTTCGAGGTTCTCAACCGCCGCCCTTGTTTCAATCTTCGCCACGATTAATGGTCCACGTGGAGTGGGTTCTACTCCAAGTCTTCGTATGTCGTGCGCCGAACGAACGAAAGAAACCGCCACCATGTCGGCATCGAGTTCGACGAAAACATCGAGGAGTTTAAGGTCATGATCGGTAGGAGTGGTCAAACGCAATCGGTCTGAGGGTATATGTATGCCCGGGTTACCCTCTAAATGTCCGCCGTGCATGACGCGTGCTTCCAAAAAATCGCCCGATCGTCCTTCGACAACCACGACCACATTTCCATCGCCGAATGCAAGGTTATCCCCAACTTGGACATCGGCGAGCAACGATTCGTATCCAACCGATACAACTTCTTTAGAGCTAACGGTCTCGCCAATTCCTAATTTGATGACCTGGTCTTCAGCTAAGTCAACTCCGCCCTCAGGGAAGCGACCACATCGAATCTTCGGGCCTGGCAAGTCAACTAAAATACCTATGTGCTGATTAAGTTCTTTCGCAACCGACCTAACTCGCCGGTACTTCTCAACTTGGTCGTCTAAAGAACCATGCGCCAAACCAATCCGAGCAACATCCATACCAGCGCGCATCATTGCACGCAATGTGCTCGCATCCTCGGAAGCGGGTCCTATCGTTGCAATAATCTTCGTACGACGTGCCATAAGTAATACGGTACCTATGAACCGTGAGCAGGACATAAGAATATGACCGATTCAACATTCGCGGTTCTATAACTTAAGCTTGTTGCGTGCAACTTATTTTCGTTCGTCATGGGCAACCTCAAGTCGTAATTACTGAGGACGGATCACCAGCAGACCCTCCATTATCAGAAATTGGTAATTCTCAGGCGCAAGCTATGGCGCAACTGCTGCAAGAAGAACAAATTGATGGCCTTTATGTAAGCCCTATGAAACGTGCTTTAGGGACGGTTGCTCCGTTAGCCGCTGCGTTAGGCCTTACTCCCCTGGTCCGCACAGGGCTATCGGAATTCGATAAAAACTCAACATCCTATATTCCAATGGAGATTTTGAAAGAGCAAGACCGAGTGGCCTGGGAGAAACTAAATAGAGAGTTCGACAGTAGCAAAAATGCTCGTCTTGATCGTTTTCTTACCGAAACCGTGGCCGCAATCGAAGAAATTGTCGGTGAAAACGCCGGCAAGACTATAGGAATTGTATGCCACGGCGGCGTCATCAATTCCTATCTTGCTCATTGCCTGCAGTACAGTTCCACAAATTTTATGAAATTTAATGTTGATTACACTTCTGTCACACGAGTATTGGCATCTCCGGCCGGACACCGAAGTGTTTTATCTGTCAATGAACGAACGCACTTTCGAGGAAAACCGGAGTTGATGCTTTCATAGGCTAATAACTGAGATATCGATGTTAAATACTCTGCGGAACCTCGTTAAAGGGTAATTTTTTGTCAGTGCGAACGTCGCCTGGCAGACCGAGCACCCGCTCTCCCAGAATATTACGCATGATTTCAGATGTTCCGCCTTCTATGGAATTTGCTCTTGAACGAAGAAACGCCTGTTGGGGTGTCTTTGAACTCATTGAAGTTGAGGAACGCTCAACATCATAGGATCCATAAAGCATTCCATCAGCTCCAAGTAGCTGCATCATGAATGCGTAAATTTCCTTATTATTTTCCGCAAAAGCTAATTTACCCGTAGACCCTTCAGGCCCTGGAACACCCTTCACTCGATTCTCACCTGCTCGAATATTTGTTAGTCGCGCAGTCTCAGCTTTACTCCACAACTTCATTAGCTGGTCTCTAGCGCTCACAGTTTTTTTGTGAGAATCGAGGCCGTTCCAAAGTTGTACAGCCTCACCGATTGCGCCTGACCCACGCGGAGCCTGCGTACCGCCGATGGCAACTCTTTCGTTCATCAACGTGGTCAAGGCAACTCGCCAACCATCTCCGGCGTCTCCAAGACGCTCCTCGTCGGGAATACGAGCGTCTGTGAAATAAACCTCATTAAATTCAGCGTCGCCCGTCATTTGGCGTAGCGGCCGGACCTCAACGCCAGGATCTGTCATATCTACGACGAAATACGATAGCCCCTTGTGTTTAGGCGCTTCGGGGTCAGTGCGTGTGACAAGACAACCCCACCGGGCTACATGAGCGAGTGTCGTCCAGACCTTCTGCCCATTGACAATCCATTCGTCTCCATCTTTTATAGCTCGACTAGTCAACCCTGCAACATCGCTGCCCGCAGAAGGTTCTGAAAATAGTTGACACCAGATTTCCTCGGTCGTAAATAACGGCCGGAGGTAACGTTTCTTCTGGTCCTCTGAGCCATGAGTAAATACGGTAGGGCCGCACATGCCGTATCCGATTGGGTTCCTTGGCCAGCAACTTGGAGCGTCAACACGACTAAGGCTGGCTGAAACCTTCGCTTGGAGTTTCGGGCTAACCCCTAACCCGCCGCAACCTTCATCAAAATGAACCCAAGCCAGTCCCAGATCGAACTGCCTACCCAAAAATTCAATCCGATTCCCTTTGGGATCAGCTTCTTGAAGCAGCTGTGTCACCAGCTTCTCCACATGCTTCTCTACTGATGAATCTGAAATCTTATTTTCCATGGTTAATTCTTTCATATTCAAATCACTAATTAATTCAGATACCTCAACTTATCCAGCATCTCCGGTTTTGTTCGCTAACTTCTCAAGTAGTTGATCTCGTACCGAAACATTTTTTTGCCGAGCACGAGTTGAAGCTATCCGCCATCCATGCAGAGAAGAATACACGAGTGGGTCTTCTTTTAATCGCCCCTCTCGAACATCGGTGACTTCGGCAAAAAATAACTCATGATCTCTCATGGAAGTTTGTTTAAACACTTCACAGTTTAGCCATGCTATCGAATTCGGAACATACGGTAGACCATCACGAACTTCAACAAATTCAGTCAATGCATACTTAAACTTATGTCCTGGATAACTAAAGTATTGACCTTCTGCGATTTGATCCCCAGCAAGTACTGACACTGTAAAGCGGCCACTATCCACTATCAGAGAATACGTTTCATGCTTTGGCGACACACTAGCCATAACGATTGGTTCCTCGAATGCGACCTGACTGACCCAATGAGATGTGTAAAGTCGGTGAATCCCGTTATGTCCAGACCCCACGACTTGAACACCTTTGGACATCTGCCCAAGACAACGTTTTATTTTACGGTCTATCATCAACAGTCCTTATTTACTTGTTAGTTCAAACGAGCCCAAAGTCGCGTAACTTGGGCTCGGAGCTCATCTCCATCACTTCCTCCGAATCGCAGAGCAGCGCTCTCTAAGTACCGCGCAGCGTCCTCAATTCGACCAACTGCTTCTAGCGCCGAGGCCAACTTGAAGAACTCATCGAGCGGGCAGTCCTCCAAGAGGATCATAAGTTCTAATATCTTGATTAAAGTCTTAGCTTTATTATTTCGATAGGCAATCATTCGCAGATTATTAAGCATTCGCAGAACAATGCTCTCGGTGGGAGTCTCATCCAAATAATTCTCTTGAAACGGTACATCCGGATTCATCGAATGAAACAGCTCTCCAGCTTTGTATCTATCGAGCACAGCCCCATTAAACAAATCAATGAAAACGTTTCTATCAACTCGATCGCCTACCAAAAAATGACCTGGCATCCCTACACCAAATAGAGGCACACCAACACGCCGTCCAACTTCCAGTAAAAGCACAGAAAGGGTTATCGGAATTCCACATCGCCGATCAATCACTAGATCCAAATAACTATTTTCAACATCGTAATAGTTAGTCTGCGCTCCTCTGAAACCCTGCTCATGGCAAAGGGTCCGGAACACCCCGTCTAACGTAGGTTCTGTAACTAATGCTGCTAGGTCATCTAACCGAATGAGCTCCTCAGCTATATCTAATGAATTCTCGCCGGCGTAGGACGAGATAGCAAAGGCGGCTATATCTAGCCTAAAAGGATTAGCATCCACCGCATCACGAAAAACGTCTAGATTATCACTTGTAGAATCCATTAATCTCAAATGTTACTCGGAATAGATCATGTTAGATCGAACGAAAAAAGATAGTCAACTATGAACCAACATCCGTATCTTTCTGTTAAGACCCCGATTCCTATTGCACATCGCGGCGGGGCCGGAACCTGGCCCGAAAACACCATGCCCGCATTTCAAGGCGCTGTAAGTCTTGGGTACCAATATGTAGAGACTGATGTGCATGCAACAAGTGACGGTGTGCTAATTGCGTTTCACGATGATCGCCTTGATCGTGTCACTAACTCCATTGGACTTGTCACTGAGTTGACCTGGGCTGAGATTTCCAATGCTCGAGTGGATGGAAAAGAGCCAATTGTTCGACTGAGTGATTTGATGAGTAGCTTTCCAGAGTTGAATATAAACATCGATCCAAAATCGACTGGGGCTGTCGAGCCCCTCATCAAAGAGTTACGTTTAGGAAAGGCGCTTGACCGGGTATGTATCGGATCTTTTTCTGATCGTAGACTTAAAACATTCAGAGAAGCATTTGGTGATGCCGTGTGTCTCAGTATGGGGCCCTTTCAGATTCTTCGCATGAAACTTAAATCCTCAGGATTACCTTTAAGTAAATTCAGCGCACAATGCGCACAGATTCCGATCAGGCAAGGGCCTATCTCTTTAGCTACACCTAAGTTCATTGAAGAATGCCACGAACTCGACATAGCTGTCCATGTCTGGACCATAGATGATGAGGCTGAGATGATCCATCTTCTGGACCTTAACGTAGATGGGATTATGACTGACCTGCCACAGCTACTCCTCGATGTCTTAGCAAACCGGGGCGACTGGCCAAAGGAAAGAGATTAACCATGATTGCCTCCTCTCCAGAATTAGCCAATGAACTTCGAAAGATCGTCGGACATGACCACGTTCTCACTGAGAATGACCTAACCGCGGGCTATTCAGTTGATTGGACGGGGAGGTTTGTCGGATCAACGCCAATTGTTGTACGACCTAGCAACACTGAGGAGACTGCTTCTGTAGTCGAGTTACTCAACAGAAACTCTATTCCTCTCATCCCTCAGGGCGGCAATACGGGACTTGTCGGCGGTAGTATTCCCATGAGCGGAGAAGTTCTATTATCACTGAAACGGTTGAATACGCTCGAGCCTGTTGATGATCTAGCTCTCCAAGTAACCGTGGGTGCAGGGGTAACTTTAGCCCAAACTCAGGCGCATGTTCGGGACCACAATTTTGAAATTGGCGTAGACCTAGCGGCCCGAGATAGTTGCACCATCGGAGGAATGATAGCCACGAATGCTGGTGGGATAAACGTGCTCCGTTACGGCGCCATGCGAGAACAACTAATTGGTGTTGAAGCTGTGATGTCGGATGGAACCGTGATCAAACATCTTGAAGGCTTGGAAAAAGATAACACCGGATATCACCTCCCAAGCCTTCTGGCTGGCAGCGAAGGAACATTAGCCATTATCACAAAAGCTAGGTTACGACTCAGACCACGCTTGACTGAAAAAGTTACCGCCTTGATCGCTTTTGAGAGCGTTCACGACGCTGTTGCTGTGTCGACGCGTCTAAGGCAGAAGCTTCCATCGCTGCATGCTCTCGAAGCCATATTTAGTAGCGCGATGACTCTCGTCTCAGCTCATATTGGAGCTCAGATACCGATTGGCCCGAATGGCAAAGCATGGCTCCTTGTTGAAGTAGCGTCTGGAACTGATCCATTTGAAGAATTTCAACAGGCTTTACAAAATTGCGGCGACACAATCTTGGATGTTGCAGTTGCCACAGATGACCGAGCTCGAAGTAAACTATGGCAATTTCGCGAACAAATCACGGAGGCAATTGCGGTTACAGGAACTCCCCACAAGCTCGATGTGACTATCGGCCTCTCTCGACTAGAGAAGTTCATTGATGAGATTCCCAAAGTTGTAAAGCGTGCGGACCCCAATTCGTTGACCTACCTGTTTGGACACCTAGGTGATGGAAATGTTCACGTAAACGTTGTCGGTATAGACGGAAGTGAGCCATCCAACGTTGTTGAGTCGGCGGTACTTGGTTACGTTGCATCACTCGGCGGAAGTATCTCAGCAGAACACGGCATCGGCATCGCCAAAAAAAGTTACCTTCATTTAAATAGAACAAATGATGAACTAAGATTCTTCAGAAATATAAAGAAGGCGCTAGATCCCAACAACATCATGCACCCTAACTGCATGTTAAGCGACTAAACCTAAGTCCCTATGCCTGACTACATGAATGCCCCATACGCAACTAGGCACGCACCACAAGGAATGGTTTGTTCAATTGATCATTTAGCTAGTGGTGCAGGCATCGAGGTCATGCGTCAGGGCGGAAATGCTGCTGATGCTGCAGTGGCTGCATCTGCGGTGTTAGCTGTGACGAGTCAGCACATGTGTGGAATGGGTGGTGACTTGTGGGCCCTCATACACTTCGAAGATGGGCAGCCTCCGCGAGCGCTTAACGCCAGCGGAAGGGCCGGTAGCGGAGCAAACCCTGACACTCTTCGTAGAGACGGCCTACTAGAAATGCCGTTTCATAACGATCCACGTTCGATTCCAGTGCCTGGGTGCGTGGATGGCTGGGTTACTATCAATAACGAACTTGGCAGTTTAAATTTAGCAAAGGTACTTGCTCCTGCTATATCTCTTGCGTTTAATGGATTCCCGATTTCCTCTCAATGCGCGACTGCCTGTCGGCTGCTTAGAAATGTGGCTAATACTGAAGATTACATGCGCTACGGATTACCAAACGCAGGCGATCTAATAACTCGACCCGGAGTTGCAAAGACTTTAGAAGCTATCGCCAAGGACGGCAGACAGGGATTCTACGAGGGACCGGTAGGGAAATCGCTACTTGAATTTGGGCGCGGCGAATACTCAGAAGATGATCTCCTGAGAAATCAAAGTGACTGGGTCACTCCAATTTCAGTTGAGGCTTGGGGGCATAGAATTTGGACAGTTCCCCCGAACTCTCAAGGTTACTTAACGCTTGCTGCCGCTTGGATTTCAAGTCAACTCGACCTACCCGAAGATCCAGACGATCCTCTCTTTACTCATTTGCTTTCTGAGGCTGTGCGACAAAGTGGCTACGACCGGCCCGAGGTACTTCACGAGTTCGCTGATCCTGAAGAGCTCTTGTCCTTCGAGCGGCTCAACCCACGATTAGAGGCTATTTCAAAGCACTCTGTGTCAGACATTGGATCTGGTATCAACAATGGGGACACTATCTACCTGAACGCAGTCGATAGCAATAGAATGGCGGTATCGCTAATTCAATCCAACGCTTCTGGCTGGGGGGCTTTAGAATTTTTACCTGAAAGTAAAATTTCTCTCCATAACCGCGGCCTTGGGTTTTCTACCCAGATGGGGCACTGCGCTGAATACGGTCCTGGTCGTCGACCTCCACATACCCTTGCCCCAGCGCTTGTGCAACGACTTGATGGGAGCATTCGAGCAGTTTTAGGGACTATGGGCGGGGATAGTCAACCTCAAATAGTCCTTCAGCTTTTAGCGCGACTTCTTCATTCGAGACAGGAACCTGGCGAAGCAATAGCTGCAGCACGCTGGCGCTTTGCTGGCACTAACCCAAGCGGATTCCATACTTGGGCCAATGCGAGCGACCTAGTGCTGCAACTAGAGGGACATAACACGGTCGATGCCAAAGCGCTTAAAGGGCTTGGGCATGACATTCAATACCTAGGTGAATACGAAAGTGCATTTGGCCATGCCCACTTGATTGATGTACAGGCGAATGTGCTCGCAGGTGCCTCAGATCCTCGCTCTTTGGCCGGAGGCGTGGCTGGTTACTGAATCTCCTCGAACGGACAGTGACGGCAATTTGAGTTACAACAATAACCTCGACCCAAGTGGTATCCAGATGTGAACACAAAGAGTCCAGTAAACGGGTCGATATAACCATCTTCACCGGCCTCTACCGCTTGCCTATGCACTTCAGCCACTATTGCAGGCAACGGAACTGACTCTTTCAAAACGTCAATACCTTCGTTAGCGGTTTTTCCATTGGACCTGGCGGTGAGCTAAAAATGAGTCCATCGCTTGGCGACTATCCTCAGTCCCTGCTGCCAAAATTTGGGTCCTATTCTCAATATCAATACCAGCTCGTAAGCTTGATATCTCTAAATTAGACCACATGGTCTCTTTCGTCATCCAAACACCGAATGGACTATTCGACTTAATTTCTTCGGCCACAGCTAAGCAGCGAGGCAACAAGTCTTCAGCCGAAGTGATGTTGCTGACTAGACCCAATCGGTCGGCTTCTTCAGCATCGAAAACGCGACCAGTCAACATTAACTCCCACGCTCGCGAGGCACCAATAAGTCGCGGCAACAGCCAACTAACGCCGATATCACAACCCGATATTCCTAATCGCACAAACGCTGTTCCAAATTTAGCTCCGGCACTGCAATAACGAATATCACTAGCACAGGCGATCGCAAAGCCACCCCCTGCAGCCGCTCCATTAACTGCAGCTATTATTGGTTGTCGAACATCTCGCATGTGGTGAACTAATTCAGCAATGTATTGCTGAATCGCCATTCCTTTTTGCTGTTGCCCAAAGCTTTCTGTTCCCGGAATAGCTCCAAATCCGTTCAGGTCTAAACCAGCGCAAAATCCGCGACCAGCACCGGTAATGATTACTGCCCGAGTCTCATGATCAGAATCAACTAGTTCTAACGCTTTATGGATATCGTTAACCAGTTCATAGGTCAGAGCATTAAGACGTTCCGGCCGATTAAGGAGAATCCTTGCGACTCCTTCAACCGGCTGATCAACAAGCACGTTTTCGTATTCAGCATCCATTTCGCTTCTCCTTATTCATCGCTCGTTTCTCCTCTGGGTGTACTCAAACAAAAGATATCCATCGCTAAAAAATGGTAGCGACCTCTATTCGATTTGGACCAAGCACTAACGCGCTCTCCAATGCGGCGGTGCCTAAAGTTAGGAGTTCAGTTGCATCCATGGAATGTGAGGGATAACAGGCAACTCCGGCTGAAAGACTAACCACATCGCGTGCTGGAGTATCTAGAGCAGCACGGCGAATACGATCAGCAGCCCAGACGGCACCACTCTCAGAGGTTTCATCTAAGATGGCCCCAATCACACCCGGCCCAACGTGGCACACGGTGTCTGAGTCGCGTAGCGTTGCAATAACAAGTCGCGATGAAACCCTCATTGCCTGCTCCTGTAAATAGAGAGCAAATGAAGTGAAGCGGTCAATCTTAAATAAAACAATGGACAACGGCTTCAATGTTCGTCTTGCTAACGCAACCTTACGTTCCAAAATTACTTCAAAGATCCGCTCATCAGGTAATCCAGTAACAGTCTCCCTAATAGAGCTAACTTTGACATTCGAACCACGCATTGCTGAGATTCCACTCCTTAGACAAGGCCGGCTTAGCCACGAAAACAACCTCTCCTAGACAGAGTGCCAGAGAGAGAGCAAAACGACAAGATGGGTTTCTGCTTACACATCCTTTTTCGGCACGCTAAAGTTTGATAATGCGTATTGCTCGATATCAAAGTTCCACTGGACCACGCCTGGCAGCGGTTGCAGGTGACGAACTTGTTGATCTGGAAACAAGCCACACCGACCTACCAAATTTACTAACTGAATACAACGGTCGCTTAGCTGAGATACCTACTTCACGGAGAAGCGCACTTAGCGATGCCAAGTTCCTACCCGTGGTTGGATCACCGCCTGCCATATTAGCTGTAGGTCTGAATTACCGGGCCCATGCTGAAGAAGGCGGCCGTGAAGTCCCGACTACGCCAGTTGTGTTCACGAAACATCACAACTGCGTTGTCGGCCACGGTGACTCGATACACATACCAAACATTGCCCCGGACCGTGTCGATTACGAGGGAGAACTCGCTATTGTCATTGGACGTCGCTGCCGACATGTCCCGGTTAGCCGAGCAAATGAAGTTATTGCAGGATTCACGATCATGAACGACGTAAGTGTTCGCGATTGGCAAAAAGCAAGCCCAACTATGCTTATGGGAAAATCATGGGACACGCACGGTCCTATGGGTCCTTGGCTTGTCAGCTCAGATGAACTTGACCCACATGCGTTGCGCTTGACCACTCGAGTAAATGGTGAAATACGCCAGGATTCGAATACCAACGATCTTATTTTCAATTGTTACGAAATCATTTCGCACCTCTCCACAGCGTTCACATTAGAACCAGGAACTGTGATTGCAACAGGAACGCCTGCCGGTGTTGGTCTCTACTATGACCCTCCCCGAATGTTGGCACCAGGTGACGAAGTATCCATCACAATTGAAGGCATAGGGACCCTTACCAATACATGCGTGCAAGAGCCAGATACGCAACTAATCTAGAAGTCGCAACATCTTTAATGCACCGCTTATCTACAAAAGGGATTCTGGTATTGGTACGACCTTAGCCCTCAGGTACTCCCCGAGAGCCTTGGCCTGAGGGTCCTGACGGGTTGATGCCGCGACGCCTTCTTCTAAAAGCCCGTGAAATATGAAGTTTAAACTCAATATATTTGGAAGCTTATATCTATCAATATGTCTGTCCCGGGCTTCCGGCATTAACTCTTGAAGCTTTTCAATCGACAAGAATGAAGCTAACCAGGCGTATGCTTCCGGCGATCTTGCAAAGATTCCCAGGTTGGCATTCGGACCCTTGTCACCAGACCGAGCACCGAAGACAGCACCAAGTGGCCTGTCTTTAGTCGGTCCCGCAGGGACTTGTGGGATCACGATTTTAGGTATCTCCACAGTAACAGGTGACATAATACCGGTGCTGTCAACAACTGTGCGCTTACCGTTCACCACCACGTCCATTGGAACTAGTTGAGAGTCAATTAACGCTGGCCAAAATACCCCAAATGGTTGTCCAGGTCCTGGGCCGCCTCCAGTTCCGAACATGCCAGGAATCGAGCAAAGACCGATTTCAGTACCGGCGTTGGAGAACGCCCGTCCAACTTTTATTTCATCAGGATCCTTGACGATAATTTTATATACCGCTACAGCTTCCTCGTTAGTAGCAGGATTAGCCTTATTCGTCGGTAAGAATTTACGCACTACGGACTCATAGTCTTCGGGCTCGTATGGGCAACTATTCCAAAATTGCCGTTCTATTAACTCCGCTTTCTGTTCTACATCGAGCCCAGTCAGACCTATTGATATTTGATTTCGGTAACCGCCCTGATAGTTCATCGCTACTTTAAGTTCGGCTGGCGCAGCTTCGCCTTTTGTCCCACTTATTAGCACTCGGTTTGTTTCAAGCTGCTCCAGCTTGATTGTGTCGAAGCGACTTACGACATCAGGGTTCAAGTACCTCTCGCTCTGAATTTCATATAACAGTTGAGACGTAATTGTTCCTACGGAGACTTCCCCACCTGTGTCATCATGTTTTCCGATTACGGTGCTTCCGTCTGCGTGTATCTCAGCCCAAGGAAACCCAGGATAAGTTAAATCTTCGACCTCCGTAAAAAATGAATAATTACCGCCGGTGGCTTGCGCTCCGCACTCGATCACATGGCCTGCCACGATTGCGCCAGCCAATTCATCCCAATCATTACGCTTCCATTGGTGGTGCCAAGCTGCTGGACCTGCCACGACCGCCGCATCGGTAGCTCTACCCGTCACAACAATATCAGCGCCTTGATTCAACGCTTCGACTATTCCCCAGCACCCAATATATGCGTTAGCAGTTACGATTCGATCAGCTAGCTTTCCGAGCGGTTCCCCAGTGTCCAGATGATTAAATCGATTACCTGAACCTATAAGGTCAGTAAGCCTCTTCGATAAATCATCACCACCAACATAAGCAATTTTAGGAGCAATGCCCAGTCGGTCTGCAACCTGTTGAACAGCGTCTGCGCATCCTTCCGGATTCAAGCCACCAGCGTTTGTTATTACTTTGATGCCCTTATCCAAACATTGTCCCATCACTTGTTCCATCTGAGTCACAAATGTCCGCGCGTAGCCACCTCCTGGCGATTTCGCTTGGATCCTGGAAAGGATCAACATCGTTAATTCCGCCAACCAATCACCAGTCAGCGCATCGATAGGACCACCTTCAACCATCTCTTTTGCAGCTGATAATCGATCACCGAAAAAACCACTGCAATTCGCCACTCTTATTGGATTAGTTGCCATTTCGCCCCGAACCACCTTCCAAAACCCCAACATTAACTGCGGTAGACACCAAAACTTATCAAACTCAGACGCCAAACAAGTTTCAACGATAAACCAAATGAAGTTCTCACCTTAATGTAAATTTTTAGATTATTTTGATTGTTTATTGTAACCAACGGATCAGACATGAGTTGGACTCAACGAGATATCGCAACTCGCCGCTTACACGATCTTGTTTAACCCTGTGCAAGGTGAGGTCCGCTCTGTCAGACTACTCGTATGGCAAATCCAGTATTACTCCTTCACGGTTTCACAGGTTCGGTTTCATCTACATGGAAACCCACCGGCCTAATCGACTTGCTGCAAGAAGCAGGGCGAGAAGTCATCGCCATCGACCTTCCTGGACATGGAACTGCGGTAAAGCATCACGACCCTAAAGCCTACGCCGGCATGGAACAACAACTGGTCGATGAGCTACCTGAAGGTACGATCGATGGAGTCGGATTTTCGATGGGAGCACGAACTCTTCTTTGTATGGCCGCCATCGCTCCTCATAAGTTTGGGAAACTAGTCGTTGCTGGCGTTGGCAGGAATTTGTTTGAGAGAGATGAAGCTCAGGCCGAGCGTATTGCGAAAGGCGTACAGGGTGAAGCTGATCCCGGTGATGTGCATGCACAGACCTTTGCTCGCTATGCCACTGAAGCTGACCAAGACGGGCAAGCCTTGGCAGCCTTCATGCGGCGCAAGCACTACCCGCTTGGTGAATCAGAGTTTCAATTGATCACACATCCAGTTCGAGTGGTTCTTGGGACCGAAGATTTCGCCGGACCGGCTGACCCTCTGCTGGACGCTCTAAGCAATGCAGTCTTAACGGAACTACGCGGTTGCGATCACTTTGCAACCCCTAAGAACTTCGGCTTTATTGACGCGGTCCTTGACCATCTCGAAGCTTTTTAGCGAGCCGCAATAGTTGTAATCTCCGAGCTCTCTTATTGCATAAATGAAAAGTGTCTAAGCGGCAACATTCCGGGAAACCACATCTATCGTAAACCTGATGCTTCTCTCAGTTGAGCGCTCACAACGGGCCAGATGATTAAAGCTCAAACAGTAAACCCAACTTTGGGAACCTACCTTAAAGCACTGCATGCAACATCTTTGTCTGGCGATTTCTCTCAGCAAATAGAACTTTATTTTCGAGTCTCGCTCGTGTGACAGCAATGCATCTACTTGGCCTTGATTCTATGCCGAGTTGTGTCACTGAGACGCACTCACCTCAGCATAGACAATGCCGCTCAGCGTAGTTGACGCCAGACCAGAGTGCTTGGCTAGTTTAAGCCTCTTCATTTCGACTCTACGAACGCTCGATACCGCTGAAGTGCGATGCTCTCACACGTAGCGATGTCCTCGGCGAGTAGGTAGCGGTCAGCAAGGAGCAGCTCCGCTTGCTGCCGCAACCGAAAACGATAGTCATCCTCGTCGATATAACGTTCAGCGATAGACAGTCGAGGATCACTTGCGACCGTGCGGGTGTCTCTGTCTCGTGCCAGGGGAAGGGTCGACCCTACATAATCAAGGATCTGCCCCAACCCACCGGTCGTTGGGTGACGGGGGTTCCACCCAGTATTTGTCGCCACGGGCACTGCTACCTCTGGAAGGCGGATGCCCGCAATCTCATTTCCGCTCTCGTCAACCGCAGACACGAGGCATGGATATGCAGCGCCGACAGGCTGAGCCGGGTACGTACCTATACCGTCTGGCTCGCCTGGACCCAAATCGAGGGGGCGAATAGTCGACAGAACGCTTGGTACTGGCCGAGCGAGTCCTTCAATAGCTTCGAGCGAATCCAATACAGCTTCGCGAGACATTGCTGAGCCATCTGAGGTACGAGGTATCGCATTAGGGGGTGGTTCCACGTCATCGGCGATCCACGCCAACAAATTCGTAATCGCTGCTCGCATCAGCGGGGTGTAGTCAACGGTGTTGAAGTAGTTGGCACCTTGGCTGCCAAAGATGCTGTGAGACGTCAGGGGCAACATCCCGGGACTGTGCTGGGTGGAGGAGAACAGATAACGGCGAGTCGTTGCCGGTAGCTCAATATCTGAACCGTCCAGCATAGATGTGTGGGTAAGCGAGGCGTCACCGCGCCAGTACTCCGACGATGTGTCGGTAAAAAAAACTTTAGGCACATGACCAAGTTCGAGTTGACGATCAAGTAGGCCCTCCGACGATCCGCTGTGAGGGTCAAGTTGGGGGTCATCAGCGAAGGGGGGCCTATGACCAAAGCTTGGTGTGGGTTGTACCGATGGCTGCCCAACCCGATGATTGAACTCGCCTCGCCGGCCCCCAGCGATATGCACTAACAATCCGTCGTAGACGGCGTTTCCATCCTCATCACGATTCAGTCCAAGGTGGAGCGAAGTACGCAGAAAACGTCCACATTGGGACTGACCTGTCGCAATGAGATGGTCGAGTTCGCCGGAACACGGGTTCGATACCTTTTCTGAACGAAGGAAAGCACCGAGGTCGCGGACGGCCAATAGGCCGACCCCAACAACTGGGCAGTGTGGCGTGCGATACACGAGGTCATAGATCCGACCAGGTTCAAATCCTGTGGAAAGCCAGACGTGGTTAGGGTCGAGAACCGGCTGTCCCGACCCGTCGCTTCGAGCGAAACTCCACGAACTGCGCGGCATCTCCTCGGGCTCTCCCCAAATTTCGTCGCGACGCAACAGACGAGCCGATGCGTCGTTGAGGTCACGCGTTGGGAGGGGTTGATGACCGCCGAGAAGTCCCACGTGGTGGTCAGTGAGGTCAACAGACATCATTCGTTCGTGGATTTGCAGGCGCAGTTGTACTTCAGCGTCGATCTCCTCACCCATGTCATCAACAACTAAGGGGGCAGTCAGCCCCATTCGGCCATCGCTGCGAGGGACATCCCACTGCCAGCCGCACCAAGCCATTGTCCATCCATGACGAAACAGGAACCCGTCACCGGGATCAATTTCAGGTGTCGGCTCCACCAACGTGGGCGCACGGTTGAACAGCCTTCCAGCCGTTCGATATCCCCGATTAGGTACCTCTACCAAGGCAGCTCGGCGGGATCGGTTGGGGTCCACTGGTCGTAGGAGAGTGACATCGCCTTCGTAGTGGACCAAACCATCGGCACCTCTTTTCGTTGAGGCCAGGTCAACAATTTCATGGTTGGCCAAGGATGCAGGGTCGACGGCGTAGTGCGCCACAGCATCGATCTGCTCATAGCTCCCGGTATTGCCGAAGGAAGTGCCGTTCGCGAAGCTATAACGCTTCTGGATATCGAAATCAACAATTGCCAAGACAACCCCCGTATACAAGCAACATCACCGCAGTAGCGGCAACCTACCAGCCTCGTGCATTTATATCTTCTTGCATTTCTTCAGTTACCGACATTACATCTCTTAAATTCTCCGCAGAAGATATTTCTGTAGAAACAAAACCTTAGTGAGACAGTTACAACGCGAGCGAGGGGTGATTACGGATTATTATCCACAACCCATGTATTACAAACCCCTGCCCAGCTTGGCTCTAGTGTGAAATTTTTCAACACACGAGCGGCTGGTTCTATAATAATGGCTACGCTTTTCTGTACCTATGACGCAAGAATTTGATTAGTTTTCCGGAACCTTCACACAGTAGAGTCTGGCTATTAACTCACAGAGGTGGACACTATGCTTTTACACATCAGACATCATCATGACGAAAAGACATGCCCGGCAGGAGACAAGGAGCGGGTAGGAGCATCTTTTGGGTCACTTCTTCCGGCACTACAGACCGCTGGCGTCACAGTTGTTGGAGCTTGGGTTGATCCACCGAGTCATGACTTTTTTCTTGTTGTCGAAACAGATAGCTACGAAGATTTGCTAGAAGGTATGGCGCCGATTATTCCCGTCGGTAGCGCAACTATTCAGCCAGTAGTTGACATGAAAGCTCAGATGGAGCGCTCGACTGCCAACTAGATGTCAAAGCTAATGATTTGGGTTGGTCTAAAAAGCCAGCCCAAATCATTTTTTATCAACAAGATCTTTTAGCACTGCGATAGCGCATTAATCTTTAAGGACATAGTTGTGCGCATAAGTTTAATGTGGTTGACAACAACTGCCTTAATCAGAACAAATGGCAACCGACGAAAAGCCTGACGCTAATTATTCGAAATAGCCTTTCTCAAATATTTAAGATATCCAAGCTCGACGAGCGAAAGGAATCACAATCCAAGCATGCCTGCTAGTCCACTACCGGAGCGGGTGATTATGGATCTAGGAAACCAAAGTAAATTCCTATGTCAGGACTATAAAGAACGGACCAACGAGATAACGAGTTCGGCTTTGGCGGGGCAAACCATGAAAGGAACCGAGATTGGCGCTGAAGTTTGCTACTGGGGACCGTTTACGTTGCCGAACAGAATCGGCTCGATCGTGTCTCTGCGCGCTTCAAGCTCCGGTTCGGTGCGAGCGAAGTCGCCACCATCGCCATCGCTAAGTAATTGGATCGGGTTGCCCTGCTCCACGAAGCCAAGGTACGGCCCCCCAAGATCGTAACCAATTAGGCGTTGCAGCCGCTCGGGAAAGTGTCGTGCGACGTCTGGCGGCGAAGAGAGTACCTGGTTCTCCTCCTGGCGGAGCCAACCGAGGTTGTAATGGAGTCCCATACCGGTGCGCACATCACCAGAGCGGTTTGCTTCGCTGCCATGCCAGACGCTGCTCGTGTAAAGGAGAATCGACCCTTTCGACATCACCGCCTGCACGAGCTCGTGCGCCTCCGGTTCGCGTTCATGTAGCCAGCGGTGTGAGCCGGGGGCGACGAGGGTTGCCCCGTTTCTTTCTGTGAAATCGGTGTAGGCCCAGAATGCAGCAAGTGTCATCGGCGGCGCCGGGTGCCGCACGGGGTAGATCCCGCCATCACGGTGGATCTCCTGACGCACCTCGCCCGGCATCAGCTCGACAAGTAAGGTGACATGCAGGCGGTAGTTCACACAGTATGAACCAAGCACCCCATCGCAGACAGCAAGCACTAGCGGATCAATCGCGAGATCGCGGCATGCATCGGACTTAGCAAGCAGCCCGTTACGTCGCCTCGTGGTCCGCCCTGCGAATTCGGTGCGACCAAATGGCGCTTCGTCAAGATAAGGCTGGAGTTCGGCGTGGAGACGCTCCATGCAGACATCGTCAGCGAGCTCTGCGACAATAGCGCAGCCATTCGACTCAAGCTCCGCCACGACTGCTTCTGCGGACACATCCCGATCAAAGGTGGTAATTGCCGGACCGTCGCTCATGTTCTCTCCCTCGTGCCTGGCTCTTACCATACAGCACGGTCTAGATAGGCAACGCTACACCTAGATACTGGCCTTTCGCTTCACCGTTTTCGGTTTCGGAGACGTGACAACTTGTGTTTATCACTGCGTATTTAATCAAAACCCCAAAGACTGCGTTGGTGTCATTTCGTCATCTGCTGCTGTCAGTTTGATCTCGTGATGGGTGTAGCAAGACAGTGCCACTTTGAGATGGGGAAGACACCACTCAAACCAGCACCACGACTTCCACACAGACTAAAGTCTGACCATCAACTCACAAAGGTGGACCCTGTGCTTTTACACATCAAACATCATCATGATTCAACAACGTGCCCGGGCGGAGATGAAGAGCGAAGACAAGCAACATTTGGGTCACTTCTTCCAGCGCTAGAGACTGCTGGTATAACAGTTGTTGGAGCTTGGACTGACCCGCCGGCCCACGACTTTTTTCTCATTGTCGAAACTGATAGCTACGAAGACTTGTTAGAAGGTATGCGACCGATCATTCCAGCCGGTAGCGCAATCATTCAGCCAGTAGTTGACATGAAAGCCCGCATGCAGGTCCCGACTGCCAACTAGGTGTCGAAGGTAATGGTTTGGGTTGGTCTAGCAACCCAGCCCAAATCATTTTCAAGCCTTAATTTTTCTTGGCCCACCGAGCGTGCAATCCGTCTGATTACCAATGGGGTCAAACACTTTCAACTAAATCCGTTTGGGCTTTGTTCTCAAAATTGTTTGATAGTCCCAGGTTCTAGTATCCATTCCCTGACTAGACAACGTTTTAGACACACCGACAGCAGAACTCCATCACCCAACTAATCGATATATGACTCATCCAATAAAGGTGCTGGATTACGAACCAACCCTGAAACCCGAATTTCAAAATGTAAATGAGGTCCTGTCGAAGCGCCGGTCGATCCCATTCGCCCTATTACTTGACCGATCTCAACAGTTTCCCCAACAATGACTTGTGAGTTTTTTAAGTGGGCATAGACAGTAGCGAGTTTACTTCCATGGCCCAACACAACTGTTCTTCCGTAGGCAACCAAATCAAACACGCCAACCACTGTTCCGGTTTTGGCTGCATTTATAGTGCCATCGTATATTTCGGAAGCAGATACATAGTCTGTTCCACCATGTAATAGCGGTTGCTTCCAGATCGGATGATTACGTAGCCCAAATGATGACGTAATTTTGGCATCTGCTACAGGGTTCAGAAATCCTACTAGATCACTAGAATCGGTTTCACACTGCTGAGCATGGTCTAACAAATTGTCAAGAAATTCGCTATCTAAAGGGCCGGACTTAGCGGTAATTGATCCCGTTTCAGGTTGAGTATTAACTCTTAAGAAAAGAACACCTCCTGCAGATGAGGAAGCCGATCCAACTGGAGTCAGCGAGCAACTATTCCTCCCTTCAAGTGCCATGTCTCCAAAGTTAAGGACCTCGCCCGTAGCCGAAACCAGTGCATAGCCACTTGTCAGACGAGACGTAAGAATCTCGATGAAATCACTATTCGAATTCTGTCCTGGTGCAGACCCAAAAAACTGTGCATCACCAAAAGTGAAAATCCCACCATCCGACGCAACAAGCCAATACCCGAGCCCACTAAGCGTGCTTCCCATCCCAACAATCGGCTTATTAAGAGCCATCGCCCCAGTTGACCCAAAAAACTGTGCATCACCAAAAGTGAAAATCCCACCATCCGACGCAACAAGCCAATACCCGAGCCCACTAGGCGTGCTTCCCATCCCAACAATCGGCTTATTAAGATTTATCTCTGCTAGATCACCGTAAGAACCAGCATCTCCAAAAACAGATATGACACCCTCTTGTGTTGCTATCCAATAACCGCCACCGTTCGGAGCAGACACAATAAACATTTGATCTGGTGGGCTCGCTGAGCGTAAATCGCCGTAATGCAGAAGTTCACCCGTGCTTTCTACTGTTCCGGGATTCGAAGCTGTACTCGGGGTCCCTAAAACAACTAAAAAACAGACACTCAATAGAGCTACGCGAGCCAAAAATATCGCCAAAGTCACTAGCGAAGTATAGTTTCTATTGATACAACCATTCATGGATTACGGCTCTATTATTCTTCAATGTGGCAGATGTAGTTTTAAGAGAACCTTGATTTGAAGGTTCACATGCTCAATGGTGCATCGGGTGGCAGCAAACTAGCAGGCAAAGTATCTCTGTTCTCGGAGGACCTAAAGCAGGCTGGCGCAAATCGCTTCGATCCACGACCATTTTTTCTCCAACCAGCTTCAAAAAGCTATCCGACAGGAGACGTTATCCTTGCTAGCACCCGATAGACCTAGCTGGAGTGATTGGCTGCAGTGGCACATCACTTAGGAAGAAATCATTTATTTTGAATATCAATTAGGGCCAGTTCTTTTAAATTCCTGGACTTTAGAGGCCACCGGCAGACGAGCTACTAGCTACCGACTTCGATGTATAGAGGCCTCCACGCTCAGATTAGTAGTTAGCAACTACCATCATGAACTTCTAGACAAGGCTCTACCTGAGTTCCCTGACGGACTATTTCTTGGAAACGCGACTGAATCGATGGCAGGTTTCAATATTGATACGTTACCGATCGGTTGAGACCTAACTGAAGCTCGACGCAACTATGCACCTGGGCCACATCGCATACTTTGGAACCATCGGTGGGGAGCCGATAAAGAACACGAAAAGTTCGTGAACGCCATAACGCAATTGCCCCTAAACAACTACGGCTTCGCAACCATAGCGATCGGTCCTGTCGAGCGAAGTGGCTCTGCACAACTTTTTAAGCTAAAAAAAATCCGCCGCCCCAGGCTTGCAACTAGCGGCGAGTAGTCCAAAAATTCGTCCATCAACTATTCACAGACAGCAGATACTCTTGTGGCTACATCTAGACACAAATTTTTTGGCCTTTCTGTGGTGGATGCGATTTCTGCCGGAGTCCCTCCCCTCTTACCAAACCCACCAAGTTGTCCCGAACTTGTACCAGATCATCTAACTGGTTTCTTTCTCTACTACGGCGATATTTACGAATCGCTGGCTCCATTGCCAGTAATGACACGGTCTGGACTCCACGAACATAGGAATGTGCTGATCCAACATGTTGAATCTTTTAATTGGAGCTCCTTAGTTCACGACTACGATGACCTTATAGATAATGCTGCTGGCCAGATAGGTGGACAAGGTGATCCTCGTAGACAGTGCTCTCTGGAGTTGGAGAGAACAGAAATGGGCTCATCTGGTTTCCGATAGTTCATATCGCGAACTACATGAATTCGCTAGTCGGCTTGGCAAACGTCGTATTAGTTTCCAGGGTGACCATTATGACGTCAACGAATCAGAACGCCATGATGCCCTCGACCTCGGGGCCACCGCTGTAGGTTGTCGTGATTTGCTCAAATCAATTCGCTCGAATGGACTAAGACGAAGAAACCGCCTCGAAGCTTGGAACATTATCTGCGATCAAGAGGTGGAAGGATCTTCGATACCTGACCTAATAGTGAGCTCAGTCACAAGTCGCTGTTTCTCTCGCCAGCTAGTGATTCAACTCAATGAATTTTCGCCTGAGTTAACCAACATAAAAGTAAAGATCCTTATTGTTCAACGCAGCGATCAAGCGGCGTTTATAATCAGTGGACCTCTCGGAGAATGCAAGGG